>FWWL01000758.1_pt1 | contig 85935 bp, 94 predicted proteins | sample 2228331 | NCBI WGS metagenome assembly FWWL01 (sample SAMEA103939775, study PRJEB20133) | metagenome | reverse complement strand
ACCCGGGTCACCTTCAAGCCGGACCCGGAGATCTTCGGGGAGCTCCGCTTTGACCCCAGCAAGATCCGCGCCCGCCTCCGGGAGGTGAGCTACCTGGTGGCCGGGCTCAAGCTCCACTTCCGCGACCTGGTCCACGGCCGGGAGGAGACCTTCTTTGACAAGGGGGGCGTGGCCTCCTTCGCCAAGGCCTTGGCGGAGGGGGAGGTCCTCCTCCACGAGAAGCCCCTCTTCCTCCGGGGCGGGGAGGGCGAGGTGGAGGTGGAGGTGGGCCTGGTCTACACCCAGGGCTACACCACGGAGATCCTCACCTACGCCAACATGATCCCCACCCGGGACGGGGGCACCCACCTCACGGGCTTTAAGAAGGCCTACACCCGCGCCCTGGGCCAGTACGCCAAGCGGGCGGGGCTCAACAAGGACAAGGGCCCCCAGCCCACGGGGGACGACCTCCTGGAGGGGGTCTACGCGGTGGTGAGCGTGAAGCTCCCCCAGCCCCAGTTTGAGGGCCAGACCAAGGGGAAGCTCCTGAACCCCGAGGCGGAGACCGCCACGGGCCAGGTAGTCTACGAGAAGCTCATGGAGGCCCTGGAGGAAAACCCCCGCCTGGCCCGGCTGGTCTACGAGAAAGCCCTGAGGGCGGCCCAGGCCCGGGAGGCGGCGCGGAAGGCCAGGGAGCTCGTGCGGCGGCAGAACCCCCTGGAGTCCGACGACCTCCCCGGGAAGCTCGCGGACTGCCAGACGGAAAACCCTGAGGAGGCGGAGCTTTTCATCGTGGAGGGGGACTCCGCCGGGGGGAGCGCCAAGCAGGGGCGGGACCGGCGCTTCCAGGCCATCCTCCCCTTGCGGGGAAAGATCCTGAACGTGGAGAAGGCGGGGCTTTCCAAGGCCCTGAAGAACGCCGAGGTGCGGGCCATGGTGGCGGCCATCGGGGCGGGGATCATGGGCACGGGGGACGAGGCCCACTTTGACCTGGAAGGCCTCCGGTACCACAAGATCATCATCATGACCGACGCGGACGTGGACGGAAGCCACATCCGCACCCTGCTCCTCACCTTCTTCTACCGCTACATGCGCCCCCTTATTGAAGGGGGCTACGTCTACATCGCCCAGCCCCCCCTCTACCGGCTCCAGGTGGGGAAGAAGGTGGAGTACCTTTACTCCGAGGAAGAACTCCAGGCCCGCCTAAAGGAGCTCGAGGGGAAGAGCTACGAGGTCCAGCGCTTCAAGGGCCTGGGGGAGATGAACCCCGAGCAGCTTTGGGAGACCACCATGAACCCCGAGAAGCGGGTGCTGAAGCGGGTGGAGCTTAAGGATGCCCTCGAGGCCAGCGAGCTCTTTGAAAGGCTCATGGGCGAGAAGGTGGCCCCCAGGCGGGAGTTCATTGAGGAGCACGCCCGCTACGCGGAGCTGGACATCTAAACCACCCCACCGCGGCCTAGGCCGCGGTGGGGGCCCCGGATAAACCCATGGATTGGATCCAGGAAGGGGTGGAACGGCTCAGACACCACCCCCGCCTCCTCCTGAAAGCCCCCCCGGGGGCGGGGAAGTCCACCCTCTTCCCCTTGGCCCTCCTGAAGGCCTTCCCCGGCAAGGTCCTCCTCTCCGAGCCCCGGCGGCTTGCCGCCCGGGCGGTGGCCTTCCGGCTTGCGGAAAACCTGGGGGAGCCTTTGGGGGAGACCGTGGGCTACAGGGTGCGCCTCGAGGGCAAGGAAGGCCCCAAGACCCGCCTCCTGGTCCTCACCGAGGGCCTCCTCCTCCAGGCCCTCCTCAAGGACCCCACCCTGGAAGGGGTTTCCGCCGTCCTCCTGGACGAGGCCCACGAACGGCACCTGGAGACGGATCTGGCCCTGGGCCTCCTCCTTAAGGTCCAGGCCCTTCTCCGGCCCGACCTGCGCCTTGTCGTCCTCTCCGCCACCCCGGACGAGGCCCTCGTGGAGCGGATGGCCCAGGTGCTGGAGGTGGCGGAAAGGCCCTACCCCGTGGAGGTCCACCACCTGGAGCGCCCGGAGGGGCCCCTGGAGGCCCTGGCGGCCCGCTACGCCCGGAAGGCCTTCCTGGAGGGGGAAGGGAGCGTGTTGGTCTTCCTGCCGGGCAAGGGGGAGATCGCCCGCACCCAAAGGCTCCTAGCGGACCTCCCCGCCTACCCCCTCCACGGGGGGCTCCCCCTCGCGGAGCAGGCCGCCCTCCTCCGCCCAGGGCCCAGGCGGATCGTCCTGGCCACGGACGTGGCCGAGACCAGCCTCACCCTCCCCGGGGTGCGGCGGGTGGTGGACACGGGGCTGGCCAAACGCCCCCGCTTTGACCCAAGGACGGGCCTAAGCCGCCTCGAGGTGGTCCCCATCCCCGAGGAGTCCGCCCTTCAGCGGGCGGGGCGCGCGGGAAGGGAGGGGCCGGGAAAGGTCTTCCGCCTCTACCCCAAAGGGGCCTTCCCCCCCAAGCGGCCGGAGATCCTGGAGGCGGACCTATCCCCGGCCCTGCTCCTCGCCTTAGGGCTTGGGGAGCGGTTGGAAGACCTCCCCCTCCCCACCCCGCCCCCCAGGGGGGCCCTGGAAGCGGCCTGGGGGCTCCTTCGGCTCCTCGGGGCGGTGGAGGGGGAGGCCCTCACGCCCCTGGGCCAAGCCCTCCTCGCCCTCCCCACCCATCCCCGGCTTGGGCGGATGGTGCTGGCCGCGCGGGAGCTCGGCCTCCTCCCCCTGGCGGCGGACCTCCTGGCCCTTTTGGAGGAGCGGGACCCCTTGGAGGGGGAGCCCGACCTCATGCCCCGCCTGGAAGGCCTCCTCCGGGCGAGGCGGGGGGAAGGGGGGCTTTTCCAGGCCCTAGAACGGGTCTCCGCCCTCTGGCGGAGGCGGCTCCACACCCCGCCCCTAAAGGCCCTCCCCCACCCCGAGGAGGTGGGGCGGCTCCTCCTTTACGCCTACCCCGACCGGGTAGGGGAACGGACGGCCCCGGGCCGGTACCGGCTCGCAAGCGGCCGGGCGGTGCGCCTCGAGGGGGACGGCCCCCCCTACCTGGTGGCCCCGGCGGCGGACCTGGTGGGGCGGGAGGGCCGGGTCCTCCTCATGGCCCCCCTGGCCCGGGAGGACCTCCTCCCCTTAGCCCGGGAGGAGATCCGGCGGGGGTGGGAGGGGGGGCGGTGGGTGGGCTTCCGGGAGCGGCGGCTTGGGGCCTTGGTCCTGGAAAGGACCCCCATGGACCCCGGCCCCCCCACGGAGGAGGCCCTAAAGGAGGCCCTGAAGGGGGGGCTTCCTTGGGGGGAAGCGGAGGGGCTTCGGGCGCGGGTGGCCTTCCTAAGGGCCCAGGGGGTGGATCTCCCGGACCTCTCCCCCGAGGCCCTTCTCCAAGACCTCTCCTGGCTCCTCCCCTACGCGGCAGGGGTGCGGAGGAAGGAAGAACTGGAGGCCCTCCCCTGGAAAGCCCTCCTTTTGGGGCTACTGGGGGAAAAGGCGGCCCTTTTAGAGCGGCTTGCCCCCGAAACCCTTACCCTCCCCTCGGGGCGGAGGAAGCGCCTCCTCTACCGGGAGGAAGGCCCCCTGCTCCGCCTCACCATCCAGGAGGCCTTGGGGCTCAAGGAGACCCCTAAGGTTTTGGAGGGGCGGGTGCCCGTGACCGTAGAGCTCCTCTCCCCCGCAGGAAGGCCCGTGCAGGTGACGCAGGACCTGAAGGGGTTTTGGGAGAGAACCTACCCTACCTTGCGCAAAGAGTTCATGCGCCGCTACCCCAAGCACCCCTGGCCGGAAAACCCCTAAAAGAGCTCCGCCCTCACCCCAAGCCCCCGGGCCCTTTCCACCCAGAGGGGGTTGTCGTCCAGGTACAAGGCCTCCTTGGGGGAAAGGCCCAGGCCCTCCAACGCCAGGCGCAGAGCGGCGAGCTTGTCCGGGTGGAAGAAGGCGGAAAGGCCCTCCGGGGGCGGCAGGTCCGAGACCAGGTGGAAGGGCTCGGGAAAGGGGTGCCCCCGGATCCGAAAGGCCTTGGGGTAGAGGCGGGAGGCCCCAGGGAAAAGGGCCTCCAGGACAAAAGGCCCCTCCTCCTTCAGGCGGGGAAGGAGGGCGTAAAAGGCCTCGGAAAGGTAGAAGAGGGGTTCCCCGCTGGCCTCGGAGAGGAGGCGGAGGAGGTGGGGCTCCACCGGCTCGCAGTAGACCCCGGAAAGGTCCAGGAGGTAGACCACTTCCCAAGCCTACCAGGAGCGGCTTATACTCGGTGCAAAGGAGGAAGCCATGCAGCTTTTCGGGGAAGCGTGGGCCCAGGCCTACTGCCAGAAGCTGAACGAGAGCGAGGCCTACCAGAAGGCGGCCAGCACCTGGGAGGGGTCCCTGGCCCTGGCGGTGCGCCCGGACCCCCAGGCGGGGTTTCCCCAGGGGGTGGCCGTGGTCCTGGACCTCTGGCACGGGGCCTGCCGGGGGGTGAGGGTGGTGGAGGGGGAGGCGGAGGCGGACTTCGTCATCGAGGCCGACCTGGCCACCTGGCAGGAGGTGCTGGAGGGGCGCCTCGAGCCCCTCACCGCCCTCATGCGGGGACTTTTGGAGCTCAAGCGGGGCTCCATCGCCGCCCTGGCCCCCTACGCCCAGGCCGCGCAGGAGCTGGTCCGGGTGGCCCGGGAGGTGGCATGAAGGCCGTGGTCTACCAGGGCCCCTTCCAGGTGGCGGTGGAGGAGGTGGAGGAGCCCCGCCTCCAGGAGGACACCGACGCCATCGTGGAGGTGGAGCTGGCCGCCATCTGCGGCTCGGACCTGCACATCTACCACGGCAAGATCGCGGGGGTCCTGCCGGGCACGGTCCTGGGGCACGAGTTCGTGGGGCGGATCGTGGAAAAAGGCCCCCTGGTCCCCTTCGCCCTGGGGGAGCGGGTGGTGGGGAGCTTCCAGGTGGCCTGCGGGGACTGCCCGGCCTGCCGCCGGGGGCAGTTCTTCGCCTGCCTGAGGGGAGGGGTCTACGGCTTCGGCCTGGCCCTGGGCAACCTCCCGGGGGCCCAGGCGGAGCGGGTGCGGGTGCCCTTCGCCCGCACCAGCCTCTTCCCCATCGGGGACCTCCCCGCGGAGGAGGCCATCCTGGCGGGGGACATCCTCACCACCGCCTACGGGGGGGTGCGGCCCTTCCTCACCCCGGGGATGAGCGTGGCCGTGGTGGGCTCGGGGCCGGTGGGGCTTTTGGCCCAGGCGGTGGCCCACGCCCTGGGGGCGGGGATGGTCTTCGCCATAGATCCGGAAGAAACCCGCCTGGAAAAGGCCAGGGCCCTGGGGAGCCTCCCCCTGAACCCCAAGGCCCAGGACCCCATCGCCCAGGTGCGCCGGGCCACGGAGGGGCTCGGGGCGGAGCTGGTGGTGGAGGCCGTGGGGGGGGATGGGGAGGCCCTAAAGACCGCCTTGAAGCTGGCCGCCCCCGGGGGGGTGGTCTCCAGCCTGGGGGTGCCCACCGCGGAAAAGCTGGACTACCCCTGGCTTGCCGCCTTCAGCCGGGGCCTCACCCTAAGGAGCGCCCTGGCCAACGTGCCCCGGTACATCGGGGAGGTCCTGGCCCTCCAGCGGGTGGGGCGGCTCAAGGGGAGCTTCGTCTTCAGCCACCGCCTGCCCCTCTCCGAGGCCCCGGAGGGGTACCGGCTCTTCCACGAGCGGCAGGCCACCAAGGTGGCCCTGGTACCCTGAGCACCCCCAAAACCCCATCAGACCCTGGGGCCTTCCCCACGGAGCCGGTTCTTTCCAGGCTTGACTTCTTCATTATACCGCCCTTTGCCCGTATGTAAAGTGCTATGCAGCAAAAGCCTTGGGCAAGGGGCTTGGGCGGGGTGGGTTGGGGGTTTTTGGTATCCAATCTGGGGAAATCGTGAGCCCCTTTCCCCTCGGCCCCCCTCCCCGCCCTTAGCCTGGGGAAAAGGAGGTGCGCCATGCGCTACCTGGTGGTGGCCCACCGCACGGCCAAAAGCCCGGCCCTGGCGGCCAAGCTCCGGGAGATCCTGGAGAAGGACCCCGAGGCCCGCTTTGTCCTCCTGGTGCCCGCGAGGCCTCCTTCAGGCTGGGTGTACGACGAAGGGGAGGTGCGCCGGCGGGCGGAGGAAGAGGCCAGGGCGGCAAAGGAGGCCCTTAAGGCCCAGGGGATCCCCATAGAGGAGGCCAAGGCGGGGGACATCTCCCCCCTTTTGGCCCTGGAGGAGGAGCTTGCCGCCCACCCCGGGGCCTACCAGGCCATCGTGCTCTCCACCCTGCCCCCGGGGCTTTCCCGCTGGCTCCGGCTGGACGTGCACACCCAGGCCGAACGCTTTGGCCTCCCCGTGATCCACGTCATGGCCCCCGCTTAAGCGCCCCCAAAAGGCTCGGGGCCCGGCCGATCTTCCCCCCTAGGGCCGGAGGCCCTTAGCCTTTCTCATCCTGGGTCCGTATACTTGGCCTGGTGCTGGGGCGCTACCTCCTTAAGGAAGTCCTCCTGCCCTACCTGGTGGGGGTCTTCCTCTTCGTGGCCCTCCTCACCCTGGACCTCCTTTCCAGCCTCTCCGGCTTCCTCCTGGCCCGGGGGGTGGGGGTGCGGGAGATCGCCCTCCTCGTCCTCTACCGCCTGCCCTGGACCTTAAGCCTGGCCCTGCCCCTGGCCCTGGTCTTCGCCCTCCTCATAGGCCTGGCCCGCCTCATCCGCTCCTCCGAGCTCAAAGCGGCCTACGCGGGGGGGGTGCCCCCCTTGGCCCTCCTCAAGCCCCTATTGGGCCTGGCCCTTCTGGTGAGCCTGGCGAACCTCTACAACCTGGCCGAGGTCCGGCCCAGGGCCCTTTCCGCCTACGATGCCCTCCTGGGCCGCCTCCTTTACGGGGAAGGGGGGGCGGTGGCGGTGCTCCGGAAGCAGGTCTACGCCCCCCCTGGCCTTGGGATCTACTACGCGGAGGAGGTCTGGCCGGGGGAGAGGGCGAACCGGCTCTTGGGGGTGCGGGTGGTGGACGAAGAGGGGCGGATCTACAGCGCCGAGGAGGGGGTCTGGGACGAAAGGGGGTGGCGCCTTAAGGGCTACGTGCTGGAGGGGGGGAAGCCCAAGCCCTTCTCTGGGGTCCTCCCCTTCCCCACCCACTTCCAGCCCAAGGAGAGCCTAGGCTCCCGCGACCCCTACGACACCAGCACCTTAAGGGAGCTCCTGGCCCGGGCAGAGGTGGAATCCGGGGCCCGGTTCGCCCTCTACCGCCGCCTTTCGGACGCCCTGGGGGGCCTCTTCCTGGGGCTCGTGGCCGCGGGCCTCGGCCTCTCCCTGCGGGAGGCCGCCTGGGCGGTGCTCGGGGTGGTCCTCCTCATCTTCGGCTACTACGTCTTCTGGACCCTTACCGCCCAGCTCGCCCGCTACGACGTGAACCCCCTCCTGGCCTTCCTGCCCAACCTGGCCTATGGGGCCCTAGGGGCCTTCCTCCTCTGGAGGCTCAGGTGAAGACCCTGGACCGCTACCTCCTCCGGGAAGTCCTCCCCCCCTTCCTAGGGGGCCTTTCCGCCATCGTCCTCCTCTTCCTGGCGGGGGCGGTGTACGAGGTCCTGGCCCCCCTGGTGGCCAAGGGGGCGGACCCCAAGGCGGTCCTCCTCTACCTGGCCTACCGCACCCCCGAGGCCCTGGTGCGGGGGGCGCCGGTGGCCTACCTCTTCGCCCTTTTGCTCCTCCTCTTCCGCCTGGCGGAGGACGGGGAGCTCAAGGCCCTCCTGGCCCTGGGGGTGCCCCGGGGGCGGGTCCTCCTCCCCTTCCTAGGGTTTGGGCTCGTCCTGGCCCTCCTAGGCTTCGCCTTAGGGGAAAGCCTGGTGCCGAGGGCCCTGGCGGAGGGGCAGGACCTCTTGAGGCGCACGGTGCTGGAACGCCCCCGGGCCCTCCTCACCCCGGGGGCCACCTTCCAGGACGCCCGGGGGCGGGTGGTCTACGTGGGGAAGGTGGGGGAAGGGATCGGGGCCCTTAGGGTCCTCTCCGCAGGGGAGGTCCTTCTAGCGGAACGGGGGCGGCTTCGGGCGGGGGTTTTGGAGGTGGAGGAGGGCCTGAGGGTCACCTACGAGGGGGCGAGGCCCAGGACCCTGGCCCGCTTCCAAAAGGGGGAGCTCGTCCTCAAGGACCTCACCTTCGACCCCTGGCCCAACCCCGCAAACCGCATGCCCCTCCCCGAGCTTAGGAAGGAGGTGGAGCGCCTTAGGGCCCTGGGGCTTAGAGTGGGCCTCGAGGCCACCACCTATTACCGCCGCTACGCCGAGCCCTTCGCCAGCCCCGTCTTCGCCCTCTTCGCCGTGGGGCTCGCCTTCTTCCTCCTCTCGGGCTCCCGGAGCCTGGGGTTCGTGGGGGTGGCGGTCCTCACCTTCCTCTACTACGCCACCTGGAGCGTGGCCCGCATCATGGGGGAGCAGAACGCCCTAAGCCCCGTTCTCGCCGCCTGGGGGCCGAACCTCCTCTTCGGCCTCCTGGGGCTACTCCTCTTCCTGGGGGGTAAGCGGTGAGGGCCCTCCTCCTCCTCCTCTTCCTCCTCTACCCCGCCTTGGCCCAGGAGGGGCGGGTGCTGAAGGTGCTGGAGGCGGAGAGGCTGGAGCTAAGAGCGGAGGGGGAAGAGGAGGTCTACGTCCTGGTGGGGAACCCCGTGCGCCTGGAGCGGGAGGGAGAGGCGATTGAGGCCAAGCGGGTGGTCTACAACCGCACCCGGCGGAAGCTTTACCTGATGGAGGGGGTGCGCTACCGGGACCGGGAGGGGCGGACCATAGAGGCGGAGGAGCTCCAGCTGGACCTAGGGGACGAGTCCTTTGACGCCCTGGAGGTGCGCATAGAGGCCCGGGGCCTCCTCCTCACGGGGCCCCTCTGCCAGCGGGCCGCGGGGGCCATCCTCCTCAAGGAGGGGTACGCCACCCCCTGCGCGGGGTGCGGCCAAGCGGTGCCGGACTACGCCTTCCGGGCGGAGGAGGTGGTCCTCTACCCGGGGGACCGGGTGGTGGCCCGAAAGGTGACCCTCCTTTGGCAGGAAAACCCCATCCTGGAACTGCCCGTCCTCCTCCTCTTCCTCTCGGAAAGGAGCCCCCGGCTGGAGGTGGGGCAGGACGAGGGGGGGGTTTACCTGAAGGCTGCCCTTCCTTACGCGAGCGAGCTGGGCCTGGGCTTCACCCTCCTCCAGTACTACCAGGGCCGGGGCTATGGGTTCGGGCTGGACCACTTCGGGGTGGGGGAGGCCAAGGAACGCTACTTCTTCCTCCACACCCCCCCCGACACCTTCCAGTACCGGGGGGAGTACGGGCTCAAGCGGCCGGAGTTCGCCCTAAGCGCCCTCCTGGAGCGGGACGACACCCGGGAGAAGCTCTCCCGCTTCCGCCTGGAAGCCCTCCTCCCGGGCGCCCCCACCCCCCAGGACTGGCGGTACGCCCTGCGCCTGGAAGGCTTCCTGGACCACGACCCCGCCACCCCCCCACCGCGAACGCTGAAGCGGCTTCCGGAAGTGGAGGCGCAAAGCCCCCCCCTGCAGGAGGGCCCCTTCCGCCTGCAGGCGGGCCTCCTCCTCGGCTACTACGAGGCGGAGACCAACCCCCTAAACCGCTCCGCCCGGGCCCTGGGGCCTTACGCAGGGGCGGGCAGGGCCCTCCTCACCCACGAGGAAAGCCTCACCCTCACCCCCTGGCCCGGGGGCACCTTGAGGGGGCAGAACCGCTTCCGGGGCTTCTACTACAGCACGCAAAACCCCGATGGGGAGTACGAGCGCCAGGTGGACTGGACGGCCCAGGCCTCCTTCCGCCAGACCCTGGGGGGCTTCAGCCTCGAGGCGGGCTACCTGAGGAGCGTCCAGGAGGGGGAAAGCCCCTTTCGCTTTGACGCCTTGCCCCTAAGGCGCACCCACCAGGCCACCTTGGCCCTGGGCTTCCAGGAAAGGCCCCTCAGCCTCTCCCTGAAGGGGGGGCGGGACCTGGAGAAGGGGGCCTACCTGCCCCTGGAGGCGGAGGCCCGGCTCCAGGAGGGGGCCTTTGGCCTCCTCCTCTACCACAAGCGGGGGCTTACCGAAGGCCCCCTGGAAACCCGCCTGGAAGGAAGCCTCACCCCCTACCCCTTCTCCCTCCGGCTGGGCCTCCGCCTAGACCACGCCAAGGCCCTCTTTGACCCCCTCCTCCTCCAAGGGGGCTACGCCCTCCCCGGGGGGAGCCTGAACCTCACCCACCGCCACGGGCTGAACGGGGAAGGGGCCCTCACCACCGCGCTAAGCCTCAACCTGAGGGAAGGCCGGGAGGCCTACGCCCTCCAGGCCCAGCGGGACTGGGCCAAGGACACCCTCACCCTCCAGGGCCAGGCCCTATGGGGCCCGGAAAGCCTGGCCCTGCAGCTGGCCCTGGACCCGTTGCGGCTGAACTACGCCCTCACCTTCCGCTCCGGGGTGGCCCCGGGGCCCCTCTGGGAGGCGGCCCTTTCTGGCCGGGCGGAAGGGGGCTTTAAGGGGACCAACCTGCGCCTTTCCGCCACCGCCTTTGCCCCCGAGGTGGGCTTCCGCCTCCAGGCCAACCTGCACCTGCCCGAGGTGGGGGACGAGTCGGTCTACCTCAAGGACCTCACCTTCAGCGGGGGGGCGGAGCTTTGGAGCCCTACGCCCCCCGAAGGGGAAAGCCCGGGCCTGCCGGGCCTGGCCTTCTCGGGGGGGCTCTCCTACGCCCGCGCCCCAAGCCGCCCCGAGGGGTACACCCTCGCCCTTCGGAACTTCGGCCCCACCTTTACCTTCCTGGGGCGGGAGAACACCAGGCTCCACCTCTCCGCCCTCCTCACCCAGGACCTGCCGGGAAGCCCCCTCAAGCCCCGGTTCATCGTCACCCTGGACCGGTGCTGCTGGGCCTTCCGCTTCACCGCGGACGCCGCCAAGGGGAGTGTGAGCCTGGCCTTCCTCTACGGGGGGCAGGCCGCGGGGGTGCTCCTTTCGGAGGAGGGCATCCGGCTGGGAGGTGGAACCCCATGAGGCGCACCCTTTGGCTTCTCGCCCTTCTCCTCGCCGCCTGCACCGGAAGCCAGGAGCCGGCCCTCGAGGCCCTCCTGGCGGCAGGGGGCGAGGGGCAGGTGGCCTTTTACCGCGCCCTAGACCTCCAGCGGGGGCTCTCCTCCCCCGTGGCCACCTGGAGCGCGCCAGACCTCCAGGACCTGGCCTACAGCCAGGCCTTCCGGAGGCTCTACCTCCTCTTCCCGGACCGCCTCGAGGCCTACGACGCCACCGGCTTCAGCCTGACCGCCGTCCCCCAAACCCCCACCGCCACCCTCCCCCTCCCCTCGGACTGCACCGAAGGCTACCTGCGCCTGGGCCAAAACGCCCTCCTCGCCCACTGCCCTGGGGCGAGAAGGGCCTACCTTTCCCCCCTCCCTGACCCCAGCGCCCTGGAAGAAGCGGACCTCACCGGCCTCCCCCCCTCCAGCCGTCTGGCCCTCCTCCCCGTGGGCGGGCAGGACCTCCTGGCCTACCTCACGGGGGAGGCCATGGGCTACCGGCCGGCCCAAGCCCCCTCCGGCACCCCGGCCCTGGAAAAGCCCCTGGACGCCCCCCTCTCAGGAGACCCCCTGGACCTTAAGGCGGACGGGAGCCGGGGGCGGCTTTTGGGCCTCGGCCCCACGGCCACGGAGGTGCGGCTCTACACCCTGCAAAACGAAACCCTGCAAAGCCGGAAGGTCCTGGGGGACTTCCCCGGGGAGGCCCGGCTGGCCCTGGACCCGGTGGCGGGGCTGGTGGCCCTGGGCCGGGGCTTCCAGGTTCTGGAGCCCCGGGACTCCGGGCCCCAGGAAACCTTTACCCCTTTCCAGGCGGGCCTGGTGGGCCAGGACGGGTACCTGTACCTGGCGGCGGGGAGGTCCCTTTCCGTCTACGACCTCGTCCCCTCCCCGCCCCAGCGGGTGGCCCTCCCCACCCTGGGGCTTTCCCCAAAGGCCCTGGCCCTCATCCCGGTAGAATGAGGCATGCTCCAAGGTAAGACCGTGCTGGTCACCGGCGCTGGGGGGGCCCTGGCCCGGGCGGTGGTCCCCGCCTTCCACCGGGCCGGGGCCCGGCTCCTCCTCTCGGACCCCCGCCTCGAGCGCATGGCGGAACGGGCCGAGGCGGTGGGGGCCAAGACCTTCGTGGCCGACCTCACCCGCCTGGAGGAGGCCCAGGCCCTAGCCCAGTTCGCGGAACGGGAAGGGCCCCTTTACGGGGTGGTCCACACCGTGGGGGGGTTCGCGGCGGGGCGCTTTTTGGACTCTGACCCCGGGCTTTACGACTGGCTCTTGGACCTCAACCTCCGCACCGCCTATAACCTCCTGAAGGCCGTCCTCCCCTACATGGAGGCGAGGCGGGAGGGCTTCTTCGCGGCCATCGCCGCGGGGCCCGCCTGGACGGGGGTGGGCCCGGGCCGGGCCCTTTACACCATGGCCAAGACCGCCCTGGCAAGCCTCCTCAAGTCCCTCCAGGGGGAGGTGGAGGGGGTGCGCTTCCTGGTGGTCTACCCCATGGGCACCCTGGACACGGAACAGAACCGCCGGGCCATGCCCGAGGCCGACCCCAGCCGCTGGATCCGCCCCGGCCTCATCGCCGAGGCCCTGGTCCTGGCCGCGGGGGCGGAAGGAGGGCGGTTTTTGGAGATCCCGGTCTACCCGCCCCTATAGCCGCCCCCAGGGCGTCCGCCAGGAGGTCCCAGCCGAAGGCCTCCCGCCCGGGGACGAAGCTTTGGTGCCACTCGTCCACCACCCCGTAGCCCGAAGCCAGGAGGAAAGCCCCCCAAAACCTCCCTAGGCCAAGGCGCCAAAGGAGGGCCAAAAGGGCGTAGGCCAGGAAGTGGGCCCCCTTGTCCCAGGGGTGGGGAAGGCCGGCCCCGGTGGCGGGCTGGCCCGAAAGCCACCACAAGACCCCCATCCAGAGGAGGGCGAGCCCCAGGAAAAGGCCCCTCACCCCTCCACCAGCTCCCACAGGACCCCCTGGGCAAAGGAGGGGTGGAGGAAGGCCACCCGGTGCCCCCCAAACCCCGGCCGGGGGGTTTCGTCCACCGGCCGGGCCCCCGCGGCCCTAAGCGCGGCCAGGGCCCCCTCGATGTCCGGGGTGGCGAAGGCCAGGTGGTGGAGGCCGGGGCCCCGCTTGGCGAGGAAGCGGCCCACGGGGGTCTCCGGGCCTAGGGGGGCGAGGAGCTCTAGGCGGGCCTCCCCTTCCCCCCGGAGCATGGCCACCCGCACCCCCTGGGCCGCCACCTCCCCTTCCGCCTCCACCCGGAAGCCCAGGAGGAGGTAGCGGGCCTTGGCCGCCTCGAGGTCCTCCACTGCGATGCCCACGTGGTGCAGCCGCATGGGCCTATTCTAGCCCCTCCAGGACCCCTTGGGCCGCCCGGAGGCCGGTGAAGAGGCACCCCCCCAGGAAGGTCCCCTCCAGGGCCTTGTACCCGTGGAAGGCCCCCCCGCCAAACCCCGCGGCCTCCCCCGCGGCGAAAAGCCCCTCGAGGGGCGCCCCCGAGGGGGTGAGGGCCCGGCCCTTGAGGTCCGTCTGGATGCCCCCTAGGGTCTTGCGGGTGAGGGTCCAAAGCCGGACCGCCACCAAAGGCCCCCTCCCCTTTAGGAGGGGGGCGGGCTTGGCCACCCGGAAGAGCCGGTCCCCCAGGTAGCGGCGGAAGGCGTGAACCGCCAGGACCTGGGCGTCCTTGGCGAAGGGGTTTAGGAGCTCCCGGTCCCGGGCCTTCACCTCCCGCTCCAAGCGGGAGGGGTCCAGGACCCCGGGGGCCAGGGCGTCCATCCTGCGCATGAGCTCGGACAGGTCCTCCGCCAAGAGGAAGTCCTTCCCCCGCGCGAGAAAGGCCTTGACCGGGGCGGCGGGGCCCAGGAGGCGGTTTTTCAACACCAAAGGCCAGCTCCGCCCGGTGAGGTCGGGGTTCTGCTCCGAGCCGGAAAGGGCGAACTCCCTCTTCAGGGTGCGCAGGTCCAGGACGAACCAGCTCCAGTCAAACCCCGTTCCCCTCAGGTAGCGCAGGGTCTCCAGGGCATCAAACCCCGGGAAGAGGGGTGGGGGCAGGCGCCGGCCGGTGGCGTCCACCCAAAGGGGGGAGGGCCCGGGGAGGATGCGGATCCCGTGGTGGGTCCAGAGGGGGGTGTGGTTCTCCACCCCCTCGGGGTAGTGCCACATGCGGTCCAGGTTCACCAGCCTAGCCCCCGCCCGCTGGGCCAGGAGAAGCCCCTGGCCGTCCACGTGGTCGGGCACCCCGGAAAGGAGGCGCCCTGGAGGGGGCCCCACCCGCTCGGGCCAAAAGCGGCGCACCAGGTCCAGGTTGGCCCCGATCCCCCCGGTGGCCAGGAGGACCGCCTGGGCGCGGAAGCGGAAGGCCCCCACGGGCTTCCGGCTGGTGGGCACCCCCCTTGGCCTCGGGTCTTCCTCCAGCACCACCCCCGCCACCCCCACCACCCGCCCCCCCTCCACCAGGACCTCCTCCACCCGGTGGCGAAGGAGGACCCGGAGGAGGCCCCGCTCCTTGAGCTCCTCCACCCGGCGCAGAAAGGGCTCCAGAAGCCCCGGCCCCGTTCCCCAGACGATGTGGAAGCGGGGCACGGAGTTGCCGTGGCCCGTGGCCAGCCCCCCGCCCCGCTCCGCCCAGCCCACCACGGGGAAGAAGCGCACTCCCAAGGAGAAAAGCCAGGCCCGCATCTCCCCCGCGGCGAACTGGATGTAGGCCTGGGCCAGAAGCCGCCCCCACTCGTCCTCAGGGCAGTCGTACCCCGCGGCCCCAAACCAGTCCTGCTGGGCGAGCTCCGCGGAATCGCGGATGCCCAGGCGGCGCTGCTCGGGGGTGTCTACCAGGAAAAGCCCCCCGAAGGACCAGAAGGCCTGACCCCCCAGGTAGGGCTCCTGCTCCAGGAGGAGGACCCGCTTCCCCTTCCGGGCCACCTCCGTGGCGGCCACCAGCCCCGCCAGGCCTCCCCCCACCACCACCAGGTCGGCGTCCATGGTTGGGGATAGAATACGCCCAGCCTACAGGTCGTACCAGGGGGGACGGCCCCGGAAGAGGGGGAGCTCCTGCAAGACCTCCTCCTTGGAGGCCTCCTCCAGGCGCATCACCTGGGGCGGGCAGCTCTCCACACAGGCCCCGCAGCCGGTGCAGGCCTCCACCTTGAGGTAGAGCACGTACTCCTCCCCTTCCCGCTCCCGCCTCAGGGCCTCCGTGGGGCAGACGTTGGTGCACACCGGGCAGAGGGTGCACCCCTCCTCCACCCGCACCTTGGGCCAGCGCACCCCTTCCGCCCGCCGGGCCGCGGCCCGGCGCAGGCGGAGCTCAGCCGGCAGGCCCTTCTCCTCGGGCTCCTGGGGGAGGGGAAGCTCGGGGAGGACCTCGGCGGCGGTGCGCCGCGCGCTCCCCAAAAGGGCCCGGAAGAGCTCCCGCCGCCCCACGGGCTCCCCTGGCAAGGCCCCCTCCACCACCTCCACCTCCAGGTCCGGGAAGTAGCGCCGGGCCTCCTCCGCCATGCGCGCGAGGTGCTCGGGCACCCCAGGCCCCCCCACCTTGCACCCCGCGCAGTCCCCCCGGGCGAGGACCAGCTTCCCGAAGCGGCTTCCTGCCTCCGCGAGGAGCCCCGGGGTGAGGCGGCCCAGGCAGAGCACCTCCTCCCCCTTCCCCTCGGCCTTGGAACAGCGGAGCTGCCCCTTCCCGCGGATCAAGGCCTCCTGGATGGCCCCCAAGGGGTACTCCAGGGCCACCCCCGGGCAGACCCCGGTGCAGAGGCCGCACCCCGTGCACAGGACCTCGTCCAGCTCCACCCGCCAGCCCTCGAGGCGCACCGCCCCCTTGGGGCAGGCCTGGTAGCACCGGTCGCACCCCCCCACGCTGTTCTTGTAGAGGAGGCAGCGGCCCTCGGTGTAGCGGGGCCGGGGGTCCGTGGCCTTTAAGAAGGCGTCCAGGAGGTTATCCAAAAGGCCCATCAGCGTAAGAGGTCGGCGATCCCCTGGAGGAAGGCCTCAAACTGGGCGAAGTCCATCTGCTGCTGGTTGTCGGAAAGGGCCACCTTGGGGTTGGGGTGGACCTCCACGTGCACCCCGTCCGCCCCCACGGCCAGGGCCGCCCGGGCCAGGGGGGTGAGGAGGTCGGTGCGGCCCGCGGCGTGGGTCACGTCCACCACCACCGGCAGGTGGGTTTCCTGCTTGGCCAGGGCCACGGCGGAGAGGTCTAAGGTGTTCCGGGTCCAGCGCTCAAAGGTGCGGATGCCCCGCTCGGCCAGGATCACCTTTTCGTTCCCCTGGGAGAGGATGTACTCCGCGGCGTAAAACCACTCCTCCATGGTGGCGGAAAGCCCCCGCTTGAGGAGGACGGGCTTCCCCACGCGGCCCACCTCCTTGAGGAGGGCGAAGTTCTGCATGTTGCGGGCCCCGATCTGGAGGATGTCCGCGTACTCCGCCACCACCTCCACGTCCCGGGTGTCCATGACCTCGGTGACGAAGACCATGCCGAAGGCGTCCGCGGCCTTCCGCCCAAGCTTTAAGCCCTCCACCCCGAGGCCCTGGAAGCCGTAGGGGCTCGTCCTGGGCTTGAAGGCCCCGCCCCTTAGGACCTTCACCCCCCGTTCGGCGAGGAAACGGGCGGTGGCCATCATCTGCTCCTCGGACTCAATGGAGCAGGGCCCGGCGATGAGGAGGGGCCGTTCCCCGAAGACCACCCCCTTCACCGCCACCCGGGTGGGCTCGGGCTTATGGGCCCGGGAGTAGAGGAACTTCTTCTGGTCCTGCCGTTCTTCCAGGTCCAGGCTGGCCTTGAAGATCTCCTTGAAGAGCTTGCGGATGGTCTCGTCCGGAAAGGGCCCCGGGTTTTCCCGGGTGAGGTAGGAAAGCATCTCCTCCTCCCGCTTGGGGTCGTAGTGGGGCAGGCCCAGCTCCGTCTGGATGCGGCCGATCTCCTGCACCAGCCTGCCCCTTTCCGAGAGGAGGCGCAAAAGCTCCCGGTTGATCCGGTCCACCTCCCGCCTAAGGGCCTGGATGCGCTCGTCCATGGGCTATTTTATGGGGAAGCGCCCCTTCCCCTGTCAAGCGGCCTCCTCCTTGGGCCGGGCCCGTTCCGCCAGCCGGGCCACCAGGACGCTCAGCCAGTAGAGGACGAGCAGGGGCCCGGTGACGATGGAGAGGCTCACCACGTCCACCGTGGGGGTGATGACCGCGGCCAGGGTGAGGAGGAGGACCACGGCGATGCGCCAGTTCCGGGCCAAAAAGCTGGAGGAAAGAAGGCCGAGCCGCGCCAGGAGGTAGCTCACCACCGGCATCTCAAAGACCAGGCCCATGACGGTCATCATCATGAGCACCTGGCCCATGTAGCGGCCGATGGAGATCTGGGGGGTCACCACGTCCCCCAGGAAGCCCAGGAGAAAGGGGATGGCGAAGGGGAGGAAGCCGTAGTAGGCGAAGAGGGCCCCCAGGGCGAAGCTGAAGCCCGCCCCCAGGAGGAAGGGGGCCGCCAGGCGTTTCTCGTGCTCGTAAAGCCCGGGGGCGATGAAGGCCCAGACCTGGTAGACGATGAAGGGGAGGGCCAGGACCAGCCCCCCAAAGGCGGCCACCTTCAAGGAGACCAAAAAGGGCTCGGTGATGTCCAGGACGATGAGGTTCACCTGGATGCCGTTCTGCTTGGCCGCCAGGTCCAAGGGGCGCTTGAGCCAGTCCAGAAGCGGGACCCTAAAGGTCCAGGCCACGCCCGTCATCACCGCCCAGGCCAGGAGGGACCAGAGGAGGCGGGCTCGGAGCTCCTCGAGGTGTTCTACAAGGGGGGCTTCCTTCAAGCTTTGGGCTCCTCTTGGGGCTTGGCCTCAGGGGCCTTGGCCTTGGGCTCCTCCTTAACCTCCACGCTCCGCTCCAGCTCCTCGCGGATCTCCTGCGCCCCCCGCCGGAACTCGCGGATGCTCTGCCCCAGGGAGCGCCCGAGCTCGGGGAGCTTCTTGGGCCCGAAGATGAGGAGGGCCACCACCAGGATCACCAGGATTTCCGGCATGCCCAGGTTCATGCCCCTCAGTTTACCACCCGGGCTGAAGGGAACGTGAACCCTCCTTACGCTGGCGGGGTACTCAGCTCCCCTCCCGCTTCCTCCGGGCGTAGCCCAAGAGGTTCCGCTGCCGGGCGCGGGCAAGGGCCAGGGCATCCTCCGGCACGTCCTCCGTGACCACGCTCCCCGCCCCCACCAGGGCCCCAGGCCCGATGCGCACCGGGGCCACCAGGACGCTGTTGGAGCCGATGAAGGCCCCCTCTCCGATCTCCGTGCGGTGCTTCCGCTTCCCGTCGTAGTTGGCGGTGATGACCCCGGCCCCGATGTTGGCCCCCGCCCCCACCTCCGCGTCCCCCAAATAGGCCAGGTGGCCCGCCTTCACCCCCTCGTGGAGGACGCTGTTCTTCACCTCCACGAAGTTCCCCACGTGGGCTCCCCGCTTCAGCACCGCCCCCGGGCGGAGCCGGGCGAAGGGCCCCGCGTCCGCGCCCACCTCCAGGTGGGCCCCCTGGAGGACGCTATGGGGGAGGACCCGGGCCCCAGGCTCCAGGACCGTGTCCTCCAGGACGCTGTAGGCCCCCACCTCGCACCCCTCCCCCACCCGGGTCTTCCCCTTAAGCACCACCCCCGGCCCCAGGGTCACGTCGGGGGCGAGCTCCACGGAGGGCTCCAAATAGATGGTCTCTGGGAGGAGCATCCGCACCCCCCTTAGCATCCACTCCCGGCGGAGGCGGTCCAGGAGGAGCTCCTCCACCCGGGCAAGCTCCAAGCGGGTGTTCACCCCTAGGGCCTCCTCCACCCTTCCCCGCACGGCCACCACCTTTTTCCCGTGGGCCCGGTAGATGGCGATGAGGTCGGGGAGGTAGTACTCGCGGGCGGCGTTTTCGTTCCGCACCTCCCTCAGGGCCTGGAAGAGGAAGGGGTCAAAAGCGTAGGCCCCCGCGTTCACCTCCCGGATGGCCCTCACCTCCGGGGAAGCGTCCTTCTCCTCCACGTTGGCCAGGACCTCCTCCCCCTCGCGCAGGATGCGCCCGTAGCCCGTGGGGTCCGGAAGCTCCACGGTGAGGAGGGCCATCCCCGCCCCCTCCTTCAGGGCGGCGAGGAGGGCCCTTAGGGTGTCTGGGGCCAGGAGGGGGGTGTCCCCCTGGGTCACCAGGATGGGGCCGGAAAAGCCCTTCAAGGCTCCTTCTGCCTGCAAAAGGGCGTGGGCAGTGCCGAGCTGCTCCTTCTGCTCGGCAAAGACCACCGGGTAGCCCTCTAGGGCCTCCCGCACGGCTTCCCCCCCGTGGCCCACCACCACCACCAGGCGCTCGGGGGCCAGGGCAAGGGCGGCCTCCACCGCGTAGGCCAGCATGGGCCGGCCCAGAAGGGGGTGCAGAACCTTGGGCAGGCGGGACTTCATCCTCGTCCCCTGCCCGGCGGCCAGGATCACGTGGGCGTGCATGGCCCTATTATCCCTCAGGGCGCAGGCGGGCGAGGCGCCGGAGGGCCCACCAGGAGAGGAGGATGAGGGGGATGCTCACGATCTGGGTGGCGGTGAAGAGCCCAATCCCCAGCTCGTCGTTCCGGTAGACGGGAAGCCAGAGGGGGTTCAGGCGGAAGGGCTCCTCCAGCACCGAGCGCAGGACGCTGTACCAGAGGAGGAAGTTCCAGAAGGCGTAGCCGTAGAAGGGCCTCTTTTTAAGCCAGTAGAGGGAAAGGAAGAGGAGGACGAGCCCCACCCCCACCCCGTAGATCTGGGTGAGGTGCACCGGGCCCCGGAGGAGCTCGGTGCACCGGTAGACCTGGGAGATGTCGTCAATGCCGGGGCAGACCCCGGGGAAGCCCGTGGCGCTTTCCGGCCAGGTGAAGCCGATGGGGAGGGTGGTGAGGCGGCCTGCGGTGTCGGAGCCGTTCATGAAGTTGCCAAGCCGCCCCGCCATGATCCCCAGGGCCACCCCCGGGGTGGCCGCGTCCAGGTAGGGGTAGAGGGGGTAGCCCTTGCGCTTGTGGAAGTAGAGGAAGGCCAGGGCCCCGCCCAAAACGGCCCCGTGGAAGGAAAGCCCCCCGTGCCAGATGTAGAGGATCTCCGCCGGGTTCTCCAGGAAGGGCCCAGGAGAGGTGAGGACGTAGCCCAGCCGGGCCCCCACCACCCCCCACACCACCGCCCAGAAGGCCACGTGCTCAAAGCGCTCCGTGTCCAGCCCCCAGGCCTTGAGGCGGCGCTTGGCCAGCTCAAAGGCGGCGAAGATGGCCACGGTGAGGAAAAAGCCGTACCACTGGATGCGCAAGGGGCCGATCTGGATCATGGTGGGGTCCACAGCCTAACCTCCAAGAAGGGTGTTCATCTTTTCCCAAAGGGCCTTCTCGTCAAAAAGGCCCTCCATCAGCACCTCATCCCCCAAAAGGAGCACGGGCACCCGGAAGGTGTAGAGGCGGAAAAGCTCCGGATCGCTGTCCACGTCCCGGCGCACGTAGGGCACCCCCAGGGCCCAGAGGACCCGCTCCGCCTTCTCGCAAAGCCCGCACCCTTCCCGGGTGACGAAGACCAGCTCCACGCCCTAAAGCCTACCCTAAAAGATGGCCCGGAGGACGAGAAGGCCCATGGCTAGGTGCAAAAGGGCCTTCCCCACCATCCCCCCCATGAGGCCCACCAACGTGCCCCAGGCGGCCCGTAGGGCCTCCTCCGGCCTCCTTCCCGAAAGCCACTCAAAGAGCCAGGCCAGCAAAAAGGGCAGGAGGAGCACCCCCAAAACCCCAAAGAAGAGGCCCAAAAGCCCCCCGAGGAAGGCCCCCCATAGCCCCGCCCGGCCGGCCCCGTAGCGCCTGGCCCCAAGGAGGGCCGCCAGGTTGTCCAGGGCCATGGCAAAAAGGCCCAGGGCCAGGAGGCCGAGCCAAAGGCCCAAGGAAAGCTCGCGGAAGCCCACCAAAAGCTCGTGGAGAAGCGCAGCCAGAAGGACCACCAAGGTGGCGGGCACGAAGGGCAGGAAGGTGAGGAGGACCCCAAGGACCCAAAGGACCACAAAGAGCCAGTCCGCGAAGGCCTCCATGGGGAGAAGCCTACCCAAAGGCCCCCCTAGGGACAAGTGGCCCTTCGGTAGGGCGTAAGCTCAAGGAGGTATGGACTTTAGCCTGCCGAAAGAGCGCGGGGCCCTCAGGGCCCTACCCCCCTGGGCGGGGGAGGAGGTGCGGGAAAGGCGGGTGGCCCTCACCCCCCAAGGGGTGCGGGAGCTTGTGGCCCTGGGGCACCGGGTCTTCGTGGAGCGGGGGGCCGGGGAAGGGGCGGGCTTCCCCGACGAGGAGTACGAGCGCGCCGGGGCGCGCATCGTCTACACCCAGGAGGAGGCCTACCGCCGGGGGGAGGTGGTCTTAAGGGTGGGGCGGCCCAGCCTCGAGGAGATCGCCCTCCTGCGCCCCGGAACGGTCCTCCTGGGCTTTTTGCACCTGGCGGCGGCGGAGTCCGGGGTTTTGGAGGCCCTGGAGGCGAAGGGCCTCACCGCCATCGGCTACGAGCTCTTGGGCACCCCCGAGGAGCGGCCGGTGCTCAAGGCCATGAGCGAGATCGCGGGGCGGCTTGCCCCCCAGATCGCGGGCCGCCTCCTGGAGGCCCCCCAGGGGCCGGGGATCCTCCTTTCCGGCCTGCCCGGCATCCCCCCGGCGGACGTGGTCATCCTGGGGGCCGGGGTCCTGGGCCGGGCCGCGGCCAAGGCCTTCTTGGGGGCCGGGGCCTCCGTCTACCTCCTGGACCAGGACCTGAAGGCCCTGGAGCGGGCGGCCCAGGAGGCGGCGGGGGCGGTGACCGCCCTCATCACCCAGACCCGGCTGGAGCGCTACACCGCCTTCGCGGACGTCCTGGTGGGGGCGGTGGCGGTGCCCGGGGAGAGGACCCCCATCCTCCTCACCCGGAGCCTTCTGGAAAGGATGCGGCCCGGCTCCGTCCTCCTGGACTTCGCCATAGACCAAGGCGGGGTGGCGGAGACCAGCCGCCCGGGGATCTACCAGGAGCTGGGCGTCACCCACTTCTGCGTGCCCAACGTGCCGGCCCTGGTGCCCCGCACCGCCAGCCACGCCCTCACCCTCCACCTCCTGCCCTACCTGAAGGAGCTCGGGGAAAAGGGGCCGGAGGCCCTGCGCGCGGGGGCCTACCTCTTCCGGGGGGAGAAGGGAGGTGAGCTGTGAGCGCCTACCGCAAGCGCCTCACCAGCCTCGAGGACGCCGTGGGCCTCATCCGCTCGGGGATGCGGGTCTTCGTCTCCGGCAACGCCGCCACCCCCACCCCTCTCCTCAAAGCCCTGGCCGCCCGCAAGGACGAGCTGGAAGGGGTGGAGCTCATCCACCTCCTGCAGATGGGGGAAGACCCCTTCGCGGGGCCCGAAATGGAGGGGCACTTCCGGCGGCGCTCCCTCTTCGTGGGCCCGGCGGACCGGCCCGCGGTGAACGAGGGCCGGGCGGACTACGTGCCCATCATGCTCCACCAGGTGCCCTGGCTCTTTAAAAGGCGGGTCCTCCCCCTGGACGCCGCGCTTGTCCAGGTCTCCCCCCCGGACGAGCACGGGTTCTGCTCCTTGGGGGTGGAGGTCATCGCCACCAAGGCCGCCCTGGAAAGCGCCCCCCTGGTCATCGCCCTGGTGAACCCCAGGATGCCCCGCACCCTGGGGGACACCTTCGTGCACGTGTCCCGCTTCACGGCCATCGTGGAGATGGACTACCCCCTGCCGGAGCTCAAGCGGGAGGGGTTCGGGGAGGTGGAGCGGCGCATCGGGGCCCACGTGGCCAGCCTCATTGAGGACGGGGCCACCCTGCAGATGGGCATCGGGGCCATCCCCGACGCGGTGCTGGCCAGCCTCGAGGGCCACCGCGACCTCGGGGTGCACACGGAGATGATCTCCGACGGGGTCCTGGAGGCCTTGGAGAAGGGGCTCATCACCGGGGCGCGGAAGACCCTCCACCCGGGCAAGATCATCGGCACCTTCGTCCTGGGCTCGGAACGGCTTTACCGCTTCGTGCACGACAACCCCCTCTTTGAGCTCCACCCCGCGGACTACGTGAACGACCCCTTCGTGGTGGCCCAGAACCGCAAGATGGTGGCCATCAACTCCGCCATAGAGGTGGACCTCACGGGCCAGGTGGTGGCGGACTCCATCGGCACCCGCATCTACTCGGGCTTCGGGGGGCAGCTGGACTTCATCCGGGGGGCGGCCCGGAGCGAGGGGGGGAAGCCCATCATCGCCCTCCCCTCCACGGCCAAGGGCCAAAGCCGCATCGTCCCCTACCTGAAGCCGGGGGCGGGGGTGGTCACCACCCGGGCGGACGTACACTACGTGGTGACGGAGTGGGGCATCGCCGAGCTCTTCGGCCGCTCCCTAAGGGAACGGGCCCTGGCCCTCATCGAGGTGGCCCACCCGGACTTCCGGGAGGAGCTTCTTAAAGCCGCCTGGGAGCGGAAGCTCCTCCCCCGGAGCTACCCCGGGGCCGAGCTCAAGGGGTAAAGGGCCTCCAGGCCCTCCACCGCCCCCAGGCGCAGGGAGAGGTGGGCTAAGGGGGTGAGGGGGGTGGGCTCGGGGTTCACCTCCACCAGGTAGGCCCCTGCCGTATAGGCGATGCGGCCCAAGGAGGCCGCGGGCTCCACCTCCGCGCTGGTGCCCACCACCAGGGCGAAGTCGGCCTCGGAGAAAGCCCTTAAGGCCTTTTCCCAGGCCCCCTCGGGGAGGAGCTCCCCGAACCAGACCACGTCGGGCCGGGCCCGCGCCCCGCAGGCCGGGCAGGAGGGGGGGATGGGGAAGGCCTCGGGGAGGGGGAAGCGCCGCCCGCAGGCCTCGCAGCGGGCCCGGAGGATGTTCCCGTGGAGCTCCACCAGCCTCTTGCTCCCCGCGCGGGCGTGGAGCCCGTCCACGTTCTGGGTTACCAAGAGAAAGTCCCCGCCCCGGGCCAGGAGGTCGGCCTCGAGGCGGGCCAAGGCGTAGTGGGCGGGGTTGGGCTCCGCCTCCCGCACCTTGGCGATGCGCCAGGCGTACCACGCCCAGACCTTCTTGGGGTCCCGGGCGTAGGCCTCGGGGGTGGCGTAGTCCAGGGGGTTGAAGGCCTTCCAAAGCCCCTCCGCGTCCCGGAAGGTGGGGATCCCCGAGGGCTTGGAGATCCCCGCCCCCGTGAGGACCGCCACCCGCTTGGCCTCCCTCAGGCGCCTTCTCGCCTCTTCCAGCCCCATGGGGCTATTGTAGAACCATGCGGCTCTTCACCCCCGAGGCCATGCGCCGGGCAGACGAACGGGCGGCCGAGCGGGGCTACCCCACCCTCCTCCTCATGGAGTGGGCGGGGATGAAGGCGGCCCGGGTCTACCGGGCCCTCTTCGGCGAGGCCCCCGCGGTGGTCCTTGCGGGCAAAGGGAACAACGGCGGGGACGGGCTCGTCCTGGCCCGCCACCTCCTCCTGGAGGGGGTGGGGGTGCGGGTGTATGCGGAGGAGGGGCAGAAGGGAGACGCCCTTTTGGCCCTAAAGGCCCTCCTGGCCCACGGGGTGGAGGTCCGCCCCCTGGAGGAGGCCTCTTGGGCGGAAGGGGAGGTCCTGGTGGACGCCCTCTTCGGCACCGGGCTAAAAGGGCCCCTTACGGGGTTTTACGCGGGGCTGGTGGAAAGGATGAACGCCTCCCGCCTCCCCATCCTGGCCCTGGACCTGCCCTCGGGGCTCCCCCACGCCCCCCACGTGCGGGCCACGGCCACCGTGGCCTTCGGGGGGCTCAAGACGCCCCACCTCTTCCAGCGGGAGGCCTGCGGGCGGCTTTTCCTGGCGGAGATCGGCCTCCCTAAGGACCTCCTGGAGGATTCCACCCTCCCCGAGGTCGCCACCTTGGAGGCCCTCAGGCCCCTCCTCCCCCGCCGCCCCCTCACCGCCCACAAGGGGAGCGTGGGCCGGGTGGGGGTCCTGGGGGGGTACCGGGGGGAAGGGCTCCTCTACGCGGGGGCCCCCCTCCTCGCCGCCCTCGGGGCCTACCGCATGGGGGCCGGTCTGGTGCACCTGGTCCTGCCCGAGGGGCACCCCCCTTCGCCCCTGGAGGCCGTCTTCCACCCCGTGCCCGCCCCCAGCCTTCCCCCCCTCAAGGTGGAGGCCCTGGCGGTGGGGATGGGCGGGGGGCCTTGGGGGGCGGCCTGGGCCCTGGCGGCCTTGGAGGCGGGCCTCCCCACCGTCCTGGACGCGGACGCCCTGACCCTCGAGGTGGCGGAGGCCTACCGCAGGCGGGGCCTTCCTGCGGTCCTCACCCCCCACGCGGGGGAGGCGGCCCGCCTCCTCGGCACCGCGCCGGAGGCCGTGGCGGGAGACCCCCTGGAGGCCGCCCGGGCCCTGGCCGAGCGGACGGGCCTCACCGTGGTCCTCAAAGGGGCCCCCACGGTGGTGGCGGAAGGGGAGAGGCTTTCCGTGAACCCCACGGGCCACCCCGCCCTGGCCACCGGGGGCACGGGGGACGTGCTCTCGGGGGCCATCGCCGCCCTCCTCGCCGCCGGCCTTCCCCCCTTTGAGGCGGCCAGGCTCGGGGTCTTCCTCCATGGCCTAGCGGGGGACCTCCTGGCGGAGGAAAAGGGGATAGGCCTCCTGGCCCACGAGGTGGCCGAGGCCCTGCCCCGGGCGAGGCGGCTTTTGGAGGAGGGGCGGGTACCCATGCCTTTCGGGGTGGTCTAGGGGGCCCACTGGTATCCTGAAGGGGACTTGTATGCCCCGCCTCTTCGTCCCCGCCACCCTCGCCAACCTGGGCTCCGGGTTTGACGCTTTGGGCGTGGCCCTGGACCTCTACCTGGAGGTGGAGGCCGAGCCCGCCCGGGAAGATCTCTTCGTGTACGAGGGCGAAGGCCAGGTGGAGGGCCCGGATAACCTCATCCACGAGGGCTACCGGGCCGGGATGCGCGCCCTAGGGCTTTCCCCCGAGCCCCTTTTAATCCGCGCCTTCAACCCCATCCCCCTGGCCCGGGGCATGGGGAGCTCCTCCGCCGCCCTGGTGGCCGGGGTGGCCCTGGCGGACCGGGCCTCCGGGGGGCGGCTTGGCCGGGAAGGGGTCTTCCGGGTGGCGGCTGGGCTGGAGGGCCATCCGGACAACGTGGCCCCCGCGGTCTACGGGGGGTTCGTGGCCGCCCTGGCGGACCCCCCCCTGGCCATCCCCCTCCCCCGCCCGGAAGGGGTGCGCTTCGTGCTCGCCGTGCCCCCCTACGAGGTGCCCACCCCCCTGGCCCGAAAGGCCCTGCCCGAGAAGGTGCCCCTTCGGGACGCGATCTTCAACCTGGCCCGGAGCGCCCTCTGGCCCGCGGCCCTCTTCTCGGGCCGCCTCGAGGCCCTAAAGGAGGCCTGCCAAGACCGCCTCCACCAGCCCCACCGGGCCCACCTCATGCCCGGGGTGCTGGAGGCCATCGGAAAGGCCCTGGCGGCGGGGGCCCTGGCGGCCTTCATCGGCGGGGCGGGGCCCACGGTGGCCGCGCTGGTGCGGGAAGGGGAGGAAGAGGGGGTGGCAAGGGCCCTGGAGGCCTACCGGGGGGAAGGGCGTATCCTGGTGCTGGAGATCGGGGAGGGGTTCTTTTGGAAGGAGAGCTGAGCGTTTTCCCCCTAACGGAGGCCTTAAGCCTCATCCACGAGCACCGGCGCTCCGGGACCTTGGAGGTGCAGGCCGGCCCCCTGCCCCTCACCCTGAGGCTCCAAGCGGGGGAGGTGGTGGGGGCGGCCATCCTGGACTGGGAGGGCTTGGAGGCCCTCTTCACCTTCCCCCTCCACCCCAAGGAGGGGCGCTTCCGCTTCCGCCCCGGGCCCCCGGGGACGGAAAAGCCCCTCATGCCCTTCGCCGCCCTTCTCGGGGAGTGGGCCCGGGTGAACGACGAGTGGGACCGGTTCCGCACCCTGGTGGACTCCCCAAGCCGCGTCCTGGAGGCCATCCGCCCCAAGGAGCCCTACGAGGTCTTCCAGGGGGGGAAGAGCGTGCGGGCTGCGGCCAAGGCCTGGGGGGTGCCCCTCCTCATCGCCATGGAACGGGCCTACATGGGGGTGAGGGAGGGGGACCTCTACCCCCTTCGCCGCTACGCCTGGTACGCCCTGAGGATCCGCCACCAAGGGAAGAAGAGCGCCACCCTGGAGGAGTTCGGCGCCCTGGCCGCCCTCCTGGACGGGACCCGCAACCTGGGGGAGATCATCGCCCAGGGGGTGCCCGTGGACCTGGTGCGCCGCTATTTGGTGCGGGGGCTTTCCTCCGGGGAGCTTTCCCCCCCGGGGCGGGGGTGGCTTCTCAGGGACCTCCTCTGGGAGATGGAGCGGGAAAGCTAGAGGCCCCACCGCTGCGTTGCCCGCGGTGGGGAAACCAAGGCCCTTAAAGGGCTTACTTCTTCTTGCGGGGGCGGTACTTGCCGTAGGTGCCGCGCCAGATCTTGCCCCTACGGGTGCGACGGTCGCCCTTACCCATAAGGCACCTCCCTTAGGCCTGGACCCCTGCGGCCTGCAGGGCCTTCTGCACCTTGCGCATGAGCCGGGACTTCTTGCGGGCCGCGGTGTTCTTGTGCAGGGTGGAACCCTTGGCCGCCTTGTCAATGAGGCTCTGGGCCTTGCGCAGGATGGTGAGGGCGTCCTCCACCTTGCCCTCCGCGGCCAGGGCCACGGCCTTCTTGCTCAGGGTCTTGATGGCCGACTTCTTGGCCCGGTTGCGCATCCTGCGCTTCAGGGACTGGCGGTGCCGCTTCAGAGCAGAAAGGTTCCTCTTGGGTTTCTTTTGCGCCATGATCCTCCCCTTATGCCCCCCAGGGGGCAAGCCAGGCTCAAGTGTAGCACACCCGGGCCCTAGGGGGCAAACTTGGTGGCCACCCAGTCGTAGCGCACGAAGCCCTTGGCGTCCTCGAGGCGGAAACGGATCACGTACTCCCCAGGGGCGGTGGGAAAGCGGAGCTCGCGCTGAAAAGCCCCGCTAAAGCGCTCCTCCCCCACCACCCGCCCCTCCCTTAGGAGGGCCACCCAAAGCCGCCCCTCCTTAAGCTCCCCCCCCACCTTGACCTTCACCGCGTCCATGAGGCCGGTCACCCTTATGGGGTAGCGGGCCTCCCCGGTGTACTTCCAGTAGAGCATGGGGAGGAACGGGGGGTAGCCCACGGCCAGGCCGTACTCCTCCGCGTACCAGTACACCCCCAACGCCACCAAAAGGAGGAAACCCAGGCTGCGCATTGCCCTCAGTATACTTGGGGGCATGGAGGACGCCTTTTCCTGGCTCAAGCAGGGGAGCGCGGAGATCATCCCCGAGGAGGAGCTCAAGGCCAAGCTGGCGGAGGGCCGGCCCCTTACGGTGAAGCTGGGGGCCGACCCCACCCGGCCCGACCTCCACCTGGGCCATGCGGTGGTCCTGAGAAAGATGCGCCAGTTCCAGGAGCTCGGGCACAAGGTGGTGCTCATCATCGGGGACTTCACGGGGATGATCGGGGACCCCTCGGGCCGGAGCAAGACCCGCCCCCCCCTCACCCTGGAGGAAACCCGGGAAAACGCCAAGAGCTACGTGGAGCAGGCGGGGAAGATCCTGAGGCAGGAACCCCACCTCTTTGAGCTCCGCTACAACTCCGAGTGGCTGGAAGGGCTCACCTTCAAGGAGGTGGTGCGCCTCACCTCCCTCCTCACCGTGGCCCAGATGCTGGAGCGGGAGGACTTCAAGAAGCGCTACGAGGAGGGCATCCCCATCTCCCTGCACGAGTTCCTCTACCCCTTCGCCCAGGCCTACGACTCCGTGGCCATCCGGGCGGACGTGGAGATGGGGGGCACGGACCAGAAGTTCAACCTCCTGGTGGGCCGGGAGGTGCAACGGGCCTACGGGCAAGCCCCCCAGGTCTGCTTCCTCATGCCCCTCCTCGTGGGCCTGGACGGCCGGGAGAAGATGTCCAAGAGCCTGGACAACTACATCGGCATCACCGACCCCCCGGAGGTGATGTTCAAGAAGCTCATGTGGGTGCCCGACCCCCTCCTTCCCGACTACTTCCGCCTGCTCACGGACCTCACGGAGGCGGAGATCGGGGAGGTCCTAGCCCAGGGGCCGGTGCCCGCCCACCGGGTCCTGGCCCGGCTCCTCACCGCCGCCTACAGCGAGCCCCTCCTCCCCCCCAGGCTGGACCGGGCCTACTACGAGGGCCTGGGCTACGCCTGGGCGGCCTTCGGCCGGGACCAGGGGGTGGGCCCCGAAGGGGTGCGGGAGGCCGAGGCCCGCTACGACCAGGTGGCCAAGGGGGCCATCCCCGAGAACCTGCCCGAGGTGGAGATCCCCCCTTCTGAGCTAAAGGAGGGCCGGATCCCCGTGGCCCGCCTCTTCACCCTGGCGGGCCTCACCCCCTCCAACGCCGAGGCCAAGCGGCTTATCAAGAACCGGGGCCTCAGGATCAACGGGGAAGTGGTAGAGGACCCCCACCTGGAGGTGGAGCTCAAAGGCCCCCTGGTCCTCCAGCGGGGCAAGGACCGCTTCGTCCGGGTGCGGCCCCTCTAAAGCCCTTCCATGGGCCTCAGGGGCACCTCGTGCCCGGTGGCGTAGAGGGCCTCCCCTTGGGCCTCGAGGCGCAGGCGGGGCAGGGGGTAGCGGGGGGGGCCGTAGACCGCCTTCCCCCCGAGGAGGGGGTCAAAGGCCCCGAAGTGGCAGGGGCAGCCCAGGAAGGGGCGCTCGTAGCGGAAGTTGTAGAGGAGGGAGGCGGCCTCGGGGTCGGGGACGTAGTTCAGGGTGCAGGCCTGGTGGGTGCAGATGCGGCTAAAGGCGATGTAGTGCTCCTCCCCCAGGGAAAGCCCCCCAGGGGCGGGCTCGGGGAGGCGGAGGAGGAAGGCCGAAAGCTCCCCCTGGGGCAGGGGGTAGCGGAAGGGCTTGGCCCCCCAAGGGGGGAGTTCCCCCAGGCGGGCCACCTCCACCCGGGGGCCCTCCTTCCACTGGGGCTCCATGGCTTCCGGCCGGGGGCGGAAGCGGAGGTTGTAGGTGCGCACCCCAAACCACAGGAAAAACCCTCCCGCGGCCGCCACCGGAAGGTAGAAGACGAGGTCGCGCCGCCTCATAGCGTTTTCAGGTAGTCCAGAAGGGCCTTAAGCTCCTCCTCGGAAAGGGGCACCGCGGGCATGGTGCCCCGGCCCCTTAGCACGATCTCCCGCACCGCCTCGGGGGCCCTTAGGATGGGGTTCCCCTTGAGCCTGGGGCCCACCCCCCCTTCGGCCTCCGGCCCGTGGCAGGCCGCGCAGCGGGCCAGGTACACCGTGCGCCCGTCCGTCCCGCCCGCCTCCTGGGCCTTGGCCATTTGGATCAGGCCCTGGACCCGCTCCCGGGCCTCCCCCCCCACCTCCAAGTACTTCTCCCAGGCGGCGATGGCCCGCTCCCGGTCCCCCTCCTGGAAGTACAGGTTCCCCAGGAAGAGCCAGCCCTCCGCGGCCTTGGGGTCCGCGTGCTGGGCGATCTCCAGGAAGGCCTTGGCCTCCTCCGGCCGCCCGGCCATGAAGAGGAGGATGCCCACCCGACGGATGGCCTCCACGTTCCTGGGGTCCTTCTCCAGCACCTTGAGGTAGGCCTCCGCCGCCTGCTCGTAAACCCCCAGGGCGTAGGCCTCCCGCCCCCAGGCCAGGAGGTCCTCCACCGCCCCCGTGCCCTTCGCCCTCTCCGCCAAGGCCCGGAGCTTCTGGGCCTCGAGGCGCTGGGTGGTCACCGTCTCCCCGGGAAGCCGGGGCAGGGTGTAGCGCCAAAGCCCCACCCCCAGGAGGAGCACCGCGCCCAGGGCCAGGAAGAGGGGGAGGGGCCGGAAAGGCCTAGGCGCTGGGGGGCGGTAGCCCTCCAGGGCCCGCTCCAGCTCCACCATGCGGGCCAGGGCCAGCCTGCGCTCCTCGCCCTCCAGGGCCTTCGCCTCCTCCTTTAGGACCTCGAGTTCCTTAAGGAGGTCCTCCCGCCTGGGGGGCTCGGGGAAGGGCTCCTTGGGGCCGAAAAGGGGCCTTAGGGCCAGGAAAAGGCCCAGGGCCAGGAAAAGGAGGAAAAGAAGGGTGGCCGTCATGCCGGGGGCTCCTTCATCCGGCGCTCCGCCTCTTCCAAAAGCTCCTTGGGCAGGGGCCTGGGCCGGAAGTAGGCGAAAAGCCCAAGGCCAAGGAGGAGAAGGGCCACAAGGGGCAGGACCCAGGCCCAGAGGGTAAGGCCCCTCCGGGGGGGCTCGTAGAGGATCCAGTCCCCGTAGCGCTCCACGAAGAAGGCCTTGATCTCCTCGGGGCTCTTGCCCTCTTGGAGCATCTCGGCGATGAGCCGGCGCATCTCCACCGCCACCCCGGAGTTGCTCTCCGCCGCGGACTCCCCCTGGCACACGGGGCAGCGGAGGGCCCGGGCGATCTGGAACACCTCCGGGGAAAGGTCAGGGGGCGGGGCGGTCTCCTGGGCCAGGGCCCCCGCCCAGAAGAGGAGGACGAGAAGGAAAAGCCTCACCGGAGCACCTCCTCCAGGTAGCGGCTCAAAGCGGCCTCGTCCACCGCCCCCGCGTGCCTTAGGACCACCCGGCCCTCCCGGTCGATGAGGAAGGTTTCGGGCACCCCGTACATCCCGTAGTCCACCCCCACCCGGCCCCGGGGGTCAAAGACGCTGGGGAAAGAAAGACCGAACTGCTCCACGAAGCGCACCGCCTCCGCCTCCTTGTCCTGCACGTTCACCCCCACGAAGAGCACCCGCTCCCGGTAGCGCCGCCAGAAGGATTCCAGCACCGGGGCCTCCTCGTAGCAGGCGGGGTAGCACCAGCTGGCCCAGAAGTTGAGGAGGATGGGCTTCTTGCCCAGGTGGTCCCCAAGCCGGAAGGCCTCCCCCCACTCCGCCCGGTAGGGGGGGAGGAGGGGCAGGGTGAAGTCCGGGGCGGGGCGCCTTTCCTGGGCCAGGACGGAGGGCAGCTCCTTGGGGTTCCGCTGCATCCCCCACCAGAAAAGCCCCGCCAGGAGAAGGGGGAGGAGGAGCCAGAACCACCTCACGCCGCCTTCACCTCCCCCACCTCGGCCCGCCGGCCCGCGGGCCAGAGGATGTAGAGCGTCCCCAGGGCCATGAGCCCACCCCCCACCCAGAGCCAGAGGACCATGGGGGTGAGGATGAGCCGGATGGAGGCCCACTCCCCCTTCTCCCGGTCAAAGTCCATGAGGACGAAGTAGTAGTCGTCCTTCAGGGTGTAGACCACCTTGGGGGAGGGCAGGGGGGACTGCATCTGGGGGTAGAAGTGGAGCCTGGGGCGCACCTCCCCGAAGCGATCGGTGCGGAGGAGGGCCTCCACGGCGAAGCGCCGCCCCTCGTCCAGGGCCCGCACCCCCTGGAAGGTGAGGGTGAGGCCCGCCACCGACCAGGACTGGCCCTTGTAGAGGGTCTTCTCCGCCTCGAGGCGGTAGGCCTGGCTGAAGGCGATGGCCAGGCCCATGAGGGCCACGCCAAAGTGGACGAGGAGGCTCCCCACCCGCCTCCGGTTTTCCAGAAAGCCCCAGGGGTTAAGCCCCGCCGCCTTTCTTGCTAGAAAGCCCTCCCGGAAAAGAAGCCCCACGGCCAGGGCGTTGTAGAGGAAAAGCCCCACCGCCAAGGAAGCCCCCAGGGTGTAGCCCCGGAGGAGGCCGAAAAGGGTTCCCAAGAGGAGGCCCGCAAGGAGAAGGTACAGGTTGCGGAAGACCTCGGGCCGCGGCCGCCGCCAGGGGAGGATGGGCCCCACCCCCATGAGGAGGAGGATCCCCACCCCGATGGGGGCGGAGATCTGGTTGAAGAAGGGGGCCCCCACGCTCACCTTAGCCCCGGAAACCGCCTCCACCAGGAGGGGGTAGAGGGTCCCCAGGAGGACCACCAAGGCCCAGCCCGCGAAGAAGAAGGCCCCCAGGAGCAAAGCCCCTTCCCGGGAAAGGGGACGGAAGACCGCGGCGTCCCGCACCTCCCGGCTCACCCGGTAAAGGAGGCCGAGGCCGAGGAAAAGGGAGGCCAGAAAGCCCCCTAGGAAGATGGGGCCCACGGGGCCTTCGGCGAAGGCGTGCACGGACTGGATGACCCCGCTCCGGGTGAGGAAGGTGCCGAGGAGGGTGGCGGAAAAGGCCAGGGTCACGAAGGCGAAGTTCCAGACCTTGAAGGCCCCCCGGGTCTCCTGCACGTAGGCGGTGTGGAGGAAGGCGGTGGCGAGAAGCCAGGGGATGAAGCTGGCGTTCTCCACCGGGTCCCAGGCCCAGTACCCGCCCCAGCCCAGAACCTCGTAGCTCCACCACCCCCCCGCCACCTTCCCCGCGGTGAGGAAGCCCCAGGCGACGAGGGCCCACCAGCGGGTCTCCCCCACCCAGGCCTGGTAGCGCCTGGTGGCCATGGCGGCCACCGCGTAGGCGAAGGGCACGGAAAACCCCACGAAGCCCAGATACATGAGCACGGGGTGCACGGCCATCATCCAGTGGTTCTGGAGGAGGGGGTTGGGGCCCATGCCGTCCGGGGGAGGGTTGGGCAGGGTCTCAAAGGGGCTCGCCGCCGTGGCCATGACCCCGAAGAAGAAGACCTGGATGCCGAAGAGGACCGCTAGGATGAGGGAGGAACGCCAAGGGTCGGGGAGGCGGCGGCTGGCCAGGAGGGTGTAGAAGGTCTGGAGGAGGCCCCAAAGGAGGATGGAGCCCTCCAGGGCCGCCCAGGGGGTCACCAGGGTGACCCAAAGGGGGTCCTTGGTGGTGTGGTGGGCGGCCACGTAGGCCAGGGTGAAGTCGTGGGTGAGGAGGGCCCACTCCAGGGCGAGGAAAGCGGTGAGGGCCGCGAGGAAGGCGGGGAGGACCAGGGCCCTCGCCCCCTTTAAGAGGCGGCCTTCCCCCTGGAAGTAGGCGAGGAGGGCCAGGGCCAGGCCCAGGAGGCTAAAGGCTAGGGCCAGGCTTACGCCCAGGTTGCCCAGAAGGGCCGGGGTCATTTGGCCTCCTCAATGAGCTTCCGGACCTCCTCGGGGGTGTAGCCCTCCTTGGGGGGCTGGTAGGTTTCCGAGTGCTTCACGAGAAGGTTGGTGCCCTGGAAGGTCCCCTCCCGGAAGCGGCCCTCCACCACCACCCCCTGCCCCTCCTTGAACATCCCCGGGGGGGTGCCCTTGTGGACCACCGGCACCTCCGCCACCCCGTCCGTGAGGACGAAGCGGAGCTCCAGCCGGTCCTTGTCGTACTGGACGGTGCCCGGCTTGACGAGCCCCCCCAGGCGCACGGGGCGGTTCTGGTAGCGGGCCTGCCCCTCCAGGTACTCGGAAGGGGTCAGGAAGTAGACCAGGTTCTGGCCCAGGCCCCCGAAGATGAGGTAGCCCAAGGCCCCCAGGATGACCAGAAGCCCCACCGCGTACTTGAGCCTCATCGCACCCTCCGGTACCGCCAAAAGAGGTAGGCCAGGTAGCCGAAGACCGTGAGGTAGGTGAGGGCGTAGACCCAGGTGACGAAGACCTCGCTCATGCCTCCTCCTTCCGGGCCTCGAGGGCGGCCAAGAACGCCCGGAAGCGCAAAAACCCTAGGTAAAGCAGGGTGAAGACCAAGAGGTTAAAGAGCAGGGCCTGGAGCATCTCCGGGGCCATGTGGATCTTGCCCGTGGTGAGGTCAATGGACTGGGTTTGGTGGAGGCTCCGCCACCACTTCACGGACATGTAGCTGATGGGCACGTTGATGAAGCCCAGAATCCCCACCGCCGCCGCCGCCTTGCGGCGGAGCTCGGGGTCCTCAATGGCCCCCCGGAGGAGGAAGTAGCCCACATAGACGGCGAAGAGGATGGCGGTGGTGGTGAGCCTGGGTTCCCAGGTCCAGTACACCCCCCAGGTGGGCCGGGCCCAGAGCATCCCCGTGACCAAGGCCAGCCCCATGAAGACCAGGCCGATCTCCGCGCTGGCCAGGGCCACCCGGTCCAGGCGGGGGTCCTGGCGGAAGAGGTAGAGGAGGGAGTAGAGGAAGGTGACGAAGAAGGCCAGGTAGCCCAGCCAGGCGCCGGGCACGTGCAGGTACATGATGCGGGCCAGGTACCCCTGGTTGGCGTCCGGGGGGGCCGCCAGGGCCAGGTAGAACCCCACGGGCAGGAGGGCCAGGCCCAGGCCCAGGAAGAGCCAGGTCCAGGTGTCCGGTCGGTCCTTCATCTGCGCAGTCATGGTCACTCCTCCTTAAGTTTGCCGCCTCTCGGTTAAGCCACCGTGAACTACCCCTCCATGACCACCGGGAAGAGGAGGGCCGCGGCGATGACGTACACCACGTCAAAGACCCCAAGGAGCTGCCACCAGCCCGCCACCTCTCCCAGGTCCACCCCCTCCACCAGGCCCAGGCTGGCCCGCACCGCGGCCAGGACCACGGGCACCACCAAGGAGAAGAGGAGGAGGGGCAACAGAACCTCCCGCCCCCGGAGCCGGGCGAGGAGCCCCGCGTAGAAGGTGGCCACGCTGGCGTAGCCCAGGGTGCCGAGGAGCACCGTAAGGTAAAGGGCCAAGGCCTTCTCCAAGGGGAGGTAGAAGAGCCCGGCCACCACCAAAAGGGCCAGGGCCCCCAAGGGGGCGAGGAGGAGCATCTGGAAGAGGAGCTTGCCGAAATAGACCCACTCCTTCCCCCCGGGGGTGAGGAGGAGGTCGTCCAGGGTGCCGTCCTCCACCTCCAGGGCGAAGGCCCGGCTGGCGAGAAGGGTGCTGATGAAAGCCAAGGCCACCCAGAGCACCCCTGGGCCCGCCCGCCTCAGGAGGCCCTCCTCCGGCCCCAGGGCCAGGGCCATGAGGAAGACGGTGAGGAGGAAGAAGGCCAGGAGGGAAGCGAGCCCGGCCCGGTCCCGCACCTCGAGGCGGAGGTCCCTCAGGGCCAGGAGGAGGATCCGCCTCACGCCGCCCCCAGGCGCAGGACCCGGTCCGCCACGCCCTCCGCCAGGGCCAGGTCGTGGGTGGCCAGCACCACCCCGCCCTCCCGCCTGGCCTCGGAGAGGACCTCCCTAAGGAGGCCCCGCCCCTCCCCATCCAGGGCCGTTTCCGGCTCGTCCAGAAGCCAGATCTCGGGCCTAAGGAGGAGGAAGCGGGCCAGGGCCAGGCGCTTTTTCATCCCGCTGGAAAAGGTGAAGAGGGGGCCTTCCGGGGGAAGGCCAAAGCGGGCCAACACCCCCTCCACCTCCCCCTTCCGCCCGTGGAAGGCCAGGTCGTAGGCCAGGTGCTCCCGGGCGGTGAGGTGGCGGTGGAAGGCCGGGGGGTTGGGGAGGAAGAGGGCCCGCCCCTTCCGCTCCACAAAGCCCCTTGTGGGCTTCAAGAGCCCCGCCATGAGCCTCAGGAGGGTGGTCTTGCCGGACCCGTTGGGGCCCAGGAGGGCCACCACCTCTCCCCTTTCTAGGGTGAAGGCGAGGTCTTTTAGGACCCAGTCGCGGCCAAAGCGCTTGGAGAGGCCCTCGAGGCGAAGCAACATGGCTTAAGTCTACCCCGCACCCTTCGGGAAAAACGTCCCTAGAGGTAGCGTTGGAGCCACTCGGGGGTCAGGCGCAGGAAGAAGGCGTTGAGGGCGGTGAGGGTATCCGTGAGGAGGAGGACCCCCACCAGGAGGAGCACCACCCCCGCCAAAAGCTCCACGTAGTGGGAAAGCCGCCCCGCCCGCCTAAGCCACCCTTTGAGCCGCTCCGCGAAGAGGGCCACCAGGAAGAAGGGCACCGCCAGGCCCAGGATGTAGGCCAAAAGGAGCCCCACCCCGCCCCCCACCGCGGTCAAGGTGAGGATGGCCCCCAGGATGGGGCCGATGCAGGGGGTCCACCCCAGGCCCAGGGTGGCCCCCAGGAGGAACGCCCCCAGGGGGCTTCCCGTCTCCCCCTGGTAGCGAAGGCCCACGCTCCAGCGGGGCCTTAAGCCCAGCATGTAGAGGCCGAAGAGGATGAGGAGCACCCCCCCGATCCGGGCGAGGAGGGGGCGGTACTCAAAGAGGAGCCCCCCAAGGAGGGTGAAGGGGAGGCCCAGGAGGAAGAACACCGCCCCGAAGCCCAGGATGAAGAAGAGGGCGTTGAAGAGGGGGCGCCCCCTCTCCCCCCCCAGGTAGAAGAGGTAGGTGGGAACCAGGGGCAGGACGCAAGGGGAGAGGAAGGAGAGCACCCCCGCCAGAAAGGCCGCGCCCAGGGAGACCGTCATGACCCCATCCTACGGCAGGGTGAGCCAGGGAAAGCGGCGCTTCGTCTCCGGATCCAGGTCCAGAAGCTCCCGGGCGGGCATGCGGATCTTGGGCAGGGTGGTCTGGTTGATGGGGGTGTCCGCGTCGGTGATGCCGTTCATGTAGAGGAGGTAGGCCACCAGGTGGTAGACCTCCTCGTTGGTGAGGCTCCCCTCGGCCCCGAAGGGCATGGCCCGGCGGATGTAGTCGTACAGGGTGGTGGCGTAGGGCCAGTAGTTGCCGATGGCGTACTCCACGGGCTCCGTATCCGGGGTGATGGGGAAGGGCTCGGCCACCAGGCGGTTGAAGGGGTACCCCTCCCCGCTTTTCCCGTGGCAGGAGGCGCACTTCTCCGCGTAGATCCGCCCGCCCTCCTCCACCTTCCCCTCCCCCGGGGGAAGGCCCCGGCCATCGGGGAGGACGGCGGGCCGGAGGTCGTACTGGAGGGCGAGGTCCTCGGAAATGGGGGTCCCGAGGCCGTAGCGGGCCCCCAAGGCCAGGCCCAAGAGGCTTAAGAGGATCAGAACGCGCTTAACCATCAAACACCTCCCCACCGCACCCGCCCGCCGGGCCGAAGGCCACGCTCCCCAGGGGCCGGTCCCCGTTCACCACCCGGCCGTCCTTCAGCACGCGCCAGGCCTGGATGGCGTTGTAGTGGTAGCGGTTGTTCTTCCCCCACTTCTTGAAAAACTCCTCCCGGGTGGGCTGGGTGTTCCCCTTCTCGTCCCAAGCCCGGCTCCAGAGGACCACCTCTTCCCCGTTCCAGTACCAGGGCATCTTGAAGCGCACGAAGGCGTAGCGCTCCACGGGGGGCTCGAGGGTGGCCTGGCGCCAGGTCTTGCCCTCGTCAAAGGAGATCTCCACCTTGGTAATGCGGCCGTGCCCGCTCCAAGCCAAGCCCCGGATCTCGTGGAAGCCCGGCTTGATCTCCTGGAGCCCCGAGGGGTAGGTGATGATGGACTCGGGGTCCATGACCCAGGTGAAGGCGAGAACGCGGCCGTCCGCCATCACGTCCGTGTACTCGCTGGTCTCGTCCTTGGCCATGGTGGGCAGGTCCGTGACCAGGATGCGGCGGAGCCACTTCACCTGGATGCTCCCCTCCCAGCCCGGCACCACCAGGCGCACGGGGTAGCCCTGCTCCGGCCTCAGGGCCTCCCCGTTTTGGGCGTAGGCCACCAGCACGTCCTCCATGGCCTTCTCCAGGGGGAGGGAGCGGGTGTACATGGCCGCGTCCATCCCCTCGGGGATGAGCCACTTGGCCTCGGGCTTGACCCCCGCCTCCTTGAGGAGGAGGGCCAAGGGCACCCCGGTCCAGCTGGCGTTGGAGGCCAGGCCGCGGCTACGGGTGGCGGTGAGGTTGGGGTCCGGGGGGTTGCGGTAGCCGTTTTGCCCGTTGCCCGCGCACTCAATGAAGTAGGTGCGGGTCACAGAAGGGAAGCGCTTGAGGTCCTCCAGGGTGAAGACCATGGGCCGTTCCACCATGCCGTGGATCACCAGGCGGTAGGCCTTAGGGTCCACCTGGGGCACCCCCGCGTGGTGGCGCTCAAAGTGGAGGCCGTTGGGGGTGATGACCCCCTCCAGCTTCTCCAGCGGGGCGAAGTCCGCCCCCGAGTGCCGGGTGCGCAGGTTGGGGGAGATGTAGCGCACCACCCCTTCCTCAAAGGGGCTCCGGGTCCCGTACTCGGAAAGAGGGGCCCCCAGGGTCTTCAGGGGCTCAAAGGCCTTCTCGTCCCAGGGCGCACCCTGGGCCTTTCCCTTTAGGAGGCCCAAAAGGCCCCCTGCGCCTAGAAGCCGGAAAAACTTCCTTCGGTCCATATACCCTCCCACAGTATCTAGGGGCTACAGAAAACCCCGCCCCCTTGGGGGGCGGGGCAGGGGGTTAGGCGGGGCCGAACATGTCGTTCCAGATCCCCGTGGCCCAGCCGAAAGCCGCGGTGCCGTTGGCCGCGGAGCGCTGGTTGTCCACGGAGCTCTGGCTCTTGATCTGCTTGGCCGCCTCGTCCCAGGAGTAGTTGGCCGCCACCCAGATGGCCTCCTCGGAGTCCACAAAGGAGTAGCAGATGTTGTTGGGAAGCTCGGGCGGGATCTCGGTGAGGGGCTTCCCCTGGAGGCGTTCGGTGATCTGGCGGGCCACGATGGTGCCGGAGACGTAGGCCACCATGCCGCTCTTGGGGTAGGGGGTGTTGCCGGTGATGTCCCCCAGCAGGTAAACCCGGTCGTCCTTCTCCGAGAAGAAGTAGGGGATGCGCACGTTGGCCCAGCGTTCCCCCAGGCCCACCTGCTGGACGATGTCCGCGGCCTTCATGGGGGGGATGATGTTGGCCAGGGTGAAGGGCACGTCCCCAAGTTCGGTTTGCACCACCTTCTTCCCGTAGTCCAGGCCGGTGATGCGGGTGTTGGGCACGTACTCCAGGTAGTCCTTGTAGAGCTCGTTGTAGGCGGCGAGGAAGCCAGGGGCCTTGGAGATGGGCTGTGGGTTGGCGTCTAGGACGATGACCTTCCCCTTCACCCCCTTGGTCTTAAGCCGCCAGGCCAGCATGGCCGCCCGCTCGTAGGGGCCCGGGGGGCAGCGGTAGGGGGGGTTGGGGATGTACATGACGAGCTCCCCACCGGTCTCGTCAAACTGGTCCAGCATGCGCCTCAAGGCGATGTGCTCAAAGGGGCGGAAGCCCACGGGGAGGAACTGCTTGGCCTCCTGGTAGCCGGGGATGGCCTCGTACATGTAGGCGATGCCGGGGGCCAGGACCAGGAAATCGTAGGAAAGGTACCCCCCCGTGGTGCGCACCAGGCGGCGGCCCAGGTTGATATCCAAGACCCTTTCCTGGACGAAGACCACCCCGTCCTTGACCACGTTGGTGTAGTCAAAGACGAGCCACTCCAGAGGCTTCACCCCCGCCAGGAAGAGGTTGGACATGGGGCAGGACATGAAAAGGGGCTTCTGCTCCACCAGGACCACTTCCACGTTGGGGTTCTGCTGCTTCACCTTCCGGGCCACGGTGGTCCCGCCCCAGCCGCCCCCCACCACCACCACCCGGGGGGCCCGGGTGCGGGGGAGGAGGGTGGGCGGGGAAGCGTAGAACTCCTGGGCGAAGCCCTGGCCCAAGGCCCCGGCCGCGGCCAAGGCAGCCCCCGTCTTGAGAAGCTGGCGCCGGTTCACCTTGCTCATGCGTTCCCTCCCTTATTGACCAGGGCGGTAGGGCACCCCGCCCACGGTCTCCAAAACGGAGCTCATCACCTGGCGGGCCTCCTGGAGCATGGCCACCGCAGGGGAACCCATGACCCCGGGCATGATGGTCATGAGCATGGGCTCGATGGCCCCCACCAGGACGTCCTTGCCCATCTGCATGGCGAAGAAGCGGCAGGGCGCGGCGAAGCCCCCCGCGGGCTGGGTGAGGAACATGACCCGGGCCCACTCGCTCTTGCAGGGCATGATCACCGTCACCGGGCCCACCTTCACGTTGGGGAGGAGGTTAAGGCCGTTTGCCGCCAGTTCCGCCTCCACCTGGAGGACCACGTCCTCCACGGTGGCGTTGGGGACGCGGTAGAAGAGGGCGGGCATCATGCCGCTAGAGGGGTCGGGCATCATGGCCGGAGGCAGGCGCTTCACCACCCCAAGCCGGCCCAGCGCGGCCTCCAGCCGCCAGGTGAGCCGCTCCACCTCGCCCCCGTACACCCCCAGCATCCCAAAAAGGAGGCGGCCGTCAAAGGTGCCCACGGTGTACCGCTCCCCCCCTCCGGTGATGAACACCGTGGGGGGCAGGACGATGGCCGCCATGGGGTTCTTGCTCACCGCCTCGAGGCTCCCCTTTTCCGGCTTGAGGACGATGAGCCGGTAGTCGGGGAAGCCGGGCCCCGTCACCTGGCGTACCTGCTCCCCCAGGTTCAGCACCCGGTCGGGCTCCAGGCCCACCGCCTTGAGGGCGGCCAGGGTCCTCCCCTCCACCGCCTCGAGGCTCCCCTTCACCTCCACCACCAAGGACTGGGCCAAGGAAAGGCCCGCCGCCACCAAAAGCACCAAAAGCTTCCTCATGATCCTCCCTCCACCGGCAGGCCGGCGTCCAGCCAGCCCTTGAACCCATGGGCGATGTTCTTCGCGTTCTTGTACCCGGCCGCCTGTAGGAAGGCGGCCACCACCATGGAAACGCTCCCCGAGTTGCAGTAAACCAGGATGAGGGCCTCCTTATCCTTGGGGAGCTCGGAAAGGCGCCTCGGCACCTGGCCCGCGTAGATGTGCACCGAGCCCGGGATGTACCCCTTTTTGCGCTCCTCCTCCGTGCGCACGTCCAGGACCAAGGGCTCAAAGAGGAGGAGGTCCGCGGCCTCCGTGGGGTAGACCAGGTAGCCCGCCGGGGGTACCTTTTCTATGAAGGTTCCAAAGGCCTGGACCCACCCCTCCCCCTCCGCCCCCCGAGCCAGGGGGAGGAGGGGGAGGAAGAAGAGGAGGTCGCGCCTACGCATGGCTAGCGGGTGAAGAAGGGGAGCTCCTCAAAGGTCTTCCCCGCCTTGGTGGCCTCGGCCAGCATGTAGACCGTAAGGGCGATGTGGGGCTCGGAGTAGAAGGCGGGGGGGTGGATGCCGATGGACTCGTAGCAGAAGTTGATCCGGTCCTCCATGGTGTAGAGCTTGTCCGCCTCAAAGCGGTAGGCCGGCCACTCGTTCCCCAGGCCCTGCTTGGGGCTCCGCACCGGGGAGAGGCGCACCCTCTGACCGGCGTACTGGTCGTGGCAGACCGCGCAGCTCATGTCCCGGCTCCCGGCACGGGTGTACCAGAGCTCCCGGCCCAGGTTGTACATGGCCAGCTCCTCCGGGTGCTTGGGCACCACCTGGATCTTGGCCTTGGAGGAGAAGGAAGCGATGTAGGTGGTGATGGCCTGCACCTCCTCCCGCTTGATCTCCCCTGGCTTATACCCCTGGACGGTCTGCATGCAGGTGTAGACCCGGCTTTCCAGGTCCTCCACCTTGCGGCTATCGGGGAAGTACCTGGGCAGGATGGCGTAGACCCCTTCCAGCACCCCAGGCCCCTTGCCGAAGTCGCAGGCCTCGAGGGTCTTCCCGGAAGGCCCTTTGCGGTGGAAGAGCTCCTTGCCCTCCTCCACGAAGAGCTCCCCGGGGAGCACGCCGAAGGTTTCCAGGTACATCTGCCGCTGGCGCATGGCCTCCTCAAAGGGGTCCAGGGGTTTCTGCCCTTGGGTGTAGGCGAAGAGGGCCCCGAGGCCAGCCAAGCCCAACAGAACAGGAACAAGGCGCTTCCTCACAGCTCACCTCCGGTTGATGGGGGACTCAGGGTCCAAGAGGAAGGCCACCAGGTCCGCGGTCTCCTCAGGGGTGAAAAGCCCGTGCACCCCGCCCCGGTACATGAGGGAACAGGGCACGAAGGCCCAGGCGTTGTAGATCTTCTCGTAGGTGTAGCGCACCACCGCCTCGGACTGGCCCCTGGCCCCGTAGTTCAGGAGGCTCGGCCCCATGGTGCCGTGGGCCACCTCGTCCGCCACCCCCTGGTGGCAGGCGTAGCAGTTCCCCCGCCTGGGGTCGGTGAAGACCTTCTCCCCGTTCTTCCAGTCCCCCATGAGCTTCCCGTTCTGGGGGTACTTGATGAGGGCCTTCTGCTCCTCCAGGAAGGCAGGGATGAGCTCGGGGGGGAGCTTGTCCCGGTACTGGGTGCAGAGGGCCTGGGCCTTATCCTGGCCCAGCATCACCTGGGCAAACTCGGGACCACCGGACTGGATGGTCGCCTGGAGCCGAGCCTTGAAGGGGCTTAACTGGGAAAACCCGAGGCCCAGGAGCAAAAGACCTATGGCCAAAACCGCACTTCGCTTCATCCCGTCACCTCCGGTACACGGTAGTTGCGCCCCAGAACGCGCACGTTGGGCTCGGGCAGGACGCGCACCCGCCCCACGGACTTCAGGTAGGCCGCCACCACCTCGTGGATGGGCCTGGGCTCATACCCGGGCTTGGCCTCCCCCACCCGCTGGAGCCTCCCCCCGTAGGCGGCCACCAAATAGCGGCGGTTCGGGTCTAGGGGCCTCCCCCCCACCTCCACCTCCCGGATGCGCCGGCCCGCGGGGGCGTCGGGGTCCAGGACGTACCGCAGGCCCACCGCCCGGCTCACGTCCCCTCCCTGCTGGTAGAAGGGGTCGGGGGTGAAGACGTTGCTGGCGATGTCCTCCAGCACGTTCCGGATCTGCTCCCCCCTGAGGTAGAAGAGGTAGAGCTCGGGGTAGGTGAAGCCCAGGTAGGCGTAGAGGTGGTCGTAGGTGATGGCCTGGCCGGGGAGAAGGGTGGTCCCCCAGCGCACCGCGGGGCTGAAGACCACCTCCACCTCCGGATAGGTGGCCCGCACCGCCTCCCCCACCAGCTGGTCCCAGGTGGAGTAGAGGGTGTCCCGCTTGTAGAGGAGGGTTTCGGTGACCGCCAGGGGGGCGAAGAGGTGGTCCCGGTGGGGGGCGGTCTTCTCCTCCAAGAAGGCCTCCACGTCCTCGGCCTTGGGAAGGTGGTTCGCCAGAACCGGCAACACCCGCACCCGCAGGTTGGCCACCCCTCCCTTCTTGAGCTTCAGGTCCACCCGCATGAGGGCCTTCCCTGCGGTGCTCCCCGCCACGATCCAGGTCTTCCCCACCCGCCAAGGCAGGGGGGTGAGGTCGTGGGTGTGGCCGGAAAGGATGAGGTCTATCCCCTGCACCCGCTCCGCCAGGGCCGCGTCCAGTTGGAGGCCGTTGTGGGAGAGGAGGACCACCGCGTCCGCCCCTTCGGCCCGGGCCCGGTCCACCGCCTCCTGGAGCCGGCGCACGTCCAGGGCAAAGGAAAGCCCCTCGGTGAACTCCTCGGGGTGGGAGACCTTCACGTAGGGGTAGCTGGCCCCCACCACCGCGAGGGCGTAAGGCCCCACCCGGTGGAGGCGGTAGGCGGGAAAAAGGGGGTCTCCGAAAAGCTCGTCCACCACGTTGTAGGAGAGGAGCTCCCCCCCAAACCGACTAAGGAGCTCCTCCACCCGCGCCCGCCCCAGGGTCCACTCCCAATGGGAGACCATGTGGTCCACCCCCACCAGGTTCTGCCACTCCACGATGGCCTCCCCCTGGGTGAGGAGGGAAAGCCCGGAGTTGGTCCAGGTGTCTCCCCCGTCCAGGACCAGGGCCTTCCCCCCTTCCGCCTCCACCTGGGCCTTCTGCGTTCGGATGAGGGCGGTGAGGGCGCTAAACCCACCCAAGGGGCCGAAGGCCCGGGCCAGCTCTACGAAGTCCAGGTAGGAGAGGAGGTGGGCGAGAAGGGAGCCTCGAGGCACCCCGTAGTAGCGCAGGATGGCCTCCCCCGTGAGGTACCCGGGCCGCCCCATGAGGGGCTTGGGGGCGATGAGGTTCGGGGGCTCCATGAAGTGGTGGGGGAAAGCCTGGCCGTGGAGGTCCGAGAAGTAAAGGAGGGTGGCCTCCCCGTAAGGGGGAAGGTCGTAAAGCTTGGACGGGTCCTCCAGCACCTGGGCCAGGGCCTTAGGGGAAAGGCCGGCCAGGGCGGAGAGCAGGAAGAGGAGCTCCCTTCGGTTCATCGCGACCCCACCGCGGGCTTGGTGTTGAAGTCGGACTCAGGGTCCAGGAGGTAGGCCACCACGTCGGCGATCTCCTCCGGGGTGAGGCCCCCCAAGGCCCCAAAGCGGTACATGACCGTGCAGGGGAAGTAGGCCCAGGAGTTGTAAATCACCTCGTAGGTGTAGCGCTGGACCGCCTCCGACTGGCCCCGCTGGAGACCGTACTTCTCCAGGCTGGGCCCCACGTCCCCCCCCAGGTGCACAGGGGAGCCAAAGTGGCAGGAGAAGCAGTTGGCCTTCTGCAGGTTGTTGAAGATGGCCCCACCCTTGCGCCAGTCCCCCATGAGCTTCCCGTCCGCGGGATAGCGGATGAGGGCCCGCTGCTCTTCTATGAACTTGGGAAGGAGCTCCGCGGGAAGGCGGTTTTTGTGCAGGGAGCAAAGGGCCTGGTCCGGGCGCTGGTTGATGAAGACCTCCGCATAAGCCTTGCCGCCCTCCTGGATGCGCTTAAGCTCTTCCTCCGTGAAGTACCGCTGGGCCAAGGCCAGGGCCAAGGCCAGGAGGAGAAGTGGGATGGCAAGCTTCCGCATGGCTACCCCCTTCTACCGCACGAAGGCGGGCCACTCTTCCACCACGGCCCCGTTGTTGTTATAGGCCAGGAAGAGCTCTAGGGCCAGGATGGGCGTGGAGTAGAAATTGGGCTGCGGGTGGCCGATGTTGCCGTAGCAGGCCCGGATGCGGTCCTGCATGGTCCAGATCTGGTCGTTGGAGTAGCGGTAGGCGGGCCAGTGGGTCCAGGACTTGTCCTCCCCCAGGACGTCCGCGTAGGGCAGGACCCCCGCCCGGCGCTTAACGTAGGTCACGTGGCAGGTGGCGCAACCGATGTCCCGCTGGCCGCTTCGGGCGTAGAAGAGCTTTTCCCCCAAGGCGTAAAGGGCCCTCTCTTCCGGGAAGAGGAGGCGCACCTGGATCCTGTGCCCGGTGGACTTGCTGGCGATGTAAAAGGCCAGGGCCACCACCTCCTGCCGCTTCACCTCCTGGGGTTTGTAGCCCAGGACCCTGGTCAGGCAGGTCACGATGCGGCCGTCCAGGTCCTCCACCCGGCCCGTATCCAGGAAGTAGCGGGGAAGCCGGGCGGCCGCTCCCTCCAGCACCCCCTTCCCCAGGCCGAAATCGCACTCGGCCATGGTCTTCCCGGAAGGCCCCTTGCGGTTAAAGAGCTCCTCCCCCTGCTGGACCACCAGCTCCGTGGGCAGGATGCCCGCGGTCTGGAGGAGGAGCTCCTTTTGGCGTTTGGCCTCCTCCCGCGGGTCCGTGCCTTGGGCGAACGCCATGAGGGCCAGAAAAACGCCCCAAACCCATACCCGCATACCCCACCTCCATAAAGCGCCCGGGTTCCCCCGGGCGCCTCGCCTACGCCAGCTCCAGCTTGACGGAACCCTCGCCCGTATCCCCGTCGGTGTCCTTCAGCTTTACCACGAAGGTGCCCGGCTTCTCCGCCTTGAACTTGAAGCCGTAGAGGGGGTTGGCGCTGGTGGAGGGGCCGGGGCGGGCCTCCGACACCTTTTCCCCCTCAAAGTAGACCTCTACCAGGTTGATGTACTTGGCGGGAATGAGCTTCCCCTCCGCATCCCGACGGGTGCCGGGCTCGTTGGGGTGCTGGGCCACCGCCTGGAGCTTCACTTCCTCCCCCGCCTTGGGCTTGGCGGGCGTTAGGCGTACGATCACACGGATGGCCATGGTCTACCTCCTTTAACCGCACCCACCCACGGTCACGCGGGTGCTGGCCGAGGCCAGAAGGAGCTTGCCGTCGGTGGTCTCCACCACCGCCCGCACCGCCGTGGTCTCCGCCAGGCGGACCCGGGTGGCGTAGTAGGGCAGGGCCTTCATGGGCATGAAGGTGACGAGCCTCGGGGTGGGGTTCTTGTCCGCGAAGAGGTGCACCGCCTTGATCTGGTTAGAGGGCAGGTTCACCTCCACCTCCGCGGGCACGTTGGCCCCGCTCTCCGCGATGGCGGGCATGGTGAGCTTGATGGCGCTCGAGGGGGTCAGGTCCTTAAAGCCCTTGCCCAAGGCCTCCTGGAGGGCCTTCTCCAGGTTGGCCAGGTCCTCGCCCTCCAGGGCCTGGGCCTTGGCCGGTAAGCCGGCTACGGCCAGGGCCCCGAGGGCCAAGCCGGTGGTCTTCAGAAAGCCTCGCCTATTCACACGCACCTCCTTTGGCGCACATCCGGCGCAGCTCCTCCAGAAACTGCGCCCGGGGCCGGCTGCCAAAAAGCCGGCCCACCTCTTCCCACGCCCCCCCTTTGGGGACGAGGAAGACAAAGGTAGGGTTGCCCGGCACCCGGTGGCGCCGGGCCAGGTCCTGGCCCTCCGGGGTTTCCGTGGATACGGAGGCCACCACGAAGCGGCTCTCCAGGAGGCTGGCCACCCCGGGGTCGGAGAGGACGAAGGTGTTCATCTGGTCGCAGTAAGGGCAGTGGGGGCTGTGGAAGTACACCATCACCACCCGGCCGTGGGCCTGGGCCAAGGCCAGGGCCTCGCCGTAGGGATACCATCGGGAGAAATCGGTCTGGGCGCCCTGCACCCACCCCAAGAGGACCATCAGGAGAACCGCCACCCCGTAACGGCGCATACACTACTCCGCCTGGGTACACCCCAAGGACATTTGTACCTTACTGCGCCGTCAGGGGTTTGTCAACAAAAATACACCTTTCACAAAGGGGGACCCCCCTCATAGATAAGCCTCTCCTTTACGGGTAAAAACAAAACACTTACCCCAAGGCCAACGGGGGTCAAACCCTCCCCTTTCCCGGAGGGCGCGGCCGGATCTCGCGCAGGGATAAACCCCATACGGGTAAACCAAAGGCCACCCTTACCGAAGCAACCCCCTTCCTCCGTGAAAACCGATAGCTTAAGGAAGGCTAAAGCCATACCCCTTGACGCGGGCCCCGGGACAAAATACCCTATCCCCCGGAGGGTTAGCGATGAAGCGAACCATCTTAGGGCTTCTGGTTTTGGGCAGCCTGGCCTTGGCCCAGGCGGACGGCGCCAAGCTCTACGCCCAGTGCGCGGGGTGCCACCAGGCCACCGGGCAGGGCCTTCCCGGGGCCTTCCCGCCCCTGGCGGGCCACGTGAGCGAGGTCCTGAACCTGAAGGGCGGGCGGGAGTATCTGATCCTGGTCCTCCTCAACGGCCTCCAGGGCCCGATTGAGGTGAAGGGCATGAAGTACAACGGGGCCATGCCCGCCTACGGCCAGCTCAAGGACGAGGAGATCGCCGCCCTGCTCAACCACATCTCCACCGCCTGGGGGGACGACAAGAAGGTCAAGGGCTTCAAGCCCTTCACCGCCGATGAGGTGAAGGCCCTGAGGAGCAAGAAGCTTACCCCCCAGCAGGTGCTCGAGGAGCGCAAGAAGATCGGCCTGAAGTAAGGGGTGCGTTGAAAGAAGCCCCGGGAGGTCCCCGGGGCCTTTGCTTTAATGGGGGGGTGCTGGCGCTTAGCCTTAAGAAGGCCTTTCCCGGCTTCCGCCTCGAGGCCCACCTGGAGGCGGCGGAAGGGGAGGTCCTGGCCCTTTTGGGCCCATCGGGAAGCGGGAAGAGCACCCTCCTAAAGCTCATCGCCGGGCTCCTCCCCCCGGACGAGGGCTTCGTGCGCTTTAGGGGGGAGGACCTCACCCCCCTCCCCCCCGAGCGGCGCAAGGTGGGCTTCCTCTTCCAGGACTACGCCCTCTTCCCCCACCTCAGCGTGGCGGAGAACATCGCTTTCGGCCTGGTGGAGGCCCGCTGGCCCAAGGGGGAGCGGGCGAGGCGGGTGGCGGAGCTTTTGGAGAGGATGGAGCTCACCCCCCACGCCCAAAAGAAGCCCGGGGCCCTTTCCGGGGGGGAGCAGCAGCGGGTGGCCCTGGCCCGGGCCCTGGCCCCCCGCCCCAGGCTCCTCCTCCTGGACGAGCCCCTGGGGGCCCTGGACCGGAGGCTCAGGGAGGAGCTCCTCCTCTTCCTCCGGAGGGCCCTCAGGGAGGAAGGGGTCACCGCCTTGCTGGTGACCCACGACCAGGAGGAGGCCTTCCTCCTGGCCCACCGCCTGGCCATCCTAAAGGCCGGGCGGGTGGTGCAGGTGGGGCGGCCCGAGGAGGTCTACGGAAGGCCAAAGGATGCCTGGACCGCCCGCTTCCTGGGCCACAAAAACCTCCTCTCCCCCGAGGAAAGCGAGGCCTTAGGCCTTCCCCCAAGGCCCCACCTCCTCCCTCCGAGGGCGCTGAGACCAGGAGGGGAGCTTACTGGCGTGGTGGAGGAGCGGCTTTTCTTCGGAGCCCGGGTGGGGCTTTGGGTGCGGGTCAAGGGGGTTAGGCTCTACCTCGAGGCCCCCGAGGGCCCGGCGGAGGGGGCCCCCATTCCCCTGGCGCTGGACCTTGGGCTGGCCCTGCCCCTGGAGGAAGGATGAGCCGCTTCGCCCTCCTCCTAGGCGGGCCCCTCCTGGTGACGGAGGCCCTGAAGGAGAGGCTTGAGGGCTTCCGCCTTCTGGCCGCGGACTCCGGGGCCCGGCACGCCCTGGCCCTGGGGGCGGTGCCGGAGCTTTGGCTTGGGGACATGGACTCCAGCCCCCCCTGGCTCCAACGGGCCCTGAAAGCCCCCAAGGAGGTCCTCCCCCGGGCCAAGGACAAGACGGACGGGGAGGCCCTCCTGGAGCGGGCCCTGGCCCTGGGGGCGGAGGAGGTCCTCCTCCTCGGGGGGATTGGGGGTCGGCTGGACCACACCCTGGCCCACCTGAACCTGGCCTTCGCCCTGGCCCAAAAGGGTTTAAAGGTGGAGCTCACGGACGGGCTTACGCGGGCCTTCCCCCTCCTTCCCGGAGTGCACGCCTTCCCCCTCCCCCCCGGCACCCCCTTCAGCCTCCTCCCCTACCCCGAGGCCACCTTGGGGGTGGAGGGGGCGAGGTGGAACCTCCCCCCCACCCCCCTAGGGGCCACCACCCTCACCCTGGAGAACGAGGCCCTGGGCCCCATCCGGGTGGAGGTGGTGGAGGGGCGGGCGGTCCTTTACCTCTTCTGAGGCTTTCCTTTGGGGTACATCCTTATTGTACCGCGGTTTACGGAGTTGTAAAGGGGTATGCAGCCCAAGCCCCCCTCACCCCCCCGCCACCCGGTGGAAGGCGTTGAGGAAGAGGGGGAGGTCCCGGGCCCTTTCCTCCTGCTCCCTTAGGGCCTCCTCAAAGGCCAGGGGGGCCATGAGGAGGTGGGGCAGGCGCAGGAAGCCCAGGTAGTAGGCCCCGGCCTGGCCGGGGTGGCGGAGGCGGGCGCGCTCCTCGGGGAAAAGGAGAGCCTCAAAGGCCTCGGGGGAGGCCCAGTAGGGGGCGTCCTTGGTCCTCTCCACAAAGGCCTTGAGGCGCAAGGGGTTCGTCCAGTACCCGTAGCGGAGGCGCTCGTCCAGGGCCTCCAGCTCGGCAAACCGCCCGGATCGGGCAAGCTCCAGCCGCCTCAGGCGGAGCCTGGCGTACTGGGCTAGGGAAAGCACCTCCCGGCCCAAGCCCCGGGCCAGGAGGAGCCTCGAGGCCACCACGTAGTCCTGGTACTCCCGGTAGGGGTCCACCCCTTCAGCTTGCCCCAGGGGCGCGGGGTAGGATGGTGCCATGGACCGCAAGGCCTGGGTCATGCGGGCGGTGGAGGCCCTGGGCTACGCCACCTTCAAGGACATCCAGCGCTATCTGGACGAGGAAGGGGAGCCCTTTTCCAAAAAGGAGCTGGAGGACACCCTGAAGGCCCTGGTGCAAGAGGGGAAGCTGGAGGAAAAGGAAGGCCTCTTCCGCCCCGCCCGGAAAAGGGGAGGCGGGGAGGCCCTGAAGCGGCTTTTTGGTGAGGAGTAAAGGCCTAGCGGGAGTAGTTGGGGGCTTCCTTGATCACCACCACGTCGTGGGGGTGGCTCTCGATGAGCCCGGCCATGGTCATGCGCACGAAGCGGGCCTTCTGGCGGAAGGTCTCTATGTCCGGCGCCCCCACGTAGCCCATGGCGCTCCTCAGGCCCCCCACGATCTGGTAGAGGACATCCGCCACCGGGCCCTTGTAGGGCACCATGCCCTCAATCCCCTCGGGGACGAGCTTTTTGGCCTCGGTCTCCCCGCCTTTCCCCGCCTCCTGGAAGTAGCGGTCCGCGGAGCCCTGCTTCATGGCCCCCAAGGAGCCCATGCCCCGGTAGAGCTTGTAGCGGCGCCCGTCCTTCAAGACCTCCTCCCCGGGGGCCTCGTCCGTGCCCGCCAGCATGCTCCCCAGCATCACCGTGTGGGCCCCCGCGGCCAGGGCCTTGGCCACATCCCCGGTGTACTTGATCCCGCCGTCGGCGATGACGGGCACGTCCAGGCCCGCCACCCCGGCCACGGCCTCGAGGATGGCCGAGATCTGGGGCACCCCCACCCCGGTGACCACCCGGGTGGTGCAGATGGACCCCGGGCCGATGCCCACCTTCACCGCGTCCGCCCCCCTTTCCGCCAAGGCCCTCGCCCCCTCCCGGGTGGCCACGTTCCCCGCGATGACCTCCACCTTGTCCCCGAAGGTCTCCTTCAGGTAGAGGAGGGCCTCCAGGATGCCCTTAGAGTGGCCGTGGGCGGAGTCCAGCACCAGGACGTCCACCCCCGCCTCCACCAAAGCGGCGGCCCGCTCAGGCAGGTCCCGGCCCGCCCCCACCGCGGCCCCCACCAGGAGGCGGCCCTTCTCGTCTTTGGCGGCGTTGGGGTACTGCTTGCGCTTCACGATGTCCTTCAGGGTGAGGAGGCCCTTCAGCCGCCCCGCCTCGTCCACCAGGGGAAGCTTCTCCACCTTGTGCCGCCTTAGGAGCTCCTCCGCCTCCTCCAGGGTGGTGCCGGGGGGCGCGGTGACGAGGCGCTCAAAGGGGGTCATGACCTCGGTCACGGGGCGCTTCAGGTCCCGCTCAAAGCGGAGGTCGCGGTTGGTGACCAGGCCCAGAAGCTTCCCGTAAAGGTCCACCACGGGCAGACCCCCGATGCGGTACTCCCGCATGAGCCTCTCCGCGTCCTCCAGGGTGGCCGTGGGGGGGAGGGTCACCGGGTCCTGGACCATCCCCGCCTCCGAGCGCTTCACCTTGCGCACCATGGCCGCCTGGGCCTCGATGGGGAGGTTCTTGTGGATGACCCCAAGCCCCCCCTCCCGGGCCATGGCGATGGCCATCTCCGCCTCCGTCACCGTGTCCATGGCCGCGGAGAGGATGGGGATGTTGAGCCAAAGCCGTTTGGTGAGCCGGGTCCTGACGGAAACTTCCCGGGGGAGGACCTCGGAGTAGTCGGGAAGGAGGAGCACGTCGTCAAAGGTGAGGCCCTCGTAAAGGATCTTCCCCTCGTACATACCCACCAGGCTAAGGGGGAAGGGGGGCTTTGGTCTAGGCCTCCGCCCCCCGTTGGGCCAGGAAGGCGAGGAGGCCCAAAAGGAGAAGGCCCAAGGCGAAGGGCACGGGCTCCCCCCTCGAGGCCTGCCCCACCCCCGTGGCTAGAAGGCTCGCGAGAAGGGTGGAGAAAAACCCCGTGAAGCTCGCCGCCAGGCCCGCCACCCGCCCAAGGCCCTCGAGGGCCCGGGCCTGGGCGTTGGGGAAGGCCAGGGTCACCAGGAAGAGGACCAGGGAGAGGTGGAGCCAAAGCCCCAGGGCGCTGGGGAAAAGGGCGGTGAGGGGAAGAAAGGCCAAGGCCAGGAGGAGGGCGAGGAGGCTTAAGCGGAGGCTTCGGGCAAGGCCTAGCCCCTCCACCGTGCGCCCGTTTAGGAGGTTGGCCAGGGCCTGGAGGAGGCCCGTGCCCCCAAAGGCCAGGGCGAAGCCAAGCCCCGAAAGCCCAAGCCGCCCGTAAAGGAGGGGCGCGGCGCTCAGGTAGGCGTAGAGCACCCCAAAAAGGGCCCCCAGGGCCAGGGTGTAGAGGAGGGCCCGCCGGTCCCCTAGCACAAGAAGAAGCCCTTCCCAAAGGGTCCCCAGGGCCAGGGGCCTCCGCCTTTCCTCGGGGAGGGTCTCTCCAAAGCGCAAAGCCCCCCAAAGGAGGACGAGGAGGGCGAGGAGCACAGGAAAGGCAAAGGGCGCGCGGAAGCCCAAGGGGAGGAGGGCCACCCCTAGGCTCGGGGCCAGGACGGGGGCCAGGAGGAGGACGAAGAGGGCCTGGGAAAGCCGTCTCGCCATGGCCTCCCCCCGGTAGAGGTCGCGGATGGCCGCGGTGGCCACCACCCGGAAGGCCGCCCCGAAGAACCCCTGGAAGACCCGGGCCCAAAGGAGGAGGGAAAAGGTGGGGGCGAACAGGGTAAGGCTTCCCGCAAGGAGAAAGCCCAAAAGGGCCCCCATGAGCACCGGCCGCCTTCCAAAGGCGTCCGCCAGGGGACCAAAGAGGAACTGGCCTAAGGCGAAGCCCAGGAAGTAGAGGCTCACGAGCAGCCCCCCCTGGGCCTCAGGAACCCCGTAGTGGGCCGTGGCGGCCTTAAGGGCCGGCAGGATCACGTCTATGCTGAAGGCCACCAGGCCCATGAGGGCCCCGAGGTAGAAGGTGCGCTCCCCTTCCTTCACGAAGGCCATTATGGGGGCTTGCCGGAAGGGCGCCAAGATGGAAGAATACCTTCCATGAACCCCTTGGAAGCCTTCCAGCTCCTGGACCTAAGGGTGGGGCGCGTCCTAAAGGCCGAGCCCCACGAGAAGGCCAGGAAGCCCAGCTACAAGCTCTGGATTGACCTCGGGCCCCTAGGGGTAAAGACGAGCTCGGCCCAGATCACCGAGCTCTACCGCCCGGAGGAGCTCGTGGGGCGGATGGTGGTCTGCGCGGTGAACCTGGGCACCCGCTCTGTGGCCGGCTTCCCCTCGGAGGTGCTGGTGCTGGGGGTACCGGACGAGGAGGGGCGGGTGGTGCTCCTCACCCCGGAGAGGCCCGTGCCCCTAGGGGGGAGGGTGTTTTAATGTCGGGGGGTTCAGCCCACCGCTTTTCCCCCGACAACCGGGCAAGGACCCCCCATGGGGGCCACAACCTGCGCTAAGATAGCTACATGATCCGTGTGGGGGTGCGGGAGCTCAAGAACCGTCTGGGCCGCTACCTCCAGCTGGTGCGGCAAGGGCAGACGGTGGAGATCACCGACCGGGGCCGGCCCGTGGCCCGGCTGGTCCCCGAAGCCGAAAACTCCACAGAGGCGCTCCTGGCCCTTTCAGCCCTCGGGTTCCTGGACCCGCCCGAAACCCCCCTGAAGGACCGGACTCCTGTAGCCCGTAGCCGGGCCAGCGTGGCCGACCTCCTCCTCGAGGACCGCTGATGCCCCATCTGGTCTACCTGGACACCAGCGCCCTGGTAAAGCGCTACGTGGAGGAGGAAGGAAGCCTCGAGGTCCGCTCCCTGTTTGAGGAAGGAGCCCTCCTCTCCACCTCCGCCCTGACGCGGGTGGAAATGGCCGCCGCCCTACGCAAAGCCGCCCGGATAGGAGCCCTCACCACGGAAGAGGCCCAGCAAGCTCTCCAGGCCTTCGAAGAAGACTGGCCGGGATTTTACCGGATAAGACCTACAGACCTGCTCCTCAAAACCGCCGCAGAACTGGCCTGGAAAGAGAGCCTTAGGGGGTACGACGCCACCCATCTAGCCAGCGCCCTTCTCCTGAAGGAGCTCCTCTCCGTAGAGGTGACCTTCGCCGCCTTTGACCGCCAGTTGGCCATAGCCGCCCAAAGGCAGGGGTTGAGGCCTTTCCCTACCGGGTCCGGGTGACCTTGGAAAGGTGCCGGGGCCGGTCGGGGTCCTGGCCCCGTGCCCGGGCCAGGGCCTCGGCCAAGGGGTAGAAGGCCTGGGCCAGGAGGAGGGGGTTGAGCTCCGGGGGGAGGGCCAGGGGGACCTTGAGGGGGCTATGGGCCAGGGCCAGGGCGTCGGGCTCGGCGGAGAGGACCAGGAGGTGGGCCCCCTTGGCCTTAAGACCCTCCAGAGCGGAAAGGGCACCCTCAAAGGCCTCGTCCTTCTGCACCAGGGCGAGAACGGGAAAGCCCTCTTCCAATAGGGCCTGGGGCCCGTGGAGGAACTCCGCCAGGGAAAGGCCTTCCGCGTGGAGGGCGGCCACCTCCTTGAGCTTGAGGGCGGCCTCGAGGGCCAGGGGGTAGGCAAACCCCCGGCCCAGGGCGAAAAGCCCCTCCGCCTCCTCCAGGTACTCCAGGCTCCCCTCCACCCCCAGGGCCCGGAAGAGGGCCTCGGGGAGGAGGGGGAGGGCCTCCCTTAGGCGCCCCTCCTCCAGGAGGTGGGCGAAAAGCTGGAGGAAAGCGGCCAGCATGGCGAGAAAGCTCTTGCTGGCGGCCACCGCCTTTTCCTCCCCCGCGTGGAGGGGGAGGAGGACCTCCGCCGCCTGGGCCAGGGGGCTATCCTCCCGGTTCACCAAGGCCACGGTGAGGACCCCCGCCTCCCGGAAGGCCCGCACCGCCTCCACCACGTCCGGGCTTTCCCCGCTTTGGCTAAAGGCCAGGAGGAGGGCGGGGTGGGGCAGGCGGGGCCTGGCCCGGTAGAGGGTGAGGACGGAAGGGGCGAAGGAGAGGGTGGGCCAGAGAAGGCGGGCCTCGAGGAGGTACTTGGCGAAGAGGGCCGCGTGGTCCGAACTCCCCCGGGCCACGGTGAGGACCAGGGCCGGGGGGCGCCGCCGGAGGAAGGCGGCCAGGCCCTCCACCTCACCCCGGTTCTCCCGGAGAAGGCGCTCCACCACCAGGGGGGCTTCCTCGGACTCCCGGCGGAAGTGGGATGCCATAGCCCCACTTTAGCATGCTAAAATCATGCCGTGAGCACCCTTCAGGTCAAGAGGGTCCCCCCGGAGCTCAAGGCCCGCCTCCTCCGCCAGGCCAAAGCCCAGGGGGTCTCCCTCAGCGAATGGGTCCTAAGGGCCCTGGAGCGGGAGGTGGAGCGGGCCGAGTGGGAGGAACGGCTAAGGGGCCGGGAAGCGGTCCACCTCGGGGTACCGGCCGGCGCCCTCCTGGAAGAAGCGCGGGAGGAACGGTGGGGCGGCTCGTCCTAGACGCCTCTGCCGCGGCGGAATACCTCCTCCGCACCCCCCTCGGGCTCCAGGTGGAGGCCCTGGTCGGGGAACACCTCCTTTACGCCCCTGCCCTTTTGGACGCGGAGGTTCTGGCCGTCCTGAGAAAAGCCGTCCTATCGGGAAGGCTTTCGGAAAAACGGGCCCAAGAGGCGGTGGAAGACCTCAGGAGCTGGCCCCTAAGGCGGGTGGACCACCGCGCGCTTTTGGAAGAGGCCTGGGGCCTTAGGGAACGGGTTTCGGCCTACGACGCCCTCTACGTGGCCCTGGCCCGGAGGCTTTCCGCCCCTCTCCTCACGGCGGATGGCCCTCTGGCCCGAACCCCCGGGCTTGGGGTGCCCCTCCTCCACCTCCGCCTCTAGACCCTAGCCCCTCCTGGGAAGGGGTGGTATACTTCCACGGATGGACCGCATCGTCATCCGGGGCGCGCGGGAGCACAACCTCAAGAACATCAGCCTGGAGCTTCCGCGGGGCAAGTTCATCGTCATCACCGGGGTTTCGGGCTCGGGGAAGAGCACCCTGGCCTTTGACACCCTGTACGCGGAGGGGCAGCGGCGCTACGTGGAAAGCCTCTCCAGCTACGCCCGCCAGTTCCTGGGGGTCATGGACAAGCCCGAGGTGGAGAGCATCGAGGGCCTCTCCCCTGCCATCTCCATTGACCAGAAGACCACCAGCCACAACCCCCGCTCCACCGTGGGCACGGTGACGGAGATCCACGACTACCTCCGCCTCCTCTTCGCCCGGGTGGGCACCGCCCACTGCCCCGAGTGCGGCCGCCCCATAGAGAAGCAGTCCGCCACGGAGATCACCGACCGCCTCCTCGCCCGCCCCCCGGGGACCCGGGCCATCCTCATGGCCCCCCTGGTGCGGGGAAGGAAGGGGGAGTACCGCAAGCTCTTCGCCCAGCTCCTCAAGGAGGGGTACGCCCGGGTGCGGGTGGACGGGGTCATCTACCCCCTGGAGGAGGCCCAGGGGCTGAATCTGGAAAAGTACGAAAAGCACGACATTGACCTGGTCATTGACCGGGTGGCCCTCCGCGAAGAGGAGCGGCCCCGGATCGCGGAGGCGGTGGAGCTCGCCCTCCTCCGGGGGGAAGGCCTCTTAAGGGTCCTCTACCCCGACCTGGGCGAGGAGGAGCTCTTCTCGGAGAAGTTCGCCTGCCCGGAGCACGGGAGCGTGCTGGAGGAGCTGGAACCCCGCATCTTCTCCTTCAACGCCCCCTACGGGGCCTGCCCCGCCTGCTCGGGGCTTGGGTACAAGCAGGAGTTTGACCCCGCCCTGGTGGTGAACCCCGAGGCCTCCTTGGCGGAAGGGGCCATCCTCCCCTGGGCCCGGGGGCGGGACACGGGCCGGAGCTACCTCTGGGAGCGGCTTAGGGCCTTGGCGGAGCACCTGGGCTTTGACCTCAAGACCCCCTTCAAGGACCTGCCCGAGGAGGCCCAGAAGGCGGTGCTCTACGGCCTCCCCGAGCCCTTCCAGGTGGTCTTCCGCCGGGGGGGGAAGGAGACCTTCCGGGTGGAGGTGCACTACGAGGGGGTCATCCCCTGGCTGGAAAAGCGCTACCAGGAGGCGGAGTCCGAAGGGGTGCGGGAGGTCCTGGAGGGGTTCATGAGCCTAAGGCCCTGCCCGGTCTGCGGGGGGACGCGGTACAAGAAGGAGGTCCTCTCCGTGCGGGTGGCGGGGAAGAACATCGCCGAGGTCTCGGCCCTCCCGGTGCGGGAGGCCCTGGAGTTCTTCCGGGGCCTCGAGGAAAAGCTCCCCCCCTTCCAGGCCAAGATCGCCCACCCCATCCTGCGGGAGATCGTGGAGCGGCTGGGCTTTTTGGTGGACGTGGGCCTGGACTACCTCACCCTGGACCGGGCGGCCAACACCCTCTCCGGCGGGGAGGCCCAAAGGATCCGCCTGGCCACCCAGGTGGGCTCGGGGCTCACCGGGGTGCTCTACGTGCTGGACGAGCCCAGTATCGGCCTCCACCCCCGGGACAACCAGCGCCTCATCCGGACCCTGAAGCGCCTCCAGGCCCTGGGGAACACCCTCATCGTGGTGGAGCACGACGAGGAGACCATGCGGGCCGCGGACTGGATCGTGGACATGGGCCCGGGGGCGGGGATCCACGGGGGGGAGGTGGTGGCGGAAGGCCCCCTGGAGGCCATCCTGAATAGCCCAAGAAGCCTCACCGGGGCCTACCTCCGGGGGGAGAAGAAGATCGCCGTGCCCCGGGAAAGGCGGAAGGGGAACGGGAAGTGGCTGGTCCTCAAGGGGGCTAGGGCCAACAACCTGAAAGGGGTCACCCTGAGGATCCCCCTAGGCCGCTTCGTGGCCGTGACCGGGCCTTCGGGCAGCGGCAAGAGCACCCTCATCCACGACGTGCTCTACGCCGCTTTGGCCCAGAAGCTCATGCGGGCCAAGGCCGTCCCCGGGCCCTACGAGGCCCTGGAGGGCCTCGAGCACCTGGACAAGGTCATCGAGATAGACCAGTCCCCCATCGGCCGCACCCCCCGCTCCAACCCCGCCACCTACACCGGCATCTTTGACGAGATCCGCGACCTCTTCGCCAAGACCCCGGAGGCCAGGAAACGGGGGTACGGCCCCGGCCGCTTCTCCTTCAACGTGAAGGGGGGCCGGTGCGAGGCCTGCGGGGGGGACGGCACGGTAAAGATTGAGATGCTCTTCCTCCCCGACCTCTACGTGCCCTGCGAGGTGTGCAAGGGCAAGCGCTACAACAAGGAGACCCTGGAGGTGAAGCTTCGGGGCAAGAACATCGCCGACGTGCTGGACATGACCGTGGAGGAGGCCCTGGACTTCTTCCAGAACATCCCCACCATCGCCCGCAAGCTCCAGCTCATGGTGGACGTGGGCCTGGGCTACATGAAGCTGGGCCAGCCCTCCCCCACCCTCTCCGGGGGCGAGGCCCAACGGATCAAGCTGGCCACGGAGCTGGGGCGCAAGGCCACGGGCCGCACCCTCTACATCCTGGACGAACCCACCACCGGCCTCCACTTTGACGACGTGGCCAAGCTCCTAGACGTCCTCCACCGCCTGGTGGACGCGGGGAACACCGTGGTGGTCATCGAGCACAACCTGGACGTGGTGAAGACCGCGGACTGGGTCATAGACCTGGGCCCCGAAGGGGGGGACCGGGGCGGGGAGATCGTGGCCGAGGGCACCCCGGAGGAGGTGGCCCGCTCGGGAAGCCCCACCGGGGTCTTCCTGGCCAGGATCCCGGAGATCGCGGAGAGGATCGGGGTGGCGGCGGACTAAGGGTTGGGCACGGGGAGGAGCTCCTCCAGCCAGCGGGCGAAGGCCTGTAGGCCCCTTTGGTACATGGCCTGGCGCTTGGCCTTCTTGTCCTTGACCTCCACCGGGGGCACCAGGCCCCAGTTGGCGTTCATGGGCTGGAAGCCCTCGGGGTTGGCCGTGGCCAGGAAGCGCACCAAGGCCCCCAGCATGCTCTCCTCCGGGGGGGCGGTGGAGGGAAGGCCAAGGACCTTGCGGGCGGCGTTGAGCCCGGCGAGGAAGCCCGTGGCCGCGCTTTCTAGGTAGCCCTCCACCCCCGCCAGGACCCCCGCGGCGAAGAGGCCCTCCTCCCCCTTAAACTCCAGGGTCTCCTGGAGGAGCCGGGGGGCGTTCAGGTAGGTGTTCCGGTGCATGACCCCGTAGCGCACGATCTCCGCGTTCTCCAGCCCGGGGATCATCTGGATGAGGCGCTTCTGCTCGGGCCACTTGAGCCCGGTCTGGAAGCCCACCAGGCTCCACATCCGCCCCGCCTTGTCCTCCTGGCGGAGCTGGACCACGGCGAAGGGCTCCCGCCCCGTGCGGGGGTCCTTGAGCCCCACGGGCTTCATGGGGCCGAAGAGGAGGGTCTGGTAGCCCCGGCGGGCGAGCTCCTCCACCGGCACGCAGGCCTCGAAGAACTCTAGCCTCTCCCACTCGTGGGGGGTGTGGCGCTGGGCCTCGAGGAGGGCCTCGTGGAAGCGGCGGTACTCCTCCTCCGTCATGGGGCAGTTCAGGTAGTCCGCGCTCTGGCCGTAGCGGCCCGCACGGAAGCACTTCGTGAGGTCAATGCTCTCATAGAGGACGATGGGGCTTGCCGCGTCGTAGTAGGCCAGGAAGTGGTCCCCGAAGCGCCGCTTCAGGGCCTCCGCCAGGGCCTCGCCCGTAAGGGGGCCGGTGGCGAGGACGGTGATGCCCTCCGGGATCTCCCGCACCTCCTCCCGCACCACCTCCAAAAGGGGGTGGGCGGAAAGCCTCTCGGTGATGTAGGCGGAAAACTCCTCCCGGTCCACGGCGAGGGCCCCCCCGGCGGGGACCCGGGCCCTATGGGCGGCCTCCATGACCAGGCTTCCCGCAAGGCGCATCTCCGCCTGGAGGAGGCCCTTGGCCTGGGTCTCCCCTTCCCCCCCTAAGGAGTTGGAGCAGACGATCTCCGCGAAGCGGTCGGTGGCGTGGGCGGGGGTCATGCGCTTGGGTCGCATCTCAAAGAGGCGCACGGGCACCCCCAGGCGGAGGAGGGTCCAGGCGGCCTCGCTCCCCGCAAGCCCAGCGCCCACCACGTTCACCCGTTCCATCCCTCCCACTCTAGCAGGGGAAAGGCCTTGGGGAAAGTGGCCTATAATGGCCCCGTGGGCCTGGCCAAGCGCATCATCCCCTGCCTGGACGTCCACGCGGGCCGCGTGGTGAAGGGGGTGAACTTCGTGAACCTAAAGGACGCGGGGGACCCGGTGGAGGCCGCCCGGGCCTACGACGGGAGCGGGGCGGACGAGCTGGTCTTCCTGGACATCTCCGCCACCCACGAGGAGCGGGCCATCCTCCTGGACGTGGTGGCGAGGGTGGCGGAGTCCGTCTTCATCCCCCTCACCGTGGGGGGCGGGGTGCGGAGCGTGGAGGACGCAAGGCGGCTCCTCAAGGCGGGGGCGGACAAGGTGAGCGTGAACTCCGCGGCCGTCCGGCGCCCCGAGCTCATCGCCGAGCTCGCCGACCACTTCGGCGCCCAGGCGGTGGTCCTGGCCATTGACGCCCGCTGGAAGGGGGATTTCCCCGAGGTCCACGTGGCGGGGGGGCGCATCCCCACGGGCCTCCACGCGGTGGAGTGGGCGGTGCGGGGGGCGGAGCTGGGCGCGGGGGAGATCCTCCTCACCAGCATGGACCGGGACGGGACCAAGGAGGGGTACGACCTGAAGCTCACGGAGATGGTGGCCCAGGCGGTGAACGTGCCGGTGATCGCCAGCGGGGGCGCCGGCCGGATGGAGCACTTCCTGGAGGCCTTCGCCGCGGGGGCGGAGGCCGCCTTGGCCGCCAGCGTCTTCCACTTCGGGGAGATCTCCATACCAAAGCTCAAGGGCTTCCTGGCCCAAAGGGGCGTGGAGGTGCGCCTTGATTGACCTTTCCCAGGTGCGCTTTGACGAAGGGGGCCTGGTGCCGGTGGTGGTGCAGGACGCCCGCACGGGGGAGGTCCTCACCCTGGCCTACGCCAACCGGGAGGCCCTGGAGGAAACCCTAAGGACGAAGCGGAGCACCTTCTACAGCCGAAGCCGGAAGGCCCTCTGGCGCAAGGGGGAGACCTCGGGGCACGTGCAGGAGGTGGTGGAGGTCCTCCTGGACTGCGACGGGGACGCGGTGGTCTACCGGGTCCTGCCCCAGGGCCCCGCCTGCCACACCGGGGAGAGGAGCTGCTTCCACCGGGCCCTCCTGCCCGGGAACCCCCCTCTCGGCTTCGTCCTGGCCCAGGTCTACGCCACCATAGAGGAGCGCCTGAAGACCCTCCCCGAGGGGAGCTACGTGGCCCGGCTGCACCGGGAGGGGCTGGACCGCATCCTGAAGAAGATCGGGGAGGAGGCGGGGGAAGTCATGATCGCCGCCAAAAACCACAACCCAGAGGAGCTCCGCCACGAGGCCGCGGACCTCCTCTTCCACCTTCTTTTGGTCCTGGCGGAGGAGGGGGTGGGCCTCGAGGCCCTGGCGGAGACCCTCTGGGCGCGGCACCGGCCCCGGCCGGTATGATGGAACCATGGAAATTGAGCGCCGACTGGTCCTGGAGGTGGTGCGGGTCACGGAGCAGGCGGCCCTGGCCGCCAGCCGCTTCGCGGGCAAGGGGGACAAGGAGGCGGTGGACGAGGCGGGCACCGAGGCCATGCGCCGCGTCCTGAACGAACTCCCCATCCGGGGCACGGTGGTCATCGGGGAGGGGGAGATGGACGAGGCCCCCATGCTCTACATCGGCGAGGTCCTGGGCCAAGGAGGGGTGGAGGTGGACATCGCCGTGGACCCCGTGGAGGGCACCACCACCGCGGCCAAGGGCCTCCCCAACGCGGTCACCGTCATCGCCCTAAGCGAGAAAGGGGGGCTCTTCCACGCCCCCGACATGTACATGGAAAAGCTCATCGTCCCTCCCCCTGCGGCCGGGCTCGTGGACCTCACCTGGCCCGTCTCCGCCAACCTCAAGGCCCTGGCCCTGGCCCTGCAGCGGGCGGTGGAGGACCTGGTCATCGTGGTCCTGGACCGGCCCCGGCACGAAGGGCTCATCCGGGAGATCCGCGAGGCCGGGGCCCGGGTCAAGCTCATCTCCGACGGGGACGTCATCGCCGCCCTGGCCGCGGCCATAAGGGGCACGGGGGTGCACGCGGTCATGGGCATCGGCGGGGCCCCGGAAGGGGTCTTGGCGGCGGCGGCGCTCAAGTGCCTCGGGGGGGAGATCCAGGCCCGCTTCACCCCCCAAAACGAGGAGGAGCGGGCCCGCCTCAGGGCCATGGGGGGGGATGAAAGGCGGGTCTACCGCACGGAGGACCTGGCCCCCGGCCGGGAGATCGTCTTCGCCGCCACCGGCATCACCGACGGGGACATCCTCCAGGGGGTGCGCTTCTTCGGCGGAGGCGCCCGGACCCACTCCATCGTCATGGGCCACGCCACCCGGGTGGTGCGCTTTATAGATTCCATTCACCTTTTTGAAACGGGGGCCCGGGTGACCATCCGGGTCTAGGGCGTAAACTGGAAGGGTGCCCAAGGCCTATCGGGAAAAGGAAGCCTGGCGGCTGGCCCTGGACTTCTTCGGTGGGGACGAGCTCAGGGCTGGGGTCTTCCTGAACCGCTACGCCCTTAGGGACGAGGAGGGGCGCCTTCTGGAGGCCACCCCGGAGGAGCTTTGGCAGAGGCTCGCCCGGGAGGTGGCCCGGGTGGAGCGGGGGGCGGAAGGGGAGGTGCTGAGGCTTCTCGGGAACTTCCGCTTCGTCCCCGGGGGGCGGATCCTCTTTGGCCTCGGGAACTGGCGGAGGAGCACCCTTTTCAACTGCTACTTCATCCCCATCCGGGAAGACTCCGTGCGGGGCATCGCCCGCTTTCTGGAGGAGGCCATGCGCACCTTCGCCTACGGGGGCGGGGTGGGCACCAACGCGGACGTCCTCCGCCCCCAAGGGGCCAAGGTGGGCAACGCCGGCGTGGAAAGCTCGGGGGCGGTGAGCTTTTTGGAGCTCTTCTCCACCCTGGCGGGGGTGATGGGGGCGAGCGGCGGCCGGCGGGGGGCCCTCATGCTCACCTTCTCCGACACCCACCCCGACCTCCCCGCCTTCATAGAGGCCAAGACCGACCCCGAGCGGCGGCGCATCCGCCACGCCAACCTCTCCGTGCGGGTTACGGACGCCTTCCTCGAGGCCGCCCTGGAAGACGCCCCCTGGACCCTAAGCTTCACCACGCCCCGGGAGGAGATCCGGAAGACGGTGCGGGCCAAGGAGGTGTGGCAGGCCCTGGTGGAGGCCGCCTGGAAAAGCGCCGAGCCCGGCCTGCTCTTCTGGGACCGGATCCGCACCTGGGCCACGGCCCAGTACGGGGGCCTGGAGGTCCAGGGGGTGAACGTCTGCGGGGAGGTGCCCATGGAGCCCTACGGGGCCTGCAACCTGGGAAGCCTGAACCTGGCGGCCTTCGTCCAGGCCCCCTTCACCCCCAAGGCCCGGCTGGACTTCGCCGCCCTGGAGGAGGCGGCCATGGGGGCGGTGCGCTTCCTGGATGCCATCGTGGACCTGGGGAAAACCCGCCACCCCCTAAGGGCCCAGCGGGTGGCCTCCCTCCGAAGCCGCCGCATCGGGCTTGGGGTCATGGGCCTGGCGGACGCCCTCGCCATGCTGGGCCTCCCCTACGGCTCAGACGAGGCCCTGGCCCTGGCGGAGGAGGCCCTGCGCCGCATCAAGGAGGCGGCCTACTGGGAAAGCGCCCGCCTGGCGAAGGCTAAAGGGTCCTTCCCCGCCTTTGACCCCCGGGCGCACCTCCAAAGCCCCTTCATCCAGGCCCTGCCCGAACCCCTCCTTCTCCAGGTGGAAAAGGGCCTGCGCAACGCCGCCCTCCTCTCCATCGCCCCCACGGGCTCCATCTCCCTCCTGGCGGGGGTGACGAGCGGGATCGAGCCCATCTTCGCCCTCACCTACCTGCGGCACGCGGGGGGGCAGGTCTACCTGGCGGAGCACCCCCTCTTGAAGCGCTACCGGCAAGCGGGGGGCAAGGACCTGCCGGACTGGCCCACGGCCCACCAGGTGGACCCCTTCCGGCGGGTGCGCCTCCAGGCGGTGCTCCAGCGGCACGTGGACCAGAGCATCTCCTCCACGGTGAACCTGCCCCGGGAAACCCCCAAGGAAACCGTGGAAAAGCTCTTCCTGGCCGCCTGGAAGGAGGGATGCAAGGGGATCACCGTCTTCCGGGAGGGGAGCCGGGAAGAGGTGATCGAGCCCCTACCCCCCTTAGGCGTGTGCACCTTCTGCCAGACCCCATGACCCGCTACCGCATCGCCACCCGCCCCCACCTCCCCTACCCCGGGGAGCGCCTGGCCCGGAAGAAGGGCACAGGGGGAGAGTTCTACGAGCTCCGCCCCTACGCGGAAGGGGACGAGGTGCGCCGGGTCCACTGGCGGGCCTACGCCAAGACCGGCCGGCTCTACACCCGGGTGGAAACCGCCCCCGAGCGGGCCCGCTTCCGCTTTTTTCTGGACGAGAGCGAGAGCATGCGCCTCCACGGGAAACTCCCCTACGCGCAAAAGGTGGCCCAGCTCCTCCTGAAGATCGCCCGCCAGGAGGACGCGAGGGCCCGCCTGGAACGGGGCCCCCTCGCCGCCCTAAGGCCCGGCCGGGGCGTCTTGGTCCTCCTCACGGACGGCCTGGACCCCCTGCCCTGGGCCCGCTTCCTCCCCCGGCGGGTGGTCCTGGTGCAGGTGCTCTCCCCCCTGGAGCTTAACCCCCCCTTCCGGGAAGCCCTTCTCCAGGACGTGGAGACGGGGGAGGCCCTAAGCGTGGGGCTAGGGGAGGTGGAGGCCTACAAGGAAGCCCTAGCCGCCCACCTCAAGGCCCTGCGGCTCCTCGCCCTAAGGCGGGGGCGGTACGCCCTCCTAAGGGTGGGGGAAGCCCCCCTCCCCGCCCTAGTGCGCCAGGGCGTCCTGGAACTCCTCTAGGCCGAGGGCAGAAAGCCTTCCCCTATCCACCCCCTCCTCCCAGCCCGCCAGGCGCCGGTAGGCCTTAAGGGCCTCCTGGAAGGCCTCCCGCTCCAGCCGGGCCTCGGGGTTTCCTTTCCGGAAGGGCTGGAAGAAGCGCTCCGGCAGGCGGTCCTCCTCCGGACCCAAGCCTTCGCGCAGGTTGAAGAGCCGGGTGAGCTGGAGGGTCCTCTCCCCCACCAGAAGCATCTCCTCCGGGGAAAGGCGCCAGCCCGTGGCGGCGTAGACCGCCTCCTGCCACTCCTCCGGGGTCCAGGGGACGAAGTCGCAGAGGACCAGGCTGTTCACGAACCCCCGCTCCCGGGTCTTGGTCCAGAGCATGCGCACCTTGGCCTCGGAAAGGTCCTCCACGGGGAGGGGGGCGAAGTCTTCCCCGTAGAAGCGGAGCTCCTTCAGGGCCCGGCCCTCCTTGGCGTAGGCGGTGTCGTGGAGGTTGTGGTTGTGGTCGGCCCCCGTGGGGCTCACCGCGTACCCCACCCCCAGGGCCCGCTTGTACCGGGGGTCGTGCATGGGCACCTCCTGGCCCTTCACGTGCATGGCGAGCTCCGGGTGGCCTATGGCCTCCGCGAGCCGCTTGGCCCCCTGGGCGAGGAGCTCCCCCAAGCGCCCTTCCCGCCGGGCGAGCTTCTCTATGGCCGCGATGAGGGCCTCCCCGTTCCCGAAGCGGAGGCCCAGGCCCTCGTCGTCCAGATAGCCCTTCTCCACCGCCTCCATGGCCGAGGCGATGGCCACCCCCACCCCGATCACGTCCAGGCCGTACTGGTTGCAGAGGGTGTTGGCCTTGGTCACCGCGTAGGGGTCGGTGACCCCGCAGGTGGAGCCCAAGGCCCCCAGGCCCTCATACTCCGGCCCCCCGTACTCGGGGCGCACGTCGTAGCGGCCCGTGCCTTCGATGCGCACCACCTGCTTGCAGCGGATGGCGCAGGCGTAGCAGGTGTCCCGGCCGATGCGGATGCCCAGGGCGTCCAGGCTGGTGCCGTCCAGGGCCTCGGCCCCCTCGAGGTGGCCGTCCAGGAAGTTGTGGCTGGGAAGGACCCCCCGGAGGTTAAAGGGCTTCACCGTGCCCACGGTGCCCATGGTGACCAGGCCCGCGGCCCGCTCCATGCGCTCCTCTACCATGCGTCGGGCCAAGGTTTTGAGGAGGGCGGGGTCGTGGTAGGTGGGCCGGGTGGCGGGCTTGGCCCGGGCGGAGACCGCCTTCAGCCCCTTGGCCCCCATGACCGCCCCCAAGCCCCCCCGGCCGGCGAAGTGGGCCAGGTCGTGGATGACGTTGGCGGTGAGGACCCGGTTCTCCCCCCCAAGGCCGATCTGGGCCACCCGGGTGGTGGGCCCGTGAACCTCCTTGATGAGGGCCTCCACCTCCAAGGGGTCCTTGCCCCAGAGGTGGGGGGCGGGGTGGAGGCGCACCTCCCCGTCCTCCACGTGCAGGTAGACGGGGCCTTCCGCCCGTCCCAGGACCACCAGGGCGTCCAGGCCGGCGTTTTTCAGCTCCGCCCCGAAGAAGCCGCCCCCCTCCGCGTCCCCGTACCCCCCGGTGAGGGGGCTCTTGGCGGCCACGGTGTTCCGGCCGGAGCCGGAGATGGGGGCGCCGGTGAGGACCCCGGGGGCGAAGACCAGGGCGTTTTCCGGGCCCAGGGGGTCCGCCCCCGGGGGCACGTGCTTGAGGAGGAGGTAGGCGGCTAGGGCCCGCCCCCCCAGGTACCGGCGCCAGAAGGCCTCGCCGTAGCTCTCGTACCAGATGCGGCCCGTGGAGAGATCCACGAAGGCCACGCGGTCGTGGTAGCCCTTGGGCATGGCCTAAGTATACGCCCCGCCGCAAGGGTCTTGCGGCGGGGACGGGGCCTTGCCCTTAGCGGGTCTTGCCGGCGAGGAGGTCTTCCGCCTGCTTCTGGGCCTTGTCCAGGGCGGCTTTGGGGTCCACCCCGTTCAGGATGGCCTCCTTGATGGCCTGGCCCAGGATGTCAAAGCGGATCTGCTCCCACTCCGCCAAAGCGGGCTCCAGCTTGGCGTAGCGGGACTGGCGCACGATGGTGGCGAAATCGGGGTTCTCCGCCACGTAGCTCTGGTACACCGGGTCCTTAAGGGCGGCCTCGGTGACGGGCACGTACCCCGTGGCCGTGGAGAACACCGCCTGGGCCCGGGGGCTGATGACGAACTGGAGGAAGTCCTTGGCCACCGCCTGGGCCTCCTTGGGGCTATTCCGGAAGACCACCAGGTTGGTCCCCTGCACCAGGCCGAAGCCGGGCTGGCCCGCCTTCCTTCCGGGCAGGGTGGCCACGCCCAGGTCAAACTTAGCCCCCTGACGGTAGAAGGTGTAGCCCGCGGAGGTGTCCACGCTGAAGGCGTAGGGCCCGGAGCCCAGGTTCTGGTTGATGTAGCCGGAGGTGATGGCCTTGGCCCAGCCCTCCTTCACCCCCCGCTGGAGGAGGCTTAGGGCCTCCACCGCCTCCTTGGAGTTCAGGACCAGGCGGCCCCCCTTCAGGTATTCCCCGCCCAGGTTGAAGAAGAAGTAGGCGAAGGTGGAGGCGTCGGGCTGGAACCAGTAAACGGGGCCCCCCTCCGCCTGGGCCAGGCGGCGGCTTAGGGCCACGAACTCCTCCAGGGTGGCCGGGGGCTTGGCCTTGTGCTTGCGGAGGAGGTCGGCGTTGTAGTAGAGGACCTGGATGCTCTTGTTGAAGGGCACCCCGTAGACCAGGCCGCCGAAGCGCACCCCGTTCAGGAAGGTGAGGTTCACCCCCTGGAGGCGCACGCCCAGGGTTTCGATGGGCAGAAGGGCTTTGGCCTCGAGGTACAGGGCGATGTTGTTCTCGTAGGCCTGGGCCATGGCGGGCACGTTCCCCGCGGCGAAGGCGGCCTTGATCTTGGTGGAGAGGTCCCGGTACCCCCCCTGGGGCACGGGGCGGACGCACCGGCCCTGCTGGGCCTTGTTGAACTCCACCACCAGGTTCTCCAAGGCCGCCTTGGGGGCCCCGCCGGTGAAGCCGTGCCAGAGCTCGGCCACCACCTTGGCCTTGGCGCACTGTTCCTTGATCACGTCCTCGGGCTTGGCCCCTTGGGCCAGGGCCAGGCTGAGCACCGCCGGTAGGAGAAGCCAACCTTTCATACGCACCACCGGGTTTAGCCTACCACAGGGTTGGTCATCCCTCGGTCAGGGCCTCACTTGAGCCCCGAGCGGGCGATGCCCTCGGTGAACTGGCGCTGGGCCAGGAAGTAGCCCAGGATGACCGGCAGGATGACGAAGGTGCTGGCGGCCATCAGGGCCCCGTAGTCCGAGCCCGCCTCCTGGACGAAGGCCTGAAGCCCAAGCTGCACGGTGCGCATCTCCGGGCTCTGGGTGACGATGAGGGGCCAGAGGAGGGCGTTGTAGGCCCCCAGGAAGGTGAAGATGCCGTAGGAGATCATGCCCGGCACGGCCAGGGGCAGGGCGATGCGGAAAAGCTGGGTGAGGGGGCCCGCCCCGTCAATACGGGCCGCGTCAAAGAGGTCCTGGGGGAGGGAGAGGAAAAACTGCCGCAGGAGGAAGACCCCGAAGACCGAGGCCAGCCAGGGGACGATGAGGGCGTAGTAGGTGTCCAGCCAGCCCAGCCGGGCCAGGAGGACGTAGTTGGGGATGAGGAGGACCTCCCCCGGCACCATCATGGTGGCCAGGATGAGGACGAAGACCCCCTCCTTGCCCGGGAAGGGCAGGCGGGCCAGGGCGAAGGCCGCCAAGGCCGCCAGGAAGAGGCCCACCGCCACCTGGGTGAGGGCGGTGAAGAAGCTGTTGAAGAAGTAGCGGCCCCAAGGGGCGGCCCGCCAGGCCTCGAGGTAGTTGTGGAAGACGTACCCCAAGGCTCCCGGGGCGATGTTCACCCACTCCAGCCGCCAAAACGCCCCCTGGGAGCGGAGGGCATCCGGGGGCAAGGGGGGGCTTAGGGGCAGGTCCTTGGGCCAGAGGACCACCAGGGGCAGCACCCTAAAGGCCTCCCCCGTGGTGTTGAGAAGCCGGATGCGCCAGGCCCCTTCCCCGTAGACCACCTCCACCCTAGTCCCTTCCGCCCGGGGGTCCACGAAGGCCCCCGGGGTCCTGGGCACCAAGGCCCGGGGGGGCTCCCCCCCTTCCGGGGCCGGGAAGCGGAGCTCGAGGCTCCGCCCGGGGCCCAGGCCCCCCCAAAGGGGGCTATCCCCCAGGCGGGCGGCCTGGAGCCAGTTTTGCGGCTTCATCCGCTCGGGCCACCAGATGGGCTCGGCCTGGAGGGCCTCCTGCGGGCTTTTGAAGCTGGTGGCCAGCATCCAGTAGAAGGGGAAGGCCATGAGGACCCCCCCAAAAAGGAGAAAAGCGTGGACGAGGAGCACCCCCAGGCTACGCCTCATAGTGCACCCGCCTTTCCAGGACCCGCCGCTGGAGGAGGGTGAGGGCCAGGATGATCAGGAAGGTGAGGGTGGCGATGGCGCTGGCGTAGGAGAAGTCCGCGTCCCTGAAGCCCTTGTTGTAGAGGTAGAAGGCCACGGTGAGGGTGTCCTGCAAGACCCCCCCCGTGGGGGTGAGGACGTAGACCTGGGTGAAGACCTGGAAGGCCCCGATGAGCCCCAGGGTGAAGAGGAAGAACAGGGTGGGGGAAAGGAGGGGCCAGGTGATGTAGCGCTGCTTCTGCCAAAAACTCGCCCCGTCCAGCTCCGCGGCCTCGTAGTACTCCTTGGGGATGCTCTGGAGCCCCGCCAGGAGGATGACCACCTGGTAGCCCAGGAAATGCCACACGCTCATGACCATCACCGCCAAAAAGGCCAGGCTGGGCCCGGCCAGAAACCCCTGGACCTTGAGGCCCAAAGGCTCCAGGAGGAGGGCGAAGACCCCCTTGGGGGTGTTGAGCCAGTCCAGCCCCGGGGTGCCCAGGAGCCAGTTCAGAAAGCCGAACTCCGGGTGGTAGATCCACCGCCACACCGCGGCCGCCGCGGTGAGGGCGGTGATGTAGGGCAGGAAGAAAAGCGTCCGGTAAAGGCCCTGGAAGGCCAGGCGCAGGTTCAGGAGGATGGCCACCCCCGTGGCCAGGAGAAGCCCCGTGGGCACGGTAAAGAGCACGTACCAGAAGGTGTTGCCCAACGCCCGCCAAAAGAGGGGGTCCCGGAGGAGGATGGCGTAATTCTCCAAGCCCGCAAACTCTGCCCGGCGCAGGAAGTTCACCTTCTCAAAGAGGCTTAGGTAGAAGGCGTACAGGGTAGGAAAGACCTGCCAGATGAGGAGGAGGGCGAGAAAGGGCCAGACGAAAAGCCAGCCGTAAAAGGCCCCCTGGGCCTTCTCGGGAAGGCGGCGGGCCTCGAGGAGGAAAAGGAGAAGGACCGCCAGCACCGGCGCCCAGGGCCAGACCCAGGCTAAAAGCCCCAGGAGGAGAAGGCCGTACACCGCCCCATACCGGAGCCCCCAAAGGGCGAGAAGCCCGTAGAGGAGGAGGGCCAGGTAAACCCCCCCGGGAGGGAAGAAACCAAGGGCCCTGGCGTAGGCCGCCAGGGCCAGGAGCACGCCAAGCCCTAAGGCTAGGGGAAAGGGGTAGGGCCGCATCCCGGGAAAGTATACCCAAGGGCGTAAGATGGGGGGCGTGTGGACCCTGGCCCTGGACACCGCCACCCCCTACCTGGCCCTGGGCCTCTTCCGGGACGGGGAGGGCCTGGGCCGGGTGGTGCGGGTGGAACGGCGCCACGAGGAGCACCTCTTCTCCCTCCTGGATGAGCTCCTAAAGGAGGTGGGGGCGCGGAAGGAGGAGATCGGCACCCTGGTCCTGGGGGAAGGCCCCGGCTCCTACACCGGGCTCCGCATCGCCCTAGCCGCAGGGGAAGGGGTGGCCCTGGGCCTCTCCGCCCGGGTCTATGGGGTGTCCAGCCTCCTCGCCGCCTGCTGGCCCTTTCTGGAGGAGGGAGGCCCCCCCCTTACCCCCCTCTTCACCGCCCGGAACCGGCTCTACTACGGGGCCACCTACGCCAAGCGGGAGGGGAGGCCGGTGGAGCTCCACTCCCCTGCCCGCTGGAAGGCGGAAGAACTTCCCACAGGGGGCCTCCTCCTGGACGCCCCCCCTGACCCCCGGGCCCTCTACGAGCTCCTCCCCTTCGCCCACCCGGGGCTCAACCCCCTGTACCTCTAATCCGCGGCCACCTTGGGGGGCGTGCGGTAAAGGTGGCTGGGCAAAGGCTCGCGGAAGGGAACCCCTTTAAGCCCCTCCGCCAGGCGCACCAGGTTTTCCCCGGCGATGCGGGCGTCCTCCAGGAGCTCGGGGTTGTCCTCCAGCCGCCTAAGCCCCCGCCGGTGGGCGTAGACCAGGCCCAAGGGGGCCAGGACAAAGCCCATGTAGGCCAAGGGCAGGAGCATCTGGGCCAAGGCCTGGGCCGCCCCCTCCTCCTCGGCCACGGCCAGGAGGGCCATGGGCTTGCCCAGGTTGAGGAGGCCCTGGTTCTCCATGGAGGTCATCCGCTCCAGCAGGGCCTTCATCTGGGCGGAGACGCTGAACCAGTAGACGGGGGTGGCGAAGACCACCGCGTCCGCGTTCAGGATGCGCTCCGCGATGCGGCCAAACCCGTCCCAGGGCCCCTGGACGCAGGTTTCGGGGCCGCAGGCCGCGGGGTCTAAGGAGTAGTTCCCCGCACAAAGGGGGAAGGGGTGCTTCACCAGATCCAGCCGTTCCGTGTGCGCCCCCAGGTTCCGGGCGGCTTCCAAAACCTTTTCCAAAAGCTCCGCGGTAAACCCGTCCGTTCTGGCCGAGGCGTTGACGCCTAGGACGCGTAAGCCCATACTCATCACCCGACGACTAAACCTCCTTTAGTATAACGGGCTCAGCTAGGGCTGCCAAGCCCCGGCCACGAACTCCCCCATCCCCTGGGCCCGGACCCGGTAGCCGAGGAGGGTGCCCTCCCCGGCCACCGGCCCCTCCCAGTAGGCCACCCGGGTGGTGCGGGAGAGGATCGCCCCCTCGGGGAAAAGGGCCTTCAACTGGAGGTCCAGCCCCGGCCCCCGAAGCCGCCACTCCAAGGGGTAGCTCCGGCCGGAGGGCGAGGTCCAGAGGGAAAGGGGCTCCAGGGTGAGCTCCAGGGCCTCCGCCCGGCCCAGGGGGTCTATCCGGCTCCCCAACACCTGCACCACCCGCCCCTCCCGGTCCTTCACCCGGTAGGCCATGAGCTCGGAACCGTCGGAAAGGTGCAGGCCGAACCAGTCCCAGGTGGCGGAGACCCCGGAAAGCTGCTCCCCCCACTGGTGGTCCAGCCAGGCCTCCCCCGCCACGGCCTCCTCCCCCACCCGCCCCAAGGCGGGGACGCGGGTGTAGGACTGGTAGTACATCCGCCCCGTGGCCTCCGTACCGGAGTAACCGGGGGGGTGGACCACCGGGGGTTTGCCGGGGAGAAAGCGGAGGTCCAGAAGGGGGGCCTGGAGGCGGAACCCCTCCCCTTCCCGAAAGAAGCGGTACCCCTCGAGCTCCAGGCTGGGCCCCGGACGGGCCTCGCCCTTAGGGCCCAGGAAGTCGGAGGCCTCGAGGAACCCCCTCTTTCCCGTCCTCAGGTCCGTGAAGGCCAGGTGGACGGCGTGGAAGGGGCCGAAAAGCTCCCCCGGCAGGCCGAAGATCCGGTAGCCGGGCGGGGGGAAGGCCTTGAAGAAGGCGAAGTGGAAGGCGTAGGGCCCCACCCACCCCGAGGCGTACCACCACTCCAGGGGGGCGGGCTTGGGGTCCCAGTCCGCGGGGTCGGGGAGGCGGAGGGGGTCCACCCGGAGGAGGGTGGGCGCGCAGGCCGAAAGGAGAAGGAGGGCCCAAAGAACGCGCCGCATTTTTCCAAGGATACCAAAGGCCCCCTTCCCCCCTTGGCTTGGGCTACAGTAGGGATCGTGACCGACACCCACGCCCACCTGGACTTCCTGGAACCCGAGGAGCTTAAGGAGGCCCAGGCCCATCTCCCGGAGCTCAGGGCCGTCCTCACCCTAGGGGTGGACCCCGCCCGCTGGGAACGGACCTTAGCCCTGGCCCAGGGCAACGTCTACGCCGCGGTGGGCCTCCACCCCACCTCCGCCCACCTCCTCTCCCCGGAGGTGGAGGAGGCCCTGAGGCACTACGCCCGCCACCCCCGGGTGCGGGCCATCGGGGAAACGGGCCTGGACTACTACTGGACCCCCGAGACCGGGCCCGCCCAGCATAGGGCCCTGGACTTCCAGGCGGCCCTGGCGGAAGCGCTCGGCCTTCCCCTGGTCCTCCACGTGCGGAGCAGGGACGGAAAGGCGGAGGAAGACCTCTCGGAGTGGCTCCTCCAAAACCGGCCCAAGAAGGCGGTGCTCCACGCCTTCTCCGGGCACCCTGCCTTGGAGAGGGCCGGCCTCGAGACGGGGGCTTACTTCAGCTTCGCCGGCCCCCTCACCTACAAGAAGAACGGGGCCCTCCGGGAGGCGGCGAGGAGGCTCCCCCGGGAAAAGCTCCTGGTGGAAACGGACACCCCCTTCCTCCCCCCGGAGCCCTTCCGGGGCCAAAGGAACCGCCCCCACTACGTGCGCCACACCCTCTTTCGCCTGGCGGAAAGCCTTGGGGTAAGCTTTGAGGAGGCGGAGGCCCTCACGGACAGGAACGCCGAGGGGCTTTTCCGGTGGTCCCTATGAAGCGCGCCCTTGCCCTTCTTCTCGCCCTTTTGGGCCTGGCCCTGGCCGCACCCCGGCTGGTGGTGGAGCCCGAGGACGGGCTTGCCCCCCTCCTTGGGCTCATCGGGGAGGCCCGGGAGGAAATCCTGGTGAAGATCTACCTCTGGACCCCAAGCCGCATGGACCTGGTGGAGGCCTTAGGCCAGGCGGCGGCCCGGGGGGTCAAGGTGCGGGTCCTCCTGGAGCGGGAGCCCTCCGGGGGCCGGGTGGACCTCTCGGTCTACCAGGCCCTAAAGGACCGGGGGGTGGAGGTGAGGCTCACCCAGCCCTTCCGCTTCGTCTTCGTCCACGAAAAAAGCCTGGTGGTGGACGGGAAGAAGGCCTGGGTGGGCACCATGAACTTCACCGGCAGTTCCTTCAGCGCCAACCGGGAGTACGCCCTCATCCTGGACGACCCGGAAAGCGTGCGGGAGATCCGCCGGGTCTTCCAGGCGGACTGGACTGGGGAACGGCTGGACCTGAGCCGCGCCCGCCTGGTCTGGGCCCCAAGCCGCACCCTGGGGGGCGTGCGGGAGGGGAACGCCCGGGAGGTCCTCTTGGGGATGATCGGGGGGGCCAAGCGGGAACTGTTCCTGGAGCACCAGGCCATGGCCGACCGGGAGGTGATCGAGGCCCTGAAGGCCGCCCTGAAGCGGGGGGTGAGGGTGCGCCTCCTGGGTAGCCCCCAGGAGGAGGGGGACACCTACTTCCTGGCGGGGGCCCTGGAGCTCCAGGCGGCGGGGGCCGAGGTACGCTTCCTCCCCTCCCCCTACGTGCACGCCAAGGTCCTGGTGCGGGACCGGGAGGAGGCCCTAGTGGGGAGCCTCAACCTGAGCGCCAACAGCCTGAACGCCAACCGGGAGCTTGCCGTGCGGCTTGGGCGGGGGGAGGCCCTGGAGAGGCTCCTCAAGGTCATGGAGGGGGACTGGGCCAAGGCCCTCCCCCAAAACCCCTTCGCCCTGCCCCCTCTGGAAGGGGTCATCCCCTGGACGGAGGCCCCCAGGCACTACGGCCGCATCGCCACGGTGGAAGGGGTCATCCGGCGGGTGGAGGACCGGGGCACGGTGGCCTTCCTCCACTTCGGGGAGGGGGAAAGCGACCTAAGGCTCGTGGTCTTCCCCCGGAGCTACGGCCTCTTCGCCCAGCCCTTCCCCCAAAGCTACCTGGGTAAGACCGTGCGGGCCCGGGGGCGGATCGTGATCTACGCCGGGTATTACGAGATCGTCCTGGACGACCCCAACCAGCTGGAGGTGGTGGGTGGAAGCCCTTGAGGCCCTGGGCTACGAGGTCTTCCAGGAGGAGGGCTACTGGGTGGGGGAGAAGCGGCGGGGGGGCCTCCTCCTCCGGGTCTACCTCTCCCCCCAGGGGGACGTGCGCCTCCTTAAACGGCGGCTTCTCCTGGAGGAGGCGGAGGAGCGCTCCCTTGGGGGCTTTTCCGGCACCTGGGCCAGGCGGCGCTGGGAGGAGGCGGACTTCTTCACCGTGGCCCCCCTCGAGGCCCTCCCCGGGCTCCTCCTGGCCTGGGAGGCGCTTGACGCGGGGGAGGCCGCCCCCTAAACTGGAGGGCAACATGCGCCCTGCCGTCCTGAATAACGCCTAACAGGGGGGCCTGGAGGACCCCCCCGGCCACCGCTTGCCGGGGGGGTTTGGCTATAGGGAGGGAAGATGCGCGTTCTGGTAAAGGACCTGAAGGAACACATCGGGAAGCAGGTGGAGCTTTGGGGCTTCCTGCACTGGCGGCGGGATTTGGGGAAGATCCAGTTCCTCCTCCTCCGGGACCGGACGGGCATCGTCCAGGTGGTGACCGGAGGGCAGAGGCTCCCCTTACCCGAGTCCAGCCTAAGGGTGCGGGGGGTGGTGGTGGAAAGCCCCAAGGCCCCGGGGGGCCTCGAGGTCCAGGCGGAGGCCCTGGAGGTCCTCTCCCCCGCCCTGGAGCCCACCCCGGTGGAGATCCCCAAGGAGGAGTGGCGGGCCCACCCCGACACCCTCCTGGAGTACCGCTACGTGACCCTACGGGGGGAGAAGGCCCGCGCCCCCCTCAGGGTGCAGGCCGCCCTGGTACGGGGCTTCCGGCGGTATTTGGACCGGCAGGGCTTCACGGAGATCTTCACCCCCAAGGTGGTGCGCGCCGGGGCGGAAGGGGGGTCGGGGCTTTTCGGGGTGGACTACTTTGAGAAAAGGGCCTACCTCGCCCAGTCCCCCCAGCTCTACAAGCAGATCATGGTGGGGGTGTTTGAGCGGGTCTACGAGGTGGCCCCCGTGTGGCGCATGGAGGAGCACCACACCAGCCGCCACCTGAACGAGTACCTCTCCCTGGACGTGGAGATGGGCTTCATCGGGAGCGAGGAGGAGATCATGGACCTGGAGGAAGCCCTCCTCCAGGAGATGCTGGAAGAGGCCCTTACGGGCGCCGGGGACGAGATCCGCCTCCTGGGGGCGGAGTGGCCCTCCTTCCCCAAAGACATCCCCCGCCTCACCCACAAGGAGGCCCGGAGGATCCTGAAGGAGGAGCTCGGCTACCCCGTGGGCCAGGACCTCTCCGAGGAGGCCGAGCGGCTCCTCGGGGAGTACGCCAAGGCCCGCTGGGGCACGGATTGGCTCTTCATCACCAAGTACCCCCGGGCCCTTAGGCCCTTCTACACCCACCCCGAGCCCGACGGCACCACCCGGGGCTTTGACCTCCTCTTCCGGGGCCTGGAGATCACCTCCGGCGGCCAACGGATCCACCGCTACGAGGAGCTTTTGGAGAGCCTAAAGGCCAAGGGCATGGACCCCGAGGGCTTCCAGGGGTACCTGGAGGTCTTCAAGTACGGCATGCCCCCCCACGGGGGCTTCGCCATCGGGGCCGAGCGGCTCACACAAAAGCTCCTCGGCCTCCCCAACGTGCGCTACGCCCGGGCCTTCCCCCGGGACCGGCACCGGCTTACCCCCTAGGGCCCCAGAGCTACACCTCAGGGGGCTTGGAGGAAAGGCGCGCCCAAACTCCCCGCCGAAGCTTTCGCTTCGGCGGGGCGCCTAGAACCGGTCAAAGAGGATGGCCCGCTTGACCTCCTCAATGAGCTGGGTCACGGGGATCTCCCGGGGGCAGGCCTCGGTGCAGTTGTAGGCGGTGCGGCACCGCCACACCCCGCTTCCCGAGCCTAAGGCCTTGAAGCGCTCCCTCTTCCCCCGGTCCCGGGAGTCGAAGATGAAGCGGTGGGCCTGGACGATGGCCGCGGGGCCCAGGTAGGCCCCGTTCACCCAGAAGACGGGGCAGCTGGTGGTGCAGCTGGCGCAGAGGATGCACTTGGTCCCGTGGTCAAACCGCTCCCGTTCCTCCGGGGACTGGAGCCTTTCCCGCTGGGGCGGGGGCTCGTCGTTGATGAGGTAGGGCTTCACCGCCCGGTAGGCGGCGAAGAAGGGCTCCATGTCCACGATGAGGTCCTTCTCCACCGGCAGGCCCCGGATGGGCTCCACGGTGATGGTGTGCCCCAGGTCCTTGACCAGGGTCTTGCAGGCCAGGCGGTTCTTGCCGTTGATGAGCATGGCGTCGGAGCCGCAGATGCCGTGGCCGCAGCTTCTCCTAAAGGAAAGGGTTCCGTCTTGGTCGGCCTTGACCTTGTGCAGGAGGTCCAGGACCCGATCCCAGGGCTCGGCCTCCACCTGGTAGGTCTGCCAATGGGGCCTCTTGTCCTTGGCGGGGTCAAACCGAAGCACCTTGAGCGTGACCTGCATGCCGCCTCCTAGTAGGTGCGGGCCTTGGGCTCAAACCGGCCCAGGACCACGGGCTTGTAGCGGAAGGCCACCTTGCCGTCCTCCACCTTGTAGGCCAGGGTGTGCTTGAGCCAGTTCGCATCGTCCCGCTCGGGGTAGTCCTCCCGGGCGTGGGCCCCCCGGGACTCCGTGCGGTTCAGGGCGGAGTGCACCAGGGCCTCGGAGACCTCGAGGAGGTACCCCAGCTCCAGGGCCTCCACGAGCTCGGTGTTGTAGGCCTCGCCCTTGTCCTCTATGGAGATCCGCTGGTAGCGGTCCATGAGCTCCTTCAGGATCTCCACCTGTTTTTGGAGAAGCTCCCCGGTGCGGAAGACGGAGGCGTGGTCCATCATGGACTGCTGGAGCTCGGCCCTCAGCACCGCCACCTTCTCCTTGCCGGTGGAGTTCTTGATGCGCTCAATGCGCTCCCGGCTTGGGCCCAGGTGCTCCTCGGTGAGCTCGTGGTAGTCGGCGTCCTTGGCGAAGCGGGCCGCGTGGATCCCCGCCCGGCGGCCGAAGACCACCAGGTCGCCCAGGGAGTTGGTCCCCAGGCGGTTCGCCCCGTGGAGGCTCACGCAGGCCGCCTCCCCCGCGGCGTAGAGCCCCGGGACCACGGTGTTCTTCTCGTCCCGGATCACCTGGCCCCACAAGGTGGTGGGGATCCCCCCCATGGCGTAGTGGGCGGTGGGCATCACGGGCACGGGCTCCTTCAAGGGGTCCACCCCCAGGTAGATGCGGCTGAACTCGGTGATGTCGGGGAGCTTCTTCTCAATGACCTCCGGAGGCAGGTGGGTGAGGTCTAAGAGGACGTGGTCCTTCTTGGGGCCCACCCCCCGCCCTTCCCGCACCTCCAGGTACATGGCCCGGGAAACCATATCCCGGGGGGCCAGGTCCTTGATGGTGGGGGCGTAGCGCTCCATGAAGCGCTCCCCCAGGGCGTTCCGGAGGATCCCCCCCTCGCCCCGGGCCCCTTCCGTGAGGAGGATGCCCAAGGGGTAAAGCCCCGTGGGGTGGAACTGGTAGAACTCCATGTCCTCCAGGGGCAGGCCCTTGCGGTAGAGGATGGCCTGGAGGTCCCCGGTGAGGGTGTAGGCGTTGGAGGTGACCTTGTAGATGCGCCCGAAGCCCCCGGAGGCGATGACGATGGCCTTGGCCTGGAAGAGGTGGAGCTCCCCGGTGGCAAGCTCCAAGGCCACCAGCCCCTTGGCCACCCCGTCCTCCAGGATGATGTCCGTGACGTGGAACTCGTTGTAGAAGGTGATGTTGTGCTTCACACACTGCTGGTAGAGGGTCTGGAGGATCATGTGCCCGGTGCGGTCCGCGGCGTGGGCCGCCCGGTGCACGGGGGCCTTCCCCCAGTCCTTGGTGTGGCCCCCGAAGCGGCGCTGGGCGATCTTGCCGTTGGGGAGCCGGTCAAAGGGGAGGCCCATATGCTCCAGCTCAATCACCGCCTCGATCACTTCCTTGGCGAAGACCTCGGCGGCGTCCTGGTCCGTGAGGTAGTCCCCCCCCTTGACCGTGTCAAACATGTGCCATTCCCAGTGGTCCTCCTCCACGTTGCCGAGGGCGGCCCCTATCCCCCCCTGGGCCGCCCCGGTGTGGCTCCGGGTGGGGTAGAGCTTGGAGACCACGGCCACGTCCGCGCCTTCCCGGGCGGCGTAGAGGGCGGTGGCCAGGCCCGCCCCCCCCGCGCCCACCACGATGACCTCGTGCCTGTGCGCCATACTAGTTCACCCCGAAATCATGGTTGAAAAGGGAAAGGCTCCCGTAGAAGAAGAGGAACGCGATGAGGCTGTAGGCCACCACCTTGGTCCAGAAGCGCTTCGCCGGGTCCCGGATCCAGTCGTCCAGGACGTAGCGGAGCCCGTTGGCCCCGTGCAGAAGGCCCAGGGCCAGGATGAGCCAGTCGTAGACCTTCCAGGTGGTCTGGGAAAGTCTCTTGGCCACGTACTCGTAGTCGATGGTGTTCAAATCGGCCAGGATGGCGTTCATCCACATGTGGCCGATGAGGAGGAAGACCAGGACCACCCCGCTGATCCGCATGAAGACCCACCAGTAGAGCTCGAGGTTGGTGTTGGCCTCGAGCCGGGCCTCCGGGTACCGCTTGGACTTAATCGCCATGGCTACCCCCTAAGATCCCGCCCCCGATCTTGATGAGGAAGGGCAGGTAGAAGACCACGAAGAGCACCCAGACCCCGTACCAGAGGGCCCGCTGGTAGCGCACCCCCCAGGCGGTGAAGTCCATGAGGATGATCCGGAGGCCGTTGAAGCCGTGGTAGAGCACCCCGGCGATGAGGAGGAGAAGCCCCAGCTGGAACACGGGCTGGTGGTAGAACTTCATGAGCGCGTTGGACACCTCCGGCCCCCACATGGCGCTCCCGATGTTCAGGATGTGGAGGATGAGGAAGACCAGGATGCCGAGCCCCGAGATGCGGTGCAGGTAAAACGCCCACTGCCCTTCTCTGCCCCTGTACATGGCACCTCCTTGCCAGGGGCCATCATACCACCCTGGCCCTGGGGCCGGGCTTTGCTGGAGGCCACAAACCGCCCCATATACCCCATATAGGTATAAAGGCTTCTCCCAGAGAGGCAAACCCCCCGGTGGCCTGGGGAAAGGAGAAAGGGGCAACCCCCCAGGAGGGGGCCTGGGGGTTTTCCGCACCAGCACAAGGTATTGACAGGGGGGGGAGGGGGGGCCATAATGGGGGGCGTGCCGCGGGGGGATACCCCGGGGGGCACGGGAAGGAGGTGGTACGGGTGGAACTCTTCGGTTTTGGTCCACACCTGATGCTGGACGGCTACGACGCCAACCCGGAAAAGCTCCGGGACGCTGAGCTGGTCCGGCGCGTCCTGGACGAGCTCCCCGAGGAAATGGAGATGACCAAGGTCCTGCCCCCCTTCGTCTACAGCTACGGGCCCGGGGGGGAGGACGGGGTGACGGGCGTGGTGATCATCGCCGAGAGCCACATCGCCATCCACACCTTCCCCAAGAAGCGCTTCCTCTCCATTGACATCTTCTCCTGTAAGGCCTTTGACATGAGCAAGGCCCTGAAGAAGCTGGCCGAGGTGTTTGAGATCGGCCGCTACGAGACCTACATGATCCAGCGGGGCAAGGAGTTCCCCAAGGACCCGGAGCTGGCCCGGCAGATCGTTTTGGGCGAGCGGGAGTACCTCGAGGCCCGGGTGGGCTAGGCCCCCTGGGCCCTTTTTCATTTTGGGCTCATCCTTTCCCCCTAGCCTCGTTTAAGGAGGCAGGTATGGTGCGAAAGCTCCTTGCGCTCTTCGTCTTGGCGCTGGGCGTGGCTTCGGCCCAAGGCTTCCGGGGGCTTTCCCTGGGCACCCTTTACCCGGAGATCGGGGTCCAGCCCGGGGAGAGCGTAACCCTGACCCTAACCCTCAAAAACTACGGCCTGCCGCCGGGGCCGGTGCGGGTGGGCCTGGCGGAGGTCCCCCAGGGCTGGCAGGCGGTGCTCATGGGCGGGGGGCGGCTGGTGCGGGCGGTCTACCTGGCCCCCGACGGGGAGGCCACCCTCACCCTCAAGCTCCAGCCCCCTAAGGAGGTGCGCCCCGGCACCTACCGCTTCCTCGTCACCGCGGAGGGCCTGGGCCAGCGGGCCCAACTCCCCCTCACCCTCATCGTGGGGCAGGGCCTGCCCAAGCGGCTTAGCCTCGAGGCCGAGCTCCCCATCCTGAAAGGCCCCCCCACGAGCTCCTTCCGCTACCGGGTGACCCTCAAAAACGAGTCCGACCAGGACCTCCTGGTCTCCCTGGAGTACGAGGCCCCCCAGGGCTTCCAGGTAACCTTCACCCCCGCCTTCAGCGGCCAGCAGGTGACGAGCCTCCCCATCAAGGCTGGGGAGAGCAAGGACCTGGACGTGGAGGTCTCCCTGCCCAAGGACACCAAGGCGGACACCTACGGCCTCACCCTGAGGGCCCAGGCGGGGGACGCCAAGGCGGAGCTCGCCCTCACCCTGGAGGTCACGGGCCGCCCCGAGGTGCGCTTCAGCACCAAGGAGGGGCGGCTTTCCGGCCGGGTCACCGCGGGCCGGGAGAACCCGGTGAAGCTCCTGGTGAAGAATGAGGGGAGCGCCCCCGCCAAGAACCTCTCCTTCAGCGCCATGGAGCCCTCGGGCTGGGAGGTGAAGTTTGAGCCCGACAAGATCGACACCCTAGACCCCGGCCAGGAGCAGGAGGTCACCGCCCGCATCAAGCCCTCCCCCAAGGCCGTGGCCGGGGACTACATGGTCACCCTCTCCCTCTCGGGGAGCGAGGGGGTGAGCGAGAGCCTGGACTACCGGGCCACGGTGGTCACCTCCACCCTCTGGGGCCTGGTGGGCGTGGCCCTGGTGGCCGTGGCCCTCCTGGTCCTGGGCTTCGCGGTGAGCCGCTTCGGCCGGAGGTAGCCCCATGGTGGTCCAAACCCGGGGCCTCAGCAAGCGCTACGGCCGGGTGGTGGCCGTGGAGGACCTGAACCTGGAGGTGGCCGAAGGGGAGGTCTTCGGCCTCCTAGGCCCCAACGGCTCGGGCAAGACCACCACCATCCTCATGCTCCTGGGCCTCACCGAGCCCACCTCCGGGGAGGCCCGGGTTCTGGGGCACGACCCCGTGCGGGAGCCCCTCAAGGTGAAGGCCAAGGTGGGCTACCTCCCCGACCAGGTGGGGTTTTACGGGGAGCTCACCGCCTGGGAGAACCTGCGCTACACCACCCGCCTCCTGGGGCTTTCCGACGGGGAGGCCCGGGCCCGGATTGAGGAGGTCCTAAAGCGCATGGGGCTTTGGGAGGTGAGGGACCGGCGGGTCTCCGCCTTCAGCCGGGGGATGCGCCAGAGGCTGGGCCTGGCGGAGGTCCTCCTCAAACGGCCCAAGGTGGCCATCCTGGACGAGCCCACCCTGGGCCTGGACCCCGAGGCCGCCCGGGAGTTTTTGGAGCTCATCAAGGGCCTGAAGGGGGAGGGGATCACCGTCTTGCTCTCCAGCCACCTCCTGCACCAGGTGCAGGAAATCTGCGACCGGGTGGGGCTTTTCCACAAAGGCCGGCTCGCCCTGGTGGGCAGGGTGGAGGAGCTGGCCCAGAAGGTGCTCGGAGGGGGGTACGAGATCCTCCTGGAAGGGGCGCCGGGCCTCGAGGCCCGGTTCCTGGCGGTGGAGGGGGTGAGCCGGGTGGAGGCCCAGGGGGGGGTTTACCGCATCCTGGCCACCCAGGACGTGCGGGCCCATTTGGCCCAGGTGGCGGTGGAGGGCGGGGGGCTTTGGGGCCTCACCCTTCGCCGCCCGAGCCTGGACGAGGTCTACGCCCACTACTTCAAGGAGGTGGCCCATGCGGCGTGAGGGGTCTCCTTGGACCGGGCTTTGGGCGGTCTTCTTCAAGGAGATGGCCGACCACCTCTCAGGGCTTAGGATGCGGATCCTCGAGGCCCTCATCCTCCTTTCCGCCCTGGGGGCGGTCTACACCGGGAGCCAGGCCCTGCGCCAGACCGTGGGGGAGGACCCCTTCCTCTACCTGAAGCTCCTCACCACCGCCCAAGACCCCCTGCCCTCCTTCGTGGGCTTCCTCTCCTTCTTCGTCCCCCTGGCGGCCATCGCCTTGGCCTTTGACGCGGTGAACGGGGAGTACGCCCGGGGCACCCTCTCCCGGATTCTGGCCCAGCCCATCTACCGGGATGCCCTCCTCTTCGGCAAGTTCCTGGCGGGCCTGGGAACCCTGGCCGTCCTCCTCTTCGCCCTCTTCCTCCTGGTGGTGGGCCTGGGCCTCTTCAGCCTGGGGGTGCCCCCCGGGGGGGAGGAGGTGGTGCGGGCCCTCCTCTTCCTCCTGGCCACCCTGGCCTACGCCGGGGTGTGGCTGGCCTTGGGCCTCCTCTTCTCCGTGCTCTTCCGCCAGCCCGCCACCGCCGCCTTGGCCGCCCTTGGGGTCTGGCTCTTCTTCGCGGTCTTCTTCCCCATCCTCACGGACCTGGCCGCCAGCGCCCTCCTCCTCCAGGCGGACCCCTTTGACCCCGAGTCCCAGCTCCGGCAGGCCAACCTGGCCCTCTGGATCTCCCGCCTCTCCCCCAACACCCTTTACGCGGAGGCCCTCACCGGCCTCCTCAACCCCGCGGTGCGCTCCCTAGGCCCCGTGCTCATCACCCAGCTGGAGGGGGCCGTTTTGGGTACGCCCCTTCCCCTTTCCCAGAGCCTCCTTCTGGTCTGGCCCCAGCTCACGGGGCTCATGGCCCTCACCCTCCTCCTCTTCACCCTGGCCTACGTGGCCTTCCAAAGGCAGGAGGTGCGGGCCTAAACACCCCGCCGCAGCGCACGCTGCGGCGGGGCTTTTAAGCTTCTATTCCTCCAGCCACTCCGTGGCGTAGGCCGAGGTCTTGGGGATCACGCAGAGGAACTCCACGGGCTCGTCCCCCTCGTTCACGTAGGCGTGGGGGGTGTCCGGGGGGATGTACACCGCCTGGCCCGCGGCCACCTCCTTCACCTCGTCCCCCAAGAAGACCTTCATGCGCCCGGAGAGGACGTACTGCTCGTGCTCAATGGTGGGGTGCTTGTGCTTGGGGATGCGCCCCCCCGGGAGGAGGGTGAACTTGCGGGTGATGAAGTGGGGGGCCCCGTCCTCAGGCCCGATGAGGACCTGGATGAAGGCCTTCTCCCCCCGCTCCACGGGGCGGGCCTCCACGCTGGCCGCCTGCTTGACCACGGGCTTCATGCCCCCCATTATACCCGGGCGGCGAGGAGGGCCTCCACGTCCTCGTCCGTGACCTCCCCGAAGTCCAGGTAGTAGGCCCCCACCGCGGCGAAGTCCTCCGGGGCGGAGAGGGCCACCACCTCGGCCTTCTCCTTTAGGCGCTTTAGGGCCTCGGGGCTTCCCACGGGCACGGCCACCACCACCCGCCGGGGGGCCTCCGCCAGGACCGTGGCCAAGGCGGCCTCGAGGGTGGACCCCGTGGCCACCCCGTCGTCCACCAGGACCACGTCCCGCCCCTTCAGGGGCACCTTGGGGCGGGCCTTTCGGTAGCGCTCCGCCCGCTTGCGCACCGTTTCCCGCTGCCTGGCCGCCTCCCGCAGGAGGTAGCTCTCGTCGGCGTAGTTCCGGGCGTAGGGCATGAGGATGAGGTCCCCCTTCTCCCCCACGGCCCCCAGGGCGAACTCGGGGTTGCCCGGGGCCCCCACCTTGCGGGCCAGGACCACGTCCAGCTCCCCCCCCAGGGCCCGGGCCACCTCGTCCGCCACCACCACGCCGCCTCGAGGCACCCCCAACACCACGGGGTTCTCCAAACCCAAGGGTTTAAGGGCCTCGGCCAGAAGGGCCCCGGCGTGCCTTCGGTCGCGAAAACGCATAAGCCCTCCTCCCCCATGCTACACCCCCAGCCTTGAACGCGGTATAAAGTTTTTGGTACCCTCGAGGCGGAGGTCCCAAGATGGAGACGGCCAGCGCCAAACCTTGGGTAAAGCACTACGACCCCGGCGTGCCCCCGGAGATCCAGGTGCCCCCCATCCCCCTGTGGAAGATCCTGGAGGAAAGCGCGGGGCGCTACCCCCAGGGGGTCGCCCTGGACTTCCTGGGCAAAACCCTCACCTACCGCGCCCTGTGGGAGGAGGCCCGGCGCTTCGCCGGCGGGCTTAAGGCCCTGGGGGTCAAGCCGGGGGACCGGGTGGCCATCATGCTCCCCAACTCCCCCCAGTTCGTCATCGCCTTCTACGGGGCCCTGATGGCGGGGGCGGTGGGGGTGAACGTGAACCCCCTCTACACCCCCCGGGAGCTTAGGCACCAGCTCAAGGACGCGGGGGCGGAGTACCTGGTCATCCTGGACCACCTCCTGCCCCGCTTCCTGGAGGTGGAGGGGGAAACCCCCGTCCGGCACACGGTGGTCACCGGCATCCGCGACTACCTGCCCTTCCCCAAAAACCTCCTCTACCCCCTGAAGGCCAAGCGGGATGGGCTCCCCCTGGGCTTCCCCAGACGCCAGGGGTTCCACGCCTTCACCGAGCTCCTCAAGGCGGGCCCCGCCACCCCCCACCCCGCGGACCCCGAGGACCTGGCCCTCCTCCAGTACACCGGGGGGACCACCGGGGTTTCCAAAGGGGCCATGCTCACCCACAAGAACCTGGTGGCCAACGTCCTGCAAATCGACGCCTGGGACCCCACCTCCAAGGACCTGCACGGCCAGGGGGTGATGCTGGGGGCCCTGCCCTTCTTCCACGTCTACGGCATGACCGTGGCCATGAACTACGGCCTCTACGCGGGCTTCAAGATCGTCCTCCTCCCCCGTCCCGAGATCGGCCCCATCGTGGAGGCCATTGAGAAGCACAAGGTCACCCACTTCCCCGGCGTGCCCACCCTCTACGTGGCCTTCAACAACTTCCCGGGGATTGAAGGGCGCAACGTGAAGAGCATCCGCATCTGCCTCTCCGGGGCCGCGCCCCTGCCCGTGGAGGTGGCCAAGCGCTTTGAGGAGATCACCGGGGCCCGGCTCATTGAGGGCTACGGCCTTTCCGAGGCCAGCCCCGTGACCCACTCCAACCCCGTGCTGGGGGAGATCAAGAAGGGCTCCATCGGGATGCCCCTCCCCAGCGTGGAGGCCAAGGTGGTGGACGAGGAGGGGAAGGAGGTCCCCCTGGGCGAGGTGGGCGAACTCATCGTCAAAGGCCCCAACGTCATGAAAG
>FWWL01000757.1_pt1 | contig 85935 bp, 70 predicted proteins | sample 2228331 | NCBI WGS metagenome assembly FWWL01 (sample SAMEA103939775, study PRJEB20133) | metagenome | reverse complement strand
GGGAAATTTTATCTACAAAAAGGCAATTATTTGCTAGAAGTACAAAAAGACGGAAAAAGTTCAGTCATTACCTTTGCGATAGAATAACAAGCGGATCCAACACTCACATTTAAAAATACCTTTTGCAATGAAAAATCTAACCAAAAAACTGCTCGGATGGTTGTCCCTTGCAGCAGTAACTTTCTTACTTAGTGGATGCTTGCATATTGTGGAAGAAGTAACCATTAATAAAAATGGTTCTGGTTCCTACAAGATGACAATGGACATGAACGAGATGAAAAGCATGTTAGACGCTCTAAAAAGCATGGGTGATTCGGAGGAAGAAGAAAAAGAGAACAGCGAAAAAGAAGAGGTTACCGTAGAAGTTGAAGATGGTGAAGGAGAAAACTCGATGGCCCAGCTGGGTACAGAGCTCAGCTCAGTGTCGAATTCCTTGCGCGGAATTGAAGGGATATCAAACGTCAAAGAGATAAATGATACTTCTACCTATGTTTTTGGATATTCTTTTGATTTCCAGAACATTGAGGCCCTTAATAAGGCTATCCGGATTATTAATCGGGAGAAATATGACACGAAAGTGGAAGAAGCTTTTCGCTTCAAGGGAGGTACCTTCGAGCGCCTGAACGCAGCTGATATTGGTGAGCAGTTCAAGAAAACACTTGCTGATGCAGAGGAAGAAAGCGAAGAAGGGAATATGGACATGATGAAAAGCTTCTTCTCTTCCATGACCTACAAGCAGATTTATCGCTTTCCAGGCTCACAGATCAAGAAGTCATCCAATCCGCTGTCTGAAATGTCGAGTGATGGTCAGGCAGTGACTATTCTTATTAAACCTTTCGACGAAGAACAACAGAAGAAAAAGCCCTCAGTGGCTACTGTAGTCAAGATCAAATAAAAAAAGAAAGGGAGTCCCAAGGCCTTATGAAAAGACCTTTTAGAAATTTCATAAGGCCTTTTATTTTTAGAAGACTATGAGTGCAAAAGGTATCCCAACCGTAGATCTGTCCGGGTACATGCGCGGATCCAATGCTGACAGGCATGCATTCGTTGCTGCTTTAGGAAGTGCCTTTCGTGAGGTGGGCTTCGTAGCTGTAGTAAACCACGGCATACCCAAGTCATTGGTAGATGATTTTTACGCCGCATCTAAGGCATTTTTTGCCCTACCTGAAGAAGTCAAGCGCAAGTACGAGATACCTGGGCTTGCTGGTCAGCGCGGCTACACTTCCTTTGGAAAGGAACACGCCAAACATTCTCAAGCGCCTGATTTGAAGGAATTTTTCCAGATAGGACAGGAAGTACCAGAAGGACATCCCCTTCGCGCAGAGTATCCACCTAATGTGGAGGTAGAGGAAGTTCCTGAGTTCAATCGCCTGGGTCGCGAATTGTATCGGGCTTTCGAAGCTGCTGGTGCAAAATTGCTGGAAGCTATCGCTATTCACCTGAACCTATCGGCCAACTACTTTGAGCCGTACATCACCTACGGAAACTCTATCCTGCGCGCCATTTACTATCCTCCCATTACCCAGGAGCCGGCCAGTTCCATCAGGGCGGAGCAACACGAAGATATCAACCTTATCACGCTGCTGGTAGGGGCCAGTGCTGGCGGCTTGCAACTGCTCAACTCGAAGAACGAGTGGGTACCTATTTTGCCCGAAGCGGATGAGATTGTCATCAATGTCGGCGATATGCTGCAGCGCCTTACCAATAACTGCTTGAAGAGCACAACGCACCGGGTAGTTAATCCACCTCGCGAAGAATGGCATTTGCCTCGTCTGAGCATTCCATTCTTCTTGCACCCCGTCAGTTCGATGCGGCTCGATTGCTTGCCCTCTTGCGTAACGCCAGATAATCCTCTTCATTATCCACCCATTACCGCTGGGGAGTACTTAGATGAGCGTTTGCGAGAAATTGGGTTGAAGAAGTAGTGCGGTTTTGTTACCCAGCCCATCCTTCGCGATCTAGGCTGCGATAGTGAATGGCTTCTGAAAGGTCTTCGATGCGGATATTTGGGCTACCGGCGAGGTCTGCGGCTGTGCGAGCTACCTTCAAGATGCGGTCATACGCACGAGCACTCAGCTGCAGCCGCTCCATGGCTGTTTTAAGCAGTTGAGTACCAGCAGTGTCTAAGGCACATACCTCTCGAACCATTCGGCTGGGCATCTGTGCATTGCAGTAGATGTTAGGCGTATTTTTGAAGCGCTCGTTTTGCACGGCCCGCGCTTTTAGCACCCGCTCGCGAATTTCTGCACTGCTGGTTCTGGGGCGTTCTACAGCGGTTAGTTCGTCATAGGATACTGGTGTTACCTCCACATGCAGGTCAATGCGATCGAGCAATGGGCCAGATATTTTCGAGATATACCGCTTTACAACACCGGGTGCACATACGCATTCTTTATCTGGGTGATTGTAGTACCCACAGGGGCAGGGGTTCATGCTGGCTACCAAGATGAAGCTTGCTGGATAATCTACAGAAACCTTGGCTCTGCTGATGGTTACCCGCCGTTCCTCCATAGGCTGGCGCAACACTTCAAGTACTGTGCGTTTGAACTCCGGTAATTCATCCAAGAAAAGTACGCCGTTGTGCGCAATACTTATCTCACCTGGCATAGGGTCAGACCCTCCTCCTACCAAGGCTACGTCGCTGATGGTATGATGTGGCGCGCGAAATGGGCGTGTAGTTACTAGAGCGGAGTTGCCAGAGAGAACGCCGGCTACCGAGTGAATTTTGGTGGTTTCTAGTGCTTCATGGAGAGTTAGCGGAGGCAAGATGGTAGGCAGACGACGAGCTAACATGGTTTTTCTTGCTCCCGGAGGACCGATGAGGATCACGTTATGCCCTCCGGCAGCCGCTAACTCCAAGGCGCGCTTGATATTTTCCTGGCCACGTACGTCAGAGAAATCCACATCGTAGTTGTTCAAGTTGGCTGCAAATTCTTCCCGCGCGTTCACCTTCACCAAGTATTCTTGGCCTGCACCGGCCAGCACATCAATGGCTTCATTCAAAGAGTTTACGCCGTAAACTTCCAGATCCGCTACAATGGCCGCCTCGCGCGCATTTGACTTTGGTAAAATGAACCCGCGGAACTTTTCCTTTCGGGCCTGAATGGCAATAGGAAGTGCGCCTTTTATTGGCCGCAAAGAGCCATCCAACGACAGCTCGCCCATGATAAAGAAGCGGTCCAAGTTGTCTGTAGGGATCACTCCAGAAGCTGCCAGCATTCCAATAGTGATGGGGAGGTCAAACGCGGAGCCTTCCTTCCGAACGTCAGCTGGTGCAAGGTTAATGATAGTTTTATACCGCGGGAGCCGGAGGCCAGAGTTTTTCAAAGCGGCCTCCATGCGTTGTTGTCCTTCGCGCACGGCATTATCGGGCAGACCCACGAGGAAATATCCTGGTTTGTCTGCAGTAGTACCTAAGGCGCCGCCAGTATTAACTTCAATGGTAATGGTCAGAGCATCTACGCCGCGAACGGCCGCCGCAAAGGTTTTGACAAGCATGAGGCGAAGTTCGCGAAATGCACACAAATGCCAAAGTATTTATTGTGATTGAGGAAATGTGCAATGTCCTATAGAGCTGCTCTTTCCTTGAAAATGGGCAGCAAGAGATTAGGCAAGAAGCTCCAATATGGGGCAGAGGTCAATCCTAAAAAGGCGATGGCCTCAGCCCATATTAGAGGCTGAGGCCATCGCTATTGGCACTGCGCATCAGTCAAGCGATTGGTTTGCGATGCTGGCGCTGTTCACCAATTGCTGATATTCCGCTGGTGTTAGGTTGTCCATACAGAAATGGATAGGGTTAATAGGCTTACCCTTGTAATGAACTTCATAGTGCAAGTGTGGCGCTGTGGATAACCCAGTATCGCCCACTTCCCCGATTTTTTGCCCTTTCTTGACGCGCTCGCCAGGGCGAACGCTCATTTTGCTCATGTGGGCGTACCAAGTCTCATAGCCGTAGCCATGGTTGATGCGGACGCAATTGCCATACCCTTGGTGCCATCCTGCTTCCACCACGACGCCGTCACCTGTAGCCTGTATAGGAGTGCCGATGCGCGCTGGAAAGTCAACTCCCTGATGAAACTTTCTAATCTTGTACACAGGGTGGATGCGATAGCCAAAACCAGAAAGCACATTCATGCTCTTTTGCAACTTGTCCTCGCGCACAGGTTTGATGCTGGGGATAGAAGCCAACATCTTTTCCTGATTTTTAGCCAAAGACATAATGGTATCCAGAGAGCGGCTTTGCAACATGAGTTGCTTTTGCAAGGCGTCCATGCGGGCAAGGGTGCTTGCTATGGCTTTGCTACCGTGCTTGAAGGCTTTTACTTCCGGATGGGTTTCATGGCCACCAACCCCGCCTTGCCATACGCCAGGGTCAATGGGGTCCATGCCAAATACTGCGCGGTGGACGTAGGCATCGCGCTCCTGGATTTGCTGGAGCACCTTTTCCATATCTTCGAGTTCTTCGTTCAACTGAGCAAACTTTTTTTCCATTTGCTCAATCTCCGAGAGCAGCTCTTTTTCACGTGGAGAAGGGAAGAGATGGTAGAGGAGGGCAAGCAGTGCTATTGCTGCAACCAAAACAGCGGAAAAGAAACCGAATGCTTGCCAGATTCTCGTTTTGAGCGGTACGACTACCCGTTCGTAGCTGAGCGTTTGTGTGTTGTAAACAAACTTTTCTTTCCTGCCCATATGGTCGGTTTTTACTTAAGTCATCGCGCACCCGCCGAAAAAGAGAAACAGGCAAAGTGTGTGGACGACCAAGGATTACAACAGATATTTTTGCAAATATTCGTCTGAATGACGGAGAGCATTGTCGTTCACAAAGGATGACTTAAGTTGGTTTTGCTGTTTGGCTCTTTCGCCAACCCGCGCACAAAAGTATTTATACGATTGATAGTAACCAAACATTTTTATCAAAAACAAAGCAAAAAAGTCTTCTAACCAGCAAATAAGGCATTAAAGCAGGCTAAAAAGCGCTGTTTTGGACACTACAATCTGCGCGCTAACAGGGCTTTAGCAAGGGCGAAGAAAGAAACTTTTGAAGTAACTGACGAATACCGTGGGCGGATTTTAACATTTGGCTCAAACTACTTGGAGATGCTTTTCTGACATTAATACCCGCTTTTTCATCAGGTAGATACTCTCCTTTCCTACTTGAAGATCTCTCGCTGCAGCAGTAGTATAAGGCTAGCATTTTGCACCTTTGCCGGCTATGCAAGTTGGAACCGTTATCAAATCTACGGGTAGTTGGTATCACGTTCGGTTGGATGCCAGCGGCGAATTTTGGGAGTGTCGTATAGTGGGTAAGTTTCGTTTGGAGGATGTACCCTTGACTAATCCAGTGGCAGTAGGTGACCGCGTAGAGGTAAAACCAGAAGGGGCGGGAAAGGGATTGATTGTACAGATCCTCCCGCGCCGAAACTATGTAGTGCGGCAGTCGCCGCGCCGAAAGCACGATCTTCATCTGTTAGCTGCCAACGTAGATCAGGCAATGCTCATCACGACAGTAGTGCAGCCGGATCTCAAGCCTGGGTTTATTGACCGCTTTTTACTCATGACAGAGCCTCATGAGATACCTGTGGTTATTGTGTTTAACAAGGGCGATCTTTATGATGAGCGGGCAGTGGATATTTTCTTCGAAATGAAGGACATCTACGAACGTATTGGCTATCGCGTACTGGCTACCTCTGTGGCCGAACGCAAAGGATTAGACGCCGTGGCAGAGGTGCTAAAAGAGAAGATTACCCTGCTCTCCGGGCAGTCGGGTGTGGGTAAAAGCAGCCTTATCAATGCCTTGCAGCCACATTTGCAGTTGCGAACCGGAGAGCTGAGCGATTATTCTGGCAAAGGCAAACACACGACGACCTTTGCGGAAATGTTTGAGCTGGATTTTGGCGGCTGCATCATTGATACACCAGGAATAAAAACCCTCTCTTTCAACAATATGGACCCTCAGAATGTGGCCCATTCGTTTCGGGAATTCTTTCAGCTGTCGGCCCAATGCCGTTTCGGATCTGCTTGCCTTCATAGAAACGAGCCTGACTGTGCGGTGCGCGAGGCCTTGGCTCGTGGAGAGGTAAGCGAACTGCGCTACTTCAATTATTTGGCTATTTTAAGCGAAGTAGAAGAGGTGAACTATTGGGAGCGCAATAAGAAAATAAGATAAGCGCCTGTGTGGTTCTTCACAGGTCGCCCAATTGAGGACGTACAACGAGTTCTTCCACAACGGCGGACCGATCTAGTTCGTAGGCTGCCCAAATCAATCGAGCAATGTCTTCGGCTTGCATGAGGCGATCTTGTGGAAAATCGGCTCCGCGCCAGGAGTCTGACCATGTTGCGCCGGGCATAAGGGCGGTTACCCGAATTCCTGTGGGCTTTAATTCTTCGCGCAGTGCTTTAGAGAAGCCCAATAAAGCGAATTTTGAAATCGTATAGGAGCCACCATTAGGGTAAGCTATGAGGCTGGCGATGCTGCATAAATTAAAAATGTGGCCGCTTTTGTGGGGCAACATGAGGGGCAACACACCTCGAGTAAGATAATAGGCACTGTAAAGGTTAATCTGGATGAGCTGCTCCAGAGTACCTTCTGCTTCTTCTGTAACGCGCCCGGGCCGAAAAATGCCGGCATTATTAACCAGCACATCTATCCGCGACCATTGGGTGCGTATGGCATCGGCAAATCGCTCTACATCAGTGCGTTGGCCTAAGTCGGCGGCTATGGTTAGCAGTGTCCTATCTGGATAAGCTTGGGTCCAGTGTTGTTTCATGGCTTTTAGGTCAGAATGGGTGCGCGCGCAAACGGCTAAGTCAAAGCCATGCGCTGCAAACCACTCGGCGATGGCCCGCCCCAAGCCTTTAGTACCGCCGCTAATGACAGCCACAGGCGTGCGTATTTCGGTGTTTTGTTGCGGCATTTTTTGCAAAGAGGTGCGCTATACAGGTTAAACAAATGCTCTAACCGTATAGCAGGCGCAAAGTTTGTAGAAAACTCCAATCTTTGCCTCGACTCAACGCTATCTCCCAATAAAGGCACCTCATTGCTTCGTTATGCTTGCTCTGGATAAGCGCTTTAACTTTATTTACCATTTTGGCCGCTATTTGCTCCTGTTGAAGCAAGCGTTTGGGCGCACGGAGAACTTTTCCATGTATTGGAAAGAGACCATGCGCCAGATGACCCAGATTGGCATTGGCTCGCTGATAATCGTTTGCCTCATTTCTATTTTTATTGGGGCTGTAGCGGCTGTGCAGTTTGCTTACCAACTCGACGGACAGCTCATTCCGAAGTATTACATTGGCTACATCGTACGCGATTTGGCCATCATTGAGCTATCTCCTACGATCACTTGCCTGGTGTTGGCCGGTAAAGTCGGCTCCAACATGACTGCAGAGATTGGCGGTATGCGCCAGAAAGAGCACATTGATGCTATGGAAGTTATGGGGGTTAATTCGGCGGCTTATCTTATTCGCCCTAAAATCATCGGAGCTGTGGTTGCTATCCCGGCATTGGTTACGTTTTCGGCTTTTGTGGCTATTATCGGCGGTTATTTGGCCAGCGTGCCGACGGGCTGGATTACAGATGACGAATATAACCAGGGGCTGCGCTCGTTTTTCGAGCCTTACAATGTCTTTATGATGTACGTCAAGTCGGTAGTTTTTGCCTTTATTCTCACTACCGTCTCTTGTTATCAGGGCTACTACGTTCAGGGCGGCAGTATTGAATTGGGCCAAGCCAGCACGCGTGCCGTAGTGTACAGCGACATTCTCATTCTGCTGGCAGACTATCTCATCGCTGTGCTGCTGACAGGTTAGGTTGAGACTTTAAGGCCGCTTCGCGAAGGCGTTTGAGGAAGGGAGATGCGAAAATGAATGACTGCAAGTTTTCATTAGGACTTTGCAGCACTTCATGGCGTGTGCCTTGCCACTCCACGCGTCCATCGAAAAGGAAACAAATGTTGTCGCCGTTCTCCATCACCGAATTCATGTCGTGGGTATTAATGACTGTGGTGATGTTGTTTTCAATGGTAATGCTGCGGATTAACTCATCAATGACGATAGCCGTTTTAGGATCAAGGCCTGAGTTAGGTTCATCGCAAAAGAGGTATTTAGGACCCAGCACGATAGCGCGCGCAATGCCCACGCGTTTTTGCATCCCACCTGAAAGTTCGGAGGGGTATTTCTTATTGCTTCCACCCAAGTTTACCCGCTCTAAGCAGTAATTCACTCGATCGGTCTTTTCTTTCAAGGGCATTTTGGTAAACATGTCCAAGGGAAAGCGCACGTTTTCCTCTACGGTCAAAGAGTCAAACAGCGCTGAGCCTTGGAAGAGCATGCCCACTTTCATGCGGATTTCCCGCATTTGTTCCTCATTTAAGCTGGTGAAGTCCACGTCGTCATACCAGACGCTCCCACTTGTTGGCTTCAGCAGGCCGACCAGTATCTTCACCAACACGGTTTTACCGGAGCCTGAACGCCCTATAATAAGGTTGCACTTACCTGTTTCAAAGGTGAAGGTGATGCCTTTGAGTACCTCTTGTTGGCCAAATGACTTGTAAATGTTTTCAGCGCGTATCATAGACTTTGTTCTTGAGCATCTATCTACAGGGGCAATGCAGAATAGCGCTCTATGAACGCTTTTAGCTCGTCCACCATTGCCGGGGAGCCGATGGCGATGGTAGAGCGTTGGTGCAGTTCTTTCGGCTCAATTTCAAGGATACGCTTGAGCTGGGTATTGATGGCTTTGCCTCCGGCTTGCTCAACTACCATAGCCAATGGATTGCACTCGTAGAGCAAGCGCAATTTGCCTTTTGGGTATTTGCGCGTGCTGGGATATAGGAAGATGCCGCCCTGGATAAGGATGCGATGAATGTCGCTCACCATAGAGCCGATATAGCGAAGGCCGTAGTTCTGGTCGCTGCAGTGGTCAATGTAGCGGCGCAGTTCGAGGTCAAATTTGGAGTAGTACCCTTGGTTGACGGAGTAAAACTGGCCGTTTTCAGGGATGCGCATATTGCGATGGCTAAGGCAGAACTCTCCGATGCTGGGGTCGAGTGTGAAACCGTTGACGCCATGCCCCGTGGTGTACACCAGCAGCGTAGATGTGCCATAGAGTACGTACCCAGCGGCGACCTGCTTAATGCCGGGTTGCAAGAAATCCTCTCGCGTGGCCGGGCCGGAGTTGTCGCTTTTGCGGCGATAAATAGCGAAGATGGTGCCCACTGATACGTTTACGTCAATGTTGGAGGAACCATCCAATGGGTCGAACAGCACCACATAGTTGCTCTTCTTGGAGTGCACTGGTTCTACCTGAATGATGTCCTCGCATTCCTCGGAGGCAATGGCGCAGCACTCGCCACTGTTTTTGAGGCATTCTATCAGCTTTTCATTGGCATACACGTCCAACTTTTGTTGCACATCGCCCGAAGCGTTATCGCTGCCATCAGCTACGCCCAAGATGTTGACCAAACCAGCCTTGTTCACCTCGCGATTGATAATTTTAGCAGCCACGCCAATATCGCGCAGCAGCCCCGTTAGCTCGCCAGTAGCGAACTCGAAATCCTTTTCTGAGCGAATGATAAACTCATCGAGTGTAACAATGCGGTTACCCGGGCGGTAGAGCGTGCTAGAGGCTTCGCTGACCGCCTTCTTCTTGCCATTAGTAGGGGTGGTCATAATTGGAAAGGGTGGTTAGGGTGGTGTAACGGTTAGAAATTCGAAGCAAAAATAAGGAAGTTTACCAGTGCGATTAGGGAGGAGGGGTGATTGCTTGTAGGCTTATTGGCATTTCCACAAGTCCAGCGTTACTCTGCCTCCTTATGGCGACGAGTGATACGGCCATCTGGCATAATTTCGACAGGGGTATTTGGGAAGTCAGCCTGGGTCAGTTCTCGCATCACCTTAACAACGCGCCCTTGGGGGTCAAACTTAGGCCCGTGATGTTTTTGCTGATAGGTGGGAATGATCTGCCCGGATACGAAGTGTCCTTCTTCGTCAATTTCTACTGAGAGGATGGGCGCAATACCGCCCGGTCCGCTCAGGCTGAAGCGGCCGTAAGTGCAGAAATTGCCCAAGCTGTAGGCAATCAGGCGGTCATTGTACAGCTCGATGGCGCGCGTTACGTGTGGGCCGTGCCCAAATACGATATCAGCACCGGCATCTACTACTGCATGTGCGAAAGCATGTACATCTCCGCGGTTTTCTCCGTGGAATTGCTCTGTTCGCTTGGGTACATGCTGATGTGAGGGGCCTTCGGCCCCGCCATGAAAGGAGACGATGACGAAGTCGGCCTCTTGGGCTAATGCCCGCACGATGGCTTGGGCGCGGGCGATATTGCGCAGGTCGCAAGTGCCGCTATTAGGTGCGAAGGCGCAAAAGCCCCAGCGTTTGCCCGCGCGCTCTATGACAACAGTCTCGTCGGTGCCTTGCAGACCGGCAAAGGCAATTTCGGCTTGGCGTAAGGTCTGTTTTGTTTGCTCTCGGCCTTCGGGGCCAAAGTCGCCCGAATGATTATTGGCTAAGCTCAGCAGGTCAAAGCCGGCATCTATCAAATGGCGTACATAGTGCGCTGGCGTCCGAAAGACGTAGCACACCGACGGATCCTTACAGGTCTTAGGTCTGCCGCCTTGGTCGAACATGGTGCCTTCTAAGTTGCCAAAAGTAACATCCGCTTGGCGTAGGGTATCGCGCACTTCTGCCAGCAGCAGGGCGCCGTCTTCAGGGGGCAAATAGGAGGGGGAAGGGTAGTTGGTGCCCAGCATAATGTCACCTACGCCTATCACTCGATAGGTGCGCACCGGCGGCACTGTGTCCAGGGCTTCGGGTAGTGTCAGTGTGTCGCGCAGAACATTTGCTAAGGCATGATCTTCTGACAATGTAGAGGTTTCCTCCCATTTACTCGCCAAAACAACGTCCCACACAGAGGCGGCAGAAAGCAACAAGAGCCCTATTCGCAAGACAAAAGCTGGCATAAGGTTTTGCTTTTTTTACCGGCTGGCTTCAGCCAGTTCCTTTTGAAAAACTTTTGCCCTTCTTTCGAAAGGCCACTGCGGCAAAAGTCGCAAAACGTACCGGCATAGAGCCATTGAATTGGCTCCGGCAAGGCCAGAGTTCAGTACATCAGAGTTGGCTCAGTTGCCGGCACAGAAGCACGGCGTCGGGTGGCAGTTGCGTCGGTGGAGTTCGCTGGTCGGTCTTGATGCCGCTATTGGGCTTGAGCACGGCTACTTGGAGAATGGCCTTTGGTGGCTGCATTTTTGCATTGTCCTCAAATGCCTGAGCAGCCTCGAGGAACAACACTGTACCCAATGGGCGCAAGGCCGTGTCGCCATAAAGCGGAGCCAGATGCTGGTTGAAGGCCTTGGTGATGGCTTCTCCGAATTCGGCCAATCGGCGCACAGCTCGCGAAGGATTGACATCTGCTTCGCGCAGGAAGCGCGCCAAAGCCACGCCTGCATCGCGCGCTTGCTCGATGATAACGGCCTCGGTGTAAAACAAGCTGTCGAATGGGTTCTGCTTCTCCTTGAGCAAGTTAAGGAGGTCGTCATTAAAAGTTTCGATACGCGTCGGAGCATATCGCTCCACGGTAGCCTTTCGAAGCCCTGGCTGTTGGCGGAGGAGGATGTGAATTTCTTCTAAGCGCGCTTGCAAATGCCGTTGGGTGATGGGGTGTAGCAGAATTGCAAGCCGCTGGTCTCGGTTTCGCCAGTCCCAGTAGAGGCCGTCTTGGGTAGGAACGAGGCGGTTGCTTTCTTGGCGCAGGCCTGTCAAGGTCATTAAGGCGGAGTAAGCCACGAGCGCAGGGGCGAACTTCTCCTCGTATTTGCGCACTTCTTGGAAGTAGAAGAGCGGTATGATTTCGCGCAAGCGGCGTTGAATCTTGTGCGACATACGCGTGTACTCTGGGGCTTTAGGGTCGAGCGGTGCGCGTAGCCATGCGGAGGCCGTTTGTGGGGGTAGTGCGAGGTCCAAGCGCAGAAGGGTGTCGCCCAGTAGGCCGGCGCCGTCAGGGTGCAGGCGCTCAGCATCTTGCTCTAAGGTTTCTACCCATGCGTCCACTTCCACGTCTGTGTCGGGACCGAAGGTATCGCTGAGATATTCCCGGACGTAGGGCCTGATTTGGCACTTTAGCTCGCGGGTGTACAGCGCTGGGCGCAGTTGTTGTAATGAATAGGTGTAAGTCAGGGCGTTTTCGTCGTAGAGGCGCACGTGGTTTGTTCTGCTGCGAAAATAGCCGCCGACAGTCAGGGCGCTGATTTGCGTGCGGTTGCTAATGGCCGTGTCCGTTGCCTTTAGGTCGTAGATGAAGATGCGGCCGTGAGCCTCGTCAATAGCAGAAGCCTTGGCCAAACTTTCATTGAGAAAAACACCGCTGCCTTGGCCAAAAGGCAGCTGCACAGCGATATTGGCTTGGGTGCGTATGCCGTGGGTGAGTATGCCCTCGTGAAGTGTTATGCCGGTTTTGGGGGCTTTGATGAGTGCATCAAAACGCCCCATTAAAGCTTGGCGGAGCAGGGCGCCTGCCTTTGTACCCTCTACGGTGATGTCGAGCAGGGCAGTCTGGGTGGTGCTTTTCTGAAATGCTGCGCTAAAGCCGTAGCCATATTGCTGTTGTAGCACCTGTAGGGCTTTGGCATACAGCACTTCTTTCTGTGCCAGCAATCGGTGCACAGTCTCGCGCACGTGTCGGACATGCGGCTTGCTCAGCGCCTTCTCATCTAGGAAACGCGCCATCTTGAGGCGCAGCCATTCGTCAATCTGCTCGAACTCAAGGTCGTCGGCCCACTTTTCAGCCTCTTCTATGCGGAGGCGCTTGTTGATCTGGTTTTGTAGGCGCACCAATAGGTTGGTGTGTGCGCTGCCATCGAGAATAGCCGCGGCCTTGTTGGCTGCATCGCGCACCTTTTGGAAGACGCCGCGGTCGGTTAAGAGCGTTAGCAGGTTGTCTTCCGGCACCAAGGCCAGCAGGAACTGCCCGCCGAGGGTTTGGAAAAAGTCCACCTTTTCTAATTCCTTGCGCACGAATTCGCGCGCCTTGTCGGCGTTGGCTTGGCGCAGTTGCTCATTGAAGGCGCGTATCTTGGTCAGGTTGGCCCTATTCTCAGCTTGCTTCCAAAGGAAGCTGGCCACCTCGTGGTCGAGCTGGTTCCAGCGGTCGAGCCAGGTTTTCAGGGTGCTTTTGGCCTCGTCGAACGCTTTCTTAGGGTCCACTTTGATCGTGTCGCGCACAAACTTTTGGAAGTATTGGCTGCTAAGACCGGCCAACATACCGGGCAAGTCGGCATCGGGCGCCGTCCAGGCCTCTATGTCTTCGAGGTCTCGGAGTACTTGTAATCCCTGTGCACCGAAGGTAGCCCGAACGAAATCCGTCAGATCAGGCGGCAAGAACTTGCCTAAGTCAGCGCGCATGGCTGATCGCAGGTCTGCAGCGACGCTCCAACCCCGTTGGCGTTGTTTGAACAGGCGAATGCGCAGGCGTCGGTCTTTGGTGTCGTTGCCTTCGCGGCTGATAACCACAACAAAGCGGCCGGCGGCATTCACCCCTACGCTGGCGGTGGCTCCTACCTGTACGTGTAGTCCCACATCGCCGGTCAGGCCCAACCCTTGGGTTTCGCGCACCCAGTTGAACAGGAAGCCATACTGCGCCTGCAGGCCGACAGCGATGCTGCTATCCACCTCTGCTATGATCCATGTCCCGGGAGCGAGGTCGTCAGGCGAGGCAATGTGGACTGGCAGTAGCCAGCTTTGCGTGGCTTCGAAAAGCGCTTCAGCGGCGCCCATGTCCTTGGGCAGGCGGCGGACGACAGCGTAGATGCCCGAGCTACGCATCTCTCCGCTGCCAGAGGCTGTTGCGGTGCCACCAAAAAGCGCATTGCCCTTGGCTTTGGCGTCGAAGCTATACATCCAGCGCAGCAACAGATAATTGCTCATGGGGTCTGATGCAAGCTTCAGACCAGGGCTGATGTCCTCCTCCAAACCCAAATCGCGTATCAACGGTGCCGGGTCGGGGTATAGCGCCATGCCGGAGGCCGTGCGTCCACCTGCCTGAAATTGGACTACACCTTGACCGTTGGCAAACTGGATGCCCTCTCCACCCGCTGCAGCCTGGGCCGAAACCTCGCTCAGGCGAATGATACGCTGCGGGAAAGGTTTGTTTTCCGCCAAGGCAAATAGCACATCTGGTGCGTTATTGACTGTGTAGCGAACTGCGGCGCTGGAGCACTCGCCAAGGAACTTCCGAGGTTTTATCAAAGGTATTTCCACCCCATCAGGCGTCTGCACGATTTTGGTCATAGATTACGACAGCGTTGTTTAAGCCTCAAAGTTGCAGCCAAAACAGTTTCTATCTCCTGTCTTTGATGTTAAATGTAAAAAAACAGACGTCCGACATCACCTCAGACACACAGTGCTACATCGGCATTGGGCGATGTGGAAAGGGGTTGCCACATCGCCGATGAGAAACATCTACCTGTGAGATATGCCTCGCGCCCTGCTGCTGCCGACGCAGCAGTTTTTGGGAAAGAATGCCCTATAGCGTAGTCCAAGCCTTTCCCGCTCTTACCCGTCTTGCACGTGCTCCGATTAATACATAGCCCTATCTGATAACTGTAACATCAGAGGACAGTACAGATGTATCGCCGTTGATAAGAGAGAATTCCAGAAGCAGCGTATATACCCCAGGCGCAACCAATAGCCCGCGGCACCGACCATCCCAAAGGATTGTTTCGACGGTGGCGGGCATATTTTCTCCAAAGGCCACGAGATTGCCCCAACGGTCGAATACGGAAAAACGTACCACACGCTCCACCTCTGGGCCAAATGCAACACTGAGTACGGCATTTGGTCCATCCCCTCCGGGATGAAACGCGTTAGGAATGTACACGCGCTGCTGCCTCATGACGTGTACAGTTACGGTAGCGCTTTCGCGGCAGTGAAGGCTGTCCTCTACAGTCAATACGTAGCGGGTGGTGTGTGCTGGAGCAGCTACTGGCTCCAAACAATTAGTACAACTCAACCCTACGGCAGGGTGCCAGAACAGACTGAGCGGCTTGTCATGTGAAAGGATGGGCGTCAATACGACTGAGTCTCCCAGAAAGACTTCGACATTAGAAGGAAGCTGTACAATAGGATAATTGCTTTCAATCAGGCGCACAGAGTCGCGCTGCTCGCCACAGGCGTTGGTGGCTGTTACAAAGTATAGCCCATAGTCTCGAACTAAAATATCGCTGGTAATTTCGCCCGTATTCCAATAGTATGCATCAAAACCCGGGGTTGCAGCCAGTGAGATGGGGCCATCGAGGCAGAGCAGGGTATCAGGTCTTAGTTTCAGGTGGAGACGGGCAAGATCCAGGATCTTTATAGTATCCTCGAACAGACCGCAGGCATTTTCAGCGTGAAGCCAATAGCTTCCAGGAGTTGAGACAGTAATAGAGACGGTTGTATCGCCTGTACTCCACCGCAGATTTGCTCGCTCCTGAGGTGCTTGCAGTATATGGAAAAAGGGCAGAGTGTCACACAAGACTATGTCAGGGCCTAAGTCGAGTGTCAAAGGTGGATCCACGCTCAGCCAAAAGGAGTCACGCGTACCCCCGCACATATTTTCAGCTTGAACCCACACCAGACCTTCTGAGTGAATAAAGGTAGAGGATGTGGTATCTCCAGTGCTCCATATTATTTTTTCGGCACAGCAGTCAGTAATTTGGATAGATAAGGGCAGACTCGAGGCGCAAATGCTGGCGGTATCTTCGGGAAAGACAAATGCTGGGGCTGGAGTGTACTCTATTCGCACAGTATCAGTGAAGTAACAGCCATCCCATGAGGCCCGAACCCAATAGATGCCCGAGCCATGAAGGTAGGTCGTATGTGTCGTGTCTCCGGTACTCCAGCGCACATCAGTCAGAAACCCCGGCAACTCATAGCGGAGAATACTATCTGGAGAACAAACTCGACTATCAGAAAGCCATTCGAAGGGACTGGCAGAGGCTTTCTCTACAGAAACATCGTCAACATAATAATATGATAATCGTTCAATCGATGGCATAAGGATATATGGAGTACTATCACGACCGTAATAGTTACCGATGGTAAAATAGCGCTCTCCTCCCGAGGCCTTGAAATATCCACAGATTAAAACCCAATTGGCAGTGTCTGTTATTATCCGTTCCTTTGGGTTTTCTATGTGAGGTGTCTTGTTAATGACTGAAGAACTGACAAGTCCAATAGGATTCTCAGGCACCCCTATAATAGTATCTATCGAAAAGAGCATTCCCAAACGACCTATAGCTACACCCTCTTTCTCAGCTTTGCTGACATAAAAAGCAGCTCGATAAACTGTATCTTTTTTAAGTGGCTCAGCAAGAGACCCTTGCATATATTCGCGATAGTCAAAGGGATCATACGGATTATGTACGAAAATGCCTGCGTATGCAGAGCCTGTTCTGGGTACTTGATAGCCTAAGCTATTAGAGGGTACGCCAACTGGATGGAACGTCGAAAAGTTCGTACACTTATGGAAGTAATCTGGTGACTTTCCTCCGGAAGACCAATATTTGGCGTAATGCAAGGAGCCAATGGCTCCAGTCCAATGATACGGACATTTGAGATACTCCTCAAGACTGGGATTGAGCACCAGGTTCTGCCCTCCCACTTTTTGCACCAGTAATAAAAAACCCAGAAGCAATAATATTTTTTCCATCATAAGCCAAGAAAGATATAAGCAGGCGCCCATAATGAGCGCCTGCTTAAGTGAGAAATTACTTTTTCATAAACCTACCTGAAAGAGTACCAGTTTCCGTCTCCAAAAGGTAAGTATAAACTCCAGGGGGAAGATGTTTTACCCAAACTGGTTTAGCTAAATTAGGAGTGTTGAGATACAGCACTAAGCTGCCCAACGAGTTGAAAATGAGGATTTGGAGAATTCGTGGTTGGCTATCTGATCTGTCTGGTATGAAGTGAAGATACTCACTGACAGGGTTAGGAGCTGCCCGTATGCCTGTATGGTTATCTTGCCTATTCGAAACTTGTCTATTTCTTTCTTCCTCTTCACCATTCCAAAGGCAGTTGCAATTCACGGTAAACTTGATAAAGGAATAATCCGTTGAGCTCCCACAATCGTTGCCAATGGTGGCTTCTACGCGGTAACAACGGCAACACTTATTTACAAAGTAACCAGTACTGCCATTGATCTCCAAATCATTCAAACCCAGTGCTGTCATCTGATTGACACCTGATATAGGTACCTGTGGCCCTGTATAGATATTGGCTATAACATTGCCCGTAGTACAATCCACTTCATCAATTTTTAAAGAATAAAAGGTTATTTCACCTTGACTATTGCCCATATTGACTGAGGCAGAATAGATACTGGCTGGGCAAGGTGAAGTAATGTTGTGTGATGCAGGGCATGGATTTCCATTTCCTGGATTTATCTGCAGGTTAATATTGGCTGGTGGAGGTGCTCCCAAAACGCGAAAATAGCAGAGCATGAAGTCTAAGCTGGTACCACATTCATTCTGAATAGTTACCTTTATAGCAAAAGTTTGGCCAAGATAATCATCAAACAGCCCAGGTCCAAGATCGTTCAAATCTATGGGTGATGGAATATGACCAATACCAGAGGTGGAATAATCGAGGTATGGTGGGCCAAATAGTTGGTTGCCGGTGGCAGGATCAACAGAGTAAATCATAATACTCCATGTAGCCGGTTGACCAGTGTATGACACAGACCACATGATCGGATTACAGTTATAGAATGCTGGTGGTGGCGGCGGTATTTCATCAGCAAGTGGAATATCGTTGATGTTCATACTCGTGAGATCTACTGGAGGTATTCCATAGAAGTAAGAGTAGTCTTCACCATCTATTTGGTCGGGTAGTTTATAGTACTTATTCTCTGGCGGGCTGAAAGGAAGCGCTGGTACAGAGGAATACACTGTAATTCCGCCGAAGGCCAGGGTCGCTGGACCGTTTCCTACGAAACTCCCAAGATTACCGAAGCGATTGACAGCATAAAACTTAGCGTCAATCCCTTTTTCAATAAGGGTAGCCATGTAGTCTAATGTATTACTCACTAGAGTGGGAGGCATTCCATTAAAGGTAAAATGATAGATGCCCCCCGTATTATTAGTAGCATCATTTGACGACGTAGAAACGTAAAATCCAGTTTCCTCTTCGTCAAATTCTATACCCCACATGGTGCGGTCAGCAATCGAAAAGATTTGGACGGTTTCATAGCCCAACTTTTTTCGGATAACCTTTTGTGCATTTTCCACCCAGATTAGATATCTACCATCTTTGCTAACCTCTGCCTCTAAAGCATGAAAACTGATATCCGGATCGCCGTTGTAAGGGCTGTCTATTTTATTAAGAGTGATACCACTTGAAGTAATTAGATATTCAAAAATGCCACCATAACCAGAAACCCAATACAGATATCGTTCGCCGGGGTTTACCTCTTTTGCAACGGCAATAGCGCCAAAGTTTCCTGGCCATGCTCCCAGCACCTTGTTATCTGTACTGACAGAAATAGTGCCATTGGGGTTTATAGTTACTATAGCATGCTTCAGGGCATTCCCAACGAATTCTCGATTTAAGCAGTAGATAACATAGTACTGGTTACAACTACCCGGAACTGGTACAATAGAGATCTCGTTAATCATAGACCAGAAAGTGTAACCACTTACCGGATCGTGACCATTCGGTAAAAATCCGGCAAGATCACCATTAGGGTAGTACACCCCATTATTCTGAATGTGGAACAATACGTTGCCGTTGTGATCGTAGGCGGTATTTTCCACTTGGTAGGGATATGGGATACCCCACGGAAGTGTAGTAAACGTGCCAGAGCTAAAATCAAGTTCATTGGGATTTAATACCCACTTGTTCATTTTAGCACTAACCTCAAGACGAGAGATAAAAGCAAAAAGTAGCACTACGAAAAAACTTGTAGTGTGTGGGGGGGGGGGGACGATAGTCGCCCAGAGCAGATGGTGGTTTGTGAACGCATGATGCTTCTGTTTTTGGTGAAAAAATGTTGTTAAGCATTTCTCGCTACGCGAAAGTCGGCCGAGCTTTCTTGTAAAGAACAATGCAAAGTTGATAAACAAAAAACATAACATACAAGAGATAGGCGATTTTTTTCTGAACTCTTCTAAGGTTCAACATTTCGCCCATCAAGCCCAAGGCCGACGCGACAACGAGCTGCTGGCAGGTTGCTAAACTGCACCAATGAGGAAGACCGTGGGCTGTGCGACCAGTGTGGGAGGGCTTTTTCGCCATTGCTGGATGGGCATGGTGCGAACGAAGGCATCTGCGCTGGTAAGGTGTTGTGCGATGCCCAGCAGGGTATCGGGTTGCAGCGTTGTCAGTGCGATGCCGAAAGCCCAGGTGGTTCGGTAGGGTGTCTCGATGAACATCTGCGTTTGCCCCAGTTGGCGGGCGTGTTGCTCTAATTGTCGCAGTTGGCGCACGAGTTCTGGGCGCTTTGGCGAGAGATAGCCGTGGAAGGCAAAGCGCTGGCCGTTGAGGCCAGAGGCCATCAGGGCCAGCAACACGGAAGAAGGGCCTACCAATGGTACTACGGGTACGCCGCGCTGATGGGCCAGAGCGACCACAGCGGCACCGGGATCGGCCACACCGGGGCAGCCTGCTTCGGATAGGAGGCCGATGTCTTGTCCTTGTTGAACGGCTTGCTCAAAGGCAGCAATGACCTCAGGCGTGAGGCCGCCCTCGCGGTCGAGTTCTACGAAGGTTAGCTCAGCCACAGGGCGCGCAGGTCCTACACGCTTGACGAAATGGCGCGCCGTCTTGGCTCGCTCCACGATGAACACCTCAAGCCGCCGTACCACCGCCAGTGTCGGCGCCGGCAGGGTATCGAGCGCATCCTCTGCAATGGGCGTGGGTATGAGGTAAAGGGCCAAGGGCAGAAGGGAGTAACTGGGTAAAAGATGCTAAACAAACGCCCAAAAGTACTGCCCTGCTGCCGATTTGTACTTTTGCCCCTTGCTGAAGTAGCCCACTGTAGGGCGCCAGTATTTTTCACCGCTGTGGAAACCTTCACAATAAAGCTGCCGGTCTTTGAAGGCCCATTCGACTTGCTCCTGTTTTTCATCGAGCGAGACGAACTGGATATTTACAACATCCCTATTGCGCGCATTACGAAGGACTTTCTCGACCACCTGCACCAGATGCAGGCGATGAACTTAGATGTAGCGTCAGAATTCATCGTCGTGGCGGCCACGCTCATGCGCATCAAGGCGAAGATGCTGCTGCCGCGCAAGACATACGACGAGGAGGGCAATGAGATTGACCCCAGGCAAGAGCTGGTCGAGCGCCTGTTGGAGTACAAGCGCTACAAAAGTGTGCTCGATGAGTTGCGCCGCTTGGAAGAAATGCGGGCGTTTATGTCGCCGCGCGGCTACGCCAGTGCAGAGCTAAGCCAACTGGCCCAGAGGGCGCTGGCAGATGCCGAATGGGAGAGCCTTTCGGCCTACAAGCTTCTGCGCGCATTTACGCGGCTGATGGAGCGCTTCGAGGAGGCACAGCGGCGCAAGCGCGTGCACACGGTGTACAACTACAACTACACCATCCAGGGCCAGCGCGAGTATGTGCGCAGCCGGCTGCGTCCGCGCGAGCAGACGCCTTTCGAGGAGATTTTTCTCGTGTTGGAAAACCGTATCCACGCCATCGTTACCTTCTTAGCGCTGCTGGAAATGCTCAATGCGCAAGAGGTCATCCTCGTGCAGGGCGAAGGCGTGAACAACTTTTGGCTTATGCTACCCGATGAGGCACCGCCTGCGACAGAAGAAAGCAGCGGAGGATAAGCCTGTGAGTGGGAAGCAGGATTATAATGCAGAGGGATGCTGCACCCATTTCAATAGCGGCTGCTCCATTTGCTTTCGCGATGTGGCAGCGCTGTCAGCTGGCGTTTGTGCTCCAGATGAAGGCGCAGGGCTAAGCGCGCTGCTACGGAGGCTGCAGCGGCTTGCTTTTGGTGGAGCGCCTCAGCGGTGTAATACTTCGAGATGAAACCCGTATCGAAGTTGCCCTCTACAAAGGCCGGGTGCTCCATGACGAAGCGGCCGAAAGGCAGCGTAGTGGCCACGCCTTCGACCTCGTATTGGTCAATGGCTTCTTTCATGCGCTGGATGGCCTCGGCGCGGCTTTGGCCGTGCACGATGAGTTTGGCCAGCAATGGGTCGTAGAAAATAGGCACCTCCATGCCTTCTGAGTAGCCGTCGTCCACGCGGATGCCCGGGCCTTGCGGAGGTCGGTAGCGGGTCAGGGGGCCAGTGGAGGGCAGGAAGTTGTTCAGCGGGTCTTCGGCGCAGACGCGCAGCTCGATAGCATGGCCCTGAATTTTGAGGTCTTCTTGCCGGAAGGGCAGGGCTTCTCCGCGCGCTACGCGGATCTGCCACTCTACCAGATCGAGGCCCGTGATGAACTCCGTAACTGGGTGCTCAACCTGCAGGCGCGTGTTCATTTCGAGGAAGTAAAAGTTCCGGTCGGCATCCATGAGAAACTCCACAGTGCCGGCGCCTGTGTATTGGCAGGCGCGCGCCACGCGGACGGCGGCCTCGCCCATAGCGCGGCGGATTTCGGGCGTAACGATGACGCAGGGAGCTTCCTCTACGACTTTTTGGTGGCGCCGCTGCACCGAGCACTCGCGCTCGAACAGGTAGAGTACATTGCCATGCGTGTCGGCCAGTACCTGAATTTCAACGTGGCGCGGAGCGGTAACGAATTTTTCGATGAATACGGAGCCGTCGCCAAAGGCTGAGAGTGCCTCTGAGACGGCGCGCTCCATTTGTTCTTGCAGGTCTTCTTCGCGTTCTACGATACGCATGCCTTTGCCGCCGCCGCCAGCGCTGGCTTTGATGAGGATAGGATAGCCTACTTGGCGTCCGATAGCTCGGGCCGTTTCGATGTCAGTAATAGCTTCCTCAATACCCGGCACCATAGGTACGTCGAAGCGTTTGGCGGCTTCCTTGGCGGCCAGCTTACTGCCCATCATTTCGATGCTTTCGGGCGAGGGGCCGATAAAGATCAGCCCGGCTTCTGCTACTTGACGGGCAAAGGCAGCATTTTCACTCAGGAAGCCGTAGCCCGGGTGGATAGCATCGGCGCCGGTGCGGTGGGCAGCATTTAGGATCTCCTCAGCTACCAGATAGCTTTGGGCCGAAGGAGGTGGGCCGATGCACACGGCCTCGTCAGCAAAGCGCACATGTGGGGAATGGCGGTCGGATTCGGAGTACACGGCGACGGTCTGGATGCCCATGCGGCGGGCTGTGCGCATGACGCGCAGGGCGATTTCCCCTCGGTTGGCGACGAGTATTTTTTTCATAAAGAGCGGCGTGTTTTAGCAGGCAGACCAATGTGCGCATAGGTAATCGAAGAGTTGTCGAGTGCGCTCGGTGGTCAAGGGTGTGCCCGCAAAAATGCGAATAGGTCGAATGCCTCGGACGGCATTGGTGAGGAAAATTTCATCTGCAGCCTGCAGCGCGTCTGGGGTAGTGGGCCGTTCTTCGACCTGGATGCCTGCTGCAGTGGCGATTTCCAACAGCCATGCGCGCATGACGCCGGCCACGCAACCTTCGCTAAGCGGCACGGTGTGTAGTGTATCGCCCGACCACCAGAAGAGGTTGCTCGTTGTCGTCTCGCATGCGCGGCTGAAGCAGTTGAGTACCACGGCGTCGTCCCACCCGCGGGCTTCGGCCTCGCGTGCTGCGGCGACGTAGCGGGCTGCATTCAGCGTTTTGAGGTTGGCGTACGCATCTACGGGCAGCCGAACAGAGATGCAGGTGCCAAGTGTCAGGCCGGCATTAAGCCACTCGAAAGCAGGGCCGGCAAGTGGCTCGGCGGTTATTAAAAAATGAGTTTGATTCGCCGTTGGGCGGTAATGGCCTCCGGCGGCGCGCCAAACGGTGAGGCGAATGCGCGCATTGAGCGGCGCGACGGACAGGATGTTTTTTTCCCAAAAAAAACGGCTCCACTCCGACGGAATAGCAAAGCCCAGCAGGGTAAGCCCGCGGTGAAGCCGCTCCCAATGGTGCTTTAGCAAAGGGATTTTTCTATCTGACACGCGCATGGTCTCAAAGAGGGCGTCGCCATAAAATAGGGCGCGTTGCGCGGTAGCCAGCGCCTCGGGCAGGTGCTCCAACAGCTGGCCGTCCCAATTGACTCGCATACGGTGGTCTAATAGCGCTTTACCGACTCAATGATGTAAAGCGGCCGGTTTTTTATCTCTCGGTAGATGTGCGACAGGTAGATGGACATAAGGTAGAGATTGAGGCAAGTAATGGCAAAAAAGGCAGAAATGAGCACGACCAAGTAGGCCCATCCGGGTACCGTCTCGTAGTATTGGCCGAAGATGTCCACGTTGGTCAGGCGGACTTTAATAGCGTTGTAAGTGGCCACGCCGGCGACAGCGCAGGAGAGGAGGAAGATCCAGCCCAATAGGGCATTGAGGAAAGAGGTGAAGGAGGTAATGGCGACCAAGGCATTTCTGAATTGCTCGCCAAAGGTCATTTCCGGGTCGGGTTCCAAGCTTTTGGGCACATCTACAGCCGTAGTGTTGTAGCCCACAAGAGCGTATAGGGCCTTGAGATAGTGGCTGTTTTCGCGCAAGCGCAACAGCGAGTTGAGGGCGCGCCGGCTGATGATGCGCGTGTGATGGGCGCGAGGGTCTACGCGAAGGTTGGAGTAGCGCTGCAGGATGCCGTAAAACAGGCGATACAGCAGGTGATAATGCAAGGGAAGGCGCCTGTGCGGGGCGCGCAGGTAAACGATGTCGAAACCTTCCTGGGCCTTGTCCCACAGGAGCCGCACCCACTGTGGGCTGTCGGCAAAGGAGAACTCGAATACTACGGCGTAGTCGCCATTGGCGCGGTCAAGGCCGGCCATGATGGCGTTATCGCGGCTCACGGGTGCGCTAAGGTTGAGCAGGAAGATGTATTGGCGAAGCGCTTGGGGAAGCGGCTCGATGGCCGCATCAATGGCTCGGCGGTCGCAGTGGTTATTGATGAGGACGAATTCAAAGTCGGTAAAATGGGCCGACAGTTCAGCGTACAGCCCTGTGAGCCAGTCGGCTAAATACTCGATGTTGCGACGCGTATGCAGCACTCCGATGACCGACAGGAAAGATTGGCGCATGATTGAATAAGGTAAAGGGTATCGGTAGCCGAAATGTGCTTCACCTCCAGGTGAAGTCGGGAGATTTTGGGCAATGCTCAAGCATTTGAAGCACTTCGGGTGGCGGAGTTATCAGTTTTCGGCGGTGTATATCTATCCAGGCGCCGTCCACGGTGATGATGGCGCAGAGGGTGCCGTCATGGCGCACGAGGTCATGCTGAAAGGAGAAACGGGCTCCGTCGCGTCGGGCTTGGGTCAGTACCAAGCCCATGTGGAGCGCGTCGCCATAGCGCACCTCTCGGCGAAAGATGGCTTCCTCCCGGAAGAGGACTGGCCCAAATCCGTGAGTGGCCAAGTATTCGATGGTCAGGCCATGGGCCGACAGGAACGCCATGCGCACGGAGGCCCCCCAGTCGTAATAGACCGAGTGGCGCACGTGCCCGTTAGGGTCCAAGTCGGCCCATCGCACGCTGACGGGTTGCTGGAAAGTGGGTACTTCCATGGGTATTTCCGAAAGAATGGGCGTAGGGCAGCCCTTGTGGTTATTGTTCTGCTGCTGTTCTGGCCAGTTCTACCATGTTCTGCAGTTCTTCCACAAGGGTGTCGTTGTCGCCAGAGAAGCCCACGCTTTTGAAGCGGATGCGCCCCTGTTTATCCAAGACAAACTTGGTGGGTATGCCTGAGACGCCGTAGGCAGCCACGACTTGGTTGTCGTTGTCCATGAGTACTTCGAAGGTATAGCCCTTGCTGCTGATGAAATCGCTAGCGTTTTTCTCCTTATTAGCGGCGCTTTCCCAAGTATTCACAAAGAGGAACACGACTTCAGGGTCATTTTTGTACGAGTCTTGCGCCTTTTGCATGCCGGGGAAGGAGGCCTTACACGGGCCGCACCAGGTGGCCCAGAAGTCAATGACGACCACCTTGCCGCGGAGGTTTTCCAGCTTGACTTCTTTTCCGGCGAGGTTTTTCAGGCTGAAGGTGGGCGCTGGCTGGTTAATCATTTTTTTGACCAATGCTTTTCGCTGCTGTTCGCGGGCCTTCTTTTCCAATTGGGCTAGATAGGCTTCGGCTCCGCTGGGGCTTTTGTCTTCAGCAGAGTAAAGGCGTTTGAATTGTGCTTTCATGGCTGCATTGGCCTTGCCTTGCATGATGAATCCTTCCAAGCGGTAGCGCAGTTCGGGGGCCTTCATTTGCTCTAAGTATTGAGTGTAGCGCTCGTTGATTTCTACCTCAGCGCCATCAATATATTCTACAGCCATTGCCTGATAGCGCACGGCGGTCGGGAGGTCTCCGGTTTTGCTCAGGACGAAGGCGTAAGTGTCGGCGTATTGAGCGAAGGTGTAGCGCCGGGTTTTTTCCCAATCACTATTAGACTGGTAGAACGGCTTGGGCACTTGAGGATTAAATACTTCTCGTTCTGCCCATTCTGTCGCTTCCTGGGCCATGGCGCGGGCTTGCTCCAGGTGTTCGCCTTTTTCGGCCAGTTCCCAGGCGGTGTTATTGTAAAGGCTAGCGCGTGCGTCGGGCGTCATGCCCTTGGCATAGGTTTTCAGCTTTTCCCAGTTGCGGTTGGCGAGGGCCTTATTGGCTAGAATACTGTACAGCTCGCCCATTTCGTAGTACTCCTCGAGCGGAGAGAGCGGGAAGTCCTGTCGGTATTTCTCTACAGCTTGTTCCATTTGGGCGACATCTGCCATGGCGCGTATTTCGCGCTGCCTAAGTTGACGGACGTAAAGGCCTTTGGGGTAGTCTTTTTTCGTGCGTTCGCGCAGTTGTTCGGCTTCGTCGGCGGCGCCCAAACGGTCGAGCAAGCGCATGATGGCGACGCATTCTTTTTCTGGGAGCGAGTCGTTATTAGCGGCGGCCCGAAGCAGATTGAGGGCTTCCTTCTTAGCGTCATCGCCGCGTTTGACGGCCAACAGGTTGTTTACATAAACAGAGGTGTAGGTATGCTTTAGGCGGGCATCGGTCTTGAAGGCGCGCTCCAACAGTTCCAAGGCGACGTTGGGCTTTCGGTCGAGCTCTGCCAAATGGCCCCAGTCTCGATAGAGGATGGCCTGGGCAACCCAGCTGGCAGGCAGGACTTGACCGTTGGCATCGTGCATGTGGATGAGGTAGCCTTCTCCCTGGTTGTTGTCCAGCTCGTCGCCGGCCTTGATAATTAGCATCAGCCCTATGGCATCAGCACCAGGGGTTACCTGGCCGTGTATCACCTGCATCTCGCGGTAAGTGTACACAGGCAGGGTACGCATCTGGTCGGCTGCGTATTCGTACACCACTATCTCTATTGGTTCGGTGTGTTGGGCCAGCGGGCCTTTTGAGAGGGCGTACTCCAGCTGTATGGGTTTGCCGGGCTGGGGGTATTCTGGTGTAATTTTCAGGAGGTTTGACTGGGCGTGTATCGCGCTGCAAAGCGCGAGAAGCATGAGCATCAGAAGGTGTTTTTTCATGGCGTGCAAAATGTGGTTGTGATTGAATAACTTTGTGCAAAGGACAAAAAAAGGGTAGTAAAGACGGCTTGGTGGTTGCCCTTTCAATAGCTTATTGGCTTTGCGATTTTCTTTTGGCTTCTAAGCGTTGGTTAAAGTCTTCTGCCAAAGCGCGCAATATCTGGGCGCGTTCGGTGTATTTGCGCCCTTCCTGGGGTTTTCCGGCCAATTCGAGGATGGTGCCCTGCATTTCGAAGAAGCGAGCAACGAACTGACAGCAGTTGGCTTGATTGGTCTGGCGCAAGCGGGAGTTTATATTCAGTTCGTAGAAAAACTTGGGAAGGTAGCCCAGGAATTCGCCCAGCAGGGCGGTGTACTCATCGTATTTTCCTTCCAACTCCAACTTTACCAAGCGTTCTGAATAATGAATGAGGTAAACCGGGACGATGTCGTTGGGGTAATAGGTAAAGAAATTGCGCTCTCGAATGCTCCACGTATAAGTAGCTGCGGCTACAGACAGTGCCACAGTAAGTGCAAGAGCTTTCCACTTCCTTTCCAAAAGACTTTTTAAAAAGAATGTTATGGTGAAGGCGGCCAGCAAGGTGATCAGCACCACAAAAGGCGTCCTATACCGCCCCACACTAGTGCTCAGGAATAGCGGTAACGCACTAACAGCCAACATCCAGAAATAAGGGATAAAAGAGCGGCGCAGATGCCAAAAGCCCAGTACTATGCCGACTAACCCCAAGGGCGCTACCCAGTAATAAGGCGCTGGCAAAGCTGCCAGTGTCGGTGAAAATTGGCAATACATGTAATAACTGACGTTGTTCGGAATCTCCATCCAGATGAAAAGACTCGCCAGTTTTTCTCGATACACTCGCCATAACTCCTCTTTGGACTCAAATGCAGAAAGGCAAACGGGCACAGCCGCCAACAGCGAGCCACCACTTTTGTCTAAAAGATCTACGGTGGTCTTCAAGTCCCAAAAGTTTGGCTCCAAAGGATGAGCCGTAGGGCCATTGTAGGACACATAGATAATGGCACCCGCTCCTGAAAAAGCCGTAATGGGCGCGCCCACCTTGGCGTTTCGGTAAAAGAGCGGAGAAAGCGTCAGCATCCAACTGGCCACAACTGCGCCAAGCGTTCTCCACGCCGCTTTCTTGTCCTTAGAGCGCAGTTGCCAAGCCAACCATGCAAATGCCGGAAGCCAGAAAAGTACGAAGTACGATTGGTTAAGCATCGAAAGCCCAGCCACAATGCCCAATGCTATGCCACCGGTACGGCTCGGTTGCTGCAGCACTGCTGAATAGGTGAACAGCGAGAGCACCGTCAGGAAGGCCGTAAGAGTAGAGCGCAACAAGGTCATTTCGTACACCATGATTGGCCCGGATAGCATTACCAGCACGGCACCCAACAAACCAGCCAGCGAGCCAAAGAGCATGCGCCCTAGCCAGAAAACCAGCACATTCAGCAGTACCCCCAGCAGCATCTGCCACAGATACACCCAGTGTGGGTCTGCTCCGAAAATCTTGTAAGTAATGGCGATTAAATAGGCGTATAAGGGGTCTTGGTAAAATGTCTTACCACCCAGCAAGTCTGACATGTAGGCTTTTCGGGCGGCCAGCGTGTCAACGCCAGCCACGCCCAAGCTGTCCGTTTTCGGGAAGCGCTCGTAGTATGCGGATGCTTTCTCTGGGTAGCGCTCCAGCATAGCCTGCGCAACCTCATCGTGCCAAGTGTGGTAGGGCTGCATCGCAGTGTCTAAGAGCCAGTCACCCGAGGCTAAACGTTTGGCTACAGCGTCGTAGAATTCCATATCGCTGCTGTTCCACGTGTGTAGCGTGCTGGCAGGGGATTGACGCGCTTCCTGGAAGTATCCGTAGCGCAGGAGAGCCGATACCAAGAGAATAAATGCCGAAATCCACCACTTGTACTGCTCCATCTTTTTCTCCCACCGCGCTAAGAAATGGGTTGGTGGTAAATGGGCAGAAGCAGATCGGACTGAGGAAGTGCTCGTTTTTTTGCTACCTTTTTTCGCCTGTTTCGTCATGGAATTCTATTTAAAGGAAATGGAGGGTCGAAGTGTCATTGCTCTTGCAATATTAAAGGTCAAGTATCCAGCGGCAGGCGAATGTCGGAAGAAAAAACAGGGCAGAGTGTGTTCGCCACTCGAAATTCGCACTTCTGAAGTGTTTGAGCACCCGAGATAGGAATACGTGCACCTCATGCGCATACTGTATCACCCAGCGGTTTTGGCCCACGACACGGGCGCCATGCATCCGGAGTCTCCGAGGCGTATCGCGGCCTTTGGCCCCTTGGAGACAGTGCCCCTCCAGCCAGAAGTGGAGGAAGAAATCTATCGGGTTCATCGCCGTTCGTACGTGGAGACGGTGCAGCGTGCTTGTGCTCTGGGTCTGCCGCTGGATGGCGATACGCAGACATCGCCCAGCAGTTATGAGGCGGCACTGGCGGCGGTGTCCCTTACACTTCAGGCAATGGAAGGAGGCGATTTTGCGCTGGTACGTCCGCCGGGCCATCACGCCTATGCTGATCAGGGGCGCGGCTTTTGCTTGTTCAACAATATTGCCATTGCTGCCAAAAAGGCTGCCGATGCTGGCCTGCGTGTGCTTATTCTGGACTTTGACGGGCACTTAGGCGATGGTACCATGGATATTTTTTACCAAAATCCCCAGGTACTCTACTGGTCATTGCATCAATACCCAGCCTATCCGGGCAATGGCTCTCCCATCGAAATCGGACGCGATGCGGGCTGTGGTTTTACCATTAACTGCCCTTTACCGGCTCAGAGTGGAGATGATATTTTCCAACACGCGATAGAGTACATGCTGCCCATAGCCGAACAGTTTCAGCCTGATGTGGTGGCTGTGTCTGCGGGCTTTGATGCGCATCGCTTCGACCCGCTGCTGCAATTGCGGGCTACCCGCCATTTTTACTATTGGGTAGGGCGCCTGTTGCGGCAGACCTTTCCTCAGCAGCGCCTTTTCGCTGTGTTGGAGGGTGGTTACAACACCGACGAGCTGCCGCACAACGTGTACAGCTTCATTGCCGGCGTCAATGGAGAAATATCGGTCGCGCAGGAAACACCCACGACCTCGAGCCGACGGGTGTGGGAGATGTACGAACTGTACCTGCACCAAGCTGCCGCAGCGTTATCGAAGTACTGGAAACTTTAGGCGCACATGAAGCAGGTATTGGACAAGTTTTTCTTCCCTCATTCGATAGCCGTCGTCGGTGCTACGGAAAAGCAAGACAAGATAGGCAGCGCCGTCGTGCAAAACCTGCTTCAGCACGGCTACTCGGGCAAGATATATGCCATAAACCCGAAATACCGTCGCGTCCATGGTGTTCGGTGCTATTCGGGGCTGAAGCGCCTACCCGAGGCTCCGGACTTGGTGGTATTTGCCTTGCCAGCTGCCTACGTTCCTGGGTTGTTGAAAGACTGCGCCGCATTAGGCTCAACCTGTGCCTTAGTGCTTTCGGGTGGCTTTCGACAGCGAAACACTGCAGACGAGCAGCGGCTCTTGCGCCATTTGAAAGAAGAGGCAGCCCAGTGCGGAGTGCGCCTTATTGGGCCAGATACGCTGGGGCTGATGACACCGACTATCGGCCTGAATGCCTCCTACGCGCCGGCAATGCCACAGAGCGGCCGCCTCGCTTTCATTTCCCAAAGCAGCACTTTGGGTGCGGCTGTGCTCGATTGGGCGGTGGAGAAGGGCGTGGGCATCAGCCATTTTGTCTCGGTAGGCGACATGGCCGACATTGGTGTTGACCAGCTGATAGACTACTTCGGAACCGATAGTAGCACGGCTTGCATTCTGCTGTATTTGGAAAGTCTGAGTCAGGCTCGGCGTTTCATGAGCGCAGCACGAGCCTTTGCGCGCTCAAAGCCCATTATCGTGCTCAAGGCAGGCGTTAGCCAGTCAGGAGCCAGAGCGGCCCTGCTTCATGCTGGAGCCATGGCGGGCAACGACGCCGTTTTTGAAGCCGCTTTTCGGCGTGCGGGTCTCTTGCGCGTTCAGACGGTGCAAGAGTTGTTTGACTGTGCCCAGGCGTTGGCGCTGCAACCTTTGCCCGCGGGCAATCGGCTGGCCATCGTAACCAATGCCGGCGGCCCGGCCATTCTGGCGGTAGATGCCTTGGAAGGGCGTGGCGGGGTATTGGCTCCCTTACAACCAGAGACTTTGCGCTCTTTGGAAGGTGCACTGCTGCCTGATTGGAGCGGAGCTAACCCCATTGACCTGACAGGGTTGGCTACCCCTGAGCACTACCGGGCTGCAGTACGCGCCTGTTTGCAGGATGCCAACACCGATGCCCTATTGGTTATTCTGACGCCGCAGAGCCTCACTGATGCAGAGGCCGTGGCCCACGTGGTTGTAGAGGAGAGCCGAAATACGACAGGAAAACCCGTCTTTGCCGCCTGGATGGGCCAGCGCAGGGTGCGGGCTGGTCGTCAAGTGCTGGAGGCGGGCAAGATACCCTGGTACCCTTTTCCTGAACGGGCGGTGGTAACCATGTTGCACATGACGCATTACCGGCGTAACTTGGAGATGCTTTACGAAACTCCGCCCGACTTGCCTATTGACTTGCCCGACATCAACCGCTCTGCAGCGCGCGGGGTACTGGAGGCTGTGCGTGCCACGGGGCGCGTACATTTGGAAGAGTCCGAGGCTCGGCGCCTGCTGGCTTGCTATGGCATTCCGGTCAATACCGCCTATTTGGCCCGAACAGAGGACGAGGTGGCCGCCATCATGCGAAACTTGGGCGGGCCGGTGGCGCTAAAAATCGAGTCGCCCGACATCTGGCACAAGTCCGAGGTACACGGAGTGCGCTTGGGTATCGAAACCGAGTTCGGAGCGCGTCAGGTGTTTCGCTTCCTGATGGAAAATGTGCGCAAAAAGCGCCCCGATGCGCGCATTACGGGAGTAACCATCGAGCGCATGGTCAATGTGCAGTACGAGCTGCTCATCGGCTCTTTCAAGGAGCCCACTTTCGGGCCTGTTATCGTGTTTGGGCTGGGCGGCGTAGCTACCGAGCTTTGGCGCGACAGAGCCATAGGTCTGCCGCCGCTCAACCTGGCCTTGGCACGCCACTTGGTGGAGGGCACGCGCATTGCTCATTTATTGCGAGGGTTTCGGCACCTGCCGCCGGCGCCAGTACAACATCTCTACGATGTATTGGTGCGTTTTGCCTATTTGCTCATGGATTTTCCCGATGTGGCCGAAATAGAGATCAATCCTTTTGCCATCGGCCCCGACGGCGGCGTAGCCCTGGATGCTGCCGCCACCCTCGAACTGACGCCCTCGCTCCAACGCGACCCTTACGAGCACCTTTGCATCCAACCTTACCCCACTCAATGGGTAAGAAAGGTAGAGCACCCGCGCAGCGGCCGGAGCATTCTGCTGCGTCCTATTCGCCCTGAAGACGAGCCGCTGGAGGTGGAACTCATCCAAAGAACCTCTCGGGAAAGCCTCTATTTCCGCTTTTTCGGATTTACGCCGGGCATTGACCACAAAATGCTGGCCCGCTTTACCCACATTGACTACGACCGCGAGATGGCCATTGTAGCCGTCGTAGAGGAAGACGGCAAACCGCAGATCATCGGCGTGGTGCGCATCGTCGGCGACGCTTGGCGCGAGCAATGTGAGTACGCCATCCTCGTCGCCGACGCATGGCATGGACAAGGAATCGGGAGCCTGCTGACTGATTACATCATCGAAATTGCACGCGCGCAGGGGTATCGTCGCATCGTGGCCACATTTCTCAAGGCCAACACTGCGATGCGCCGCCTCTTCGAACGCAAGGGCTTTACCGTTCGCCCGGGCGATGGCGCCGACCACGCCGAGCTGCCGCTGCATTAAACCTTCTCGCCCGCTGCAGGCCGCTTCCAGCACATGACAAAGTCATTCATGAAAAAACCTTCGCCGATATCGAAATCGGCGCATCGTTCGATGCGAAAGCCGACCTTGAAGTAAAAGTTGATGCTCTTGTAGTTCTGCCGGTTTACTGTTAGGCGTATTTCCTGGGTATCGGGATACTGCTCGAGAAGGCACTCGAAAGTCTCCGCCCCCAAACCTTGCCTTTGCCTTTCGGTATCTAAGTAGAATTTGTGAATAAAGTACTGGGCCGGGGCTGGCTGACTTATGGCAATGAAGCCAATAGCTTGCTCGGCAGCGTCGTACACTAGCCAAAACGCCACGGCCTCTTCGGTCATTTGGCGGCGGAGGGCATCGGCGCTGTACATGCGCCCGAGCATGTAAGCGATCTGCGCCTCAGAGATGATGCCCGGATAATGCGCCCACCAAATGCGATGGGCCAGGGTTTGGATGGTCGGAATATCATGGGGAGAGGCTGGCTTCAGGCTAATTCTTTTTGGCATTTAGCAACTCCAGCACGCGTTTGGTGATATCTAAGCTGTCGTTGGCATAGAGCACCTGACCTCCACCTTTAGAGTAAGAGAGGATGAAATCGTAACCGATTTGGGCTTGCAGGCTGCGCAATTGCGCTTCCACGTTGGCCATGAGTTCGTTCATAGCCTTTTCGCGCTCTTCAGCCAGCTGTTGCCCGAGGCGCATTTCCTCCTGAGTGAGTTTTTGTTGGCGTTCTGCCAGCGCTGCGTATTCCTTCTCCAACATGGCAGGAGGCACCGTACCACTCTCGTACTTTTTCTGGAAGGCTTCCAGATCGCGCATGAGGGCTTCTTTTTTGTTGTTTAGGCTGCGCTCAGCGTTCTGGATGCGCTGCTCAAGCGCCTTTTTTTGTTGCTTGAGCCATTCGTAGTTGGCATCAAGGGTGTCCACATTTATGTAGGCAATGCGCACGGCGCGCTGAATGGGAGCCGTTGCCTCTTCCGATGGGGATGCTGTGGACGTAGGTGCGGCAGCGGGCTTTCGAGAAAAGTGCAGGTAGTACAGGTAGCCAATCGCTATTAGGAGGAGCACTTGCAGGGCTAAGGAGAGTTGTTTTGGCATAAGATGATTTTCTTCTGTTGTCATGTGCGCGGTGCTGTCAAAGGGCGCGGTACGTTATCTGAAATTTGCCGGCGAAGGTCGGAATTTTGGCGATAGCCCAGGACCAATAACTGCACGACCTGACGCTGGAGTGGTCACTTGAGCAGGTGGCTTTTTTGAGAAGGGAGCGGGGAGGCGAGATTAAAAACCTCCTGTTCCCGATACCAGTTTGTTGGCTATAAATGACAAAATGGCCACAGTCGAGCCAAAAAACTGCCTGAGGGATGCACAATTTTCGAACATTTTAACACCTTCGCGCAGTGAAATTTTTAACCAAAACAACAACAGCATTATGACAGAACGACCGTGGCTAAAGTTGTACCCAAAGGGCGTGCCCGCCAATATTGACCCCGACGTTTATCCGCGTCTGACCGATATGCTGGATGCGTGCTTTAAAAAGTACCGCGATCTGCCGGCGTTCATTTTCATGGGTAAGGTGCTCACCTTTGGCGAAGTGGATCGGCTCAGCAATCAGTTTGCGGCCTATCTACAATCGCGCGGGTTAGAGCCTGGCGACCGCATCGCCCTGATGATGCCCAACATCATGCAATATCCCATCGCCCTATTCGGTGCTTTGCGCGCAGGGCTTATCGTGGTCAATACCAACCCGCTGTACACACCGCGCGAAATGCGCCACCAGTTTGTGGACTCAGGCGCCAAGGCCATTCTGATTGCAGAAAACTTTGCCCACAACTTAGAGCAAATTATTGGCGAAACGCCCATCAAGATGGTCATCCTGACCAGCATTGGCGAGATGCTCGGCCTGAAGGGGGCTATCATCAACTTCGTGTTGCGCCGTATTAAGAAAATGATACCCAAGTATCGCCTAGAGAATACAGTTAACTTCGGCGAGGCCCTGCGCCAAGGGCGCAAGTTCACCGTAAAGCCACACACTTCTGGCCCCGACGATACTATTATCTTGCAGTACACAGGCGGCACCACTGGCGTATCGAAAGGCGCTATGCTGACCAACCGCAATTTAGTAGCCAATATGGAGCAGATCCGCGCCTGGCTCGCTCCGGTCATGCCCGAAGGCAAGATGATGGCCCTTTGCCCACTGCCCCTATATCACATCTTTGCCTTTACGGTCAATTGCCTGGCTTTCATGTCAGTGGGCGGATGCAACGTGCTCATCGTCAACCCGCGCGACATCAAGTCGGTCATCAAGGAGTGGGCTAAGCACAAGCCCAACGTGTTCACTGGCGTCAACACCCTGTACAATGCCCTGCTCAACCATCCAGATTTTGCCAAGTTGGACTTCAGTAACTTGCGCGTCTCCGTAGGCGGCGGTATGGCCGTACAGCGCGCCGTATGGGAGCGATGGTTGCAGGTAACGGGCTCCCCACTGGTCGAAGGCTACGGCCTCACCGAGTCCAGCCCAGTGCTATGCGTCAACCCCGTGGACGAGAACAACCGCTGCGGTTCCATCGGTCTGCCGGTGCCCTCCACCGATGTGCGCATCGTGGATGAGCAAGGAAATGTACTGCCCCCTGGCGGCGTAGGCGAAATACAGGCCAAAGGCCCCCAGATCATGAAAGGCTACTGGCAGCGCCCCGAGGCAACGGCCGAAGTCATCAAGGACGGCTGGCTGTGCACCGGAGACATCGGCAGGATGGGTGAAGATGGCTTCTTCTACATCGTGGACAGAAAGAAGGACATGATCCTCGTCTCCGGCTTCAACGTCTATCCCAACGAGGTGGAGGATGTCATCGCCCTACATCCGAAGGTGTTAGAGGTAGCCGTGGTCGGCGTACCCGATGAAAAATCCGGCGAAGCCGTGAAGGCCTTCATCGTCAAGAAAGACCCGAGCCTGACGGCAGAGGAAATCATCGCCCACTGTCGCGAACAGCTCACTCCTTACAAGGTGCCCAAGCATGTAGAGTTTCGTACAGAGCTGCCCAAGACGAACGTCGGCAAAATCCTCCGCCGGATGTTGCGCGAAGAACAAGCCGCCTCGTAGCGCCGACGCAGGACATCTTCGCCAACGTGCGAGAGGTGGCGTAAAAAGCCGAACAGCTAGCCTCCGCAAGTACTATCCTCCTTTTCCTCCTCCATGTTTTTTTGGGAAAAACGGTTCCCAGCTTCGGCCCAGCTGTTGTAGGTATGGCGGGCGGGGGCGGCTGCTGTTTGCTCCCGAGCGCGTTTTCGTCCCGCTTTTGGGCCTTAATAATGGCGCGACGGCGGCCTCGCGTCTCCGCGCACGCCGAAGTGCGGAAGCACCAATTTGCTGCTACGTCATTAACCGAGGCCCAATGCGGGACGGGCACCAAAGGCTCGAGCCAAGGCCGCAGGGCTAATCCGTGCGTACAGGAGCTGAGCAAGGGCTTTGTGCGTCGTTTTTCCCAAAAGACGACAGTTGCAGCAGCGGCGGAGCGATAGCGTCGGTGCCACGATGAGTCGAGCCGACCCTTTGCCTCAGGCGCGGAGCCGCCAACGCGCAGATCCGCTATTATTAAAGCCGAGAGCGGAGCGAGAACGCGCTCAAGGCCCAACAGGCGATGCGCCGGTTGGGTGAGGGCTGCAAAGGTTCAGGCCGTGTGGAGGGCCGTTTTTTTCCAAAAAACGTCGTAGTGGCGGCTCTTTTAAAATCCGATTGGCCTCACAGCGCAGTACACTCCTGGTTCAGCCTTGCCTTGGTGCGTACGAATGCCCCTGCCAAGCGTAATACAATATGTAGGCGTAAGCGGGCAACAATACTGCCTGCAGAGCTACGCGAGGGCCAACCCCCTCCCACTCTGCCAGAAAACCGTACAGCTGGGGCAAGATGGCGCCACCCACAATGCCCATGATGAGGAGCGCCGAGCCTAACTGTGTCAGCGAGCCAAGGCCGCGGATGGCCAACGGGAAAATAGCGGGCCACATCACCGCATTGGCCAAGCCGAGCAGGGCCATGCACGTGAGGGCGATGTGCCCTGAAGTAAGATAGATGCCCAACGACAAAACGATGCCCAATATAGCTGAATAGCGCAGCAGGGCCTCCTGCGACAGATAGCGCGGGATGAGCGCGATGCTGAGCAAGTAGCCGATGAGCATGCCGGTGAGCGTCAGAGAGGTAAAGTACTTCGTCTGGTCCACCTCAAAGCCCAAGAAACGCCCATAAAGCACGATACCATCGCCGGCCATTACCTCTGCACCTACGTAGAAGAAGATGGCCAGGGCGCCGAGCCACAGATGCGGAAAGGCCCAAATACTGCGCCTTTGGTGTGGGTGAGGAATTGGGTCGGTCTCATCTGCAGGGTTGATGTCGGGCAAAGACGAGCGCCGAATGAACAGCGCCAACAGGGCGAGGGCGAGAGCCATGGCGATGTAGGGCGGAATGGCGCGTGCTGCCAAAGCATCGAGGAGCTCCGCTCTTTGGGCTGTGTTGGCTGCAGCACTCACTTGCTCTTCTATCTCCTTGGCCTTGTGCAGCACGATGCTGCTCAGGATGATAGGGCTAAGAATGCCGGCTACTTTGTTGCAGATGCCCATGATGCTGATGCGCTGGGCGGCGCTTTCCAAAGGGCCAATGATGCTCACATAAGGATTGGCCGCCGTCTGGAGGATGGACAGCCCCATGCCCTGCACAAACAGCCCTGCTAAAAACAGGCCGTAGGTGCGCGTTTGTGAGGCGGGTATGAAGACCAAGCAGCCCGCTGCCATGACGAGCAGCCCTAAGCCCATGCCATTTTTGAAACCCGTTTGCTTCAGGATGGCTGAGGCGGGCAAAGCCAGAAAAAAATAGCTCAGGTAAAAAGCCGAGGTTACCAGCAACGCCTGCCACTCGTACTGCAGGTCGCAGGCGAGCTTCAGGAAGGGTATCAGCGAGCCGTTGAGCCAGGTAACGAAACCAAAGATGAAGAAAAGCAACCCGATAAGCGCCATCTGGCGCCAGTAGTCGCCGGCCGGACGAGTAGTGTTGTTTTGCATAAGCACAGCAGTGGTTGAGCGGTGCAACCGAAAGGCGTTTCGGACTTTTGCACCGGGCAAAGGTAGTATCTCCATGCAGCCGCCCTTTCTTTTCATTTTTCTTTTAGCACCCTCATTCACTGCCCATTTATCTTCATGCAACCCACGCTCGTTATCCTGGCTGCCGGCATTGGCTCGCGCTATGGCGGCCTCAAACAAGTGGACAGCCTCGGCCCCGAGGGCGAAGCTATTCTAGAGTTTTCTCTCTCCGATGCTCGGCAGGCGGGCTTTGGCAAGGCCGTCATCGTGTTGCGCAGGGCCATCGAGGCCGAATTCCGCCAGCGCCTCTCGGCCCGCATCGAGTCACTCATGCCCGTAGAGTACGCCTTTCAAGAAATGGACACGGCCCTTGAGTGGCTGCCGGAGATACCGCACCGCGAGAAACCCTGGGGCACGGGCCATGCCATTCTGGCTGCACGCTACTGTGTTCGAGAGCCTTTTGCAACCATCAATGCCGATGATTTCTACGGTGCTGATGCCTTTCGCGTCATGGCCCGTTTTCTACAGCAAGAGTGTGCGCCGGATTTGTACGGCATGGTTGCCTATCGCTTGGGCAATACCCTGTCTGAAAATGGCGCGGTCTCTCGAGGCGTCTGCACCGTTGGCCCAGATGGCTTCCTGACCGACGTCGTCGAGCGCACCCGCATCGAGCGTTACCCGGAGGGCATCGGCTTTACCGACGATGAGGGGCGCTTGCACCTATTAGCCGCAGATACACCCGTATCTATGAACTTTTGGGGCTTTCACCCCAGCTTATTCGCCTCGTTGGAGCAGCAGTTTCGGGCATTCGTACAGCAAAATGCTCACAATCCTAGGGCAGAATTCTACATACCCAGCGCCGTAAGCCAATTGCTACACCAAGAGCGCATTCGCGTGAAGGTAGAGACGTGCGAAAGTCCTTGGTACGGAGTTACTTACCCAGAAGACAAGGCCACCGTCCAGGCCGCCTTGGCCCAGCTATACCCCGGCGGCCTAAAGCGTTGAAGTCATTTCAGGGCAGCTCTTCGGGCACAGCCATCAGGGGTTGCAATGCGCCATTGCGCAACACCCACAGACATATAGGCTGGCCTATGGTGTCGGCGGTCAACTTTTTGTGCAGCGCATCTATGGAGACCAGCGGCTGCTCGTCGGCCCGCACGAGGACATCGCCTGGCCTCAACCCGGCCCGGTCAGCAGGGCTGTTGGGTTCCACACTCTGCACCAGCACGCCTTCTGCAATGGGCAGCTGGTGTTCCGCAACCAGACGAGCAGGCAGCGGCACGTTTTGGGCGCCAATACCCAGATACCCACGGCGGATGCGCCCTTCCAAAATGAGCTTACCTGCAATGTACTGCGCCAAGTCAGAGGCTACAGCGAAACATAGCCCTTGCGCCGGCAGAATAACGGCTGTATTAACTCCAACAACCTGACCGCGAGCGTCCACCAGTGGGCCTCCGCTATTGCCCGGGTTCAAGGCTGCGTCTGTCTGGATGACGTCATCAATGAGCCGCCCTGTCTGAGTGCGCAGCGTTCGGCCCAAGGCACTAATTACGCCCGCCGTTACAGAACACTGGAAACCAAATGGATTGCCAATGGCAATGGCAATTTGCCCTACGCGTAGGCGGCGGCTTTCACCAAAAGTTGCCGCGGTAAGCCATCCGGCGCCCTGAAGTCGCACCACGGCAATGTCGGTGGCGGGGTCATCGCCAATTACCTGGACTTCGTAGGTACGCCCGTCGGATAGGGAGGCCTCGATGCGTTCTGCCCCGCTGACTACATGGCTGTTCGTAACGACTAAGCCATCTGTACTAATGATGAAACCGCTACCGCTACCTCCACCATTGGGCGCGCGTTTTTTGCTCACCTTCAGGTGTACGACTGCCGGACTAACACGCTCGGCTACTTGTACCACTGTGCGCGAGTAAGCATCGAGCAGGGCGTCATCTTCGTTACCCCCAGCCGCATTGTTCGCCGTATGGGCCAAGCTGTCGGGGGCTTCTACATGTTGGAGCATTGTTTGTACCATACCCTTTTCCATTAGCAGGTGTTTTTACTATCCTGCTGGAGGCCAATTTTCTCCTGAAAAGCGTGCCAGCCCGCTTGATTTGTCATTTTGGCAGGAGAGCCGTTTTTTAGGGAAAAGATGTTTTGGATAAAAGCGCGCTTTGCGCTGGCCTTCAGTGGCAAGGGTAGGTCCTATGATTTTAGCGGGTATCTGTCGTGTGCCGCACTGGGTTTTGCCAAATGCAAAAAAGCCATGCTTTCCGCGCCGCACTCGGCAAGGTCAGAACAGCATCTACTCGAAGAGGTCTCTTTCGGGCCGTCATTTTTTCGAGAAAAATCGCCAAAGAAAGAGGGCGAGCCGCCTCTAAAAACGGAAGCAGTTCGCCCTCATTAAAGTCTGCTTAGGTCTGGCTTTCTCTAAAGCTTAATTACAGCCCATCTCAATGCGAGAGAGCGGGTCGTTGTTTGGGAAGCAATTGCCCGACACAGTGCGCTTGGGTGCGTAGCGCTCTAAATTGGGGTCATGTAAGGCATTTTCCAAGAAGGCAGTCAGGTCGTCAATCTCCTCGCGGGTTAGGCCCAAGGGGCGGAAGAAGGCTGAGATTTGGCTGGCGGGCACGTTGGGGTTTTCGGGCACGCCCTCGTTGAAATACTCCACCACTTCGCGGAGGGTGCGCTTGCTGGCACCGTGGAAGTAGAAGCCGACATCGCGGAGATTATACAGCTGCGGCACCTTGAACTTGTACATGTCTTCTGGTCGTTTGGTGAAGCCGCCGCGCCCGAGATTGCGCAGGTCATCGGGGCCTGTGCGGAAGACGTTGAAGCCACTCTGGTAGAGGTCTTTGACACCGATGGCGAAGAACTGATGCGGGATGCTGTTGAGCGAAGGGCTGTTGTGGCAGTTGGAGCATCCGGCCTTTCCGAAGAAGAGCAGGGCGCCGCGCTTTTCCTGTTCGGTCATGGCGTTGCGCTCACCCTTGAGCCAGCGCTGGAAGGGGGCTTGGTTGGTAAAGATGGTGCGGAAGTATGCGGCAATGGCGGCACCAGCGGTTTCGCGAGTATAGCGTTCGGAGCCGGGAATTTCCGGGAATGCCTTGTCGAACATTTCCGTGTAGCCCAGGGAGTCCATCAGCTCTTTGTTGATGACTTGGCGATGCACCACGAGTGCGCGGGCATTGTTGGCCTCCAAGCCGTGTTTACCCTTGAAGTTGATGGCGATGAGGCTATCTTGGTTCCAGACGGATTGAGTGCCTTCATTCACGTGGAAGGAGCCAAAGGAACCGGCCCATAGCGCATTGGTAACGTAAGCTAAGTTGATGGTGGGCAATGGGCGGGCGCCCTGCGCATCTACATCGTTACCGTTGTATAGAGGGTGTTTGGCTCGGGCTTCGCCAGCGGTGCCGAAACCGATAGCACCATCCGCTACGCCCTGAAAACGCCCAGCGGTGAAGGATCGGCTGGGAATGTGGCAAGAGCTACACGAGTACGTTCCCTTCAGCTCCTCTCGATGGGCCTCCATGCCAATACCCGTTTCAAAGAAGAGCAAGCGACCCAGCTCTACCTTTTCCGGAGTGATGGGGTTTTTCGGGTCCTGGAAGGGTATGGCTGCATAGTCATCGCTTTCAGGCATGATATACCACTCGAAGGAGCCTGTGCGGGAGTGACGATTGAGCGCGTCAGTCAGTTGCTGGTCGAGGTTCCACTCCGGTTCGTGTACGCAAGCCAGCCAGTAGCTCGCACTGACCAGCACGAGAAAAACGGTAATTGTTTTTTTCATAGAGGCAGAATTACTTTTAGGTGGACTGTTAGCAGGCGCTTTTGTGCACCAAATCATGTGCCGCCCAAAGACTGTTACTGCCTAAAGTACTGAATGTGTGGGTATTTATTGCGCCTTTGTCGGCTGGTTGACCGGGTTGTTTTAGTCTAATTGAGAGCCGTGCAATGGAGTATTTGAATATAAGCGCGTCGGAGGTCAGATGCGGTTAATGGGCACTTTTCTCACCGTTATCAGAGGTAACTGTACATTTGAGCGCCAGGCAAACGATGTGTGAACAAACCTTTCGATTTTTGGCATGAAAACATCTGCGAACCAGTGGGTCAACCGCTTTTTGGCGGTAGTAGAGCGCGTCGGCAATGCGCTGCCACACCCAGCCACGCTTTTTGCGGGCTTTGCTGTTTTTGTTGTCCTGCTCAGCGGGCTACTTAGCTGGCTCGACTTGCGTGTCATTCATCCTGTGACCCAAAAGGAGGTGGTCGTTGTCAATCTCCTTTCTGTCGAAGGGCTGCACCGTATTCTGACGGAGATGGTGAAGAATTTTACTGGCTTTGCGCCTTTAGGGACGGTGCTCGTGGCATTGCTGGGTATTGGCATTGCAGAAGGCAGCGGTTTGATTGGTACTGCGCTTCGGTTGGTGGTGCTGAAGTCGCCAGCGCGTTTGCTGACGTTTGTGGTGGTGTTTGCGGGTGTATTGTCCAACACCGCCAGCGAAGTGGGTTATGTGTTGCTGGTGCCTCTGTCTGCTGTCATTTTTCTGGCGGCGGGGCGTCATCCGCTGGCCGGCGTTGCTGCGGCATTTGCGGGGGTGTCGGGCGGATACAGTGCCAACCTGTTGTTGGGTACGATAGATCCCCTGCTGGCGGGTTTGTCTGAAGAGGCTGCGCGCATTTTGCGACCTGATTACAAAGTCAACCCAGCCTGCAATTACTATTTCATGGCGGCTTCTACGCCGCTCATTGCCCTGCTGGGCACTTGGGTAACCGAGCGCATTGTAGAGCCGCGTTTGGGTCAATACACAGGCGACGAAAAACCAGAGGAAGTAAACCGATTAACTGCTGCCGAACGCCGAGGGCTCCGCTTTGCGCTAGTGGCTGCTTTGCTTTTCACGGCATTTCTGTTAGGTGACCTGCTGCCATACGATGGCTACCTGCGCGACCCCAAGAGCGGCGATATTTTGCACTCGCCCTTCATGTCGGGCATCGTGGCCCTGTTGTTCATCGGCGCGGCGATGACGGGCATCGCCTACGGATGGGGAGCGGGCACCATCAAGAGTGACGCAGACGTCATGAAGGGTATGTCCAAAAGTATGGAAACCTTAGGCGCTTACATCGTGTTGGTGTTCTTTGCTGCGCAATTTGTGGCCTATTTCAATTGGACGAATATTGGTCTGATAGTGGCTGTAAAGGGCGCCGAAGCGCTCAAGGCATCGGGACTGGGTGCTGTACCGTTGGCCATTGCCTTCGTCCTCTTGACAGCAGCACTGAATCTTGTCATGGGTAGTGCCTCTGCCAAGTGGGCCATTATGGCACCCGTGTTTATCCCTATGTTCATGATACCGGGGTATTCGCCGGAATTTACTCAAGTAGCTTACCGGGTAGGAGATAGCGTTACGAACATCATCTCGCCCATGATGTCCTACTTTGCGCTGATTGTGGCCCTCTTGCAACGCTACGACTCCCGCGCGGGCATCGGAACCCTCGTTGCACTTATGCTGCCCTATACGGTTATCTTCCTTCTTGGCTGGCTCTTGCTCCTGATCCTCTGGATCATTTTCGAACTCCCCTTAGGCTTCGGAGCTGGAATTTACCTGTGAGTGGGAAAAGGCCGCATCTCCCACCTTTGGTGGCTGCTTAATCCGCCATCTTTGCAGCAAAATCGCCTGTAACGTGTAGGCTGCAGGCGGCCCTGTCTCTTTCGCGTCTCATTATGAAAAAACTATTTCTCCTCGACGGCCATGCCCTGATCTACAGGGCGCATTACGCCTTCATCGCACGCCCGCTATTCAATTCTAAGGGCTGGAATGTGTCGGCCATTCACGGGTTTGTGCGCATGCTGTGGGATATGTTTTTACGCGAAAAACCTACTCATATGGCCGTGATATTCGACCCACCTGATGGCACTTTTCGACACGAGCGCTACGAGCAGTATAAGGCTAATCGGGACGAACAACCCGAAGACATCTCCTTAGCTATTCCGTGGGTGGAAAAAATTGTACGTGCCATGAACCTGCCAGTGGTCATTGTGCCCAACTACGAGGCCGATGACGTCATGGGTACGCTGGCGCACCAAGCGGCGGAACAGGGCTTTCTGGTGTACTTGGTTACTCCTGACAAGGATATGGGCCAGCTGGTTACTGACCGCGTCTTCCTCTACAAACCAGGCAAGCAGGGAAACGAGGCTGAGGTGTGGGGGCCTGCAGAGGTTTGCGAGCGCTGGGGCATCAAGCGTGTCAGCCAAGTGATAGACATGCTCGGTTTAATGGGAGATGCCGTGGATAACATCCCAGGAATGCCTGGTGTAGGAGAGAAAACTGCAGCACGCTTGCTGGCCGAATATGACACTGTGGAAGGTGTATTGCAAAATGCAGCACAGCTCAAGGGAAAGATACGCGAAATCGTCGAGCAGCATGGCGAACAGGCCTTGCTTTCTAAATGGCTGGCGACCATTGACTCACAGGCTCCGGTAACCTTTGATGAAAAAGCCTTCGAAGTAGAGCCTTTCGACCGCGAGGCCCTTTTGGAAATCTTCAAAGAGTTGGAATTCAGGAGCTTGGCTAATGACATCCTCAAGCATCCTTTGGCTGGTGGGCCTTCAACATCGGCAACTGCAGAAACAGCCGGGCGACAGGGTTCCCTTTTTGAGACCGACAATTCGCCGGAGGCCCAAACCGAAACTGCTCGGGAGATACGCCACGCCACAAAGGACATCCACAATACCCCGCATCAATATCATCTAGCCGATACGCCACCTCGCAGAGCGGAATTAGTACAGCTGCTGTTGTCTCGACCTGCCGTATCCTACGACTCTGAAACGACAGCCATCGAGCCTACTCAAGCAGACTTAGTTGGCCTCTCTTTCGCTTTCAAGCCTCACGAAGCTTGGTATGTACCTATACCTGCAGATCCCACGGAAGCTCGGGCTATTGTGGAAGAGTTTAGGCCGTTTTTTGAAAATGAGCAGATAGAAAAAATCGGCCAAAATCTCAAGTACGACGCCATTGTCCTCAAGAACTACGGGGTCGAATTGCGCGGCTTCTTTTGGGATACTATGCTCGCTCATTACCTCTTGGAGCCGGAGCTGCGCCACAACCTCAATTACATGGCCGAAACATACTTAGACTACAGCCCGGTCAAAATCGAAGAACTCATCGGTAAGAAGGGGGTAAACCAGGGCAATATGCGCGACGTACCCATAGAACAGGTCAAAGAGTACGCCTGCGAGGATGCTGACCTAGCGCTACAGATGAAGAATTACCTTGAACCCAAGCTAGAAGAGGCAGGCACCAGTTTGGTGCGTCTGTTTCAGCTGGTTGAAAGTCCCCTTGTCAAGGTGCTGGCCGATGTGGAATTTGCCGGCGTGCGCATTGATGTGCCCTTTTTGCGACAATACTCTCAGGAGCTACAGCAGGTCATACAGTCTTTAGAGCAGAAGATTTTGGAAGAGACTGGCTTCAAGTTCAACGTGTCCAGTCCAAAACAAGTGGGTGAGGTGCTCTTCGACCGCTTAAAAATTCCTTATCCAGGCAAAAAGATGAAAAGCGGGCAATACTCTACGGATGAGGAAGTGCTTTCTTCGCTGGCCGCAGATTACCCTGTTTGCGCGGATATTCTGCAGCACAGGGCCTTACAAAAGCTGCGCAGTACGTATGTGGATGCTTTGCCGGCGTTAGTCAATCCGCGCACTGGGCGCGTGCATTCGTCTTTCAATCAGGCATTAACCGCTACAGGTCGGTTGAGCAGTCAAAACCCCAACCTGCAAAACATTCCTATCCGAACACCAGAGGGGCGGCGCGTGCGCGAGGCTTTCATCCCGCGCGATGAGAAACATCTTATCCTTTCAGCGGACTACTCGCAAATAGAACTGCGCCTTATTGCCCACATGAGCCATGAAGAAGCCATGCTCGAGGCCTTCCGGAACAATCAAGACATTCACCAAAGCACTGCCGCTCGTGTATTCGGGGTGCCACTCGAGCAAGTAACACCAGAACAGCGGCGCGCAGCCAAGACCGTGAACTTCAGTATCATCTACGGCGCTGGAGCAGTGAACCTAAGCAACCAACTGGGTATCAAGCGCTCTGAGGCTAAAGAACTCATTGACAACTATTTTGCCCAGTACCCTGGGCTAAAACACTACATGGAAAATATTGTGGACTTCGCGCGCAAGAATGGCTATGTGGAAACCCTTCTGGGCCGCCGCCGCTATTTACGCGATATCCATAGCCGTAACAATATGAACCGCAGCATGGCCGAGCGAATGGCCATCAATACCCCCATTCAGGGCACTGCGGCTGACCTCATCAAGGTTGCCATGGTCAATATCTGGAAAGCAATGCGAGCTGCGGGCATGCGGTCGCATCTTATTCTCCAGGTCCACGACGAGCTCGTATTTGACGTACATCAGGACGAACTCGACGCTCTAAAGGCCTTGGTTAGGGAGAAAATGACCTCTGCCCTGCCTGAACTACGTGTACCTATTGTGGTTGAGATGGGGGTTGGTAAAAACTGGCTAGAGGCGCATTAAAAAACCGCGCCCCTTCTTTTCAGGAACGAGGCTTTACACGTCAGGCCCGCTTTTGCGCAGCTCTTTTTCTATCGCTTTAGCATTTTGATTGCTCGCCACTCTTCGGCGTATTCCGAACGAATGCGCACTGCGTAGGCTCCTTTGGGGAGGTCGTATACTGGAATGGCTTCTTCTCCGTAAACCCAAACATTGCGTTTGATGGAGCCGTCCAGTCCAACAATCTGTATTTGCTGCCATTCATTGCCTTCACCCGAACGCACGCGAATCCAATCCGTTGTAGGGTTGGGGTAGATGCTTATAGCATATTGCGCTTCGACATCAAAGCCTTCCTCTGTCGTGCTCGTCGTCAATCCGCCAAACAGCCAGAGGTAGGCTTCTGGATATTTCTTCTGCCAAAAGGAAATCACCGAGCGACCTTCTGCAGGTACTTGAAGAGCTATCTCATTGTCATTGAAACCCACTTGATAGAGAGTATTCACTATATTTTGAACCCCTTGGATAATGTAGGGAGCCTCCTGACCACCAACCATAAAATACATTTTTATGGAGCTTTGATTGCCTTTACCCAAAATATGGTTTTTAAGAGGAATTTCGGAAAACCAAAATGAAGGCGAGAAAAGCAAAACTTTTGAAAACACATGTTGGTACTCCGTAGCGCCGTAAAGAGAAATAAGCGCTCCAAAGCCGCTGCCGCCAATACCCGTGTACTCTCGGATAGGGTTGGTGCGGAAATGCTGATCAATGAAAGGTTTTAGCGTATTGACGATAAAAGTCATGTAAGCAGCCCCTTGACCGCCCACCCCGTAGGTCGTATTGAGCCAAGGGGAATACTCGTTCATCATATTCACGCCCCCTCCCTCGATGCCTATAACGATACAACCATAATTGCCCTCTGTTACCAACTTATCCAGTGTCTCATCTACTTCCCATTCGTCCTGAGTAGCGCTCTTTTGGAAAAGCGTTTCCCCTTCTTGCAGGTACAACACCGGGTACTTCTTGCCTACCTGGGTGTAATAATTGGGCGGTAGGTAGACATAAATGCGACGGGTGCGATTGAGTTGGGGCATATGAAAAGAGTCCTCAACCACAGCCACCGTTCCTTTTTTATCGCTATTAAAAGCGGTTTGGGTACTCACACGCCAGTTGCGAATATCCACCAGCACGGTCTGCGCCTGTCCCTTGTAATTTACTACATGTACTGCCTGATATTCGCCGGTTTCGTTACCTTCTGCCACGCCCCAATGACCACGCGTAAAAGTAAAATGAACTGGACCTACAGGTGGCTGAATTTTGATCTGGTATCTTCCGGAGCCAATGCGTTCCAGCTTCGTCGCTGGCTCAGCCGCCAACCAGTTGTTGAACGAACCAGAGAGGTAAATAATCTCCCCCATGGGTGTGTTGGTTGGCACAGAATTCACCACGATGGTTAGCTCTGCCTTGAGCCAGAAAGGAACCAGGGCTAAAACCCAGAGAAGTGTACAACGAGTGAAGTAGAGTTGGTTCATAGCGCCAAATTCTCGTTTTCTCAAGTGTGAAAATTGGCGGGAGGCAACTGCCGATTAAAACTCTTTTCATCGGAAACGTGGAGTCTGGGAAAATTGGCCCGGTTATTGGTCTAAATAGTACGTAATGATTTTTCCTTATCTAGGTAGCCCTCGGCTGCGTTCCCTTCACATCAGCAATCTTCCTGAGCTACCGTTGCCTTTCTTGGAGGCAGTTCCCTTTCATGGTACCGAAAATTCCTCCTTTGAGTTCGACAAAAAAGAACTTCACACTCCCATACTTAGCCTGCTGGTGCGGGGGTCGGCGAAAGCGGGATGAAACGAGAGGCCAATTAAAAAGGCGTTTCAAAATCGTCTTGGAGAGGGGGGATGTCGCCTACATCTGGTAGAGGAGAAAGGGAAAATAGAGGCGGCTATCAAATCGCGTTGCTAAAGTCGGTCAAATTCGGATGCCTGCATGCGCATTCGACAAATACGCTGAAAACCGGACTAAATAACCAGCTCAGATGTCTGAACTAGAATTTAATCCTTGGATAACCAAGCACATACGTCAGGTGTATGACAACCCATGGATCCAGGTAACACACCGCGACGTCATTACCCCCTCTGGTAATGCAGGCATCTACGGCGTAGTGCACTTTAAGCACGTGGCCGTTGGTGTAGTCCCCGTGGATGAAGCAGGTTACACTTGGCTGGTGGGGCAATATCGCTATACGCTCGACCAGTACAGCTGGGAGATCCCTGAAGGTGGCGGTCCAGAGGGCGAGACGCCGCTGACCACGGCGCAGCGAGAACTGCTGGAAGAAACCGGTCTTCGCGCCAATAGGTGGACCAAACTACTCGACCTTCATTTATCTAATAGTGTTACCGACGAACGCGGTGTGGCTTTTTTGGCCCAGGAATTGGAAGTAGGAACGGCACAACCAGAAGATACGGAAATGCTTCAGATACGCCATATCCCGCTATCCGAAGCCATAAGCATGGTGCTGAGGGGGGAAATCACCGATGCGCTATCCGTAGCGGCCCTACTCGCTGTCAATGAGTGGAAAAGGAACGGAAAACTGAAGTTTTAGCGATTTCTAAACGATTGAACGCAATCCGCTGATTATCAAATACCACAGTGTTAACGCTTTTCAAAATCAGAATAAAAATTGAAATTGACGCGTTTAAACGGCACTACATTTGCTGTTAATTTTAATTAAATCACGGTTGCAAAAGGTAATGTGGCACTGATTTGAGGCAAAAAGCCTGCGCGTCTTACCTGCTGTAACCTTAACCCAAAGTTCGATTTCTTGCCATGTTAAGAAAGATATTGTTCTTTTCCTTGTTGCTTTTGATACCGGTGCTCTTGATGCTGGACTGGGGTAGTAAGTCTGTCTCGCCCACATCGGCCGCAAAAGCTAGTATTGTAACTTCTGAAGGGCTCAGTTCTGAGGCATTGGCTCGCATCGCCATGATGGCGCCACCTCCGCGCGTGAAACCCTTGATACTCCGCCGTCAGGTTAACCCCACCATCCTGCACCATACGGCTCCGGATACACTGCCCTACTTGCCCTATGACGCAGAAATGCTCCAGGCCATGTACGAGCAAGTGAATTATTTGAAGCGCTCCGATGTCAGGGAGTATCCCGTGAAGGGCATCAGCAAGGCCGAAATGCAGCGCACGTTGGAGTTGCTCCAGGATTGTCAGGTCTTACAGCCAGAAGCACTGCTCGATCGTTTTGATTTTTACGCTGTTAAGACAGATCTTAAAGGCGATCGCGTGCGTATTACAGGCTATTATACCCCAGTCATCGCGGCTAGCCGCGTTCGTACTTCGGAATTTTCAGTACCCATCTTGCGTCGTCCTGACGGGCCAGTGCCTTCTCCTGCAGCCATTGAGGCTGGAGCGTTGGAAGGTAAAGGCCTTGAGTTGGCCTGGATCCGCAGCAAGCGCGAGTTGGCCGATGCGCAGTTGCAAGGCTCTTGCTGGGTAGAATATGCCGACGGTAAACGCGAGCATTTTGGTTTCGGCGGCTCGGTGAAAGGGCACGGCGGCAAGTACGTTTTCTTCACGCGGATGAGTTCGCAGGAGGTTATTGGTTCAGGGGCATTCCCGCTTACAGCGGGCTACTCTGTTGCCGTTGACCCGCAATACATTCCATTAGGCGCTACGCTGCTGGCTGAGATCCCCGATGTTGACGAAAAAGGCCGCCTGAAAGGTTATACCTATCGAATACTCTTTGCCCAAGATCGCGGGGGCGCCATTCTGACGACTAAGCGCCTCGATCTGTATAGCGGTGTTGGCAAGAAAGGCTTGAAAGAAGCCCGCAAGATCAACGGCTACGGTCGCCTGTGGTTGTTGCTACCTAAGCAATGATTTATTTCAAGACATTTTCAAAACTGCCATCCTCTTGCTATCAGGAGGATGGCAGTTGGCTTTTAAGACTCAGAAGAGCCGCTCCAATTGGGCTATCTTCGCGGCAAAATTTGCTCTATGAACGAAATTATGGCTCCACTGGCCTCTGCTTCGGCTCGTCTTATAGCGCTGGAAGACCGCTATAACGCCCACAATTACCATCCACTGCCTGTAGTGCTCGAGCGCGGTCAGGGCGTGTACGTGTGGGATGTGGAAGGAAAGCGTTATTTCGATTTTCTTTCGGCCTATAGCGCAGTTAACCAGGGGCATTGTCATCCTCGCATCATCAAGGCATTGGTAGAGCAAGCGCAAAAGCTCACCCTTACCTCGCGAGCCTTTTACAACAGCCTACTTGGGCCTTATGCCGAATTCATCACGCGTTTCTTCGGTTATGACCGCGTATTGCCCATGAACACAGGAGTTGAGGCAGGCGAAACCGCAGTTAAGCTGGCCCGTCACTGGGCTTATCGCGTTAAGGGTGTGCCCGAAAATCAGGCCAAGATGGTCTTTGTACGTGGCAACTTTTGGGGCCGAACCTTAGCCGCTATTTCCTCCTCTACGGATCCTTCCTCCTATCGCGATTTTGGCCCCTTTATGCCTGGGTACATTATTATTCCCTATAACGACTTAGGAGCACTGGAAGAAGCCCTGCAGGATCCTTATGTGGCAGGTTTCATGTTCGAACCCATTCAGGGGGAGGCGGGGGTTGTAGTGCCCGATGATGACTACTTGCCCGGAGTGCGCGATCTGTGTAGCCGCTACAACGTACTTATGATAGCAGATGAGGTGCAGACGGGCATTGGGCGCACAGGCCGCCTGCTGTGTTGCGACCACGCTGGAGTAAAGCCGGATATCCTGGTATTGGGCAAGGCGCTTTCTGGAGGGGTTATGCCCGTGAGCGCCGTGTTGGCCTCTGATGAAATCATGCTGACTATCAAGCCCGGCGAACACGGCTCGACCTTCGGCGGCAATCCCTTGGCCTGTGCCGTGGCCATGGAGGCCTTGCAAGTGGTGCGCGATGAGCGTCTGTCTGAAAACGCTGAGCGACTTGGCCACATCTTCCGCCAGCGCATGAGTGTGCTTGTGCAGAAACGCCCAGACCTGTTGCGTTTGGTGCGCGGAAAAGGGCTGCTTAATGCTGTGGTCGTCAATGATGCAGAAGAAAGCCAAACGGCCTGGAACCTCTGCCTGAAACTGGCTGAAAAAGGCCTGTTGGCCAAACCAACACACGGCAATATCATTCGCTTCGCACCGCCCCTGGTCATTACCGAGGTGCAGCTCGATGCCTGCTGCCAAATCATCGAACAAACAGTGCTCGATTTTCAGCCCTGACCTACAACGGAGTATAAACTTTCGGGCGGCTCCCTTGGCAACGGAACCGCCCGAAATATTTTAGTGATCCCGACAGGATTCGAACCTGTAACCGACTGCTTAGAAGGCAGTTGCTCTATCCCTTGAGCTACGGGACCTTTCTTAGACGTTTGCGGTGCAAAATTATGGCCTTTGCCTGGTCTATGTCGGGTTAAATTAAAAGCGAATGGTGCTTTGGAGTGGCTCGTTGGTGGCTGTCTCTTATTGTTTATATCTCAAAATGCTGCGAGATGACAGGCCGGCCGTAAAATAGGCGGGCCTTTTCATCAAAAATACTTGGCGTCTCTGTGGTATAGAAGACGCGCTGCCCGCCTTTGCTGCAATAGGCGTCTATCTCCGGATGGCGGGGCAGGTAGTCGGCCAGCCGCTCAGCGACCAAGCGACCCTGTTGCAGCAGCTGTACGGAAGGAGGTAGGTAGCTTCTGATCTTATCCAGCAAAAGGGGGTAGTGGGTACAGCCCAGCACGACAGTGTCTATGCAATCTGCTTGGCGAAATAGGGCTGCGATGTCTTTCTGCACAAAGTAGTCCGCACCAGGCCCTAAATGCTCGTTGTTCTCGATGAGCGGCACCCACATCGGGCATGCCTGCTGAAAAACGCGTACCTCGGGAAAAAAATGATCAATTTCAATGACATATGAGTTTGACTGCACAGTGCCAGGAGTGGCCAAAATGCCCACGCACCCTGTGCGGGTGAGTTTTCCGACGAGCTCTGTCGTTGGTCGGATGACGCCCAACACGCGGTAGTGAGGGCCATAACGCGGCAAATGGAGCTGCTGGATGTTGCGCAGGGCCTTGGCTGAAGCAGTGTTGCAGGCCAAAATGACAAAGTGGCATCCTATATTAAATAGGTGTTGGACGCACTCCCAGGTGAATTTGTAGATGGTTTCGAAGGAACGCCCACCGTAAGGAGCGCGAGCATTGTCGCCCAAGTACACATAATCGTACTCGGGCAACAATGCTTCAATTTCGCGAAAGACCGTTAAGCCACCATAGCCGGAGTCGAAGATACCAATGGGGCCGGCCATTACTTGATGCCGAGTTTAGCCTTTACTAATGGCGCCAGGTCGAGCTCTTCATCGGCATACACTACTACCTGAGTGCTGCTGTCAAAGACGAGAAGGAAGCCATTTTCGCGTGCTACTTCTTCCATGGCTTTATTCACGCGCTCGAGGATGGGGCGGTATTCCTCTTCTCGTTTCTTGGCTAATTTAGCGTACACTTCCTGTTCGTACTTGCCGATGGCCTCTTCCTCTTCCTGTAGTTTAGCCAGTTGTGCTTGGTAGTCTCTGGGAGAAATGGTGCCTTGTTCTTTTTTCCGCTCCAGCGCTGCAGCCTTTTCCTGAAGTTCTCTGGCCATCTCTTGGCATTTTTTTACCAATTGGTTCTGGAAGGCTTTTAGGTTAGCATCTGCTTGCTTCACCTCGGGCACTTCTGCCAGCAGCGCTGCTGAATTCAGGTAGCCAAACTTTTGGGAAAAACCTGCCATACTCCACGACAAGAGCAAGGCAACGAAAAGCATTTTTTTCATGGTGATGAATGCGATAAAAGGCATGCAAAAGTAGTCAGCTGCGAACGACGAAGGTTAATTTCGGCGAAGCATGGCTTTGATGTCTTCCGTCTTGTCGTACTTCTTGTCGGCATATAGCATGCCCGAGGCACTGCCCTTCTCAAAAATGTATTCAAAGCCTCTGTCATTGGCGTATTTCTCGATGGTAGCATAGACGCGCTCTTGTATGGGGCGGACGAGCTCTTCGCGCTTTTTGAACAACTCACCCTCTGGGCCAAAGCGACGGCGCTGTAATTCGCGTACCTCTTTTTCTTTATTGACAATTTCCTCTTCGCGGCGGCGCTTCTGCTCGTCGCTCAAGAGCACTTGCTCTGCTTGGTACTTGCTGTACATACCTTTGATGACGTCCTGTTCTTGGGCAATCTCTTGCCGCCACTGGGTAGCCAATTTATCCAATTGCTCTTGGGCGCGCTGGTATTCGGGTATGCTCTCTAAGATAGCGTTTACATCTACGTAGGCGATGCGCTGTGCGGGGCCAATTACGGCGAGGCTCAGCGCCAGAAAGGTTGCTGCAAGGCGTTTGTTAAGCATGGTATGGTTACTTTTTTGGTCAAACATTATGCGGACAAAGGTAGGTTATCCGGGATTTCGGGCGAAGGTCAGACGTTGGGTTGTGGCATAAGTTGCAAGTCAAGTGTTAAGATGTGGGGGTAAAAATGCACTTAAATGGATTGATAACCTGTTAATTAAGGCAAAAGCCAACCAAAATCAAACCTCGGTTTAACGCGGTATTAACCCCTCATTAAAGCCTTTTAAGGGTTGGCCTTACCTTTGCGCTGCCTTCGTTTCAGAAGTTTCAACCCTGCTTAGGTATGTATTTCATTGGCCCTGAGCCATTAGACCTCGGTGATCTGGAGGATATTGTCCGACACCGACGCCATATTGCTCTTTCGGAAGAGGCTCGGCAGTGTTTGCGCGCGAGCTGCGAGTACTTGCAGCGAAAGTTGGCAGCGGACGGAGCGAGCTATTATGGCATTAACACTGGTTTTGGTGCGCTTTGCAACGTTCGGATTTCGGAAGCAGACATTGTTCAGTTGCAGCACAACCTGCTACATTCACATGCAGCGGGCATGGGTGAGCCGGTAGCGCCAGACTTGGTGCGTCTCATGCTGTTGCTCAAGATAAAGAGCTTATGCTACGGGCACTCGGCCGTGCGCGAGCAAGTGGTAGAGCGGTTGGTGGATTTCTACAATGAAGAGGTGTTGCCCGTCGTCCCAGAACAGGGGTCTCTGGGAGCTTCGGGCGATTTAGCTCCCTTGGCTCATTTGAGTCTGCCCTTGGCCGGGTTGGGGGAGGTATGGTATCAGGGGTATAGAACGCCCTCAGCTGAGGTACTGCGGCTCAAGGGCTGGCAGCCGTTGGTCTTTCAGGCAAAAGAGGCACTTGCACTTCTCAACGGCACACAATTCTCGACGGCACACGCAGTATGGTGCTTGCTGGAAGGTCAACGTCTTATGCGTCTCGCAGATTTGAATGCGGCCATTAGCTTTGACGCTTTCGATTGTCATCTGACACCTTTGGATGAGCGCCTGCACCACATCCGCCCGCATGCTGGACAGCGGGCGACAGCCAGAAACATGCGCCAATGGCTCTTGGGAAGCGCAATCGCCGCTGCGCCCAAGGAACACGTGCAAGATCCATATTCTTTCCGCTGTGCCCCTCAGGTACACGGCGCCAGCCGAGATGCGTTGCAGCACGCCACACAGGTGGTGCTTACGGAGGTGAATAGCGTTACTGACAACCCTAACGTATTTCCTGATAGCGACGCTATCCTCTCGGGTGGCAACTTCCATGCGCAGCCTATTGCATTGGTGCTGGACTACATGGCCTTGGCATTGTCGGAAATAGGAAGCATTGCTGAGCGCCGTATTTTCCAGTTGCTCAGCGGCCAACGCGGGTTGCCGCCTTTCCTGACTTCTCGGCCGGGTCTGCATTCCGGGATGATGATTGCCCAATACACTGCTGCGGCTATCGCTAGCCAGAACAAAACACTGTGTATGCCCGCTTCTGCTGATAGCATCGTCAGCAGCAATGGCCAGGAAGACCACGTTAGCATGGCCGCCAACGCTGGTGTAAAAACTTTGCACATTGACCAAAACACCGAGCGGCTGTTGGCCATCGAATTCATGGTAGCCATGCAGGCTCTCGATTTTCGTTTGCCGCTTCGTTCGTCAGCGCGCATTGAGGAACTGCGCGAGCGCTACCGGGCTGTTGTAGGGCATTTAGAAGAGGATCGCATCTTAAGTACAGATATGGAGCGCACGGTGGAGTTCTTGCGCGCCGTTCAGCTATAGCCCTTGGGTTGCCTTGCTGCGTAGCTCTACCTTTACTGCAGCCCAACAAAGTAGCTGTTGCTCATGCATACCGCCGGGATGGTTTTTGTCGCTGCGCTGGGGATTACGCTTGGCCTCGTCGTACTGTTCATTCGGCTGGCGCAGAGGTGGCGTTTTTACACCTTGCCCAACGAAAGAACCATCCACAGCAAACCTGTGCCGCCGGTAGGAGGGTTGGCTTTTTCAGTAGGAGCGTTCCTGAGCATGAGCCTGTGTGCGCTAAGTAGCGTGCTATCGTTGTGGCCTGTATGGGTGTCTTTGGCGATATTAGTATTGGTAGGTTGGCTCGACGACTGGCAACACCTTTCTCCAAAACAGAAGTTATTCGGGCAGGCGGTGGCGGCAGGGTTGATGGTGGTCTGGGGCGATGTGCGCTTGCGTCATTTTGAAGGCATCTTTGGCTTGGGCGCTCTGCCCGAAACAGCAAGCATAAGCCTGTCAGTATTTGGCATGGTGGCTATCATCAACGCCTTCAACCTGATAGATGGCGCAGATGGGCTGGCAGGAAGCTTGGCTCTTTGGGTGTGTATGATTTTTGGTCTGTGGATGTACGAAGTCGGACAGATGGACTTGGCTCTGTTAGCGGCAGGAATAGCGGGAGCATTGACCGCCTTTTTATACTTTAATATAGCACCTGCGCGGGTGTTTATGGGGGATGCAGGCTCCATGTTTGTGGGAGCTGCGGCGGCAGTGCTGGCATTTGCTTTTGTAGAGGGAAACCGGCAATTGCCTGAGACGCATGAGTGGCATGTCTCAACAGGGCCGGCTTTAGCCACAGCGGTTCTGTTTGTACCACTTTCCGATGCCGTGCGCGTATTTGCGCTGCGCTTGAAGCAAGGGCGCTCCCCTTTCTTTGCAGACACGAGCCATGTGCATCACATTTTGTTGCGCAAAGGCTGGACGTCGCTCCAAATCTCTGGAGGATTGGTGCTATTTAGCGCGATGGTTACCGCAACAGTGTGGTTTCTTCAGGCATGGGGTAATGTAGCCTTACTCCTACTGCAAGGGGCAATTGCAGTAGCCATATCGGCTAGATTGGAGCGGCTTTAAAAAATGCGTTTTTGCAATGCCTCGACGTAACTGGGGCCAACGGGTAGCCTTTGGCCACTGATATAGAGGCAGTCCTCCTCGACGGCTTCAATGTGTTTAATGGCTGCGATGTAGGACTTGTGGATGCGAATGAAGCGATCCGGCGGCAAGATTTCTTCCAGACGCCGCAAGGAAAGCAGCGACAGCAGGCGCCCGCCTGTCAGGTGGAAGGCTACGTACTCGCGCATGCCTTGGATATAGAGAATGTCGTCGAAGCGGATGCGATGAGTTCTGTGTTCGGCTTTTACGAGCAGGTGGTCTTGAGCAGTGCTCACGTGGAAAAGCTCCTTGACTGTGGGAGATTGCTCTCGCGCTTTGAGTTGGGCAACAGCCTTAGTTACTGCTTGGCTGAAGCGTTCGTAGGAGAAGGGCTTTAACAAGTAGTCGGCCACATCTAGCTCGTATCCTTCGATGGCGTATTGTTCGTAAGCAGTAGTGAAAACAACAACGGGTCTGACTATCAGTGCTCTTAACAAGTCAGTGCCAGTCAAGTCAGGCATTTGTATGTCTAAGAAGAGAAGATCTACAGGCAGCTGATGTAAGGCACTTAGTGCTTGAACAGCATCGGCGCACTCGCCTACCCACTGCAAAGAGGGTGTTTGTTCAATGTAGTGCCTCAACAACTTGCGAGCGAGTTCTTCATCGTCCACGACGAGGCAGCGAATGGGCGCATTCATTTCTTATGATCCGTTGATCTAGGCGCCGAGGGAGCGGCTAGGTTGAGGTAAAGATGAACGTGAAATATATCTCCTTCAGCACGGGTGTCGAGAATGTGGCGATTTGGGTACAGCAACTCCAGTTGACGGCGCACATTGTGTAACCCTATACCACCCACTTCATCTTTGACATGGGCACTGTCTGGAATGCTGTTGGATACTTCAAAGACGACATGGTCGTCGCCCGTTACCAGTTTTATTTTAATCCATCCTTTCTCTCGGTCTTCTACTTTGCTGTGTTTGAAGGCGTTCTCAACGAAAGGAACCAACAGGAGCGGCGCAATAAGCAAGCCAGGGCGCGACTCATCAAGTTGCACCTGTACATTGAGGCCGCGGCTGTCTTTCAACAAGTGAAGAGCAATGAAGTGCCGCAGATACTCAATCTCTTTCCCGAGCGAAACGCGATCCGCTTTGCAATCGTGAAGCATGTATCGAAGCATGCCCGAGAGCTTGAGCAACATTTCCGGAGCGTGTTCAGATTTGGTTACGGTGAGAGCATAAATGTTATTGAGGGCATTGAACAGGAAATGGGGGTTGATTTGAGAACGCAGAAACTTGAGCTCGGCCTCCAGTTTCTCTCCGCGAAGTTCGGCAGCTTCACGTTCCTTTTGGTTTGCATAGCGGGCTACTTCAAAGAGGGCGCTACCTATGATCGCAGTAAAATAGGGCATTGCCATGCCGATATACCTGAATGCCAGGTTAGGGCTGCTTCTTCCAGAAGAGGCCGCATGTCGTGGACGCTTGAAATACTCGGCCCAAGGAGCACCATCCCAACTGACAAGCAGCACAATAAGAATGATCAGCGCAATGCTGGCAATGACATAAGCCGCCTGTTTCTTGCTAAAGTACAGCTGAGGCAAAAGCACCTCTACATTTAGCCATACTACCAGAAGAATACCAGAGAGCACCACCGTACTGCGCACCAGGACGCGCTCTGGATCCTCCCAATTGCCCAGCAAAATAGAGGGTACTAGGACCCAAAAGGACCCCCAAAACAAAATCTGAAGCCATGTCGAGTGCTTGGGCCAGTATCGCAACATGCCAGCAAAGATGCCTGATGCCCGCCCTTGATGACAAATAAAATCCATCAAAACAGCCTACTGGCAGTCTGCTTCCTGATTTGGCTCAACAACATCCTGCCATAAGATGGTGAAAAAAGCTGAGCGGATAGCTGCTGCAAGCCATGCCTTTCTATCTTCCATTTTTTGGGAAAAAACGGCCTACAGTTTCAGCCTAACTGCTGCGCACATCAAGAGTGGGTGTAGCTGCTGCTTGGCCTTGGGCGTGTTTTCGTCCCGCTTTCGGCTTTTATAATAATGGCGTGACGGCGGCCTTTCGTCTCCGCGCATCCAATGGCGAAGACGCCAAGGTGACCCCACGACATTAGCCAAAGCCAAAAGCGAGACGCGCACCAAAGCTTCCAGTAGAGGCCCCAGAGGCTGCATGTGCATGCAGTGGCAAGCAAGATCTTCATGGCTGTTATTTCCCCAAAAAACGTCATCGTGTCAGCATGACTGCGGGCCAAGCCGGTACTGGTGCAAGCGCGGAGGCGGCAAGGTGCTGCTTCGCCATTATTAAGGCCCGAGGGCGGGACGGGCACGTGCTCGGGTCCAAACAGGAGATGTACTACTTGGGTGAGGGTCGGGAAAGCCCAGGCTACGCGGTGGGCCGCTTCTTATAAAAAAAAAAACAGTCATTGTGTCGGCGCAGTCGTATAGGTGGTATCTCACGGTATTGTTTGGTAGAGAAAAAAGCATTGATGAAAGAAATGCGGTGTTTGCTGGGCAAACGGCCCTATTGATTGGATTTTTTTTCTGCCAAATGACCATCCCTTCACCTTTGTATCGTCCTTAAAATGTCAGACTATGTATAAGTATATCGCTCAATCGTTAGCCCTCTTTGGATTGTTAGGTACAACTACGCTGTTTGCCCAACCAGGGGGCCAAGGCCAATGGATGAACCCGGAGCAACGCGCCGAACAACAAACAGCCCAGATGAAAGAACGTCTGGCTCTTTCCGATGCACAGGCAGCTAAGGTGCACGAAATCAATCTCAAGTACGCCCGTCAAGCCCAGGAAGCCCGCCAAAATGCGGAGGGCGACTGGAACACCATGCGTACTCAAATGGCGACCATCAGAGAGGCTCATGACCAAGAGCTACAGACCGTCCTGACGAAAGACCAGTGGCAGCAATGGCTAACGGCACGCGAACAGATGCGCGAGCAAATGCGTGAGCGCCGAGATGGACAACGACCAGGGCAGCTTGTAACTCCGCCCAATGAAAACCCGGACGCCAACAAAAAAGCCAAACCCAAAAAGGAAAAAAAGAACCGCGGCCGGGACGCTAACCCAAACGGCAACCGGTAAACACATCAACACGCGCTAGTGCTTCGAGGTGCCGCCTGATGGCGGCACTTTCGAAGGTAGCCGCAAGTAGCTGGAAGTATTGAGCCACCTCAGCCTCATTATTTTTTAGGGGGCCATCGTTAACACACACATTTGTTGGTCATGAAACACCTATTCATGGCGGCAGCATGGCTGGTCGCCTCCGTTGCCTTTGCCCAAACTTATGCTATTCGCGGAAAAGTCCTGGACGAACAGGGCCAACCCATGCCAGGGGCTACGGTTAGTTTGCAATATCCTTGGGGCGAAGTAGTAAAAAATACCGCCACTACGCCAGACGGCACCTTCACCCTGACCCAAGTCGAGCGCGGCGGATATCGTTTGGTCATCACAGCCTTGGGTTATAAGCCACTGCACCGAGAAGTTACCCTTTCTCAAGGCGACATCCAGCTAGGTAGTTTTTCTTTAGAGCCAGACGATATCATACTCAAAGGCATTGAGGTGAAAAGTACCGTCCCCATTGCCCAGCAAAAGGGCGATACCACAGAGTTTAACGCCAGCTCCGTCAAGGTGATGAAAGACGCTGACGCCGCTGACTTAGTGGAAAAACTTCCTTCTGTTACGGTGGAAGGGGGCGCCATCAAAGCCCAAGGTGAAAACGTCGGTCAAGTACTTATAGATGGCAGGCCTTTCTTTGGCAACGACCCTATGGCAGCCTTGCGCAACTTGCCCGCCGAAGTGATTGACAAGGTGCAAATCTTTGACCAGCAGAGCGAACAAGCACAATTCACTGGTTTTCAGGATGGAAACACCACCAAAACAATTAATATCGTAACCAAAAGCGACATGCGCCAAGGTCAATTTGGCAAAGTATACAGCGGCTATGGTTATGAGGATCGCTATCAGGCGGGCGGAAACATCAACTTTTTCGACGGCAACCGCCGCATTGCCCTCATTGGCATGGCCAACAATATCAATGTGCAAAATTTTGCCGTAGAAGACCTCCTCGGTGTGGTAGGAGGCGGACGCGGTGGCCCTGGCGGCGGGCGTATGTTTATGATGATGGGCGGTGGGCGTGGTCCGGGCGGTGGTGGCCCTGGTGGCGGCGGACTAGGGGATTTCTTAGTGCGCCCTCAAGGTGGAGTGGCTACTACTACGGCTGTAGGCATCAACTATTCGGACAAATGGGGAACGAAAACTGATGTTACGGCCAGCTATTTCTTTAACAAATCCAACACCTTGGCGCTTAGCAATACTTTTCGCCAATTCCTCAACAGCCAAGGAGAGCTGGCTGAGCTGTATAGCGAGAGCGCCGAAAACCGGACGGATAACACCAACCACCGCTTTAATGCGCGCGTAGAAATCAAGCTGGACAGCATGAATTCGCTGCTCTTCCGCCCGCGTCTTTCCGCCCAGCTCAACGACGGTGCCTCTGCCACCATAGGGCGTACCCTATTTCAGAACAACCTCATCGGTCAGACGGACAACCAGTACCGCTCCGACCTCTCGGCCCTCACCCTCAGCAGCGACCTCTTGTGGCGGCATCGTATGGCCAAAAAGGGGCGTACCTTCTCGCTCAACCTAAACGGTGGCTATGCACCCAAGCGCGGCACATCTTGGCTCGACTCCGAAAATGAGTTCCCGAAGCAAGGGGTAGTGAGCCTCCTCGACCAACGCACTTCCTTAGATATTGGCAACTGGAACTTGGCCGGTAATGCCGAATATACCGAACCTGTGGGCGAAAACGCCCAGATCTTGCTCAACTACCGCCTCAGCTACCAGCAGGAAGCTTCCGATAGGCTTACCTACGACTGGGAAGAAGCATCTGGAGGCTATACTCTGCTCAACGAACAACTATCCAACGTCTTTTCTAATGACTACACCACTCACCAAACGGGCGTCGGATACAACTATACCAAAGGGCGGGATATGAATTTTAATGTGCGCGTCAACACCCAGTGGGCTACGCTGGCCAACCAGCGCACTTTCCCTCTGGTGGCCAATATCAACCAGACCTTTTTCAATGTGCTGCCCTCAGCCATGTTCCGATATGACTTGAGCCGCACGCAGAACATCCGCGTCTTTTATCGCAGTAGCACGCAGCTGCCTTCGGTGGAGCAACTCCAAGATGTGCTGAACAACAGTAACCCCGTGCAGCTCACAGTAGGTAACCCGAACCTGCGCCAGACCTTCCAACAAAACATTTTTGGTCGCTATCAGGCATCTGACCCCCAAAAAGGCAGCACGCTGTTCTTTGGTATGGGAGCCACTTTTACACAGGACTACATCGCCACGGCTACCTATTTAGCCAATAGTGATCATCCCATTCTGGAGCAATACCAGGTACCGCTTGGAGCACGCCTCTCTAGACCTGTCAACCTCGACGGTTATCGCTCTTTCCGCGGATTTGCCTCTTATGGAACGCCCCTCAAAGGCCTGAAGACCAACATCAATGTGGACGGCTTCTACACCTACTCCAGAACGCCAGGGCTTATCAACGATGCGCTTAATTTAGCCCATAACCACATTGTGGGCGTTGGCCTCACCTTTGCCAGCAACATCAGCGAGCGCCTCGATTTCACTTTGTCGGCGCGCCCAAATCTCAACATCGCAAACAATACCTTCCAAACGGCGAGCAATACTCGCTACTTTAGCCAAATTTCCCGCTTCCGCCTGAATTGGATAGCATGGAAGGGCCTTGTGCTGCGCTCTGACCTGGTCCACAACCTCAACGCCGGTCTAAGTGAAGGATTTGATCAGAACTTCTGGCTCTGGCATCTGGCTATTGGCAAAAAGGTATTCAAAAACGAGCGCGGTGAAATTGCACTGGCGGTTAATGACGTACTCAGCCAGAACCGAAGCATAAGCCGAAACGTAACAGAGACCTACGTGGAAGACCTGCAAACCAATGCCTTGCAGCGCTTTGTCATGCTGTCCTTTACCTACAACCTGCGTCATTTCCGCACCAGCAAGGCGCCCAGCAGTGACGCACCAAATGGTCCGCGCATGATGGAATTTTGGGGGCCGCGTATGTGAGCAATCTGTTGCCTACGGCCCGAGAATTTGCCCAATTTTGCTGCCCCATGCGGCGCTATCATTATTTTGCAGTGTTCAAGCCCTATGGGATGCTTAGCCAATTTACGCCTGACCACCCCGGGCAGCGAACACTGGCTGATTTGGGTTTTCCCTTTCCCAAAAGCGTCTATCCTGTTGGCCGTCTGGATGCCGATAGCGAGGGGTTGCTGTTGCTCACCGACAACGCAAAGATGAAAACACGCCTCTTGGCGCCCGAATACGGCCATGAGCGCACCTACTTCGCTCAGGTAGAGGGTATTCCGGATGAGGTGGCTATGGAGCAGCTGCGCCAGGGTGTGGCTATCCGCATTCATGGGCGAATGTATCAAACCTTGCCTGCTCTTGTGCACCAGCTAGACAAGCCACCTGACCTGCCACCTCGCGAGCCACCCGTACGCTATCGCAAAAGCATACCGGATTGTTGGTTGCAGATAACCCTTACTGAGGGTAAGAACCGACAAGTGCGCCGTATGTGTGCGGCCGTAGGGTATCCGGTGCTTCGCTTAGTGCGCGTACAGTTTGGGCGGCTCCGCTTGGGGCAAGGCTCCTTGCGCCACCTCCAAAAGCCCGGAGATGTGTGTGTGTTAGAGGTGGGTGATTTGCCCAAGGGTTGGGGCAGTTAGCCACAGTTTTTGCCAAACTTGCCATAGCCTCCGACGCACAGTCTCACAGAAGATGAGACGCTTGTGCCGTAAAACTCGTTCGTCGCAACAGGTGTCTGGCGCATCCTCAGCATAAACTAATTCTGTTCACGAACTCAAAGGCCCAGCTTACATGCCTAAAACGTCCCTTTCACGAATTCACACGTGATTTAAAAAAGGTACATATTTTCCCGCAAGAAGCCCGGTAGCTGTTTCCCAAGCCACCCGCTCTACGTCTGCCGCCACCTGCACTGCCCTCACCGAGGCCGTTTTTTGGGAAAAACGACTCCAGCGCTTTGGCTTGGTTTTTTCGCGTACCTGCACCTGCGGAGCTCCATCTGGGGCTTGAGCATGTGCCCGTCTCGCCATGGGGGCTTAATAACGGCTTGAGCGGCAACGCAGGGGCGCCGTGTTTGCAGGCGCGGAGGCGGTAGGCTGCTGTTTCGCCATTATTAAGGCCCGAAAGCGGGACGAAAACACGCACGGGGCCAAACAGGAGCCGCGCGCCCAGCCGCTACGCCCACAGCAGCCGCTCCGAAGCTGACAGCCGTTTTTTCACCCCAAAAAAACGGAGGTGAGAAAGGCAACTATGGTAGGAAGTGGCTGGTTTTTTCACGCGACTGCGCCACTGAAATTTATCTTCGAAATAGTAGGCACTGAGGGCACTTTGGAAAATATCACTCATTATTCATCACTTTTCACTTCAAAATGGCAGGCACTGCGGACGCTTTGGAAAATGTATCCTTTGCAAGCACGCGATATAACTTGGAAAAACAGTATTGTTGCTGAGATGCTAAAGTATTCATCTACAAATGACAATGTATGTCGGAGCAACACACATCCGGTGCTCTTGGGCAAGTCAAGTGGCCTTTTGGAGAGCCTAGAACAGGTGGTTAATATCGTCTTAAGGCCATCGAGTAGCTCTCAGGCTTTCCAGCATTGGCCTATACCTTTGGCGCACCATTCCCAGTCGCGATGCTACGTATCAAACTACTATCTCTGGTGCTGGTCATTGCTCTTGGCAGTGAGGTGTTTTCCCAACAGCACGACTACTATTTTGTAAATTGGTTCACCTATTTCGGCCAATATCGCCTTAGCCCACATTGGGGGATCCATACGGACATACAATTTCGGATGGACGACAAGGTGCATCGCACCAATCAATCGCTGCTGCGCATAGGGCTGCAGCACTTGCTCTCTCCAACAACTAACCTCACTTTGGGCTATGCTCTCATTGGGACATACAGCGCGAGCTCCGGAGCCTACTTCGGAGAACACCGCTTGTGGCAGCAGTACATGCACACAGCTCGCATGGGAGCAAGCGTTAGCATGACCCACCGCCTGCGGCTTGAGGAGCGCTGGGTTGGCCGAAGTGATGCAGGTAATGGATGGCGCAATGGCTTTCGGCTTCGCTACTTTAACCGCACGATCATTGACCTTTCGGTGAAGGCCCCATCTCGGGCGCGCCCCTACTTGGCCCTGCAGAATGAACTGTTCCTCAATGGCGCATCTTGCGACATTAACCCCAACCTCTTCGACCAAAACCGCCTGCTGATTGCCATAGGTGTGTTGCATCAAAAGCATACCCGCTTGGAAATTGGTTACATGAACCAGTACATTAATCCTCCTGGAAACACCGATGTTGTCAACCACGTTTTGCATTTCTCACTGCTTCAGTGGTTGGATTTTGCGTCCTCAGAGCAGTAGTTTTCTTTCATCAAAAATATCTTGCTCCTTTTTTCCTTGGGCTTTTCCTTTTGTTTGTCAGTTGTGACGCCGTGCAGAATGTAGCCAATGAAGCTATGCGCGAGCCCAGTACTGCGGAGGTCAGTCAGGGCCTTAAAGAGGCCTTGAACCGCGGTGTTTCTAATGGTGTCGGCAGTCTCTCCGCGCGCGACGGTTATTTCAGAAGCCCGTACAAGATCCTGCTGCCTCCTGAAGCGCGCACGGTAACGGATCGCCTCAGAAACGTACCGGGCTTCAGTAATCTCGAAAATGAATTACTCGAGCGCATTAACCGCGGCGCAGAAGAAGCGGCGAAAGAGGCTGGCCCAATCTTCCTTTCAGCCATCAGGAGCATGACGTTTCAGGATGCTTTCAACATCTTGATGGGGCCAGACAATGCAGCTACCAGCTATTTGCATCGCACGACCTACCAGCAGTTGTACGACAAGTTCAACCCTGTCATGGTGCGCGCATTGGATAGTATCGGGGCCAATAAGTTATGGCGCGACGCTACTACGACTTACAACCAGATACCTCTCGTCAGTAAGGTCAGCACAGACCTGGGCGACTATGTAACGAGAGAGGCTCTCAAGGGGCTGTTTGCCAAAATTGAGGAGGAGGAGAAGAACATCCGTCGCAACCCGCTGGCGCGCACGACGGCCCTGTTGCAGAAGGTTTTTGCCCGGCAGGATGCCAACCGCAAATAGCCGGCGCGAGGGGCGGCGCCATGGGTAGTGCACCCATGTTGTTACCTTGCGTGTTCGGCCTTACTTTTGTTCGAGCAAGCACTTTCCTTCTATGGGCACGGTTAACATCGCAATGAAAAGATGGCTGGGCGACCTGTTGGGGATGATTTATCCCGATTTGTGCGCTGGCTGTGGCAAGGCATCAACTTCGGCGGTGAGTTGTTTTTGCGTGCGTTGTCAGTACCAGTTGCTGCCTGCGGATATGCATTTTTTGCGCGAGAATGACTTTACCGAGCGCCTTTGGGGGCGTATACCATTAGAAAGCGGAGCTGCGCTTTATTTCTTCCAGCGCCGAAGTCCTCTGCAACGCGCCTTGCATCAGCTGAAATACCACCGCAATGCGGAGGTTGGGCTGCGTTTGGGACGCCTGCTGGGGCACCAACTACGGCAGTCTCCGCTTTTTCAATCTGTAGAGGCGGTTATCCCTGTGCCCTTGCATCCGAAGAAGTTGCGAATACGCGGTTACAACCAGAGTGCTCTCATTGCTAAGGGCATATCTGAGGCCATGGTCGTTCCGGTGTTGAACGATGTGTTAGTGCGACAGCAGTTCTCTGAGTCCCAGACGCGAAAAGGGCGCATGGATCGCTTCGGCAATGTGGAGGAGGTGTTTGCCCTTCTTTATGAGAAAGAAGTGGCTGGAAAACATTTGTTGCTAGTGGATGATGTCCTCACTACAGGCGCAACTTTAGAGGCCTGCGGCAAAACCTTGCTGACAGCTCCTGGCGTTCGACTCAGTATGGCGACTATTGCTATAGCCACGAATAAGGCGCACTAAATACACCGAAATGATATTGACAGGGAAAGAGCGGGATTTTGCACGCCGCCATTTGGATGCTGACTTGGCTGGACTGGTCTTGTCGGCCCATCAATACCCTGACATAGCCGTTCGCAATGTAGTGCCCTGCATCGCGGCACTTCGGAAGCTCCGCATTAAAGTACCTCTGTGGTTCAGGTTTGATCTTGATATTCCACCTGCATTGAGTGTCGAGCAAGCGTCCTCAGAAATTGCCGCCCGCTTCAAGGCAAGTTTGTTCTCAGGTCAGCGGATGCTCGACTTGACAGGTGGCGTAGGTGTGGATGCGTTCTTTTGGTCGGCATCCTTCGAAGAAGTTTTCTACGTAGAACGAGACCCTGAGTTAGCTGAGTCTGCTCGTCACAATTTTGCCCTTTTGGGAGCAAAGAACATTCGCGTCCTGACCGCAGAGGCCGAGTCTTTTTTGCACTTCGGCACTGATACCTTTGATTTGATCTACTTAGACCCTGCGCGGCGAGACGAAAATCGGCAGCGTATGTTTCGGTTGGAGGAGTGTTCTCCCAATGTCCTTACCCTGCGCGAGCGGTTGTTGCAGCGAGCACCTCGCGTGCTCATTAAGGCAGCTCCTTTGTTAGACCTCAGCCTTGCCATGGAACAATTGCAATACGTTACTCGCATCTGGGTAGTGTCAGTAGCGGGCGAAGTCAAGGAGGTGCTGCTCCTACTGGAGCGAACCCGCATCGCACCTGATGAGGTGCCCATTGAGGCGGTAGCCATTTCTCATCGAGGAGAGCGCCGAAGGTTCGTGTATTCGCGCGCGGAGGAGCGCACCAATGAGCCGACCTTCGCATCTCCGAAGGCGTACCTCTACGAGCCTGATGCGGCCGTGTTGAAGGCCGGAGCGTTCAAGACCTTTGCGGTGCGCTATGGCCTTGAGAAGCTAAGCCCCCATGCACACCTATACACTTCTGCGTCGTACATCTCGGGAATGCCGGCTCGTGCCTTTGCAATAGAGGCGGTGGAGAAGTACGACAAAAGGGCCGTCCAGCGCTATTTGCCGGAAAAGAGGGCAAACGTAATAGTGCGGCATTTCCCCGATACAGCCGAACAAACGCGCAAACGGCTGGGCCTTTCAGAAGGGGGTGACAGGTATCTGTTTGGTACAACAACCTTTGATGGGCAGAAAATTTTGATTTTATGCCGCTACACTGTTGGGTTAGCTGAAACGTTAAAATGAGATATTCTGAAAATAGGTTTTTGACTCCTCCGTCATTGAAGGCGCTGCTCATCAATGTGTAAACACAACCCTGCCATGCAACCGATTTCTATTGCCGGCCTTTTCTTGATAACGGGGCTGGTTTCTTTCACCCCCCGAGCTGTCAGTGCTCAATCGCCCTTTGAGGAAGACCTGAGCGCCTCGGTGGAGTTCTTTGAAAAGAAGCGGATGGAGTACCAAGAATGGTTACGGGAAAACAATTTGGATCATGTCTTTTTTGCCGATAGCATACACGCAGCGCCTCAAAAAGTAACCCTGTTTTTAAGAGCGACACATCAAGGGCCACATGTTTGCGACTCACTGCAATGCGCATGGGAGCAGTTGGAAAGACAGAACTTCCAGCAATACGGCCAGTATTTTCGGGAGCGACTGCTGCGTAAGTGGGCCTTTTTGGCGGAAATTCACGAAGAACAGGCGGAAATCGTACTGCGTTGCCATGAACCTCCGCATTTTCTGATGCGCATTCGGAGCAATAAAGGGCGTGTACTTAGGGAGGGCCGCTCCGTGCGTGGCAATGTGTTTCAAGTTTCGCTGCCCACATCTCTGGAGAAAGCCAATTTGGGCGAAGGAAAGGTGCTCATACCTAACAAGCGTGTAGATGTGGCTTGTGCTCAGGCGCGCCGCTTCCTCATCAACCATTACAAAAATAAAGGCACCCCTATCCTTTGGCGCGCCCGCATTGACTCCTCTTTTACGACATTTGACGAGTTCGTCATAGAAGTTACCCATTTAAGTCACGAAATTTGCCCGGATGGTTACTACGAGTACCATCGCATTTCCGTCGTAGGCGTGCAGCGCGGGCCAGATGCCGAGCTGACGTGGGAATTTCAGGGCAAATACGGCAGCGGCATCCTTTTTCCGCCTCGTAAGAACGACTACAAGGATCTTTCTCTGAAATACAAGGACAATTTGGAGGACTACCAGCGTCGTTTGTTCAGGCGCATGATTGATCACCTCAACAGGCAATAAATTTTAGCGAAGTACAATTATGGCAGCAACATCAGCCACTACTACGGCGACAACCAGCTCTACTGCCGAAGCGACTACCGCAACCACGCGAACAAGCACACCCTTAAATCCGCGTGCACGTATTGCTCGGCAAATACTCGTTTACCATTTCCTGCTAATTGGCATCTCTTGCGTCTATTATATCCTGCGAGGATTTGACTTTGAAGAGTTTACGGCCCTAATGGGCATTTTGGGCCCCATCACGGCGATGTATGGAGGAGCGGTGTTTCGCTACATCGGGCGAAGTATTACAGAGCCAGTTACCAACGGCAACGGCTCGAAAGTGCCAATCAGCAGCTTAGTCCGTTGGCTGGTGCATGGTCACTTCGTTATCGTGCTATTGTTGATTTCTCTCAAAGCCTTGGCACCCAATGTCTTGAATTTTCAGGACATGGTCATTTTCCTCACGTTGGTGGAGTCTGCTCTAGGTGTTTACATGGGCAACATCATCTTAGCCCTTTTCGAGCCACAACAATCGCCATCGCAAAAAACACCGCCTCAGGCTTGAACGCCTTCCACTGCAGCCAATAGGGACTCAAAAAGCAAGCGCCCATCGGTATTGCTGAGGATTTCTTCAGCGGCCCGCTCAGGGTGCGGCATCATGCCCATGACGTTGCGCTGTTCGTTGCATACGCCGGCAATGTTGCGCAATGAGCTGTTTGGATTGGCTGCCTCCGTTACCTCTCCTGTCGGCGTGCAATACCGAAACAGCACTTGCCCGTTGGTTTCCAGATGATCGAGGGTTTTCTCGTCGGCATAGTATCGTCCTTCAGCATGCGCAATGGGTATTTTCAGAGGGCACTCTGGATCCAGGTGGGCTGTTAAAGGACAACGCGTGGTGGCGGGCTTTACCCACACATTTTCGCAGATAAACTGCTGTTGAGCATTGCGTAGCAGCACACCAGGAAGCAGACGCGCTTCACACAAAATCTGAAAACCGTTGCAAATGCCCAACACAAGCCCCCCTTCCTGGGCGAAATCCTTGACAGCTCGCATGATGGGAGAAAACTGAGCAATCGCTCCGGCGCGCACATAGTCGCCGTATGAGAACCCTCCTGGCAGCACTACGCAGTCCAAGTTACCCGGCAAGTGCGTGTCCTTGTGCCATAGTTTGACTACTGGCTGTTGGAGTACATCACCCAACACGTGCACCATGTCGTCGTCGCAGTTCGAACCTGGAAATACAATAACACCAAATCTCATATAGTGGTAGTACAGATAGTCAAGCAATGCGGTCCCAAAACTGAATTACAAAGACTGTAGCAAATAATGCCAGATGGAACAGCTCCATAAGAGGATTACTGCGAGAATATTGAAAGAGGTAGCCTAAAAAGATGCCAGCCGTGGGCATACACAACAGGAAGCCATCCAAAGTAGCGCCAGGATGAAAGAATGCGGAGAAAGTGCCAACCAATAAAAACCAGTACAATATGTCAATGTACTTTTTAACTTGAATGACGCGCCTGTAATAGTATATGTTAAAACCAAGCGTTACGATGAGCAGCAGCAAAGCAACAAAGCCAATAGAAAGGCTGAGTTGTATATCGTCCGGCATATGAAGTATTGGCTTGGATATAGTGTTTTTCAATTGCAGGTGCCAGAATTGGTCTGTAAGGTCAAACCAGTAAAGAGCCGTTTGTGAAATAATGAGCACAACCAACACACCAGCCCAATAGGCCATTTGCTCCCGCACAGAAAAAGACCGCAATGAAAAAAAGGAGAGATACCCAATGAGCAGAAACCAGAGTACAGGCGGATAAATGAGTATGGCTACAGTCAGCCAGATAGCAGTATCGAAAACTGTACTGAAGACCAATGGGCGCCTATACACAGAAAAAATGCGCCAAAGGGCAACAGGTAGAAAGGTGGTTGCCACCAGTGCCGGGGAGAGAAAGAGGAAGTCGGGAATGCAAGAAGCGGCCAATCCGTAGAGCACACCAGGAAGCCATGTGCGCTCCTCCATCATCCGGTACTTGTCAACCAAGCGGTTGATGCCAGTCGCCTGGATAAACACGAGTATAGCGGCCAATGATGCTGAAAGCACAGGATTGATTTCTACGTTGGCCAAAAGCCGTTCATAATACACTCTTTCTCCTCCGCTTTCTCTCGATTCCGGGGTTATCCATCCCAATATCGCCGGCAATCGTAGCGCGGCAATATATGCTACCAACAGAAAGACGGTGAACGACTCGTTATTTCTAAAGAGAGCAAGCATGGGAATGGGTCAACTCCCGCAAAGACGGAGCATATAGGTGCGGCAAAGTTCTGCAAAGCAACCACATAGGCGCCAATCGTGCGGGAAAAAAGCCATGAATTAATTCGCTTTTGGTCGCTGGCGCGCTTTAAGGGTTGAGGGGGCGATGCCTAGAGCGCTGTCCAATTCAACGTGAGGGAAAGAGCAGGTCAGTCCAATCTTAATAATGGCTAAGTGGTGGATGGCATGCTCGAAGGTAAAGATCAGCTCTCGGCCCACAGTGCTGGAGTAGCAGGGCTTTACGCTGCTACCTACCTCAGCAAGTACCATGACCGGTTGGTCGAAATCGAGAGTCATAACCGCTCTGATGGTTTCCTGAAAAACTTGACGCGTCACCAAGGGCTGCATTTCATACAAGACGTTGCGAGGTCGCGTAGAGTAGTCTATCACTCCACCTGACATTGCACCGTTTTGCAGGCATTGGAAAAACTCCAGTATGTGCCGAAAGTGTTGGCCAAGGCTGTTGTAGCCAAGCTCCGAAAGCGGGCGGCAGTACTCTTCTTCTGAAAGTTGCTCTAATACACAGGTTACTTGTTGGCTCAGGTTCAGTAGCGCGGATCGAATAGGCATAGTCAAGATGTCTTAGGCTAAGAAATGTCGGCGTAAATGTACTGACCAATGCATTCTTTATACACAAGCTTATAGTTTAGGCAGACAGAAGCTGCTTCTTGAAAGTCTCGAATTCGGCCTCTGTTAGCAGTCCGGAGTCAAGCAACTGTTTGAGTTTGAGCAACTCGTCCGCAGGTGAAGCACCTGAAGTGAGCGTCGAAGTCTTTGCGATTTGCTTTTCTGTGGCTAGGTCCACCAGGTGTGTGCGGTGGTTCATACAGAAGCGCACAAACGCCTCCTGTCCTATCATCAGCCGGATGGGTGCGGGCAGAAACTCATACGCCATGTGAAAAGTTGCCTCCATTCGATCTTCGCCGATAGACTGTGTCAGCGTGCGTAGGCTGAGCAGCGGCAGTACTTTTTGCTGAATAATTTGCTGGATCTGAGGCAGGTAGTTCTTCAGAGGGTCCAAATCAGCCAATACTTGCTTGGCGGTCTGCCTCAGGTTTGCCTCGGCTTCCTCTGCCTTTTTCTTCAAATGGGCGGCCTGTTCTTCCAGTTGCCCTTTCCACTTGCCCTTGATGTTTTTGAACATGATGCGCGGTAATTACAGTGCATTTTTCAAAGAATGCTCAAAGATAGCTAGGAGTACACACCTGCAGAAGACATCCCATCATCTGGCATACTCGGCCCTGCGGAAAAGCCGCTACCTTTGCGGCGAAAAAGAGAATCACCCATGACTTCGCGCGAAATTCGCCAGCAATTCCTCGACTTTTTTGCCTCCAAAGGGCATAAAATCATACCCTCGGCGCCCATTGTGGCCAAGAATGACCCCACGCTCATGTTCGTCAACTCTGGCATGGCGCCGCTGAAGGACTATTTCTTGGGCAATCAAAAACCACCCGCTCCGCGCGTAGCAGACACCCAAAAGTGCCTGCGCGTAACCGGCAAGCACAACGACCTGGAAGATGTAGGTAGCGACGGCTACCACCACACCATGTTCGAGATGCTGGGCAACTGGTCGTTTGGCGACTACTTCAAGAAAGAAGCCATTGCCTGGTCGTGGGAGCTGCTCACGGAAGTATATCGCCTGCCCAAAGACCGCCTCTACGTAACCGTGTTTGAGGGCGATGCGGCCGAAAACCTTCCCTTCGATGAAGAGGCGCGCAATGAGTGGCTCAAGTACGTGCCGGAAGAGCGGATTTTAGCTTTTGGCAAAAAGGAAAACTTCTGGGAAATGGGCGACCAGGGGCCGTGTGGGCCTTGCTCCGAAATCCACATTGACTTGCGCCCTGATGCTGAACGAGCCAGGCGGGATGGCCGTGATTTGGTGAATGCTGATGACCCAAACGTCATCGAGATTTGGAACAACGTCTTCATGCAATTCAACCGGCGCGCTGATGGCTCCTTGGAGGAACTGCCCGCCAAAAGTGTAGACACCGGCATGGGCTTCGAGCGGCTGTGTAGGGCCGTTCAAGGGGCAGCCTCCAACTACGACACCGATTTGTGGAGGCCGCTGTTCGATTTTCTGGAAAAATACACAGGCATCCGTTACGAGGGCACCTACTCCGACCTGCACGCTCAGTGGAAGATGACAGACGTAGCCATGCGCGTTGTGGCCGACCACTTGCGCGCAGTCTGCTTTACCATAGCCGATGGCGAGATGCCCTCGAACACCGGGGCGGGTTACGTTATCCGCCGCATTTTGCGGCGCGCTGTGCGCTATTACTACTCTTTTTTAGGGCAAAAAGACCCTCTTCTTTATCGTATGGCGCCTATTCTGGCCGAAGAGTTTGCCGATGTCTTCCCAGAACTTAAAGCGCAGATTGACTTCGTGGTGCGCGTGGTGTTGGAAGAAGAAAAAACCTTCTTGCGCACTTTGGAGAGTGGTCTGAAGCGCATTGAATCGCTCGAAGTGCGCAACGGCATATTAGATGGCCGCCAAGCTTTCGAATTATATGACACCTATGGCTTCCCTATTGACCTGACACGCCTCATCGCGCGGGAAAGAGGCTGGACGGTGGACGAGGCGGGCTTTGAGAAGGCGCTGCAAGAGCAAAAGGAGCGCTCGCGAAAAGATGCTGCCAAGGCGGTTGGCGATTGGATCAGTCTGTGCGATGACAGCGAGGTAGTGTTCCTCGGCTATGACCAATTAGAAGTGCCCGACGCCCGGGTAGTGAAGTACCGCACCGTGCAGGTGAAGGGCAAGCCACAGTACCATATCGTGCTCAATCGCACACCCTTCTATCCTGAAGGCGGTGGGCAAGTTGGCGACACTGGATGGCTGTATTTTGGAGAGGAAAAAATCCAGGTGCTCGACACCAAGAAGGAAAACGACTTGATTAGCCACTACGTCGAGCGCCTGCCTCAGCACATAGACGCACCGACCGTCCGCGCTCAGGTGGACGCCCAACGCCGCCGCCTAATAGAGAACAACCACTCTGCCACGCACCTGCTGCACGCGGCCTTGCGCCGTGTTTTGGGCCATCATGTACAGCAAAAAGGCTCCTACTTGGACGATCAGACGCTCCGCTTCGACTTCTCCCATTTCCAAAAGGTAACGGACCACGAGCTGGCGCAAATCGAGCATTTGGTTAACCGGAAGATACGGGAGAACATCGCCTTGGAAGAGGCGCGAAGCATTCCGATAACTGAAGCCCAACAGATGGGTGCCATGATGCTCTTCGGAGAGAAATACGGAGAGCGCGTGCGCGTCATTACTTTTGACCCCTCTTACTCGCGCGAGTTGTGTGGCGGGTGTCACGTAAAGCAGACAGGGCGCATTGGCTTTTTCAAAATCGTTTCGGAGGGAGCTATCGCAGCAGGTGTGCGCCGCATAGAGGCTCTGACAGCAGATGCCGCAGAGCGCTATGTGTCCACCTTAGAGCGCGATTTAGCAGCCATTCGGGCCTTGCTTAAAGCGCAGGAGCCAGCGCGCGCGGTGGCCGATTTGCAGGAGGAGAACAAACGCCTACAAAAGGAAATCGAACGCTTGCTTCAGCAGCAAGCCAACCGACTTCGGGAAGAGCTGCGTCAGCAGGCCGAACGCCACAATGGTTTTTCCGTCGTCGCCGCGGTTGTACCCTTGAGCGATGCCAACATCATCAAGACCTTGGCGCATGAGTTGGAGCGCGAGTTAGGCAGCGCGGTTGTGGCTTTAGGCGCTGTCAGCGGCGAAAAACCTCTGCTTACAGTGCGTATTAGCGAAACCTTGGTGAAAGAACACGGCCTGCACGCTGGCAACATGGTCCGAGAGCTCGCCCAAAAATATCTGCGCGGCGGAGGGGGCGGCCAGCCCTCCTTTGCTACGGCCGGTGGCACTGATGCTTCGCGCTTGTCGGAAGCTATTGCGGCCATTAAGGCCTATTTGGCTTAAGTGGAAATGGTGGCCAGGATGGCATTCATCCAAAACAATAGGTAGGGATGGTGAGCCAGGTGGCGCCTGAAAATTTGCCTGCAATTGCTGTCCTAACTGGCTGCAAGCCTTTGGCTTCGAGACTTTTTCAACAGGGTAACGCCCCTTTTTGGCAAATAGTTATGAAGAAAGGAATAGCTCTTTTACTGTACCTCTACGCCACGGCTAACCTTTTAGCCCAGACGCCTGAAGTAGAACTTCGCGCGGGTTTGGTCATCACCAAGTCCTGCCGCATCAAACCTCAAGCGTATGTCCTGGCGGCCCAAGCAGACGTAAGTCCAGGCGATCCATATCAGCCTGTCATTGCCATTGTGGGGGATGATATCGAGGTAGATTTTCAGCAGGCCGAACTGCGCAGCCCTGCGCAGCCCGAACGTCCTGACCGCTTCATGGGGTTGGCCATTGAGGTGCGGGGCAAAAACGTTACTCTCAAGAACGCCCGTGTACATGGCTACAAGGTTGGGCTTTTGGCGCACCATTCTACGGGGTTGAAGGTGGAGAACTGCGATTTCTCCTATAACTATCGGCCTCGCTTGCGCTCTTCGCGGGAACGGGAAGACTTTTCTGATTGGCTCTCCTACCACCAGAACGACCGCAACGAATGGCTTCGTTACGGAGCGGGGATTTATTTGGACAGCTGCCCTAACGCCACCGTGCGCGAGTGCCGCATCACTGGCAACCAAAACGCGCTACTGATGACGCGCTGCGACGACGGTCTTTTTTACAACAACAACTTCTCTTTCAACTCTGGGCTTGGTATCGGGTTGTACCGCAGCAGCCGCAACCGCATCATGCACAACCGATTGGATTGGAACGTGCGCGGATACTCACACGGGTTTTACCAGCGCGGCCAAGACTCGGCAGCCATCCTATGCTATGAGCAAAGCAGTAATAATGTCTTTGCCTTCAATTCGGCTACTCACTCCGGCGATGGCTTTTTCCTCTGGGCGGGTCAAACGACGATGGACACAGGAGAGGGCGGTTGTAACGATAACCTTATCTATGGTAATAACTTCAGCTATGCTGCCACCAATGGCGTGGAGGCGACCTTTAGCCGCAACCGCATCCAGGGCAACCTCATCCGAGAGTGCACTTATGGCGTGTGGGCGGGTTACAGCTACGAAACGACCGTATTTGGCAACCTTATCACCAACTGCCAGACGGGGGTAGCCATTGAACACGGACAAAATAACACCATCCGCCTCAATCTTTTCGACAGCGACAGCATCGCAGTGCACCTCTGGGAACGCGATAAGCAACCCGATGACTGGGCCTATGCTCAGAAGCGCGACGTCCGCAGCCGCGACGCCGTCATTGACCGCAACGCATTCCTGCGCTGCGCCGTGCCGCTCAAAATTGCTTCGTCAAAAAATATCTCTGTCAATGGAGAAAATCTCTTCAGCGGTTTTCAGACCCTCCTCGAAACACCCAAACCCAACGAGGGCCTGAAATTCTTGCGCAATGACCTCTACGGCTCGCGCGAACAGATAGAGCAGACTTGGCAACATCCGGATTTAAATGCTTCGCGCAAACTGAACTTCAGTCACCCTGAACAGCAACCGCTCAACCCCTACAAACCGCTTGAAATACAGCAGTGGGAAATTGACGAACCCGATAGCCTGCCCGGCGGTATAAATACTGGCCTGCCCCCAGATATGCCTACCGGAAGACAGCATATCCTTGTGTATGAATGGGGGCCCTCTGACTTCCAGCGACCTTACGTAACTATCAATAGCGCACTGGAGACACCAAGAGGCGACAAAACCTACATACTGCGCCTTTTAGGCCCTCCGGGAGAGTGGAAGCTCGTGCAACAACGCGGCAAGGTTACGGTGAGCAGTACCTCTGGCACATTGCCTGGCTATCTGAACGTCTCGCCTGCCCCGGGCGAAGAGGAGGACTTTTGGCTGGAGTTTGAATACAGGGGCTTGCGCCCCATAGTGGATGCCTTTGGGCGTTCGACACCGGCTGGTCAGCCCTATCGGTTTGTTTTTCAGCGCTATGACAAGCGGATGAATTGGCGCGTGCAATGGTATAATCCCACTGATGAACAATGGAACAACCTGCTGAAGCGCACTCCGGATGCTGCACCTTTAGAGGAAACGGCTGGCCTGAAAGCTGTTGCTGAAAAGACAGTCAAAGACCTATACTTTGCTTGGTGGGGCGTTCCTGCCGAAGGGGTTCTAGCAGACCGCTTTGCTACCACCGCCACCTCTACAGTAACCGTATCGCCAGGGCGTTATCGCATCGAGCTCACCTCTGACGATGGAGCGCGCCTATATGTGGATGGGCGTTGTCTTATAGACCGCTGGGATATCCATGAGCCTACAACTGATGAGGTAGAGGTAGAATTGGGTGGCGATCACTCGTTTCGCATTGAGCACTTCGATGCAGGTGGCTTCAGCACTTTGTACTTCCGCCTGCGGCCTGTTCGCTAAGTCCATGCCCGGGCTGCGGGTCTTTTTCGTACGGCGCTTTTTATGGCCGAAGTTCGTATTTACGGTATCCGGCATCATGGTCCTGGTTCTGCGCGTAGCTTGCTGGCAGCATTGCAAGCAGATATGCCAGAGATACTGCTCGTCGAAGGGCCTGCTGACGCTCAGGCGATGTTGCCCTGGATAACCGACCCAGCCCTGCAACCGCCAGTGGCCTTGCTGTTGTATAACCCCAAGCAGCTGTCGCAGACGGCTTTTTTCCCGTTTGCCGAGTTTTCGCCTGAATGGCAGGCTATCTCCTTTGCCTTGCGCCGCGACATTCCAACCCGGCTGATAGACCTGCCTATGTCACTCACCTTTGGCCTGCATGAAAATGCAAAGGAAAGGCCCTCTGCTGAGCGGTATGATCCGTTCACGGACATTGCCCGCATGGGAGGCTATACAGACCCAGAGCGTTGGTGGGAAATACACTTTGAGCACCACCGACATGCCGACCCAGCGGAAGTGTTTGCCACCATACTGGAGCTCATGCGCACCTTGCGAATGTCTCAACAAGAGCAAGGGACGGAGGAAAGTCAGGAGACATTGTTCCGCGAGGCCTTCATGCGCCAGGAGTTGCGCCGCGCACAACAGGAAGGTTTTAGGCGTATTGCTGTGGTATGCGGTGCATGGCATGGGCCAGTGTTAGCAGATATAGAGTCTTTCTCTGTGAAAACTGCTCAGCAACTGCTCAAAGGGCTGAAGCGCTGCAAGACAGAGGCCACTTGGATACCTTGGTCATTTGACCGTTTGGCCAAGCAGAGCGGCTATGCGGCGGGCGTTTTGTCTCCCGCTTGGTATCAGGAGCTGTGGGCAGGGCGCGCCCAGTTGGAGCGTTGGTTTGCTCGGGCCTCCCAGCTGCTTCGGCAAGAGGGCCAGATGGCATCACCCGCTCAGGTTGTGGAAGCAGTGCGGTTAGCACAGGCTTTGGCCGCATTGCGGGGTATGCCGTTACCTGGCATCGAGGAACTGCGCGAGGTAGCGGTAAGTGTCTTGTGTAATGGCGCGGAGGCGGCCTATGCGCTGGTCGAGCGCCATTTGGTCGTTGGCGATGTGTTGGGAAGTGTGCCCTCGAGGGTGCCCAGTGTGCCTTTAATGGCCGACTTTGAAGCTCAGCTCCGCAGTGCTCGCCTGAAGCTGAGCACAGAGGAACAATGGATGGAATTGGACCTGCGCGAGGAGGCGCACTTGCGAAAAAGTCGCCTGTTGCATCGGCTCAGGCTATTAGGCATCTCCTGGGGACAGGAGCAGGCTGTGCGCGGGCGCAAAGAAGGGCGCTTTCACGAGCACTGGCGGCTTCGTTGGCAGCCCGACTACGCCGTTCAGCTCATCGAAGCTGGGCAATGGGGCGGTACTATTGAGGAAGCCGCCAGTAATCGGCTTCGCTGGCAGCTGCCTTCGGCAAGTGATCTACCTCTGCTGGTATCGCTGTTGAATGCTGCACTTCGGGCTGATCTGCCGACTTTGGTAGGCCCCCTGTTGGAGCGTTTGGAAGACACCAGCGCCCAGTCACAAGATCTGCTCACACTGGCTGATGTGCTATTGCCCCTCGTGGAGGCATTGCGCTATGGTCACGCGCGCCGACTGGATGTAGGCGCTGTAGAGGAACTACTCGAGCGGCTAATACCCCGCGTATGTGTGCAATTTCCCGAAGCATGTGTGGGTATTCAGTACGATGTGGCTGAGGAAGTGCGAAAGCGACTGCTTCAGGTACAGCGCGCAGTAGATCTTTGGCGCCCTGAAGATTACAGGGTGCTTTGGCAAGAGGCTCTTCGGCGCATCAGTGTGCGAGGCGTGCCGCTGTTGAGTGGCCTCAGCACCCGTTGGCTCTTTGAGCAAGGTGCCCTTGCCCTCATAGAAACCACAACTGCTGTCCAGTTCCACCTCTCTCCCAGTAGCGTCCCTTTGGAAGCAGCACAGTGGTTAGAGGGTTTTCTCCAAGGTGGCGGGTTGCTACTGCTGCACAGACCCGTGCTGTGGCAAGCTCTCAACGGGTGGGTGTGTGCGTTGGCGTCTGAAGATTTTGAGTTGGTGCTCCCGTCGTTGAGGCGTTCCTTTAGCGCTTTTAGCGATGGGGAGCGTCAGAAATTACTAGCACTTGCACAAAGTCCTCAATCCCCGACCGAGGGAGCAAACCAGCACGCCCTCGACCCCGAGCGCGTACAACGATTACAGCCGATCTTGGACATCCTTTTTGGAGGAATGTAGGGCTGAGCTGTATTATTTCGGCAGTACGTATTTCTTCACGTCCTCTTCGCTTACTACGTGGTCGCACAGGATGTGCAGGCGCTCTACGACATTGGCTAACTCGCGTATGTTGCCCGTCCAGTTGTAGTCTTGTAGAGCGCGTATGGCCTCTGGTGAAAACTGCTTGGGCGGATGACCATAGTCTTCACTGATGCGCCGATTAAAGTGTTCAATCAGCAGCGGAATATCCTCTCGCCGCTCGTTCAATGAAGGCACCGGCACGACGATAACTGCCAAGCGGTGGTAGAGATCTTCGCGAAAGCGCCCGGCGTCTATCTCTTTGCGGAGGTCTTTGTTCGTGGCAGCGATGACACGGACATCCACCTTGATCTCCTTGCTATCACCTACGCGGGTAATCTTATTTTCCTGCAGAGCGCGCAGGACCTTGGCCTGGGCGTCTAAGCTCATATCGCCGATTTCATCTAGGAAAAGCGTACCGCCGTGCGCAAGTTCAAATTTACCGGGCCGATCGGCAATGGCGCCAGTAAAGGATCCTTTTTTATGGCCAAATAATTCACTCTCAATAAGTTCAGATGGAATAGCAGCGCAATTGACCTCAACCATAGGGCCGCTGCTGCGCTGACTTTTCTCGTGTATCCAACGGGCTACGAGTTCTTTACCCGACCCATTAGGGCCAGTAATAAGCACCCGGCTATCGGTTGGTGCTACGCGATCGAGCATGCGCTTGATTTCCAGAATGGGAGCACTTTCACCAATCATGGTAACACCTTTGGCGCCGCCTTTGACCTGCTTTTCCAAGTTTTTCTTGGTGACGACCAGGTCCACCTTCTCCATAGCATTGCGCACCGTAATAAGCAGGCGGTTCAGGTCCGGTGGTTTGGAAATAAAGTCAAATGCGCCCTTCTTCACGGCTTCCACGGCGGTATCAATGGTGCCATGCCCACTGACCATGATAACGGGCGTTTCGGGGGAGATTAGCTGGATGCGCTCCAACGCTTCGATGCCATCCAACTTAGGCATCTTGACATCCATGATAATGACATCGTACTTCTCGCGCCGAACCTTGGCGACACCTTCTTCGCCGTCGGCGGCCTCGTCAACCTGATACTGTTCAAATTCCAGAATTTCTCGGAGTGTGCGCCGAATAGGCACCTCATCATCAACGATTAAAATTTTGGCCATCTGCTAACTCGATTTGTTTACCCGGTGTTTTAGCGAGCCACAAAGAAAGAGGGTTTTCTTTAAAAAACGGGGCAACAGCGGTAAAGGAATTCTACACAAGTCGGAAAGGCTACCTGATGGCCACCTTCTTGAGTCTAACCATGTACTGTAGGTACTGACTCTCCAATATTTTCCCGGGATGGAGTGAAGACATTAAAGGCGCAGGGCGTAGAGACTGAAAACTCCACGCCCTGCTTGTGATACTTAATTCCGAGATATTCAGGATTATCTAGCTCTCACGGATGAGTGTTTACATCAGAGGTAATTTGTTCAGAAGGTAACTCTTGAAGTACAGCCCGTTGTTTGAATGGCGCAGTTGCATCTTTGCTCCCGACAAGGCGTGATTATTTCATGCTTACAGTTGTTGCAATAATCCTGAATGCACTCCATAGAGCACCCTGTTGTTCTGTCAAAAAATAGGATATTTTTATTCTCACTGAGAATAAGGGCTACAGACAGAGATTTATTGTTTCTGCGACCATCGGCCCAAATGTAGTAGAAAAGGCCCCCTTGTTCAGTAGTGGCAGACTTTATTCGGGCATTTGATAGTATGGCTCCATCCAGAATAAATGAAAATGTAGAGGTCAGCGTCGCGTCATCCATATGGAGCGCAGGAGCTCCATCTATTACAGCTCCTACCTGAATTTGTTGAGCATTGATGGAAAACATCCCTGAAAACAGTAAAACAAGAATGGCTGCCACTTTAAAAAAAACCTTCGTCATATAAGTGATTTTTTCGGTTTACGGCTACTCGTGAGGCTTTTCGCCATCCGCCCTGCCTACTCTTTTAGGAGAGGATTTTCGGCAGTCCAACCTCCTCTGCAACTCAACGCCTTAAATTGTAAAGCAAAGGAAACGAGATTTCCGAACATTAAAAAGCACTTTTTCGTGCCATTTCAAGTCTTTTTGCGCCATTTCAATACCTCCAATATTTCTCGTTGCTGGGTAGGCGAGAGTAGGCCTCGGGTGTAGTTGATACCTGCTGCTTTCATCCATCTTCGGAGGGTTGCTGGACTGATGCCCAGCTTTTGGGCCAACTCCCTTTTAGTGAGAGCAGTATTAGCCAGCGTCTTTAGACCCAGAACGGGAAACATATTCTTCAGGCTTTGCTTTACGATTTAGCTTGCCTCCGTGTGGGTTGCCCGGAGATTTTCCAAGACAAGCTTTTTGCAATAGCCCGAAGTGTTTTTGACGAGATTACGAGTTCGACTTCTTGTAGTAAAAAACGTAAAGGCTTAATGTTGCAGTACCCATCAAAACGCCCTTTTTTCCAATTGATTGCAAGTCCTCCTGCTACGGCATCGGACGGATTTCACGTTCTGAACAAATGACCACGTTAAAGCCTCGCAGTCCAATAAATTATTGTTGAGCAGTAGATATTTTTATGTTTTATAGTCTTACTCCATATACAGTAATAAACCAGGCTATAAAAACTTATCTGAACTTGGATAAGACACTACAGACGATGGCTAGGCCTGAAGGTCATAATAGGTATGCGGCCCCCAGCATAATTCGCCCTCCGATAGTCTGAAATCTTGAAAAACCATAGTATGTAGGAGAGAAGTCGGGCAATAATAAGATGTTACCTTGAAGATTAAGCGCATTCTCACCTATGATATAAACTCGAATACGGGGCTTGGAGAATTTGTACTCCGCATCAAAGTTGAGCAGCCAATAACGGTTAGAAACCTGCGAGAGGCTCTGCGCATTGTAAGAGACTGAAAGATTGGCTTTAAAGCGACTGTTACTGTAAGATAAACCGCCGCCTAAACGATGACTGGTTAGCCGCAACGGGCTTCCTCCCCCAAAGGACTGATTTGTGTGATTTGGGTTGTAGTGAAGCCGGATATTAAGAGCTTGCTTGATTTCTAAATTAAACGTTGTTTTACAAAATATTTCACTACTTTCGAAATTCAAGATGTCATTACCTAAGGCAGTAAGCCCCCTATTGTATGTATGGCTTAGGTTAAATGATGGCGTCAGGCGGAGCGGTCGTATTCGCCAGTTTCCCATTAGGTTAGTATTGATTTGCAGTGTGGAGGGTGATAGAAAAGATCTGTAAATGAGCCAACTTTCAATTGGAACAGCTTGATATAGCACTTCGTTACCTTTCCACGCTAATTCCTGCCTAATCATTAATAAGTACTTGCCTCTTTCTGTTCGTGCGTACGATATGTTGGCAGAAACTTTGTTCTGAGTGAAAAACGAATCCACTCTTTCATCAAAGAAAGTGTTCTCACTTCGTATCCTATTGTATCTCCAAAGGTTTTGGAACGGAGCTGGAGTCTTTTCGTAGTTTAAGGTGAAGTAAAGGTGATGTAAAATAGAGAAATCACGATATACTCCCAGTTGAAGAGATGGCAATATATAGCGATGTACAAGGAAATTTTCTACAAAAGTGCGCTGCATATAGTCTATGCGTACCTGGGCGCGGTATCGAAGCGTATCAGACCGGAGGCTCCATTCAGCGCTGCAATAGTTATTAATATCCCGTACGTGTGTATGCAGACTCCACACTCCAGCGGGTGGCTGAGGCTCTGTACTTGATGCCAAGCGATAACTGGTTTGGAAATAACCTATGGAAGAAGTTATCTGCTGTGCGCCCTTTGTTTGTTGAAGGCTAATATTGGCAGAAAGTGTTGCCTTTTCAGGAACATGAAACTGCAATAAAGAAGCCTCTGAGGTCCCGGGAACAATATCAGAGGAACTCAGGTTAGTAACCTCCCTAAGCCGGTTATATTCGTAACCTATCTTAGTACTTAGGGTACGTGTACTATCTATGCGAAGGCCACCTTCTGTCATTGTTTTAATGTCTATTGTACCTGTTCGATGTAAAAATTGATTTTCTATATACAACCCACTTAATTCTCCATTTAATGTGACGTTATCAGAGGCTTCATGAGTTCCTATAAATAGTTTTTGTTTCAGCCACTTTCTATTTCCTCTGTAATTGTTACTGATATTTATTTGTAAAGGAGTGTAATTGTCGCGTCGAAATTGTCTTCCTAGCAGGATTGCGTTTTTTTGGAGAAACTGTCGTAATACGACAGACTCTCCTGTTTTATTCGTTGTAATAAGCCTGATATTAGCTTTGCTTTTCCAACTGAGATGCCAGTCTCCTTCCATATTGATAGCAGCCAAACCATCCATTTGCTGCTGTATATCTGGCCGGATTCTAAGCATAGAGCGGATTAATTCCTCGGAGGATGCTGATGAGAATTTTTTCGGCTCTTCCATCACTTCATCTAATTCTAATCCCAAAAAGTCTAAAGCAGATATTACCGGTTCTCCCGTATTGTTAGCTTTGAGTATAAGGGAGTACCCCCATTTATCTTTAGTACGATATGCCACTAATCCGCCTTCAGCAAACTTCATCAGACCGGCACCCAAGCGGATGTCTCCGTTGAGTTTTTCTCGTGCTACATCAGTCAGTTGTACGTTCAATGCTATCTTGTCAGATTGTGCTCGAGCCTCCTGTTCTGTTGCGTCCTTATAATTTCGAATGATTTGAATTCCCTTTATATCTCCTGCGGCTATGCTTTCTGTCATTGCTTTGTGCAAACTTCCAAAAATATCGCGGCCTTCCACGAGGGCTAAGTTAACCCTTTTGCCTTTGTACATGATACCGCCCTCACCGACACTAATGTCGGGCAAACGGTTTAATATGTCCTTCAGATTGGTGTCTGAAGAATCTCGATATAGCGAAAGATCGTAAATGAGGGTATCCCCGTGCTCAATGATACCTATTTTGCTGGCTGAAATCTCTACTACTCTCAGCGTAATTGGAACCTCTTGGAGTACTACCGTAAAAAATAGACTGTCTGAGTCTTTTATAGTAACACGCTCAACCCAAGGCTCTAAACCTAAAGAAGAAACATGAAGCACGTAATGTCCGGGCTGTACTCCAACTATGACCCATTCACCCGAAAGTCGAGATCGCGTGTGGTGAACTAATGTGGCTGAGTCTGCTCCAAGTAGCTTCACTACCGCCATGGGTACTACGGTGCTATCCGACTCCATTACCAGACCTCGGATAACACCCTGGGCAGTGGTCTTGGAGGGAATGGCATAAAGGATAAAAAGCAGCCAACAATAATTCTTCATGGAAGATTAGTTGTCAGAAGTCTTCCAATTAACCCCTTTCCTGACGGATGGGAATGGCTTGGTGTTCTTCGGAAACTCTATGATGATGTTATTTCTGGTTTCTACTCGCTTAGCTGTCATTGAATGATACGGAGAGTATTCACACATCAGAATCATTCCTGGCAGGCCACACCATGGCTTTCCGGGACCATCCGGAATTGGAATGTCTTCGGCGTACCAAACTACACTATTTTTAAAAATAGCCTTTTTACACTCATATCCGGCAATGTTTTTTGTCTCTCCCGGCACTAATTGCCATTCATGACATTCCACTGTATCCACATAACCAAGGGTCGTGTCTTTTGCGGCAATAAGATAAATCTTCTCTTCTTCAAAGTTTCTCAGCTGGGCAATATAATCTGACAAATGCTGAACATTGCTATTCAAAAAGCGAAAAGCAGACTTTCCATTAATATATTCATACGTATAATGGTTCACCCACGGCCCTTGCTCTTTAATAAGCCCCAATACCGACGCTTTTTCCTTTGGGATTGCAGAGGCCTGTTCTTTCAAAAGGGAATAAATGTCCTGCACCTCTTCGAATTCGATATAAATGCCTCTGCTCTGGGCGAGGATTTGAGAGGTACATAAAATAATAACCAAAACAGTAGTGTTTAAGCCTTTCATAGAGATTTAATTTAAATAGAGGTGCCCTCCTGAAAATAGAGGACACCTCTAAGTTTTTGTTCAAGGACAATACACTGAACCGTTTCCATTTAAAGGATGCTGCCCATCTACAACCACAACTGTAATGCAGGACGAGTAGTCTTCTATGAAAATGATGTCATCAAGTACACCACCGTCAAGTACGACTACTATTCTCAATTCAGGCTTTTCTCTTTGTAATTCTTTGCTACACATCGGGCTTTCAAACGCTAAAACATCGCTGTTTAGGTTGCAAGTACCAGAAGCCTTAACCTCTACGAAGAATGAAGACATAAGAAAGATGAGCATCAGAAGGGGTACTCTGATAAGCGTTAACAGTCTCATTTTGAAAGTAATTTTTGTTTTACCGGCTATTCGTGAGGCTTTTCGCCATCCGCCCTGCCTACTCTTTTAGGAGAGGATTTTCGGCAGTCCAACCTCCTCTGCAACTCAACG
>FWWL01000752.1_pt1 | contig 86031 bp, 73 predicted proteins | sample 2228331 | NCBI WGS metagenome assembly FWWL01 (sample SAMEA103939775, study PRJEB20133) | metagenome | reverse complement strand
GTATTGACATAAATTCTGTTTATTAGCACCATTCATTTCAAACTTGGTAAACCCTAAAGACTTAGCCTGCTGTAATAATTGCCAGATCATAAATTCGTTTGCATAATTATATTTTTTATCTTTGGGTTTGGGTAAACCCATCCATCCTAAAAACCTATGATAGGCTTGATTTAGAGTAACCCCAACGAGTTCATCATTATCATATAAGCATTGTAGGATTAAGTTTTCCGGGTAAGTTTTCAAAACTTCCTTAAGATAAACAGGATCTACAGTATGTTTTAATCCTTGTTCGTTATATCTCTGCGTCAACAAGTCTGTCAGGCTTGAAGTATCATCACTTCTTACAAGTTGACATTTTAAGTCTTCACCTTTCCGTATAGACTGCTTGCCTATACTTGTGAACCCTTCCAAGATATCTTCGAGTTTAGGTTTCAGGTCTATCATATAAGTATAGCTTGGAGTAATCTGGTAATTCAGCCATTGAAAGGGTCTTATATCCAAAAAATCTGGTACCATGATTGTCAAAAAATAATTGGGAGCTATTCTTTTAAGTTCTTCATCAATTTCTTCTGCTACTAAATTGATCATGGATTCTCTCTTGTCTTGTTTTATACTGTCGTAGTCTTTATACATAACCGGACCTAGGTAAGGGATTCCTGACTGGGGAGGAGGTGAAAATAATAACTTTATACTAAGTATCTTTTTGTAAAAAAGCGGAAAGACGCAGATTAATTGTTCTCCTTTATAAATTCCATAAGGCAAAAATTCATAGCCTGTGTACTTTTCTACCAACTTAAGAAAACCCCATTTGTGATAAATAAGACCGTAAGAACTATTATCAATAAATTTATCCCATCGGTTCTGGTCTGTAATAAGATTAATAGCCATTTTCCTTCCACCACCTCAATATCTCTTCTCCCGAAGTCATCCATGCATTTCTTTCTCTACCATACTGTAATATTTTTTCGTATATTGCGCGCCAATGCTCTCTAAAAGGACAGCTAAAAACATTATTATGCCAAAGGATAGTAATAACTCCTTTGTTTAATTCCACTTTTTCTAAAAGTTGTTTGATTATCTCCCATGCCTCATGGGGCTTAGCAAAGTCAAACATTGCACACTCCATTACATGTAAGGGTAATTCGTATATATCTAACCACCTTTGATGCTGTAAATCATAAGGTCTAAAGGGGTGGCACATTCCATTTCTAAAACCAACCATATTGGTGTAGCCATAGGTTGAATCATAAGTAAAACCACATTTTCGCAGAATATCCCAGGTATCAGGAATTTGAAATCTTAAATAATGATTCCTATAACCGGTAACTTCTCTGCCTAAAGCTTTTTCTAACCTGCTTTTCTCTTGTTTAATAACGTCAATGTCATTAAAAGAATAATAGCCTCCATGCAATCCTACTTCCCAACCATTCTCGACTATTAATTTAAGTTCATCTGCAATATCTTCGATGTTATATCGGAATCTTCTAGGATCTTTCGAAGCTGTCATAAAATAAAAGGTCGATTTAGCGTTATATTTCTTTTCCAGTTCCATTATCTTTTGAAAATTTATGTAGGGACTCGTTTGTTTTCCCAGCCTATTCCAAAGTAAGTGTTCTTTTAAACCACTCAAGTCTCTTTTTTTGATACTCACCAAACCTGATAAAATCCGATGGGAAAGAGGCGGATAAATATCATCTACATCATGAGTCAAACAAATTGCAAATTTTTTATTATCCGGATAGTCTGCTTGGTATCCATGTTTCATCAGGTATTCTGAAACAACCGGACTCATAACGTTCCTTCGGCATAACCCGTCATACCTGGATTTTGTATCAAGTTTTTCTTTATCATTTACATAACTTTCCCAAAGTTCGGCATTGTTTTTCAAGCTATCAAATAAAGCTATATTCACGTTAGAAATATCACCCTTTCTAAAGTTTCGAATTTTCACTTAATGCAGAAAAGGATTCAGCATGATTTATACTGTGAGGATAATGCTCAACAAACCATATCATAAATGAGGTAACATCAATCTTATCCTGCAGCAAACTTTTTCTTTTTTGTTCCCATAATATTCTGATATCAGGGTTTTGTGCCAGTACGAGAGCTTTATATAAGGCCTGATCCGGATCCCTATAGTTAAACACCAAGCCGTACTTTACTTCCAACTCTCTAAATATCCCCAACTTACTCTGTCCTATAAAAGTATTGCATCTTACCACCGGTATACCCAAAATTGCAGCTTCCGTTGTCATTGTTCCGGAATCTGTGACAAGCAGATTAACCCCTGTAAGAAAGTTATGCATATCTTCTGGATTTAATTTTATTCTGTATCTTTCTAAATCATCTGAAAGAGGAGCTTCAGAGGAAATATAAACGGTAGAGTATTTACTTAGTTCAGTAATTAATTTTCTCTTAAATTCAAGGTCAAATACCTCTTTACCAATGTCATGAAACGCTCTTTTAACAAAACGGAGCAGAGTAATAGTCCCAACTGTTGTTATAGCAGGGTCTGGCCTGAACCACCGGGGATGCAAATAAGCAAGTTCCTTATAGCCTTTAATATTGATTATATTTTTTCCAGTTTTTTCAAATCCGGAAAAGAGACAAATAGTTTTTGCAAACCACTTATAATAAGGGAATGTGAAATGATCGCCATCAAAAATGATGCTGGGTTTTCTTATAAACCAAGCCACATGAGAGGCCCGAACGGAACCAAACCCTAAAAAGATATCAGGTTTAAATTTTCTGGCAATCTTATACATCTTAATGTCCATGACAGGAATGTTAAAGATTCTTTTAAGCAATGACTTTCCATAAGTGCCTAAATTTATATACTTAATGCCGAAGGCTTGCAGTAAAGCTATAGCAATATCCTTATCACTGACGGTTACCAGTACCTGATTTCCTCTTTTTTGCATATCCAATATAAAATTTTTAAAAAAGTGAACTTGAGAGGGATGGCCAATATCAACGATTATTCTCATAGTGTTCTCTCCTTACATCTAATTGTATTATCATAGTAATTTTCCGAATAATGCAGATAGTAAACCCCCTTTATTCCAGGAATTTCTGTAAAAGGTAAAAGCTGATCGGGCCAGGCAGTTAGCCCTTGTTATTTCCATATAAGGCTTTTGCAGCCCGCCAAAGCCTCTGAAAACCGGTTCGATATTTCTGTGCATTGAACCCTCAAAATCAAAACTTAACGATACTTTACTAGCAAATTTAATTGCCTCCCATAATGCAAGGAAATGGGCACCATGGTTATTTAAAGTAGGGTCTCCACCTCCAAATAAGTAGTAAGCAGCCTTTTTGTCATAAACGATATAAACTGCTGCATGAATTTGACCACTTTGATCTACAGCAAAAAACTTCTTTGACGCATTGTTTTTTTCACATGCTTCATCTATTCGCCTGACATAATCCCGTGAATAAGGAGCAGTCAACTTTTGTCTTTGATATGTGAGGTCATTGAGATCCAGCAGTTTTTCTAAGCTCAAATCTGTTATTACCTCAATACCCTGATTTCGGGCTCGATTAATTTTACGTTTTGTACTATAACGTACGTTCTCCCAAACTTCATCTAAATTTGTAAGATCATCTATGACATAGGTATAGCGAGTTGTTTGCTTGAAATTAGCCCAATAAAGAGGCAGCCAATTGGTAAACCCCGCAGAAAAGCGTTGATAAAACAAGCTGTACCTTGGCAAAAGACTAATCAACTCATGCATTAACTCCATATCATCGGATAGTTGTTCCGGATATTTAAGCTTGCGAGGTGGAGCAAACATAATTCCTAATCTTGGTGTTAGCTGAGGCAAGATTATCAAATCAAGCCAGGCTAACTTTTTAAATGTCAGTGGCCAGGCTGCTAATATTTGATTATTCTTTTTAATAGAAAGAATAGTATACTTGTTTGGAGCTACCGTATCCAGCCACCATGATTTTTGAAATAAAGAACCCTGTGGACTGGAATCTACAAAATTATCATATAACTGTACTTCACTAATCATGATTTTATACCCTCCTTTTTAAAACGGTTTGGGGCAATATATTTTTTCATGATTCGCCAGAGGAAGTTTTTTAACAGGAGAACGGATACTTTTCTTATGTAATTTCCGTACTTTATTTTAGATTTTTCTTCGCCATACCGGGCAGGAATCTGGACATCCTTCACCTTTGCACCCAGCACATTCAATTTGGCTAATAGGTCATTGCAGTAGCCGTACCTGGGATAAACTTTATTTAAATCAAGCCTTCTTAACGCTTCACAAGAAATTGCAGTATAGCCATTCTGCGGATCTAGTACGTCCCAGTAGCCAGACGAAATGTGCGTCAGCCAAGTGAGTATAACATTTCCCAACAATCTCCATTTGCTCATTCCAATTGTTAACTCTGTCCTGGATAGCCTATCTCCTTTACTATAATCGGCAGCCCCATCCACAACCGGGTCTAGTAAGCGAGAAAGATGAACCGGGTCCATCTGATTATCACCAGCCATCACTGCTGCAATATCCATTTTATCCTCCAGAGCCAGCCTATACCCTGTAATAATGGCTGCACCAACGCCTTTATTATTTAGGTGACGGGTAAGCTTCAATCGATTGTCTTTTAAAAATCGTTCAGCTACTGTAAATGTTCTATCCGTTGAACAATCATCTATCATGTAAATCCTATCAACGTAAGCAGGCATTGTTTTTATGACTTTCGTTATATGCAGTTCTTCGTTATATGCAGGAATAACAACACCAATTAACCTTCCTCGATACATAAAGTTCCTCCAATATTAAACCTCCATGCTGCCGTTTCACGGCAGAACATAAAACCCGGAAGAACAAGGAATGAGCCACATTAAGTGAAATTCCGCAGTTCTTCCTAAGCGAATTTTTCAATTCGCTTTGTGAAGAACAATTTTTCTTCACACTGCCTCGTTATATTAAATGGGCATAATCAGAAATTCTTAGGGCCGCCTTTAAAAAACTATTCCTCCAAGGGCCAAGTCTAAGCAACTTCATGGCGAGGTGGGATGGATAATCCATATCCCCATATTTTAAAATAAGCTTTTTATTTAGGGGCTTATTTAAAAACCTTAAAATCAATTCAATATCCTCATCACTAAAATCCATAAAACATTCCCGATGAGACATTGCACAGGTTATTTCTTCTCCCATCTCCATTTCCCAAAGTTTCTGATACTTTGATAATTTTATCTCTGACAAATCACCCTCATTTAGGGCTTCTACTGCAACCTGCCCGCATATTTGCGCTCCCCTAAGACCCATATAAATACCACCGCCTGATATGGGTTTAATCTGACTGGCGGCATCCCCAACCAACATCGCATGGGGTGAATATATCTTTGGCATTAAACCCAAAGGTACTGTGCCTCCCGCACAACTTATAATTTTAAGATTCCGAAAATTTTGCTTATATAGTTTTACCATCTCCTGGAAATAATGCTCTGCGGAATATTTTGGTTGTATTAGTGCATATCCTGTTCCTATCCTGCAGGTTTTAGAATCGAGAGGAATAATCCAACCAAACCACCCTGGTGCAATATTCTGGCCTAAAAATACACTTATTAAGTGAGTATCTGAGCTTTCCAGTTCTGCATCAACTGAATACATCACAGCATTAGGATTATTACAATTTAGCTCAAGCCACCTAGCCACCTTGGAATGGGATCCATCAGCTCCTATCAACAGTTTTGTATTCATCGTAACCGTTTTGTTATTGTCGGTAGCTGTTAGCCGAAATCCGTCTGTTATTCGCTGGGTCCCATCTATCTTCAAACCTTTAACCACTATTGCTCCTGCATTTTCAGCCTTGGCACCTAATTGCTGATCAAAAGCAGCACGGTTTATAGCAAGTGGCGCCTCTCTGTTGCTTTCTAAATACATACTCGAACCTAGAGGGGAAAACACATGTAATCCACTGAATTCGTTAATAACAACACTTTTATCTATTCCTGCCAGTCTCATGGCACGAGAAGATATAAGTCCTGCACATTGTACCGGCAAACCTATTTCCTGATGTTCTTCTATAACCAGTACTTTAAAACCGGAGAGAGCAATCTGCTGTGCTGTAAAACAACCCGACGGACCGGCCCCTATAACAACAACATCCCATTCCATACTATTCCTCACTTGATTAAGTATTTTCAAAAAATAATTGTTGACGAATCCACATCTTAGTTACTTTAGACATAACTGTCCATAATAACGCCCTCTGCTTCAGTTGCGCATTCCCTTCATTCGGCGCGAATAAAGTGTCACCCTGCCTTTGTCCGTTCATCATTGTGCTATACGCAGCTTGACACTTTACTATATTAGCAATTTATGCATTCTCGCTCGTAATGGAAACTTATACAATATGTTAAGAGAATAAATATCAGATTAAGTTGCAATGAGCCAATGTTTTATGTGCTGCAACAATACCTTTTATAAATAACTCCTGATCAACTGTAGAATGACTGTCAGAACCTATACTTATGGGAATATTTAATTCAATAAGTTGAGCTAAGAACTCTTGAACCGGTACCTGATGTTTAACATTAACTTCAAATATTTTTCCGGAACTTTTACCCAAAAGACACAACATATTAATCGTTTCATGAGTTAGAGGTATTTTATAATTAATTAACTCAGCAGCCGGATGGGCAATGATGTCTACTGAATTGTTTTTTAACATGCTTTGTATTGTTATAAGCCAGTCTTCATACACTTTACTTTTCTCAAGTGTGTTATCATGGATGGAGTAGAATTGATTTGATTTCGAAGGAATTCTGTGAATGGATCCTAGGACATAGTCTACTTTATCTCTCCATTTATCGTTAAGATCGATATCACCGGCACATGTTACAGCTTTGGCCTCAAGTCCGGTGACAATTTGTATAACGCCTTCATATTTTTCTTTTAATCTATTTGCTTGATCAATAAAATCAGATACCCATTCACTTTTTCGCCATACATGATCCACAAGTCCAATTCTTTTTAAACCTAAAAATATCGCATTTTGAATCATTTCTTCACAAGTATTAGCACCATCGGAAAACTTACTGTGATTATGCAGATCTGATATCATTAATAAAAAACCTCTTTCCAGTAGCGGAGCATTTTAGTGTTCCACCTTATATTTACACATGGTATTTCTTCCTGTAGTGCCATTTTTACTGCGTAATAAGGAAGATTAGCCCCAGCCCCGGTACAGTGCACTATTGTGCCCTGTATACGGGGATTTATTTCCAGTATTAGGGGGATATTATTTTTTGCCCGCTTCACCTGAACCCCTATATTGCCGTGAAGACCAAGGCTTTGTATTATTTCATTACAGTAATTGATTACATCGTTTTCTTTAACAGTCTCACCTTTTATACTAATCCCAGCGCTCATTACATCACGCCTCCGAGGAATCGTATATAGTGGTTTTCCGTGATCTACCAACAAATCAACACTGTATTCCTTACCAGGAAGATATTCCATAATGATTAATTCGGGAAAAGTCTCTGTCTCATCAAAAATTGACATAATTTCATCCATGGTTATATAGGTTGATATTGGCTTCATTTCAAACAATAGATTATACTTTTTTATTTTACAGTCAATAATTCTAAATCCTCTGCTTCCGTTTGCCTGAACCGGTTTAAAGCAAATTGGTTCATCCGGATACCCTAAATCTTTCGTGGCTTTCTCAAACTCTTCTTTCGATGTCACTACGGAGAAACGTGGTACAGGAAGGCCAATGTTTTTCATATAGTTGAATAGTTTACCTTTGTTATTTGCTATGCATAAAGGGCTATAATCTGAGATTGAAATAATAGTACCCTCATTCTGAAACTTATCTTTATTTAGAGAAAGAATTTCAAGCTCACTTGTAACCATAGGTAAAACTGCTACAGCTTTTTCATTTTTCGCAATTTCTAGCAGCCGCCGAATAAAATCAGGTTCATTAGCTAGAGGAATCCGGTACCCTTTATCAACGAGTCGGAATCCGACTGCTTCACTCGAAGCATCTACCCCAACCACACGAATGGAACGTTCACCATTTTCTCTAAGACTTTTTATGACACCCGGAGCACCCGGGGCACCTGCTCCGGTAATAATGACGGTTATATCTTTCACCTTCCACACCTACCTTACTGAATAATCCAACGTATAACTTCAAATGCTTCTGCAAACGTAACCCCTATTTGGTTTCCACGGGTTATAGCCAGTGAACGGATAAAGCTTTCATTGGCATATTTTCGGTCAGACTGTGATTGATAACATTTGAGGGACTCTATTTTTTTATCTACGTGCTTTTCATCCAGAAAAACAAATAATTGGGTATTAAAAGTTAGATTGTTCCAGGGCAATTCATACCCCAGGATGGAAATCTGTTTAAAAGCCCTAAGACCTTCTGATGCAATACAAAAATGATCTTGATGAATATCATGCAGAGAAGGCATTAATATTAGATCAGGTTCAATTTCGTTTCTTAATAATATCAAGTCATCAAGTATTTGTTGTCTATGACTTTCAAATGTTCTTACTTCATAACGAAATATTTTTAAGTTTTCACTCTTTATTCCTAAAACCCCTGTGGCATTCTTCACTTCTATTTCTAGAATGTTTTTGGGCAGATGAGAAGGTATAGATAATTCACAAACAGAAAATGCCGCGTAAAACACCTCTGCTTTATCGAAGATTAACTTTGCTATTGTTCCACCACACCCAAACTCCCCATCATCGGTATGGGGAGCTAAAACCAAGACTCGTTTTTTCATACTATCATTCCTTAAAAACTAACCGAAAGAGGATTAATATTTTCTTTGCAAAATTGTAAATAGAATCTCTTAGAAAAGCCTTGGACCATCCCAAGAAGTTAGATCCCCAGCGTTCAGGATGGCAATTTATATAAATACACTTCTCTTTATTGACATCTAAAAATCGAATTACATCAATTGTACTTCTATAGTTTGTATCTTCATTTTTTACTTTCAATTTATCCTTAAAATTATTAGCTCCATTCCAATTCCTACCTGTATCAGTTAGATATATTGGAATATCACTGCATGAAAGGAATGCTTCTCCAAGCAGGCCAAATCCCCGTAAGTCAAACGAATTCCATAGTTCCCTTCCATCCCATTTGGTCAAAGGATTCCCGTGCATGCATACTGTCTTTACCGGAAAATACTTACGAAAAATATCCAATTCTTCCTGAAAAATTTTAATTGCTTTAATACAGTCCCCTTTGGCCTTATCCAATACCTCATAATGGTATCCTATCTCATGGCCTAATCTAAATATTTTTTTCATTATTATAATATCGAATGTATTTGGGTATCTGAAGTAATACGTTGACTTAATACCATACTCATACTCTAGTTTAGCCATTGCCAGGGCATTTTGAGGATCCCTGTCGACATCATGACGCAAAATTATGCATGGATAATCAGGTTTATTTGATATATAATGTTGAACAGTAATAACTTTATGTGATCGCAAAACTTTACAAATATCGGCATACATTACAAGAGTAAAATCCTTTTTTCTCATTCAGACTACCTCTCAATGGCTTGAAGTATTTTATTTAACTCTTCCGCCACGATGGTTATCTGCTCATCAGTCATCTCTGGAAATAGCGGTATGGCAAAAGTCTCCCTGGAAGCTGCTTCAACCTCCGGTAAAAAAGTAGTGGAATACTTCCCTTTGTAAGCGCCCTGCCGATGTAGCGGTACGGGATAATAAACACCATAGCCTATTTGCCGCTCACTCAAGCCTTTAATAATTTCTTCTCTTTTTTGGTGACGTATAATATAAAGGTGGTAGACGTGCTCCGCATCTTTAACAACTTCCGGTAGTTTAATTCCAAGCCCTTGAAGAAGTTTATTATATTTTTCTGCATTTGCTCTTCTTGCTTCATTCCAATTATCAAGATATTTAAGTTTTATGCGTAAAATGGCAGCCTGAATTTCATCAAGTCTACTATTATATCCAATAATATCATTATAATATTTTTTGTTACTGCCATGGGCTCTTAGCTTTCTTAACCGTCCGGCAATTTCCTCATCGCTTGTCGTAATCATGCCTCCATCGCCATAACCACCAAGGTTTTTAGTGGGAAAGAAACTAAAGCAGCCGGCATGACCTAAAGAGCCTGTCTTCTGCCCTTTATAAGTAGCACCTATCGCCTGGCACGCATCCTCGATAACAATTAGATTGTAACATTTAGCCAACTCCATAATCTGATCCATTAAAGCCGGCTGTCCAAAAAGATGTACCGGTAAAATTGCTTTAGTACGTTTCGTAATACTGCTTTCAATTTTCCGGACATCAATGTTATAACTAATTGGATCTATGTCTACAAAAACAGGAACAGCCCCCACCCTGGAAATAGCTTCTGAAGTCGCAAAAAAACTGTAGGGGCTTGTTATTACTTCGTCACCAGGACCTATACCATAAGCATCAAGACATAGAACCAAAGCATCGGTGCCATTAGCTACCCCAATAGCAAACTTAGTGCCGCAATAATTGGCTATTTCTTCCTCAAAAGCTCGTACATTAGGTCCTAATATATACGTATCACTGGATAAAACATCGGTAACTGCTTTACCTATTTCATCTTGTAAAAATAAATATTGAGCCTTTAAATTCATTAAGGGAACCTTCATTTTCCTTCCTCCTTCAGAAATTCATTTTCCGGCACATCTCTAAATTCACGAGCAGGAACACCAATATAAACTTTCCCTGGCTGAGTATCTTTTGTAACGACCGAACCTGCTCCAATAAAACTTTCCCTGGCTATTGTAACTCCAGGAAGAAGGATTGACCCTCCACCTACTCTCGCTCCATTATCAATGGAGGCTCCCTTTATATACTTGAAACGTTCTTCAGTACGTCCCATATAATTATCATTAGTCGTTGTAACCATAGGAGCAATAAAGCAGCTCTTACCAATGGTGGTATAGGCCGTAATATATGAACCGCTTTGGATCTTAGTTTTCTGCCCAATATTCACAGAATTTTCTACTATGGTACCTGTACCTACTATAACGTAATCTTCTATGATACAGGATTCCCGAACCACCGCCGTATCTCCGATGAGACAATATGATCCAAGTACCGTTCCGGCGTACAACACAGCTCCGGAACCAATTGTTGTTCCTGATCCTATCTTAAGCGATGGTAGTGATTCAATAATTTTTAGGGTACTGGTTATAGCCGGCCGAGGCTGTCTGCCTATAACCGTATTAGACTCGATATATACATTATCACCTACCTCGGTACCTGAATATATGGTTACATTGTTACCTATGGTGACATTAGAACCAATAATTACCTCATCTCCGATTGCTGTATAACATCCTATACTCACATTTTGCCCTAACTTTGCAGTCTGACTGATACAATTCACACTAATCACCTTCATTCCGTTATTACCTTTACAGGCTGATTTGTTGATATAGATTGATAGATTGCTTTTATTAGATACAATGCCTTCAGAGCTTCTTTCCCCGATACAAGAGGCTCCTGGTTCTCGGTAACCGCCTTAACAAAGTCTTCAATTATTTCTTTATGCCCTGTAATATCAGACGAATTATTAAGCCGTTCTATCTGACTTTTTGCAACCACTTCGCTTATACAGGAAAACTTCCATTCCTTGATCTTTGACAAGGTCTTACCGCCTAATACTGCTGTTCCTTTCGTACCAAAAATAGCTAAACTTTCCTCCAGGTTTTCCGGGTATAAAGTCACGGCTGCTTCAAGAGTTGCCAACGCCCCGTTTTTAAGTTTTAAGGTGCATACGCATACATCCTCGTATTCAATATTGTGCAGCCTAGTAGCCCCATAAGCAAATACCTCATCTACAGGCCCAACTAACCAGTTTAACAGGTCAATGTTATGAATTGCCTGATTAAATAAAATACCTCCATCGAGTGCCCGGGTTCCCCTCCATGCTGCCGAGTTAAAATATTCTGGTGCTCTATTCCATCTTATCACGGCACTGGCGTGGGTAATTTTCTCAAACCATCCACCGTTAACAGCTTCATGAAGGGCTTGAACTACAGTTTTAGCTCGGTTAGGATGTACGATTCCTAATGTTACCTCTTTTGATTTACATAGTTCTACCAAATTTCTACCCTGCTGAATATCTAATACAAAAGGCTTTTCCAATAAGATATGCTTACTGGCCTGCGCCGCTTTTTCTCCCATCGCAGCATGTAAACCGCTGGGGGTGCATATGATTACAGCCTGGGTTTCAGAGTCACACAAAAAATCTATATAATTTTCATATGATCTGACTCCATATTTTTTTACAAAGGGAACTGTGCGCTGTAAATCATTATCACAAACAGCGACCAATCTGCAATTTGTAATGTTTTCCAAAGCAAGGGCATGCTTTTGGGCTATATTTCCACATCCTGAAATGCCAATATTGACCAATAATATCACCTTCTAAATCAAAATTATTTTACTTCTATCCAGTTTTACGTTTTTAGTAGCATTTCTCGTATCTACTATAAGGCTGGCTTGATTCACCACATTCTCATAATCAATATCAGAATGATCAGTAATTATGACGACACAATCACTTTTCCTTAGCTCTTCCTGAGATAAATCTACCCAGTCTGCTTGAATTTTTGACCCATCCTTGTTTTGCATGCACTTTATATAGGGATCAAAAAATACCAACTCAGCACCTTCTTCTTTCAGCAGTTCAATTATTCTTAGTGCTGGAGACTCCCTGTAATCGTCTATATCCTTTTTATAGGCAACACCTAGTATGAAAATTCTTGAACCATTTACCGGTTTACTTTTCATATTTAAAGCTTTAACGACCTTATTTACTACATAATTGCTAACTTGAATGTTTAGTTCACCAGCTAATTCTATAAACCGGGTTGAAAAATCTAATTGACGTGCCTTCCAACTTAAATAAAAAGGATCTATAGGTATACAATGCCCTCCTACACCCGGCCCGGGATAAAAAACCTGTATGCCAAAAGGCTTGGTAGCAGCCGCATCCACAACCTCCCAAACACTGATTTTCATTTTATCGCAAAGCATCATTAGCTCGTTAACCAACGCTATATTTACAGCTCTGTAAGTGTTTTCAAAAACCTTTGTCATTTCGGCTACAGCTGCCGATGATACGGGAACAACCTTAGTAATCGTTTTAGCATAAAAACATTGCGCAACTTCTAAACACAGCGGTGTTACTCCTCCTACAACCTTCGTTGTATTTCTTGTGGTATACCTCTTATTACCAGGATCAACTCTTTCAGGAGAATGGGCAAGAAAAAAATCTGTTCCTACTTTTAACCCTGAAGTTTCTAATAATGGAAGTAATATTTCCTCTGTCGTTCCGGGATAGGTTGTACTCTCAAGTATAATCATTTGACCGCTTCTCAATCTCGTACTTATTTCTTTGGTTACATTTTCTACGTATGAAATGTCAGGCTCACGATGTGTATTGAGTGGGGTTGGAACACAAATAATAATTACATCTTGTTCAGGTAAATTAGAGAAGTCATTGGAAGCCGTCAATAATCCACTGCTTGTCAAGCTATTCAATTCTTCATCCTTAACATCCTGAATATAATTCTGACCAAGATTCAACATACATACCCTGTTGATATTTTGATCAATGCCCAATACATTGAATCCAACTTTAGCCTTTTCGACAGCAAGCGGTAACCCTACGTAACCAATTCCTATTACACAGACCTTTGCCATATTAGTATCAATTTTATTTTTAAGAAATTGGGCAAGTACAACACCTGTTTTGTGTCCTTCATAATCCATGTTGTCATTCCTTTGCATTTATTCAAATAATAATACAAAATATGATGTATAGAGGATAATTGTGTATTAACACAATGTGATCTTCCTAACTTTAAATTTTTCTACAAAAATTTTATGGAACAACTTTATCTAGGCCTTTAAAATATATTAAAAATCTCTAAAGAACGTATTGAATTCGTTCCGGTAAGAAATATCGCGGAATCACGACCAGCATGACAACCAGATTTTGTTTGAGGTCGCTTTTTACGAAAGCTGCACTACTGTAACACACCGGATTTAGTTACATGGCTCACTGGTGATTACAGTGGTTGAACTTGCACCGACAGGCATGATCCAGCTTAGCTGGACACATGCGCACAAAAAAAGAGGCTACGCTTTCAATAAAGAAAAACATAGCCTCAAGAGTTCTGCCAGTTGACAGCTTTATTATTATTATTAGAACGGCAACCTCACTATTTTCACGCTACAGATTTCGACTCGACAAATTATTTCAAGACTTTTCAGCCCCTCTATTTCTCTGCCCTTGACATCAATACCACAGTCTCCACATGCACTGTCTCAGGGAACATATCCACCGCACAGACCTTCTGTACCTGATATCCCTTTGCCTGCAGCACTTCCAAGTCTCTTTGTAATGAAGTTGGCTTACAGGAGATATACACAATTCGATCTACACCAAAGTTAATAATCTTATCAAGAGCCTTCGGATGGATACCATCTCTCGGAGGATCCAGTACAATAATATCCGGCTTGTCAATCAGAGAATCTATCACTTTAAGAACATCACCCGCGATGAACTCACAGTTGGTCAGATTATTCAAAGCAGCATTCTCATTGGCCGCATTAACTGCTTCTGCAACAATCTCAACTCCGGTCACCTTCTTTGCCACCGATGCAAGAAGCTGGGCGATGGTTCCCGTTCCACTATATAAATCAAAGATTGTTCTATCCTTAGTATCTCCCACGTATTCACGAACCTTGGAATACAATACCTCTGCTCCCAGGGAATTCGTCTGGAAGAAGGAGAAGGTTGATATCTTAAATCGTAACCCTAATAACTCCTCATAGATATATTCTCTGCCATACACCACGACAGTCCGGTCATTCTTCACCACGTCAGCCTGGCTATCATTATAGGTATGAAGAATACTTACCAGCGCACCTTCCAGTGGAAGCTTAATCAACTGATCGGCTAACGGTGTAAAGACATCCTCTGCATCATTTGATACATCATCTTCTTGAGAAGTTGTTAGGATATTAACCAGAATTTCTCCAGTCTTAGCTGCTTTTCTTACCAAGAGGTGTCTCAGATATCCCTTGTGTGATAACTTATGGAAATAACTCATTCCTTGTTCAGATGTATAATTTAATACACAGCTTAGTATTAAATTAAAGTCTTTATCCACAATCCTACAGTCATCAACGGTAAGAATGTCGTGGAAGCTGCCTTTCTTATGAAGACCCAATGCTAAGGGACCATTCTTAAACTCATCTCCGAAGGAGAACTCCATTTTATTACGATAGCCAAACTCAATGGGACTTCCAAGGATTTCTTCAAAGTTATAATCCGTCTTACAGACCTGATCAATCAGACGTTTTACCTGTTCCTTTTTCATTGTAAGCTGGTTGTCATATGACATGGTCTGATAACTGCAGCCACCGCATTCACCGAAGTTTTTACATACCTTCTCCCTGCATTCCAATGGAGATTTTTCTATGACCTCCATTAAACTTCCTTCTGACTTATCACTTCTGATTTTTGTAACAGCAAAACTGATCTTCTGTCCTGGCATGCAATTCTTTACAACTACCTTGGAACCCTCGTATTCCACGATTCCCTTGTTGGGAAAATCAACTCTTTTCACGACACCTTCATAAATCTGACCTTTTTTCATCTATAATTAAGTAACTTCTATACAGCTATCATGATATTGGATTTTAATAAGATAAAATCATCCAATATCATCGATACTACTTTGAGAAGTGACCGTCCTCCTTCCAGTTGAATAAACGCTTTGTACATCGTATCATTATATCGGCAAACTCAGCTTTTGTCTACCGAGAAAAAATGCATGACCTCAGGTCATGCATTCTGTATTATCGTATTTATTTCATTCTTTAACATTTCCACATGGGTAGTCAATTCAACTTCCATAGTGCTAAGCCTAGCCATGACCGTTTCAACCTGACCTTTTACATTCTCCACACTAGCTTGGGAATCATGGATACGTGACTGCATGCACCAGTCAGCAATCAGACCATCGAAGAAGAAATCTGCAAACTTACCAAACCCATCCGTATCAATATTGATGCTGCTATTGATCTTTACATCAGCTAACTCCGTCCGGAATCTCATCAAGGCAATCTGGGTATGCTCCGCTTCGCTCTTGGCATCATCGATATGGGAATGCTTCATCATATCTGATAGTAAGCCTCCTCCAAACAGATCCCAGGTTCCCCAGCCTTCTGCATCATTCAGACTGCTCAGGGCATTATTCACATGGTTCATTGCATTGGAGCCGGCATTGATTGCTTCACGGATTTCCTGCATCATATTCTTCGTCGCATTGATCTGCTCTGTTAAATCCATGATTTTCTGCGCAGTCTCCGAATTGGAGTTTAATAACATCTCTTTTTTTCTGGAATATAATTCTTGATATAATTTCTCGGAGCCCACGTATTGATTACGTTCTTCCTCCAGCTTTGCTATCTCGTATTCCACGCTTTCCAACTCTCGTACCGTCTGCTCGTACTTCAACCTTGCAGCAAGAGCTTCCTGCTGCTCCTTCTGAATCTGTTCATCTAGGTTCCCAAGTACACTATGGAATATGTGTGCTAGACTCTTTCCTTCCAGCTTCTCCACATCGGTATCTTCCTTATCCAGAATACCTTTTAATTCTGCAACCTTGCTCTCCAAGGCTTTCTTCTGCCTGTGAAGTTCCTCCAGCATAGTGTTAATTTTCCGAAATCGAAATACATTCTGTTGCGCTTCCTCCATCTGTCGGTTAATCTCCTGATACATGTTAATTTCCTTCCTCCCCATATCTATGTCTTATCATATCTGTTATAAAAATCCTATCATACGTTCCCAACATACTTTGGAACCTGATTTCCTACAGTATAACATGCCTTAACAAAGATTTCCATTAAGAACAGTATAATATGAGATTGGAATAAGATTAAAAACTGCAGTAAAACTTTCACTTGGCTAAAACATCCTGACAAGCTCAACCAGCCACCGGATCGGACTTGCATAACTAAGTACTCTTAGCAACCCCGGCATTGCCTCTACTGCAACAAAAGTTCCCCCAAGCAACGACAATAAGGCCGCCAGGGATGAGGCTGTAATATTCGATTGCATCTCGCTTCTGCTGCCAAGACAGATTATCATACAGAATATCGTAACGATTCCACTCATCACTACACTTACTGATAATACACCAATCCAAGATAATTGAAATTCCTTCTGTACTGCCATCAATACAACGATACAAAGAAGTATCTGTACAAAAGTAATCAATAGTGTCTGCAACGTATAGCCGGCCACGTAGCCGATTTTACTCTTCTTTGCAAACTGATATCGTAGCAGGGTACCACTCTGTTTATCCCGGATGATCATCGATGCATGAACTGTTGATAATACCAGGAACATCGATAACAATAATGCCAAGTTGCGCTCAGTCACTGATAATCCCTGAGCTTTGATCCCTGATAATTGGACGGGCACTCTATTTGCGATTGTTTGTTGGAAAATCATGTTCAACCTTGCAGCCTTCTCTTCCTTCTGATAGGTAAGGAGCTCAAATTCTTTCATAGAATTACTATCACGGTAATCCAGTACTACATGAAATTTACCCATCATCAGATCCGTATTCAGGCTGCTTTCCATAGCTGTTCCATATTTAATTCCATCGGATTGATCTAGAATCTCATATAAGGAACCGCTATCTACTAAAGCACCTGCATTGGCTGATTCATCGGTTGAAACATCAATTAATTCATTGGCTGATGCGATTAATTCATTGGCTGAATCAGTTCTAGATTCTTCCGGCAACAGGATTCCGACTCTGATGGAAGTCTTTCCAAAATCCACCAACCCCATGGCGATGCATAGGGTAACAGGTAGCAGTAACGTCATCACAAATAATATCTTATGATGAAAGCTCCTCTTAAATTTATTTATCATAACCAGGTAAGTCCCCATGGATATATTCCTCCCTCTTAAACAATCTGATTGCTAATATTGTAAATATGATACCTACCGCCATAAGCACTACCGAAGTTCTCCATAATAACTCAGCTTTATAATCATAAAGTAAAAGAAAGATGCTTCTGTTTACCCAGGTAAGTGGTGATAACTGAAATAGGAGTTCCATCCTTCGGTTCAAACTTCCCATGGGATAAAATACTCCCGCCAGAATAGCGAACACACTAATCGGTATATTCATAATGTTTTTAATAAATAAGAAGTGCTTCATACCAAACCCAATGAATAATCCGATGGCGCAGACTGCATAAGTCTCCATGGCAAGGAGAATAAACACCGGTATTATAGTTAAATTTAGTGGGAGCTTCCATACGAAGCCAGCAAATATAAGCACCACCAGGTTGCAGAGACTAATGACTGATACGCAGGACATCAGCTTTGAAAGTACAATCTGCCTTCTCGAGACTGGAGAAAACAGAAACCGCATTGCAGTCCTCTTATACGCATCGTCCTTACCGGCATAAGCAGCCGTAATCATCGCCATTGCGATACAGAAGGGCAGCATTACGATGGAATAGTACTGATAACCGGTAAACTCCTTATCATAGCTCTCTGAGGACAAGTACCCGAGAATTACTATCATCACGATTGGGAAAATGATATTATATCCGATAGCAAAGCCATCCTTTGATCTGCGTTTAAAGTCAGTTGTAAACAAATTTAGTAATACACTCATGCTTATACCTCCTCATCCCGCAGCGCTGTTCCGGTTAGATGTAAGAAGATATCCTCTAGGGTATTGCAGCCTTGCTCCCTATATTTATTCTTAAGTAATTCCTTATCCATATCTTCAATCACATCTCCCTGATCCATAATTATAATCCGTCCGCAGATAGCTTCGATCTCTTCCATGTAATGAGAGACGTAGATTACTGTAGTTCCCCTCGTATTGAGAGTCTTAATCGCTCCCATGATATGATTCCTGGATTGTGGGTCAATTCCGACCGTCGGTTCATCCATAATCAGAAGCTTTGGTGAGTGGGCAATGGAGCACGCGATGTTCAACCTTCTCTTCATACCTCCTGAGAATTTTGAAGGTAGTTCCTTTCGTCTATCCCAAAGTCCGACGAAATCCAGCGCTTCTTTCACCCTGTTCTTTAAATCCTTTCCCTTATATCCATAGAGAGAGCAGAAAAACTTCACATTCTCATAAGCGCTGAGATCATCATAGACTGCAATATCTTGAGGTACGACTCCGATGGATTTCTTGTAATTCTTCATCCCCTCCTCTATGTTCTTGCCTTGGTACTGAATCTCGCCTTCATCCTTCGGTTCTACGTCAATCATCATCTTGATGGTTGTGCTCTTTCCTGCACCGTTTGGTCCGATGAAACCCAGTATTTCACCATCGTTCACTTGAAAACCTATCTTTTGCACCACTTTCTTATCTCCATAGGTTTTTGATAATTCCTTAACTTCCAGTAAATAATTCATAATTAATTCCTCCTCATTTTTATAATTTATTGTTAAATCCGTTGTGAATCCTTTGATTTTTATTCCGGATTTATAATTACTTATCCTATAGCATCGCAAAGACCTATTTTAAACATTTATCCAAATTAGTTTATTACACTTTGTATATCCAATATTGGATAATAAATTATTTTTTAAGTTTTTCTGTACTCAGACAAAAAAACTTAAGGTGTTCGAAGTATGAATCTAATATTAATTTAATCAAAGCTAAAGATAATTTATTTTACATTTATGATACGTTTTTCCTAGGTTATGCTACTTATAATTTACATGAATCTAATTCTTAATTATGACTTCCCTATCTGGCTCTGTAGCTCTTCAATGATCTTATCCAGATTAACTACTGCATTCTGTGGATCCTTTAATATCTCGTTTTTAAGTTTCAAAGCATATTGCAGCTTCTGCTCTTCCTCTGAGATCGTGCTGTTCTGCTCCATCTTATCGAAGTCGATGCTCTTGATTATCTGCTCCGTCTCTTTGCTATTCTGAATATAGCTATCAAGATTCTTAAGAAGCTCCTGATGCCAACGGATCTGATGACCGATGTTCTCTATTGTCATCTGGAAGCTTAAGCGTGACAACTCATTTGCACTGCCATCCACCTTGACATGATACCATTTCTCCCAGAAATCCTTCTGCTCCTGAAGCTTCACAATATGGTTGGTAACAATCTTTGTCATCTCTTCCTTATTTAAAGTACTCAGCATCGGGTCGGTAAAGAATTTCATTGAACCGATGCTGGAGATCGGTTTATCGAGTTCCTCTGCCATCTCCTGTTGTAATTCTTTCTTTCCGTTTTCCGTAATTTCGAATATCTTACGAACTCTGGAGCCGGTACGTTCTTCTCTGAGTACCCTGATATACTTCTCCTTCTCCAGCTTCGTAAGCGCATAATAGATGGATCCGGATTGAATCTTAGCCCATTGATCAGCACCGGATACTTGGAGGAACTTCTGTATCTCGTAGCCATGGGTTGGCTTCATATTCAGATAATATAGAATAAATGCACTTATCATAATTCCACCTTTGGTTTTCTTGATTTTCAAAAATGTAATATCCAACATTGAGTATATTATATATTCAATGTTGGATATTGTCAATATAATGATAGAATTATTTTAGAAGCTATAAAGCATTACAGCGCAGCATTAAAAAGCAGACGTCTTTTCCAAACTTATATTGATCTCATTTATCTGTTCATTTTCGTTAACTCTGGTTTCACAGCGATCGTAATAGATCCATAGTACACTTAAATTCTTCCTGTTTCTCTTGCGCTGTTTCATTCTTCTCATACTGCAACGTTACTGACATCTGCTCACCTATCGTTTCAATTCCGATGATTCTCTTGGCATTTGGAACCAGCGGAGGGACAAACCTAATCGTATTAATTCCATACTTACCATAGGTACGCGGAATATCAAGTCTTGTCAGATTGGTAATGCTGATTCCTTTCGACCCTCTATTATATCCGAACATGTCTCGTACCTTTGCCGCACTTTTATTCTCATATCCATCAAAAGCACTGAAATAAGCTGCATCTACTAACGTTGGTTCCAAACAATCAAGGAATTGCAGCAGAAAATATTTAGCACTATTACTGTTTAATTTCTTATAAATCAGTTTTTGCACCTTACGTGCATTCTCCCAGAAGGTTTTCCGATTATTTAGCTGATATCGGATCGATATACCGGAAACATAATTACCCATTCCTTCGAATTTATCCGGTCGTATACTGACAGCCAATCCTACTTCTTTCTCTACCCTTACACCATACAAAAATGCTGTGACAATAGCACTATTCACAGTAACTTCATTTAATTTGCACAGATAAATTAATTTCTCCAGTTCACGACCTGTAAATAATTCATCCATAATTTCAGTTTCTCTTTTATTCCAATAGCTTTCGAACATTTCATGGAATTCATCCTGATGGAATATCTTCCTATTCCTGTTCCATTTCCTGTTCACGAGCTTCATCATAAGACGTATCATTGGATTTATTTTTGCATTTTTAGGAATGTCTTTCTTCCCCAGTACTTTGATTGGCATTCTACTATAAGTAGTTGCTGGATCTTCAAGGACTTTCATAATATCTCTTATGAAATATATCAGGGATAAGCCATCACCAAGAAGATGGTGAGCAACGATGACCAATTGAACCTCGTCCTCATGCTTAAGCAAAAAGTAACGGATCATATCTCCACTGGAGATATGAAAGGGAATCCTCTCCTGCTCCTTAATCAGCTGCTTCCACTCATCAGCAGACGTTACCACCTTCATAATAATCCTTGATCTTGCCTTTTTCATAAGGGAATAGAAGCTGTCACCACTCTGATCAAGATATGCCCGGCTTCGAAGTATATCATGTTTTCCGACAGCCTTATGTATTGCGTAGTTAAGCTCTGCTTCAGACGGCTCTCCTGTAATTGTCACCAACATAACAATATTGATAGCCGGTGCATAGAAATGCGTCCGTTCCGTGGTAATTTTAATACCCATTCACATCACCTTTCTGATCAATCCTGGAAACAATTTGTCTCGTTTATAGTGTATGCAACAAAGCTTAGTTCATCATAACTATATAATTTAACCTCACTTTTGCGCAAATAAAAGAAGCTGTTTCTCCACTAATGTATCATTAGTTTAGAACAGCATCTCTCTCATAAAAAAAAATATTAATTATATGATATCGGCTAATTCAGAAAACGAATTTAAACGATAGGTTGCCTTCTCGTAGGTACTGGCATCACCGATGGCAGCACTGTCCATTCCCGCTGCAACTGCTGCATCTACTCCGGCTTTTGCATCCTCAACAACCAGACATTCCACAGGATTCATTCCTATATACTCTGCTGCTTTTAAGAAAACTTCCGGATGAGGCTTGGAATTTGTAATATTATTGCCATCAGAGATAGCATCAAAGTAATCTCCAAGACCAATACGGTTAAGGATTAGTCTCGCATTTCTACTGGAGGAACCGATTGCAAGCTTAAGCCCACTGCCTCTAAGCTGATCGAGTGTATCTTTCACCTCACTACTAAGATCCGCGGAAGACATCTCATTCAGTAAGGTCTTATAAAATTCGTTCTTCTCTGTTGCGAACTGCTCCTTCTGCTCAGCACTAAAGGGCTCCCCATCATAGCGTTCCAGGATAATTTCTAGACTTTCCATTCGGCTTACGCCTCGTAGTCTGTTATTAATTGTCTTATCAAAATAAATTCCCAGTTTATCTGCAAGTTGTTTCCATGCCAAAAAATGATAATGGTCTGTGTGACAGATTACTCCATCCAGATCAAAAATGATTGCTTGATATTTCATAAGTTTCGTACCTCATTTCGTAAAGTATCGTTAGTGCTAAATTATCTACCAAATACTTTACAGATGTTTGTTGGAAACTGCAAGTACATTTTTTAGATTATAGCTGTTTCCATAGACATGGATTGTTTTCATGCTTCCTTGTACCAGTGTAAATACACTTTCCTCCGAATTTACTTCCACCTTGATCTGACTATCTTCATAATTAATCTGGAACTGATAGCCTTCCCATTGCTTCGGTATCGCGGGGGCAAAGTAGATGCCGCTCTCTTTGATTCTTAAACCTGAAAAACCATATACGATTGCCATAAAGGTTCCACCCATATTTGCAGTGTGGATACCATCCTTCGTATTCTTATGAGTATTGAAGAGATCTAGCTTTGCTGAATCACCAAAATAATCGTAAGCCTTCTCTTCCTGACCAAGCTTTGAAGCCATGATACTGAAGATACAGGTTGAAAGGGAGGAATCATGGGTCGTACATTTCTCATAATATTCAAAGGATTTACGGATTGTCTCCATGCTCTGGGCATCCTCGAAGATGAAATGTGCCAGTACAGTATCCGCCTGTTTACATACCTGATGTCGGTATAAATGAAGCGGATGATAGTGAAGTAACAACGGAAACTGATCCTTAGGTGTATTATCGATGTCCCATACCTTTTTATCGAGGAAGGAGTCGTCTTGGGGGTTAATCCCCAGCGTCTCATCATAAGGCAGAAACATAGCATCAGCTGCCTTTTCAAATTCCTTGATTTCCACCTCTGTCAAACCGATACGGTCTGCGGAGAATAATTTGCCCTCCGCCTTAAGCATATGATAGAACTTTACTGCCCATCTCAGATTATGCTGAGCGGACACATTCGTATAATAATTATTGTTAACCATGCAGGTATACTCATCCGGACCAGTCACTTCATTAATTCGGAAGGTTCCCTGGCTATAATTGCCGACATCGATCCACAATCTTGCGGTCTCGAAGATAATTTCCGCACCCTTCTCAGCAATGAAATCAAGATCCTTCGTCGCCAAGTAATAGGCTGTAATCGAATAAGCGATATCACCATTGATATGATATCCGGCGGTTCCTGATGGGAAATAACCGGAACACTCGACACCCATGATGGTTCTCCAGGGGTATAAAGCTCCCTTCCTATGACCGAGAATCTTCGCATTCTCCCTTGCCTGAGGCAGGATATTATAGCGGAAGCTGATCAGGTTCTTGGTAATCACCGGTTCTGTTAAGTTAAAGAAGGGTTCTATATACATCTCAGTATCCCAGAAATAATGACCTTCATATCCCTCACCACTTAACCCTTTGGCTGTGATATTGCAGAATTCATCCTTACCAACAGACTGAATCAACTGGTACATATTATAATTCACTGCTTCGGTCAGATCATCGTCACCCTTAATCTCCAGATGGCAATTGCTCCAGAATTCCTTCAGATATTTTCTCTGGGCTGCATAATAATATTCAAGAGGTACGGAAAGTGATTTTTCCATTTCCTCCTTCGCATGTTCCAGACAATCCTTCTGGCGGATGGAATCGCTGAATACCGTATATTTTGTTAAAGTGATGCTTTCATCAATATCAATAGGTACCTCAGCTTTCGTTACCGAACTGTGATGCATAATCTTGGCCGTCGTTTTCATGGTGCCTTTCTTTGAGAGTCTATGGGATACCCCGGTACACACGGTCAAATCGGACTTGGTAGTGTTCGATGTCAGAAAGGATATTCCCTTCTTGATTTCTGATCGGGAAGGTATCAGATATTTACCTCTTTCCGCTGCTACTCTCGGATCATTATCATTACTATAGTTCTCAACCTCTCCATAATGATAAGAGGTAAACTCCAGCTTCCCGCTGAAATTGATTGCTTTTACTATGTATTCTATGGTGAAGAGGGACAGCTGATAAAAGGAAGTCATTCTCTTAATGGTTATCTCAACTTCCTTACCCTTGGGGGAACGCCATATCACGCTTCTTCCGGTGATACCATTCTCCATATCAAGCCATCTTCTACTATTAATCGTAGTACCTTCAAATATGCTAAACCTTTCTCCATCCATCACCAGTTCGATGGATTGCGTATCCACTACATTTAACATGGTCTGCTTATCTTCTACCAAACCATATAATTTTTCGGCCTGCTTCATATCAGCAATGTCATAAAAACCGTTGATATAAGATCCACGGATTGTGTCATATCCATTCGGATACCCTTCCTCATAATTAGATCTTACCCCGATATAACCGTTTGCATTGTGGAACACAGTCTCATTCACCAGCAGGTCGTTATTATCTAGACTCAAATTATCTATTGAATAAACGGGTTGTTTTAATCTCATGATTTCCTCCATCGCTGCCAAACAACATTTTTGGCATAACTTTAATAAGCCTGGTAATCGGCCTACTTATTCGAACTCTTTTCGTGTACTTTCTGTATACCTTTTATAATTTGACTGCTCCTGCAGCCACACCTTTTACGATATATTTTTGTGCAGCCAGATAGAAAATGATGACCGGTGTAATAGTCAGTAACAATCCAGCCATTGCAAGATTCCATTCGATGGTAAATTGTCCGAAGAAGGATGCGGTCGAAAGCGGAATCGTTCGAAGGCTCTTGCTTGACAATACTAGTGATGGAAGCAGATAGTCATTCCAAATCCATATAACATCAAGGATTATCACTGTTACCGTGGTTGGTTTCAACATCGGAAATACTATTTTCCAGAATACGCCGAACTTATTACAACCATCAATCGTTGCTGCCTCCTCGAGGGAAATCGGTATCGATTTAACAAAGCCGTGATAAAGGAACACAGCCATACTGGCTCCAAAGCCTACACACATATAAATCAACCCACCGAGAGAATTTAACATCTGGATGTGCAATGTATCTCTTACCCAGCCCATAACCTGCATCAGAGGCATCATGATAGTCTGGAAAGGGATAATCATGGTCGCTACAAATACCATGAACATTACTTGACTAAAACGGTTGTTGGTTCTGACGAACATCCAAGCCGTCATAGAAGCGAGAACAATTAAAATTGCGATGGATACCAATGTTACAATTAGGGAATTTCCAAAGGATTTGATGAAATTCATCTTATCCATAGCTGTTGTAAAATACTCGAAGGAGAACTTTGAAGGAAGAGCCAGCATATTCTCATAAAGCTCTGCACGATTCTTAAAGGCGTTAACAAATACGATATAAATCGGGAACAGATAAAGGAGGCAAATCAGTATAGCGATTATTTCAATAAAAATTCGACTAATCTTCTTCATTACATCTCCACCTCTCTTTTCTTAGTGATCGATACCTGAATTAACGTTATTATGGCAACTGCAATGAAGAACATAATTGCCTTCGCCTGCCCGTATCCGTAATTACTTAAAGAGAAGATTTCATTATAAATATTCATGGCCATCATCTCAGTAGAATTATGTGGTCCACCTGAAGTCAGGGAGAAGTTCACATCAAAGATCTTAAAGCAGTTTGACAGTGTTAAGAACAGACAGATGGTAAAGGAAGGCATAATCAAAGGAAACTTAACCTTTAAAAGTGTCTGCCAGAAACCGGCACCGTCCACCTTTGCTGCCTCAATAATATCCTCTGACATAGCCTGAATACCATTGATGTAGATGATCATGATATAACCTGCCATTTGCCAGGTAGCTACGATCATCATCGCAAGTAATGCAAATTTCGGATCCAACAGCCAACTGAAGAATACCTTCGTCCATCCGGTCATCTCACCAATGGATTTGAATACATCCATGAATATGAACTGCCAGATGTAACCTAAGATCAAACCGCCAATCAAATATGGCATAAACAACATAGTTCTTGCCACGTTTCTGACTCTCAACTTACCTGTTACAATTAAGGCAAAGGAAAGTCCAAGTATATTGATCAGTAATACAGAAAATATAGTAAATAAGATCGTATGTAAAGCAGAATTCATAAATCTTTCGTCACCAAACAATCTTATGTAATTATCAAAACCAACAAAGGTTTTCTCATTCAGTGGCATTCCATCCCAGGAAACAAATGAGTACCCGATACCAATGATAAACGGTATAATGACCACTGTGGTGAATATCAAAATCAGTGGTGTGACAAATAGAGCGAACCATGCTTTATCCCTTAATTTTCTCATTTAAGATCCTCACTTTTCATAAGGTTATACCCCCACACTATGTAACTTAAAACAACTTTTATTACTTGAAACTTACTAGTAGAATGCAGAGACCTGACACCGGCCTACTTCTTTGGCGTCAGATCCCTGCTTCTTTCATCTATTTTACTCTACACCCTATCGTACGCTTTGTTTATTTTCTTCACACTATTTGCCAGCTTCAACAAATGCATTGGTTAATGCTACAAGGAAATCTTCTGCTGTCATATCGGATGTGAAGAACTCCTGTGCTACCGGTACTAAGAATACATCTACAATACCTGCCGGCCAATGGCTGTTCGGCCAACCGATTGTCTTTCCAGCAGCTGCATATTCAGAAACTGCAGTTGACAACGGATTAAGATTTTCACTTGTCATAGTAGTCAATACCGGAATAAATCCAAATTCATTCATTAGGTAGTTCTTACCTGTTTCAGCTGTATATAACCAATTAATGAAGTCTTTACCAGCCTGTACTTCAGCTTCTGTAGCCTGAGAGTTAACATACCAGCAAGTAGGAACGCTTACTGCGACCTTATCATTTCCGCTGATAGGTAACGGCATAATGCCCATATCAAAGGTTACATCATAATCTGTGAACATACCATAGCACCAGTTACCCTGATGGATGGAAGCTGTTTTGCCAGTTGCAAAATCACCGGTTTCTGTTTCATAATTAACTTCCAGAGGATTATTTGTATTCTCTCTGATCGCTACCATTGCTTTAGCAAACTCAACAAATTCAGGAGTATCCTGCATTGTAACTTCACCTGCAACAAGCTTATTGATATAATCCAATGGATCTGCCTGTAATGCAAAAGGAGTATTTAAAATATGTCCGATTAAGAAGTAACTTTCTGAAGATAAGCTGAAGCCGTTGATACCAGCTGCTTTCTGATCCTTTAACATCTGCTCGAACGTAGTTAAATCGGTAACCTTAGAAGCATCAATCAGACTTTTATTGTAAACAAGACCAAAGCCTTCTAATGTGTAAGGGATACCAACAGTTTTATTATCAATAACATTTGCCATATTAGCTGAAATATCACCAACAAAGGATAAATCGCTTAAATCAGCTAAGTAAGCTTTTAACTCTTCTGATTCTGCACCAGGAGCAAGAGAGAAAACGGTAGGTCCCTGATTATTTGCTAATTTAATCTTCAACTGCTGTAAATAATCATCACCTGTTGTTCCCCATACTTCAACTTCAACGCCTGTCTCTGCTGTATAAGCTTCTGCGCAAGCTTCTAATTGATCGGTAATCTCAACCTTGGACTGGAAGATGATAATCTTGCTAGCTGCTTCTGTCTCTGTCTCAGTTTCTGTTTCTGTTTCTGTTTCTACTTCAGCTGCATCAGTCTCTGTCTCTGTCTCTGTAGCTGCCGTATCATTCGTTTCCTGTGTGTCGTTTGTAGCTGTCTCTTCATCAGCTTTTCCACAGCCAGTTACCATTAAACCAAAAACCAGGATAACTGTAAGTAAAATACTTAATAATTTTTTTGTTCTCATAATACCCTCTCCTTATTTTGTGAATTCTTTGTAAAACGTTATACCAAAATAATAGTATTTTATGAAGCATTTGTCAATATTGTTTAAACATGTTCTTTGAAAGTTATGTTTTTTCATTAGTATTGCACATATATTTCACAAAAAAAGCCACATGAAAATTCATTCAATTGTTGATTTTCACGTGGCTTTACTAAAACAATCCGTCATTTTATCAGCATTTTACTAAAATTTTTCGTTTTTAGTTCCTACGCTGCTTCTGAAAATAATCTTTGCTGAGATTTTAAAGGTCTCAACATTCCTCTGTCCCCTGATATTCTCAATCAGATACCTGGCCGCTATGTAACCTCGTTCATAGTTCGGGATAGAAACCGTTGTCAATCCCATCGCTTCTGCGAGATCACAATTATCAAAACCTGTAACTGCGATATCTTCCGGAACTCTAATCCCATTTTCCCGGAAGGCCTTCATTGCACCAATTGCCATATTATCATTGGCACAGACCAGACAATCGGGAAACTCTCGGCTGAGCATCAATATCTTAGCAGCCGTATATCCGCTCTTCTCACGGTAATTACCGGCAAAATAGCTCTTCTGCTGAAACTGGATATGTTTCGCTTCCAGGGCATCCCGGAAGGCTTTATAACGTTCCTTGTTATCCGCTGTTTCTTCCGGCCCACCAACAAATCCAAAGCTGCGGTAGCCTCTGTCAATAACCCCCAGAACCATATCATACATGGGCTCGTAATTATTAACTACGACACTTTTTATGTATTCGTTATTCATGATGCGATCTAATACAACAATGGGATAGTTCTCATTTACAAGCCTCAGCAGCGTCTCATCCTGCATCTTTTTATCCAGTACAATACTTCCGCTGGTAAGGCTGTTATTCATGTACTTTTCACAGGATTTATCAGTACAGATAATCAGATCAAAATCATTATCATTCACATAATCGCTGATTCCGTTAATAATCTTAAGGTAAAAGCTCCTGTCAAAGTCGCTGAAATTAAAAAGGATCGTATTAGGTTTTCCTGATTTTAACCCTTTCCCTGCTTGATTAGGATGGTACGATAATTCATCGCAGATTTTCATAATTTTCTGTCTGGTCTCTTCCCCAACATTCTTCTTGTTATTTAGGACATTAGATACCGTAGACACGGATACCCCTGCTTGCTTTGCAACCTCTTTTATACCAACCATGCGAATCCTCCTATGCTCTTACCGAAATTACTCATATTAGCTCTTCTAGTAAAATATTTTACTATATTATTTATAATTTTACAATATATTTTACATAAAATTTATTTAAGAAAAGAGCCTGCTATTTTTACCGCAGGCTCATCTATATTGAAATATCACTCTATATTCTTAGTTTATCTCGTATTTCTCATTCCAATTTTATTTGATTTTTCACATTTACTAAATGTAAATTGCCGTTCTGGGATATCATTATTCATCAATGTAATTGAATAATTACTGAGCCTGGCCAATATTCATAACGGTATCTGAAGCTTGCCTGTCCATACTCATCTGAGCCTGAGGTTCATATGCGTTATAATAACCCTTGTTCATCATATACGATGATATTCTGCCATGTGCATTAATAGCATCATCCATCTGTCTCCGTAAGGCGTTCGTCACCTCCGGTGTTGTTGCTTCAGAGATTGCTGCTGCATAATTCTTAATTGCACTTTTTGATGCTATCAATAAGTCCGTAGCTATTACTTGTTCCGTCATATCAGCCATTCCGGCAATATTCTGAATAAGATTTGCCATTTAAGTCACCTACTTTCTAATTTAATGTTTTATCCAACGGTTGCTTTTGATGAAGTACCGAAGGCTGTACTTGCACCAACCATCAGATCGTTTAACTCTTTAATGTGCTCTTTACCTACTGTGAAGTCCTGTTGGAGTATGCTTTTTAGTTCATCGTCCTTTACTAAAGCCGCCATCGTTGCTGATTTTGTGGCACAAACATTCTTAAAAGTTAACAGCTCATGAAGTTCCAAGGCTTCATGCGGTGCTATCTGGTTACCGATTTTCATATCTGACTCCTTCCCGCTGCCATAACAGCATGTTTTTATCAAATGTTACTGTTCCAAATAGTAAAAAGTTCCGATTTCAAGCTTAACTAACTATCTGATACGCTAACATTATCTTCAAAACAGCAGGAATCTATTCTAATTTAAGTTTCATCTTTTATTTTATTCCAATCCTTCTACGATTGCTGAATAGGTTATCGCCGTAACATAACCCTCTTCAATTATAAAGGATAACTTACTCTCACCCTTGGTATAGATATACTCACCGGACTCTTCCATGTAACTGCCCCCATACGCTGCAATTACTTCATCCTGCGTCGCACCGAGATAAATACCTTCCGGAGTTGTCACCGAATCATCCATAACATATACGGAGGAAATGTAATCCTTGTCTTCCAAGGGATAGGTATTAATTTCAAAACCACTGTAGGTATAGATTTTATCAAGTCCTTGGAATGCACAGCTGGCTGCTTCAAAATACTCTGTCGGCTCTCCTAGTGCATCAATGATCGGAGCAGCTTCTGCGTTCATCGGAATAACAACATTGTCAAAGGAAAAGCGAAACCCTTCGATTGCTTCGCCATTCTTCTCTTGTGTAACTTCCCCGGTTGTATCCGGTACAGTCTGTGTCTCTTCTGTATTTTCTGTGTCATTCGATGTTGTAACCGTTTCTTTACCACAGCCAGCCAAGAATATGATGGCAGCTATTACAATCAGTCCTTTTTTCATATGAATTCTCCTCACTTTTCATTACTCAGCATTGTCCTTGAGTCATTGATGCCTTCATTTGGTTTTTCTATCATCTATCACTAAATTTAGTCCGCATCAGCAACAGCGTCAGGCTCTATCGCACCATAGCTCTTCAGATAACCATACTCTGCAAGCTCCTCTAGCTGATCATCCTTCATTACGCTGTAAAATTCGGTCTTATCTTCCCAGATTTCCTGAAATTTTGAATCCTCTCTGTGGTCTGCTAAACCATAATCCTCACTCAACATCTTTCCAAAATACAATGTCAACTTCTCCGCACCGGATAGGTTCAGATGAAGCCCCGAATCATAGGTATCCATAGAATAGTCAATTCCTATCTCCGTTGCTAGATCCAAAAAATTAAAATAGGACAGATCATTCTGCGCTGCGTAATCCACTATCTGCTGATCCCATTCCTCATACCAATAGGGGTAGGTACTGGGTGATTTAATAAGAATTAATTCGATGCTATTATCCTTACACAGCTTCGTCATACGATCAAGATAATCGTAACTGTTCTCTCCAAACTGATAATCAGCTAACTTCTTCCCCACCGGAATTGTAGTCACCGGCTTTATATCTACTCTCATTAGAAAGCCGTTATGGGAAATGGTATCCCGACGGAAGATGCATTCAAGATCCTCGGAGGTTAATTCATTCCATCTGGCGTGATAACGTAAAATCGGGAACAGATAGGTGATGAAAGCTTCCTCCTCCAACATTGAAGCATTGATAGCACCTATTTTTGCTTTGGATAGCTTCATTCCATCTAAGGTTAAGCGGTTGTAGGCTTCCTTCTGCGGCTCATCATATTTCATAGCCAGTACATTGAATACCACAACCTCCGGTTTCTCATAAACTAAGGTTTCTTCCAACAGATAGTAGGATTGCCAGATTAGCTGCTGTGCACTTCCTCTGATATAACTGGATATCCCATATTCCTCCCAGAGCGTAACCGGAGAAAAATTCGAGAACACTTCACAATCCCCGATAAAAATGACATCATGCTTCTTCTCTTCCGCGTAATACTCTCTGATCAAATTTCCTTCATGAATAGTGGTAACATATTTCGGCATCAATAAACTTTGCAACGTTATCAGTACGAAAAGCATAACACAGATGATACCAATCCTCATCAGATGCTTTCGCTTTATTATTGAATTTAATTTTAATAATATCTTCTTTATCTTCATGAATACTCCTCTTAAAATTGACTATAGATAAACTGGCTTGAGTCGTATCCAACACCATAAGCTCCTAAGATCAGAACCGCCAGAAAAATTACAAAATAAGTCGCATACCTTATAACCATTGGCCTTGCAGCTATTTTCTCCCTGACACTACCGGAACGCCCAACCAAGCTGACAGCTAATAGCAGAGTTACACAAGTAACTAATACCAGATAGTCGTAAACCGTCAGACCAAGCTGCATCAGACCTCCTTGAAACAGCTCAAATAAATTGGTTTTGGTAACAATTGTTCCATACATGTGAAAGGTGGTACTCACATCCCGATAGCAATCGAAGGTACGTAAAAAGCTCATGAGCCAGAAGGTTCGCCCCACCTGAAACAGACGATACCAGAAGGTGTGCTGCACATGGAATTTCTTGTGAAATTTCTCATATAGAGGGTGGCATTCTTCTGAAACCAGGATTACGAGGCAGTTTAATAAACCCCACACAATAAAGTTCCATGCAGCTCCATGCCATATACCCGTCGTGAACCACACTATGATGGAAGCGATATAAATGGAGATTCTCTTGCCTAACCATTCACCAACCTGCTTCTTACAGAACTTGGTCAGGTTAAGCATCGGTTTACTGATAGAAATCGGATAAAACATATATTCCTTAAACCAGGAACTGAGAGAAATATGCCATCTTCTCCAATACTCTGCGATGGACTTCGAGAAAAAAGGACGTTCAAAGTTCTCTTTCATGCGAATTCCCATCACCTCAGCCACACCGATAGCAATATCAATTCCACCGGTAAAGTCCGCATAGAGTGTAATTGCATAGAAAAACATTCCTACCAGAACATATGCTCCTTGGAATTCCTCGGGATTGCGGACAATTGTATTTACTGCGACCAATAACCGATCTGCAATAACCAGCTTTTTAAAGAACCCCCATAGAATTCTCTGTAAACCAAAGGATACATTTTTCCAATCCAAATCATGCTCTGAGAATAAAGTTTCCTTCAAATCATCAAAACGGCTAATTGGCCCCTGTATGAGTTGAGGGAAAAATGATATAAATAATCCAAGCCTAAAGATATTTTTCTCATAAGAATATTTCTCACGGTAAACATCAATCAGGTAACCCATCGTCTGGAAGGTATAAAAGGAAATACCTAGGGGAAGGGCAAACCCCATGAGCGAGAGCTGCTTACCCGTATGAAACAGTTTCAGGATACCGTTTATATTCTCAATTGTAAAATCGCCATACTTGAGTACAGCAAGTAAACCAAAGTTGAATACCAGACAAAGCGCCAGCCATTTTCGCTGACGGGACTTCATCGAGGTCTTATAAGCTTTACGTTCCTCTCTGGAGAGTTCTTCCTTCTTCTCCTTTAGATACCCGCTCTGGACCTTCTGGACCCTATCGAGTCTGCGACTGATGAAGTATGTAGTCATCGTAGTTGCCAGGATATAAATCAGATACTTAATACCGGCATAGCTATAAAATATGTAACTTGCAAGAAGTAGCATCATCCAACGGTATCTCTTTGGCAATAAATAATAAACCACGAATACGATCAGAAGAAACAGAAGAAAGCGGTATGTTGTAAAAAGCATATTAATCCTCCATGAGACGCTCTACCATCGCATATAATGCTTTTGCAGAATTAAAATTCTTCGGCACGATTTCTTCCACCGGTACGGTTATATCAAATTCATCGCTAATATCTGATATGATTGATACGATATCAAAGGAATCTATGATTTTATCATCAATTAAGGTATTGCAGGTCTCAAAATCCACCTCAGGGTGTAAACCGTTTAAAATCTCTAAGATTATGTCCATATAATAATTCTCCTCCATACTATCATTATTTTTTATTATAATATTGTTCCTTCAGCAACACCCTATTAATCTTGCCATTCGAGGTTAAGGGCATCCCAGGTAAGGCTTCGATCACATTCGGAATCATATATCTTGGTAATTTCACTCTCAGATAAGAAGCAACCTCAGCCAGACTCATTTCTCCTACATAATATAGGGCGATTTTTTTCTTCACCTGATCGAAGATGCAACAGGCACTCTTCATTCCCTCCATTTGGTTTGTCACGATTTCAATTTCACCAAGCTCAATACGGTGTCCCATATGCTTGATCTGGTTATCTTTTCTCGAGACAAATAACAGCTCACCGTGTTCATTGTATCTTCCTAAGTCTCCGGTGCGATAAATCAACTCCGGGTAAGCCTGATTCAGGGGATTCTGTACAAACACCTCATTGGTTTTCTCAAAATTCTTATAATAACCCAGCGTCAAAGATGTACCACGGATGCAGATTTCTCCCGTCTCCCCTTGCTTAGAAAGCCGGTTATTCTCATCCAGTAAGATAATCTCAGTATTCTTAAATGGTCTGCCGATAGGAATCATCTCCTCTAGACCAAAATCACGATTCACTTCATAATAACAAGACATTCCTGTTGCCTCCGTCGGACCATAGAGATTGATGAAGCGTGCCTCAGGTAAGTGCTTTTTCCATAGCTGATATTGCTTCATCGGGAATACCTCACTTCCGAAAGCAACTGTATGAATATACTTAGGTACCTCTTTCTCCAGTGCTCCGAAGGCTGAGATCATAGTTAGGGCTGATACCACCCAACATACGGTATTAATCTTATATTCATTTAAGAATTCAACTAGTTTTAACGGAAACATGAACAAACTCTTCGGAATGATATAGGCCGTTGCTCCGAATTTCAAGGTCGGGTAGAGTTCCTTTAGACAAGCATCCACATAGAGTGGAGTCTGGTTACCGAACACGGTATTCTCAGTTACACCAAGAACCTCCGATAGACTCTCAATATAATCTATCACGGAGCGATGGCAAGCAACAACGCCCTTCGGGATACCTGTGGAGCCGGAAGTAAATACAATATAGATCGGATCCGTATCTATCTGCCTGCTGCGGATCTCTGCTAATTCCTCCTCCTCAACCGGTGTCTGCACCATTTCCTCATATGTATATACCTTTCCGCTGTAGGAGAATGTATCAAGACTTTTTATGGTCTCCTGATCGCAGATTATCGCTCGAGGTTTTAAGCTTTCAAAGATCAATTCAATCCTGTGTCTTGGCATCTCCTCATCTATCGGAACATAATAGTTCCCGGAATAAATGACGCCATAGAAGGTTACGATGGTTCTCGGATGCTTCCCCATGAATACAACCACCGGTTCCTTTGAATAATCCATATTATGTAAGAAAGTACCAATCGCTCTTGATTGATCCGATACTTCTTGAAAGGTGATTCCCATTTCTTCATTCGCGTATGCTATCTTTTCCGGAACCCTTCGTACTGACTGTTCCAGATACTCCATTACATTTCTTTGCATTCTTCCATGCCTTTCCGGTTCGTTATTTAGTTATTAATGATTTGTATTCTTCCTTTAATTTAGCTTCACAAAGACTAACACTTCGCATCGCTAATACTTCCATGGCGTCAAGGAAACCCGCTCCGATATTATAATCTCGTTTGATTAAGGAAAGCTCTGTGCAGCCAAGGATGATTACCTCCGCACCGTTACTTCTTAATTCCTCTGCCACCGCTTCGAATTTATCAAATTCTACCGGCTTGTTAGCTTTAACATTCTTATAGATTAAATCCGTTACATCCCGTTGGCGCTCCGTCCCCGGTACGATTGCCAGGATATCATTTCCTTCCAACTCTTTTTGAAATAAGTTGCTAAAAATGGTACCTTCTGTGGCCATGATACCCGCCTTGGTTACACCATGCGCTTTGAGGTATTGTACCGTCTCTTTGATGGTATTGATCACAGATGCATTGATATTCTCCGTTAATGTACCATTAAAATATTGTGCCGTGATGCACGGAACTGCAATATACTCAGCACCCACATCTACAAGCAGCTTCCCTAAAGCGATCATATCATGCACAGGATTTTGTGTACTCCTCCCCAGGATATAGTCCGTCCTGTCAGGAATGGAAGGCTTGCTGAAGATCATCATCTCTATATGTTCCTGATCAACCTCCGCATCCGTCATTTTTATTACCAATTCATAGAAATATGCCGTAGCAATCGGACCTAAACCACCTATAACCCCTAATCGTTTCGTAATTCTTACCCCTCTCCGTATATGCTCCAAGTAATAATTATTAAACTTACTGTAATACTTTTGATTGTATTGATACCTCTGAAGTAGCTGGATATAACGATTTATCCCTATTATAATAATAACTTCCTCTGGTTGCTGTAAATGCATCTAACTCCTCATCCGTAAGCATAAAGGTCTCCACATGATCCTTATTCGGGCAGCTGTCAAAATGATACCAACCATCCCCGCAATCAATTAGATTCCAATAATGACGTGTTTTCCCGCCTAGGCGGGTAACTTGCATATTATCAATACCTGCTCTAGTCAGTAGCGCTTGTGCTACGGCATAGAATGTAAAACAGTCACCTTCACCATCCTCCATTGCACGATAGGCTTCAGCCAGCCAGTTGGTTTTATCAGAATCTCCGGTATATCCTACCTTGGACTTTATCCAGTGATAAATGGCTTCTGCTTTCTCAAGCTTTGTCATATGATCTTTCATTATCTTAGCAAGGACCTCATCGGTCTTCTCATCCACCATTTCCTGAGAAACTACAAATTCTATAACAGAAACCGTATTTGTAATTGAAGTCTTATTACCGGAGGAATCCTCTGCTGAATAGATAACCTCATAGCTACCGACTTTCTTAAGGTTTACTGCACTTGAATCTACTGATACCTTAAGATCTTCCTCTCTATTATCCGTAACATAGACCCCTTTACGATAAGATACTCCGTCTCCCACAAAGACAGTCTTATCTCGGGTTCCCATTATTATGGGTGCCTGTGTATCTGCAATAATCGTCAAATTCGCAGTCTGCTCCGTAATATTACCATAATCATCTTTAAGAACAATGGTAATCTCCTGATCTCCTTCTATCGTAAAATTAGGTTCTGCTTTATATGCTAATGTCACACCGGATACATCAAGGATACTCTTGATGAAAGCATCTGCTGGTAACTGGTCGTTCTTCCAGACCTGCTGGTCGGTGTACGTTACCTGTGGAGGAGTGGTATCAACTACTGCAATGTTACCGGACACTACTCTTCCATTTACATTTATATCAATTTTATGTATCTTAGGTTTGCTGATATCAATCGTTGATAAATCTGTCAGAAAGGAAATCTCATAGCTATTATGATCGACAAAGTCATCTACTGTAATATTCATCGGTGAACCGGCTTCTATGGTGACGGAATTGCGGATATCAAGAACAGTAAGATTTGCATATAATTCTGTTACATTACCTCCCTGATCTGTAAGTAGCAAGGTTACCTTTTTATCCCCTGGAGACCCTGTGTCAGGGGTATCCTTAAAAGCTACCGTCACATCGGTAGCGTCAGTTATATCCGATACAAAGGATAAGGGTTCAATCACTTCATCCCTCAATACCATCTGATCTATAACAATAGCCGTAGGTGCAACAGTATCAGTAATCTCAAGACTTGAGCTATGTATTCTGTTTCCAATCTTTATCTCTATCTCGTAAATTCCGGGATCCGTCAGCTCCTGGATATTTGTTACCAAGCTTCCTTTACGATTTTTATACATCAAAAAATCTTCTACCGTAAGCACATCAGTTCCAGCTTCCATCGTTACTGCTTTAACCACCATCGGTCTTATCTGTATATATGCAAGTAATCCAACGATAGCAAGAATTTCTACACTCAGGAGCAGAAGAACTATCTTTTTGATATGTCCCCTTCGCCTTCTCATTACTTCCTCCTAGATAATATCATATAATCCACTATTTTCCATCCTAGTATATGATAATATGTATAATTTGGAATGTCAATATAATGAAACGCAGTTCCGAATTAGGGTGGCACCATTTTAGACTAATTAAGCTCCGAAAGGTACTCACATCCTGAGTATCTACTGTATTTTTGTTTTTCAGACATTGTAACACTAAGACCGTATCCATAAAGACAGGAGGAAAACATCCTGTCTTCCGGATACAGTCTGCGTGCTACACTGTCTGCTCAAATAAAATACAATTGTAGACACTCAGATATTCGCACCTTATCGTCGCTTATATTATCATTGGTAATGCCACATTATTCTACACTGCTCCACATAATTGAGCTATAATGACTTAGACGATGGGGAGGGTTATTTGGTTACAAGTGCCCGCTCAGGATTTTTGAAAGAGGGAGCTTGCGGATTATTTACGTCAAAGTATTTACCTGGGGTTGACAGGTCAAAGTAAAGCTTTGAATCCTTAGTAACTCCAAAGTCCTTCAGAGAGCCCGTATCCTGTAGCTTATTAAAAGCCTGACGAAATAATGCGTTATGAGCCTCTTCCCTGTTCAGTAGAAAGTCGATGGTATCTTTCACTCCCTTATCATTAATCTGTCGGTAAAGATATTCATAGACTACCTTAGCCCTTTGCTCGGCTGCTATGTCTGACAGCAGATCCGCTGCTAAATCACCAGTCTCATTCACATAGGCCGCAGTCCATAGATAACCCGATGCATTGGCAAGCATAGGTGTTAGTCCCGTAAGTACATGGGCTTCCACACTTCCTATGGTTGCACTATTTGCATCCGGTTCATGGCCATTTAACAGATTTACGGTTGTTGCAACCATTTCCATATGACTAAGTTCTTCTGCTGCGATATCAAGAAATAAATCCTTAATCTCAGGATCATTTATACGGAGACTCTGTGACAGGTACTGCATCGCTGCTTTCATCTCACCCTGTGGACCTCCGAGCTGTTCTTGAAGCAGTGTTCCATAGTTCGGATTCGGACCATCCACTCTAACATCCTGTAATAATTGTTTTTCGTGTCGAAACATCCAATCATCTCCTTTTGCATATTTTACTCCAACGATAGTATGACCTTTCTCGACATATAATACTCAAAAGTTTTTAATTTCAACAGCAAAGACACCGCTGTGTCACAATGTCAGCATATAGTTCCAGACCTTCTGACGTAGTAACATGAATTACATCCTGAAGCTCATTTATTTCTGAAATTAATGTATTTACAATATTATCGTATTTTAATATTTTTTCCGGATGGAATAACACATCCTTCTGCCCATCAAAGATTGCTACATAGAAGATATCTGCCTCAACAAGGTCCTGGAAGAAATGGCTACCGTAAGATAATTCCGGTTCAAAGCCTTCCTCTTTTGATGCAACCTCGCAGATGACGGACATATTGCATATTTCCGTAAAATGTACCGGCACACCCAAAGATGGCGTTGTTGTTCCCCAGCGACCAGGTCCGATTAACATGACATTCTTGCCCTTTAGAGTTGAATTAATCTTACCTATGAGTCTGGCTACCGTATATTTCGCTTGTTCACTCAATTTAAGATAAGCTGCAGACTGTACATAGACAACATAATCCATCTGCAGATGGATATTACCTCCCATAAAGTTTCCCTTGGTACAGATAAAACAATCTTGTTTGTCAGCCAGCTCAGGCATTTCCACTGATTTGCCCAGACCTTTTGTCTGAAGAGGTCTACACTGAAGCAGGTTTATTTTAAATTTCCCATCTTTAGAGAAATTAGCGGTGTATTCGATGTCTACCGGGTAGTCATAGGCTTTCGCCAATAGATGTAGCATTTCCTTCATAATGTTTGGAAACGCAGTATCAGTTAACAAATTCTTAAATTCCAGAATATAAGGAATTTTGTTATTACGATATCCACGTTCCCGGTACCAGTCTAGTGTCTGATAGTCAATCCCTGCAAACAGTTCCTTTTTCACTTTAATCTCTTCGGAAATGATATCCTCCAAGGGTCTGCTTAACAGACGGTTTTCCTTTAATGACAATACATCTACATAGTGCTGGGAGTACTTCCTCTGATCTTCATAGTTTACAAGAGGTAATCTGGAAGGATCATCAAGCGTAACAATCTTAACATAATCCCCTTCCGTTCTATCTACAGCCCTCGTTCCAAGACCCATTACCAGCCGTAGCATACCAGCATTCATATCTACACTTTTATCCCACACATACAAATTCGAGGAATTACCGACTCCAGCAACATGGGGGAAGAAATTCTCCCCATAATAATCACCGGAAACTCTCTGAACCAGAATTGCCATCTGTTCATCCTTCTGCGACAATCCCCTGTTCATGCGGTATGCCAAAGCATCCTCATTCATTGTACTTGCATAAACCGTTCGGACTGCCTGTTCAAAGGCATCATATCGTTCCTCCGGAGTTCCCTGGTTAACACAGAATACGCTCTCATATTTGCCGGCAAAGGCGTTACCAAAGTTATCCTCCAACAGAGAACTTGATCTGACGATAATCGGCGATTGACCGAAATATTCTAGCATCTGTAGGAATTTTTCCTGTATGTTGATTGGGAATTTACCATTCAGTAATTTATCCTTTAATTCAGGAGCATATTGAAAATATCCCGCTTCGGTTTTTTGTAACGTTCGGAGCTTCCACCAGCCATTTTGCACAATATAAGTATAGAAGATATCAGAACCTAGATAATAAGAATCATGGGGTTCCAAATAAGGTGCATATTTCACTCCTGCCACCTCTTGAAGAATCTTTCTGGCCAAAAGCATTCCCACGCTTTTACCTCCGATAAAACCGGTGCCGATTTCCCGTGAGGCAATATCTAATATATCACGGAGAGAAAAATATCTTTCGCAAAGTTGCAGCATTTTCGACTCACTTCCTATGAGTAGAGTCATTAACAGTTTCTTCATCGTTACCTGATCTTCTGCTTGATTTTGCAAAATGTCTCTAGCATTTTTAAATAGTACATCCCAAAAATCGAGTCGTTCTTCTCCACGATGTATGCTGGAAAATAACTCAGCGGCTTCGGTGCTTGCAGTGATGCATATTGCCTCCTCTCCTTGGATCAGATGCGGAAAGAACATGGTAGGTGAATATCGTTGCCATACCTTCAGAGGATGGATGTATAGCTTATTGTTTACCTGGTATAAATCAAGTAGTAACTGTGTCGTTTCACGGATTCCGGCTATTGTACTGTAGGTATGTACATTACGGATAATGGCAAAATAAGCAAGTGTATCCAGCTCATACAGATACGGGCAAGTGACCCTAAAAAAATTACCAATCATAAGGTCGGAGTACCAGCAGCTTAATAAATCAGTAAGGCAATCAAATACATAAAAGGCTTTCTTTCCCATCTCCTTAACCAGATTATGTATCTCTGTAGCAAAGCTTTCAAAACCTTTTACAGCGTCAATTCGATAGATTATGAGTCCCGGCTGTTCCTCTAGAATTGGTTCCTGTGTTCCAAATCTTACGTATATAAGCTTTCTATGATCTGCGATGGCCTGTTCCACATAAGGAAACACCATTTCTTTATAGCTATGAATAGAATTTACCTGCCAGACCACATTATCCCCAAGCCTCAGATGGTCAATTGCAGCGTCAAACCCCTTTAAACCTGTACTTACCTTATCATGGATATCCATTTAGCACCTCCGGAGAATGAAATATTGAGTTATCTATCTATGTTATACCAGATTCTAACAGAAATTAATATATGGATTTAAAGTAAGTGTTAATACTCTACTATTGTATAATCCTTTCAACTTATTCAAAGAATAGAGAAAAAGAAAGGAACTTCTGATATGTTATCATTAATTATCAAAGCAATTGCAACTTCCTTCGGTGTTTTTCTGTTTACATTATTCCTGTCACGTATCATCGGCAGAAAGCTAGTTTCACAGATGACCTTCTTTGATTATATCGTAGGAATTATGATTGGTTCCGCAGCCGTACAAGCTGCTGAACTTAGTAGTATCCCTTCTTTGTCCTCCTTGATTACTCTGATCGTTATCTGCCTTATGTCCACGCTTATTGACATCATTCACGTCTACAGTATGCGTACACGTAAATTTATAGATTCAGAACCAGTTATCGTTATCTCCCATGGACAGATTATCGATAAAAATATGCGAAAAGTCCGCTTAACAATTGATGAGCTAAATATGATGCTTCGGGAACAAGGTTACTTTAATATCGCTGATGTTGAAAATGCAATTATTGAAACTAACGGCGAATTATCTGTTCAGTTAAAAGCTGAGAAACAACCACTTACCCCTTCCGATATGTCTATCACCCCCGACTATAAAGGCCTTACAAGGGACCTCATCATGGATGGTAAAATCCTTGATAATAATCTGTCATATATCAATAAAAATGAACGATGGTTAAGAAAGCAGCTACTTCATTATGGAGTCCATGATCTTAAGGAAGTATTCTATGCAGGACTTGATTCCTCTGATAATCTCTATGTCTCCAAGCGCCAGCATAACAAGGAGGAAGCTGGTCAGCATGGAATTGAATAAAGATTTGGCTACCATTATCCGTATGAAATAGTGAAATCTCAAGCGGGAGCAATAAGGCTCTCGCTATATTTATACATAATCTCTCACAATTACTCAGCTTACCCGCGCATTCACCCTTTTTCTGCTTTCGCATATTTTATATTAGAAAGGAGTGATTCGTATGGGATGTGATAGATGTGACCGTGATCGTTATTACGATGATCGCTATGACTGGGACCGAGGTAATCCATATCGCCGAAGAAACAGGCGTGATTACTTTACAACAGATCGACGCGGAGATAGACGGGATGATTTCTATCCAAGAGATCGTAGACGTCGCCGCCGTGGAAGTGCTGTCATTATAGGTTTCCCTCTTCGTCTGTTTTAGTAGATTTATGTAAATGCAATAAAAAACACTTTACTTTAATAGACTAGAGTGTTAAAATTATGCTGTGTGAAAACTAACATAAATCACTACCAGATGAAAGGAGTCCTACCGATGAGTAAGAACATCAGAACTACTGCTGTTGATCATTTATTTGAAGCCATTTTAAGCTTGAAGGATTCGGAGGAGTGCTATATATTTTTCGAGGACATCTGTACTGTAAATGAGTTATTATCCTTATCACAGCGTTTTGAAGTAGCACGTATGTTGCGAAACCATAACACGTATCTTGAAATTGCAGAGAAAACAGGTGCTTCAACTGCTACCATCAGCCGTGTTAACCGTTCGTTAAATTATGGCAATGACGGTTACGATATGGTATTTGCAAGAATGAAAAATGCAGTGCCGGAAAATATAAAATAAAAATATAGAGCTCATTGCATGCAATGAGCTCTTTTTATGTGTTCCTATCGTTTTCGATTATCGATTCTCAATACTGGTTATTTCTCCTGTGATCTATCAGCCTTCAGATCCTTCTTTCCCTCTGTTTTCTTAACTGTTTTCTTCACTGCTTCCTTAGGTTTCTCAGGGTTCCTTGAGGATGTGGTATTCTTATTCGAATTACCACCCATGAGAGCGCTGTCTATCATCTGCTCAATCATATGTTTTCTCATATATACATCAAAGCAGAGCATACTGATGAAGGAAAACATCGTCAGGAAGTCATGATCCTCCTTGTTAGTAACGTCAGTAAAGGATTCCTTCGCTTTTGTCATCTTGCGAACCATATCCTTGGTAAGTGCATCGGTCTGTTCCTTCTCCAAGCGAAAGATCTCCTCATAGATATCTTCAAGCTTAACATTGGAACCATCGCCATAATACCGTTCCGTCAGAGGATTGAAGATACTCTGAATATCGTTGATGGATAAAATGTTCTTAAAATAATAAATAAATATTAAAAGGAACATATGCTCCTTGGTATATTTCTTCTTGCTAGGTGGAGGTAATAATTCATTCTTCGTATAATTGTTAATCATTGTCTTAGTCAGGAGCTTATCTTCGCTGTAACGCTTTGAGGATTTTAGATGCTTATCCATAAACGTCGTAACCTGATCCATATATAAATCTATATTCGGTATATCGTCGGGCATGATGTATTTGACATCCTTCAGACTGTCAATCATACTCTTAATATACTCTTCTTTAGTCATTTCCAATATAATCACCTCCATTACATTATATAGTAACAGATACTAGATGTCAAAGCAAAAATAATGAGATGGCTAACAGTATTTTCTGGTTCAGCCCAAAAGAAAAGTGGATACAATTACCTTTACTGTCAGACCACTGTAACAAAAAGCATGATTGAATCTCCTCTTGTATTATGGTAATATAAACATATGTTTGCGGTGAGATGACCGCATCCGATCACATAGGACAGGCAGGTACATAGAGTTATGAGCATTTACGATACATTAAATCCCGAACAAAAAAGAGCAGTTTTACATGATAAAGGACCACTTCTAATCCTAGCAGGTGCCGGTTCCGGTAAGACCAGGGTTCTGACACATCGAATCGCATACCTTATTGAGGAAAAAGGAGTTAACCCTTGGAACATATTAGCTATCACCTTCACGAATAAGGCTGCGAAGGAGATGCGTGAACGAGTTGACCGGATCATCGGTAACGGTTCAGAGGATATCTGGGTAAGTACCTTTCACTCTACCTGTGTACGTATCCTAAGACGATATGCGGATACGATCGGTTACACCAGAAGCTTTACCATCTATGATTCAGATGATTCTAAGACTCTCATGAGAGAAATCTGTAAATATTTGAATATTGACACCAAGAAGATGAACGAGCGCAGCATTCTCTCCGTGATATCAAAATCAAAGGATGAGTTGGTATCCCCCGAGGAGTTTGAGAAAAATACCCGTGGTGATTATAATCAAAGTAAGTATGCAACAGCATATACCGAATATCAGAAACGTCTAAAAGCCAGCAATGCTATGGATTTTGATGATTTGATTTATAAAACCGTAGAATTGTTCCATACAAACGTTGAGGCACTGGAATATTTCCAGAGACGCTTTCAATATATCATGGTGGATGAGTATCAGGACACAAATACAGCCCAGTTCCGTCTGATTCACCTACTGGCTTCCGGCTTTAACATCTATGGTGAGCGCGAGTATAATCTATGCGTTGTAGGTGATGATGATCAGTCCATCTACAAATTCAGAGGAGCAAACATCTATAATATCCTCAATTTTGAACAAGCGTTTCACAAAGCCGAGGTAATCAAACTTGAGCAGAACTATCGTTCCACCAAGAGCATCCTGAACGCCGCCAACGAAGTAATCTGTAACAACCAAGGGCGTAAGGACAAATCCTTATGGACTGAGAACGAGGAAGGCGAGCCCATACAATTTACTCAATTTGACACTGATTATGAAGAAGCGGATGCTATTACTTCTGAGATAAAATATATGGTTCAGAATAGTGATACTGCTTATAAGGATGTCGCCATACTATACCGGACCAATGCACAATCCCGTCTCTTCGAAGAAAAAATGATCTTAAAAAATATACCTTATAAAATCATAGGAGGTCAGAACTTTTATGATCGTAAGGAAATAAAGGATATTCTTGCATATTTAAAAACTATTAACAACGGACTTGATGGTATTGCTGTAAAACGTATCATTAATGTCCCAAGGCGTGGTATCGGTCTGACAACCGTTGACCGGATTAACGATTATGCAGTGGGTCACGATATCAGTTTTTATGACGCTCTGCTTCGTGCACAGGTTATTCCGGGTTTAGAGCGAACGGCTTCGAAGCTAACCCCTTTTATCAGTCTGATGGAAGGCTTAAAATCCAGAGTGAATCAGGAAGGATATAACCTTGGCGAGCTAATTGATGATATTCTGGATGCAACCGGATATCTAAAAGAACTGGAAGCAGAAAGCGACGAAGAAGCACAGGATCGTATCGGCAACATCAATGAACTTGTCAATAAGCTGGTTGCTTATACCGAAAGCTCCTTAGAGCCGGCTACCCTCAGCGGATTCTTAGAAGATGTCGCTCTCGTAGCAGATATCGATACTCTGAATGAAAGTAACGATAAAGTGATTCTAATGACACTCCACAGTGCAAAAGGATTAGAATTCCCTTATGTATATCTCTGCGGAATGGAGGAAGGCATCTTTCCAAGTTATATGTCCATCTTCGCAGACAACCCTAATGAGGAAATTGAGGAAGAACGACGTCTATGCTATGTGGGTATTACAAGAGCAATGAAACAACTCTCTATGACAGCTGCTAAACAACGCATGTTACGTGGTGAAACCCAGTATAATAAGCCCTCCCGTTTTGTGCATGAGATACCTAGATATCTGATGAAGATGTCTACTGCTGCACCGAGAAAATCACAGATTTCCAATAAGGATCATGTTTTCTCCTCGGATAACAATTACCGTAATAGCAATGCTTCCTTCGATGACGTTATGTTTGATAAGCCGCAGAAGGGTGTCTACACGCAGGATCAATCCACCTATAAACCCTTTATCACCCCTGCTGCCAAACAAATTGAAGGTGCACAGATGGGTACCATTAATTATGGTGTCGGTGATACCATAAAACACATCAAATTCGGTGTCGGTATTGTAATTGATATAACCAAAGGTGGTAAAGATTACGAAGTAACCGTAGATTTCCCTAATTTCGGGGTGAAAAAGTTGTTATCTACCTTTGCTAATTTAATTAAAATAGATTCCTCTCTTTAAAACGAATAATTTTTTCATTACTTTGAAATATTATAGTAAAGAAGAGCCTAATGTGATATACTATCTTTGATATACAACATAATTTCACACAATTTCAGACTTATGTTGTCATGGATTAATAAGAGTCAGCTTTACTGGCACTTTTTAGTTATTAAGAACAAGAGGAGAAGGTAAATGGAACCAATTCACTTGTATTGTAAGAAAGAAAGGAAGTGTTATCATGGGAAATAAAATCGATGAACTTATAAGCGCAATAAAATCAGGAGACTTTATGCGCAGAAAAGATGAAGAAGAAAAGAGAAGACATGCAATCATGTGGGTTCTCGCAATAATCGGTGCTGTTGCTGCTGTTGCTGCTATTGCCTATGCCGTATATAGGTATATGAATCCGGATTATCTGGAAGATTTCGATGACGATTTTGATGATTATGAGGATGATTCAGAAGATACCGCCGGAGATGATACAACCTCAGGCACTTCCGAACTGTAAATAACATGAATAATAGCAACTCCTGACTGGATGATTTCTCATCTGATCAGGAGTTGTTTTACGTTTGATTATTCTCTCAAAATCTATAACGAGAAGTTATCCTCCTATTTCCAATAACTGTAATGAATTAATTCTCTATTTTATCTCCCAACTTTAATGCCTTTTCTGCATACTCAGAAGCTACTATCTCTTCATAGGGTACATGTTTTAACAACTCCCCACTATCCTCCATGAGATCCATTAATAAAGTATAACTTCCTTCCTCAAAAACCAGATTGCCTTTCCAGGTGTCCTGCTCATAGTAACCCTGCAATATCAAAACCAAAGCATCCCGATCTGTATCAGGAAACTGGGATTCTATCACCTTAGCTGTCTCTTCCGGTGTATGGCTGACAACATAATCAAGCCCTTTCTGAATAGCGTTCGTGAAACTCTGTATAAGGACCGGGTTCTTCTGAATAAAGCTTTTCTTCGCTGCAAACGCTGTATATGGAACCTTACCGCTAACCATACCCAAGGATGCAACGACCTTACCTTTTCCCTCAAGTTCCGCAATTGTAGCGTCTGGTTCAAAGAGTATCACATAATCCCCCTGACCTGCGACAAAGGATTGTGAAACTAATTCTGTTTCAACATCCTGTATCATTGTTAGATCCTTCTTCGGATCAACTCCTTGTTTTTTCAATATGTATTCAAATACCATCTGGGGCATACCGCCTGCTTTACCGGCGATTACTGTCTTCCCTTTCAGATTCTTCCAGGAAAACTCCTCATTCACTACCCTGGAAACCAGAATATCACCTGCACGCTGCGTCAACTGAGCAAAATTGACCAGAAAATCAGACGTGCCTTCATTATATACATTAATACTTACTTCTGTTCCTAGAAGACCGATATCACATTCCTCTTCCAGTAAGGCCCTTTTCGTATTATCTGCACCGGAACCTATGACTACATTCAGTTTCAGCCCTTCGTCTTTAAAATAGCCTTTCTCTATCGCTACATAGAATGGGGCATAAAAGGCAGAATGTACTGCCTCATTCACTGTTATCCTATTACCACCTCCGATACCACTGCATCCGGTTATCGCCCCGGACAATAACACCACAAATGCTATAACGGCTCTCAACCTCATCTTTTTCATACCTTGACACCTCATGAATTAATTACTTTTATAATATATACAAATGCATGCTAAAATAAGCCTACTAGTGTTGAAATGGATATATAAGTGTATTGGATTGGACATATAAATGTGTTGTAACGGACATATAAATATGCCTTGAAGAAATTTCCTTCTTCAAGGCACAGATTTTTTACCGATATTCATTTTTATTTTGATTAGTTTTTCTCACCCAAGGTAACTACCAAGGTCTTCTCCACATATGCACCGTTTTCTTTCACCTGAACCATCAGATTAATTTCCTGACCAGCTTTCTTGAAGCTTAACGCTTCAATTAGGTCATCGATGGTCTCAATGGTGGTTCCATCAAGTCCGGTGATAATATCTCCTTGTAATAAGCCTGCTTCTTCTGCAGGTGAATCTTCGATGACATCATTAATATAAACACCAATCGGCATATTGAAACGTTCTGCATAAACATCAGTCACATTCTGAGCCGTAGATGCATCAATTCCTAAGAAGCCCTGATCTTCTACTGCGACTGTTTCACGGTTAATCAATTCATTAATCATCGGAATTGCTTTCGAGATAGGGATTGCATAGCCCATGCCCTCTACTTCTTCCGAAGCATATTTTACGGAGTTAATACCAATGACTTCCCCCCTCGCATTTAATAATGCTCCACCACTGTTACCGGGGTTAATCGCTGCGTCAGTTTGGATCAGTGTCATGGTGGTATCATCAACAAATACTTCTCTATTCACTGCACTGATGTATCCTACAGTAACTGATTGGCCGTAACCAAGGGCATTACCAATAGCAATTGCCAGTTCTCCGGCTTTCACTTCATCTGAGTTGCCAAGAGTTGCTACTTTTATCGCTGCTGCTGTCTCTGCTTTTAAGGAATTCATATCAACGGAAAGAACCGCCAAATCTGAAGCTGCATCTGCACCTTTGATCATTGCGGAAGCAGTTGTTTCATCTGCAAATACGATCTCAACTGTGGTAGCCCCCTCTATTACATGGTTATTGGTCACAATAAGTAAACTTGTGTCATTCTGCCCAATGATAATACCGGATCCGCTGCCCGGAACCTCCTCTGCATATTCACGGCCGAAGAAATCATAATTGGTAGCGGAAATCGTACTATTGATAGCTACTACGGAAGGCATAACATTGGCTACTACATCTGAAACATCTGTTACCACTTCTCCATCTTGAACGAGTTTAGCAACCAGTTCATCATCCGCAGCAGTCTGCGTAATCTGAGCCATCTGTTTGTCTATATCCTCATTCTCTTTTTCTGTTTCTGTTGCAGGCTGCGTTATCGAAACATATGCTTGAAAGGTTCCACCAGCAATTAACCCAAAGGCTAAGGCTGCTGCTGTTAGCTTTAATACACCTTTCCACGCTTTCTTTTTACTTGGCTTCTTCTCGGGTTCTGTGGTCGCGTCGAACTCCGTGTATCCAGCGAAAGTATTGTTGCCACCTTCTTGATTGTTGTTAAATTCGTTATTCATATAAAACTCTCCTTTCAAAGTTGATATCTAATTTGTTATATCAGGTGAAACCTGCTATCTCCTTTTGATAGGAACAGTTTATCAATTAATTATGTTCACTTTTTGTTCAGTTTTTGAAAAAAATATGAAGAAAATGTTTATATTTAATGAACCGGAATATAAGATCCTAGTATCTTCATCTCAATCGCTTCTTCCTTAATGCAGTGAAGGGCATTCTTAACTGCCGGTGTATCGAGGCCTCCCTCGATATCGACAAAGAAACGGTAAGCAAACGCTTTACCAGCGATCGGCCTGGATTCAATCTTGGTCATATTGATATTATTATATATAAAATGGGAAAGCATATGGTACAGGGAACCACTCTTATGAGGCAGTTCAAAGCAGATACTTGTGCGTTCTGCTCCCTTTTGATAAATCTTTTTATTTGAGATAATAATAAATCTGGTCGTGTTATGATCTTCATTATTGCAAGACGCCTGGAGTAACTGGAGCCCATGAACTTCACCAGCTCTCTTGCTGGCGATTGCTGCCTGCGTGATATCATTTTCTTCCAAGACTAATTTTGCACTTCCCGAAGTACTGCCACCATCTACCTGCTTCATCTGAGGATGTGCATTTAGAAACTCGGAGCATTGTAGAAGTCCCTGCCTATGGGAATATACCTTCTTGATATCAGATAGCTTCGCACCCGGAAGTCCCCACAAATTATGCTCTATTTTAACATGCTGTTCACCGATGATAAAATTATTATATTCAGAGAGCAGGTCAAAGATATCAGCCAAGGTACCCGTTGATGAGTTTTCAATCGGAAGAACACCATATTCCGCTTTGCCATCTTTGATTGCCTTCATAACTTCACTGAAGGTTTCCATCGGTATACTGCAGATCTCTGACTTGAAATAATCCATCATTGCCTGTTCTGTATAGGACCCTCTCTCACCAAAGAAAACAACCTTAGTGTCCTTATTCACCGGGAATGACTCAACCTCTGTAAGTCCAAGGCTTTGCAGATTGTCAAATAAGGTATATTGAAGTCTGCGACTTAAGGACATGATCTGTTTGAACAAGTCGGCAACTGCCCGTTTGTTGAAATCATTCTTCGTCAAGGCTGTCAATGTATTCAGCTTCTCTTCTTCTCTTGTCGCATCATAGATTGGTTTACCGACACTTCTCTTATAATCGGCTATGTCAATGGCAAGCTTCATACGTTCTTCAAATAACTCCACCATTTTACGGTCGACTTCATCAATCTTCTTACGGCTTTCCTGTAAATCAATCATCTTTAACCTCCAATTTTCCCAAACCTTTGCCTTATTATACTATCATACGTTTTCTGTTGCAACGCTCAATTCGAAGTAATAGTTTCTCTCTTGCTTCTTGCATAATTATTTTTGGCGATATATAATGATTTTAATATTTCAACATGATTTACATATGACCTATCTTAATCTCCCGGAGGTATTATTTATGTTTAAAACAGTTAAAAGGTTATTGATTGCTTTAGTTGTTCTGACCACGATTGCGATCATAGGTGTGTATTTTTACAACCTCGACCGTACTTATTATAACGAAGAAGATGAAATTGGTAATACTGCAGGAAATATCTATAATGGGGGCTTATTCTGCGAACAGGACGGAAAGATCTATTTCAGTAATGACGGCGCAGACGGTGCTTTATATGCAATGAATACGGATTGTACGGATATTAAGAGAATTAGGGATGATAAGGCCGTATATATTAATGCAGATGAAAACTACATCTATTATGTACGTGCCAATAATACAAGAGAAAATGACAAGGGTGGCTTTTTGGTATTCTATAATACCGGCGTGTTCCGTGTGAAACAAAACGGTACTGGCCTAAAAGCTTTTACCGGTAATCCCGGTGCTTATCTAACCTTAAAGGGAAATACGATTTATTTTCAGAGATATGACGTAGAAATTGGTTTATATTTATATAAATATCAGATTGATGGTACCTTAGAACGTCTTTTAATTAAGGATGCAGTAATTCCTGCTGCCCTCATTGATAATTCCTTATACTATGCGGGCTACTCCAAAGATCATAACCTCAACGCCATGGATCTCTCCAGCTTTACAACACATCCAATCATTGAAGGTTCCTTTCTGTATCCCATTTTTATGGGTAATGATATCTACTATATTGACGCATCGGATAATTATAAGATTTACAAAAGGAATCAGGACGGTTCCGATCCTATAAAACTTGTGAACAAACGTGTCAGTACCTATAATATTACAAACTCCGGCAAATATCTGTATTATCAAATCGATAATGGAAAGAATAACGGCATTCATCGCCTTAACTTAGAAACGATGGAAGACGAAACTCTGTTAGATGGTAATTACAAGCAGATTAATGTCACCAGTTATTATGTGTTCTTTAAGGATTTTGATAATACCAATACCTATCGAATTAGCGCAGATAGCAAAGTTGATATCGATACCTTCACCGGATTAGACGGCGATAATAAATAATAATAATTCTCTTAAGAGCGATAAGATATAATAATTCTCTTAAGTGAGATAAGATATAATAATTCTCTTGTATGTGATAAGAAAGAATAATTCGCTTACTTGTCTGACAGAACGGTCTTCACTTCACTTAGATAAGATAAGGAACCAAAGGCAAGGATAACATCCTCTTTCCCCGCTTCTTTCATCGCTGTATGGATAGCCTGTTCCACGGTTCCTGCATCAATAACACAACCTGAACAATATTTTTTAGCCTCTATTGCTAATTGCGTAGAGGCTAATGCTCTGTTATTATCCGGTGTGATCGTTAGGATAACCTCTGCAAAAGGTGCCATGATACGGAGAATTCCCGTGTAATCCTTATCTGCCAGAACTCCTATGATATAAATCCATCTACGGCCATTAAAATATCTCTCCATAGCTTTCTTAAGCTGCTGAGCAGCATCTTCATTATGGGCTCCATCAATGATTACATATGGTTCTCTAGCAAGCACTTCCAGGCGTCCGCTCCACTTTGCCTGAGCAAGTCCCTCCTTTACTGCTTCTTCTGAGATAGTTATTCCCTTCTCCCTTAGTGCATTCATTGTCTGGATTGCTAGAATCGCATTACCGATCTGATACTCCCCTAAGAGTCCAATTATATAATTGTTCCCCAGATAGGTAAAGGAGGTTCCTTCCGGTGAAAATATAGCCTCGGTAACCTCCTGCATGTGCGTCACAATAAGCTTGGAGTATTGTTTTTCGCAAGTTGAGTTAATTACCTGTAAAACCTCCGGCTCCGTATTCGCAGTGACTACCATTGTGTTCTTCTGAATGATTCCAGCCTTCTCCGTCGCTATCTTTTCTAAGGTATCACCTAGGTACTGCATGTGATCCATACTAATGGAAGTAAGCACACAACACATCGGTTTCTTTATAACATTGGTTGCATCCAGTCTACCGCCCATTCCAACCTCTATTACTGCATAATCCACCTGCATAAAAACCAGATAAAGGAATGCCATGGCAGTCTCAATCTCGAAGGAGGTAGGATGTGAAAAGCCGTCCTTTACCATTTCGTCACAAAGCGGTTGTATCTTGTCAATCGCATTACTGATACCCACCTCTGTGATATAATCCGTAACTACGAGTTTGCTCTCCAGTCTGGAGATTTGAACCCGTTCCTGATAAGTAAATACTGCGGGGGAGATATATCTTCCAACTAAATATCCCTGGGATGCCAGAATCGTAGCGATAAATGCCGTCGTAGAGCCCTTGCCATTCGTCCCAGCAACATGAATCACCTTCAGCTTGTCCTGAGGGTTTCCTAATCTTCTTAATAGTTCACTAATTGTCTCCAGTCCAAGCTTACTTCCGAATTTATTTGATTCATCGATAAATGCTCTTGCTTGTGCGTACGTCATACTTATCACTCCGTTATATCATCTATGATATTATTGATCCGATATTCAATGCTGCTATCATTAACTTCTGTCATAGCTTCACTACCTATAACAGCTATATTTATTTTTCATTTACTACTTGGAAGATAAAGAATTTCAGGTAGTATGATTCATCTGCCGCCCATAGGATCGGATGATCCGCAGCCTGGGTCCGGTATTCCACCTGTCTAATTCTCTTCTTCACATTCTTTGCAGCCTGCGCTATGGTCTCTGCGAATAAGTCCGGTGTCATAAAATGGGAACAGGAGCAGGTCGCAAGATATCCACCGTCCTTCACCAGCTTCATGGCTCTTAGATTAATCTCGCGATAACCCTTCACTGCATTCTTTACAGAATCCTTCGACTTTGTAAATGCAGGGGGGTCTAAGATTACAACGTCAAATTGTTCACCCTTCTTCTCATATTCGGGTAGAAGATCAAAGACATCTGCCGCAATGAATTTTACTGTATCAGATAAGCCATTCAAGGAAGCATTCTCTGTAGCCTGCGCCACACCCAGTTCGGAAGCATCTACACCGATAACTTCTCTGGCTCCCCCTCTTCCTGCATTCAGGGCAAAGGAACCGGTATGGGTAAAGCAGTCAAGTACTCTCGCACCGTTACAGAGCTTTGCAACAGCAGCCCGGTTGTATTTCTGGTCCAGGAAAAAGCCAGTCTTCTGGCCTTCTGCTACATCCACAAGATATTTGACGCCATTTTCAACAATTTCTACTTTTGTATTAAAGGGTTCACCAATAAAACCTTTCACTCGTTCCATGCCTTCATTGGTGCGGACCTTAGCATCACTGCGCTCATAAACTCCACGAATGACTATCCCATCCTCCGCTAACAATTTCTTAAGTATGGTTATAATCTCATCCTTCCAACGGTCGATACCCAACGCCAGTGCTTGAACTACAAGTACATCCGAGAATTTATCTATAATCAGTCCGGGCAGGAAATCAGCCTCTCCAAATAGGATACGGCAGCTTCCGGTATCTACCGTTGTTTTACGGTATTCCCAAGCGGTTTTAACACGATTAACAAGAAAATCATGATCAATCTCCTGGCCTTTTCTACGATTCATGACCCTGACTATAATTTTAGATTTCGTATTAATGAATCCACATCCAAGATAATAATCATCAAAGTCATGCACATAAACCAGATCACCATCCACAAAATCACCGGTTATGGTATCAATCTCATTATCATAAATCCAGAGCCCGCCACCTTTTAAGTTTCTGGCCTCTCCTTTTTTTATCTTAACAATTGCTTTTACTTGATTCATAATTTCCTCCATAATCTATAGGTATATCCTATCTACATCCATAGGTATATCTTATCTACTTCCATAGGTATATCTTAACTACTTCCATAGGCATATCCTATCTAATCCATACTTATATCCCATCTACTTCCATAGGCATATCCCAACTACATCCATAGGTATATCTTATCTACTTCCATAGGCATATCTTAACTACATTTAGTTATAACACAATTTTACCCATTAGCAAACAAAAAGCTGAAATTTTAAGGCTACTACAAAATTCATTCGTAGCAGCCCTATCATGATTAAATTATATATTACTTTCCTTATTTTCTTCCTGTTTCCGATTAAAAATGTAAAACTTACTGAAAAGGTAATTTAGCGTAATGACAATAACCGCAAGACCGGCTTTTACCATGAGCCGTGGAAAACCAAGTAGCTCGGTGAACAGGAACATTCCTGCCTGCTCAATTAATAAAGTAATCACCCTTGCTCCGAAGAATTTCGTAACTTTCGAGGCTTCATCCTTCAATTCGTTACTGCGGGATCGGAACACATTCACCTTATTCACTATATAGGCAAAAGATACAGCAACTACCCAGGCAAGTGCATTCGCTGTCAGATTAGGAATCCCTAACCGGTAAAATCCTTCATAACTTGCGAAATTCACAATAGTGGTCATAATACCTGCGATCGCATAGGTAATTGTTTCACGGTTGACTATCTTCTTGAACAGCCACTCTATTCTTGTCATTAAAGTTCCCTTATCCATCTCAGCCTCCAAGTGCATTACTCTCTTTTGTATGCTTCGTGTAACGCGTACAGATTAATTAGAGAAAGAAAACAATACTTGCTCTCTTTCTCTAACAAATCTTGTCTTGCTTCGCATATCACGATGATTATAACACTTCATTACAAATTAATCCAGAGGGAATAAACTGCGTCGTAATAAGGTAATTGCAGCTTGTCCCGAGAGCGTAGCCTGAGTTGTTGCTGTTATAGTAATATCTCTGCTGCTAACATTTTTCATCAATGCCGCCGGAATCATCATCACATACTCACCATTCGGTAAACTCGTTAATGGGCTCAGTGAATGGCCCAAATCAGCAGCACTGTAAATTGCTACATCATATCCGGTGCCATCCGTAAGATTTTCACTCCCTGCCATAATCGTCAGCGTGAAATTAGGTATTGCTTTTTCCACCTTAAATGTTACCCTGAGTTCCTCTGCATTATTCAGATAATCTTCATCCGTATCTAATGCATTAAAATCGATATCTGCATACAGATATGACTTTGAAGCGTTAATCATCGGAATAGGATCTATTATGGTGACTTGAGGAGTCTGATTATATTCCAGGGTAACACTTTCTGTCGTTACACTACTCTCCTCGTTCGATGCCTTTATGGATAACAGATGAGGTTCCTGTATGGCAGTAATCGGAATCTTAATTGCATAGGTCTTATTGTCAACTAATTTATCCGTATTCTTAACGTTAATTATCGTACTGAGTTCACCGGCGATCACTTCATAAATGTTATCATCCCAATTACCGCTGGGATCTAAACCATCAAACAATAGTGTAAGATCCATAGGGGAGGAGCTATCTGTAATCTTAAAGGTTAATATAAAATTACCCTCGAAGACATCTTCCGTAGTAACCATGATGGATTTAATAAGACCTTCCTCTCCCACCGGGATTGGATCAATTATCTCGATTACCGGAGGTGTGGACACAATTCTGGTTGTTGCTTTATAAGCAGCAATCAAGGTATTAACAAACAGCTTCATCTCATCAGAATTACCTGTTACATCAGCTGGTTCCAGCTTAATTCCGGAATAATAGCACCTTCCGAAGCTGAATAGATAGTAATTATTCTTCACATCATTTGGTGAGGAGCTATACATCCCTTGATACAATTCTGCATTCGTTCCTCCGTTATATAACCCAGCTTTCCTGACGACCGGGCTCTTTGCATCAGATAAGCAATACCACCCGATCAACTTCTGGTTCTGTAACAGGTTAAAATCAATTGTTATATCCTCCGAATACTGATTCGCAGCAATCTTAATTGCATGATTCAACTGATACGGATATCTGGTTAAAGTACCTTCATTTGCTTTCGTCAGGTACGTCGTCTGATAAGTAGCCTCCGAGGCTAAGCTTCCATTATTGCTTAAGGAGTTATAGATATAGTATTGATTCTTTGAAGCATAGGTAGCAGGTGCGTATCGATTAATATAGTTATAGGTTCGGTGATTTAAAAAGCTAAATTTTCCACTCAGATAATAACTTGACTGATTGCTAAAGCCCAGTGCTCCTTTCGTATATATCGTACTTAAATCCTCCGCTATCTCATCCTTACAATTGGCCAATGCACCATTGGCATCGGAAATCGCTGTTGTCGGATTGTCAAAAATGATGATATGATACCTTGAAAGCTTATCCGTCTCTAGGGCAGTTATCGTTGTATAAGGTTCATCAGCATACAACTGTTCAAATTCCTGTACAGTTAGAGTATCAAAGATGATATTATAATCCGTCAGCCTGCTAGTACCTGCATATTGACTGATTAAGCTCACTGCATCATTAACCTTATTCTCAAGATTATATGCCGAGTTATTTTCCCTTATCTGAAGGGCATAGATGTTTTTCTTCTCGGTATTCGCCGTATATCCGGTAACTATACTATGGATATTGGTATTATCCGTCCGTTCTACAAGCAGCTTCCACTGATATACACCATTCAGTCCATTCATATCATATTGATAACTGTAGGTCTTGTTCCAGCTTTCAGATAAATTATTCCATGGAGAACCATTGCTTGCTATGATATTCAGTTGTTCTTCCTCTTCGAATAATCCATTGCCGTTCTCGTCTATATACAGATTTGCATTGTACAGATAGCCACTGGCAACGGTACCACGGGGCTGTATTTTAAACTTTATAATAAGCTTCTGTTGGACTTCATCAACATAGACGTAGTTAACAGATGCACCTTCTTGTACTAGCGGCTGCAGCAGATTAATATATGGCCTTTTTATATTGAATGCATACTTCAATCTGTTTCTATACAGCTTCTTCGTTGTTGTATCCGAGGAGGTTAAATTAGCAAGGTTAATAAAATTATTTGGTACACTCACTTTTACACCGGATATAAATCCATAAATATTAGTAGTCGTTTTTACATTGGTCAGATTATAAAGACCGGAATCTAGTACGATTGGGTATCCGGCATTCAAAAAGCTCTGTAGCTCTGATCGTTTCTGGGTTGTGATATCATTGGTGGTATAATAAACTTTATTAACTGTCCCATTGTTAATATAGATAGAATCTCCGGACGCGTAATAGATTGCATTCCTTAAGGTCGTTTCATTAAAAATGGTATTTCCTCCGGAGTAATTAAATCTACCCGCGCTACTGCCCAGATAAACCATATCGTATCTGGAATTAATGTCTTCCATGCTACCATTAAACTGCATACTTGTCATATTAATGACCTGTAAATCATAATCACTTAATGCCGAACGAATTGCTGCCTCTGAAGCAGTAAAATCTGCAGTTGGCTGGATATTAAGAATTCTTTTATAATCCCTGATACCACTTCCATCCAACCCGTCATCCAGGTCATCCTCTTCATCTTCTACCGGATCTTCCGCCGGCACACCTTCTACGTCGCCACCTGCCGGATAGGATACTCCACCGGTATTCTCATAACCATTACCATTGTTTGTAATTACATTAATGAGATTTCCAATTGTGATATTACGTGAGTCTACTATACTTCCGTCCTCATTCAATGAACTCAGATGGTCTACTGCTTTATCCTTCGAGTCATTTGGCAGATTAATATCATCTTGGAAGTTCGATGTAAAGATACCACTACCGCCAATGGATAAGATATTATCGGTCAAGTCATAGGGTGTCGCCAGAATATTATAATTCACTATTCCCTTATTATATAATTCATCCTGGGTAAACCGTGTCATCACACCGTTTCCGTTTAATCCATACGGAACGAAGGTATTGCCGTTCCAATAGATCGCTGCATCTGCAGTTGCCGAGGGATTTGTACTATCCGGTCTGATAAAGCTTCCGGTTGTTCCTGATCCATTGACAGAAGTATTCACCTGTGTAATCAGATTAGTAGTTCTGCTGGGATTCAGAAAGGAATTATAAAAATCAATCATATTTCGTTGGTATATCATAATATACAGTTTCGCCATGTTACACATGGTAGCATTATTACTATTCCAAGTATAAGATACGGAAACCGATTTTGATAAACTTGAATATGCTCCATTTCCCTGAATTGCATTAATAAAGAATGTGGTATCTACAACCACAGCTGCTTTATTGCCCCCGATGCCTGCGATATTCCGAAACAATCTTATTGTATTATCCCAGCTGATATCATTCACCGCATAATTGAGATATGCATTCTGACGTGCATTGTTATTATAGAATTTTTCTGCTGCAGGAAGCAGTACCCCTGCCGCGTTGTAATTCTCATAAAGCATCAGATAATTCTGATTATGCATCTGCGTATTTATGTAGAACAGATCTGCTTCCTCGATATAATGCTGGTTTGAAGTGAGATTTAGCTCAGCCGGTGTTAATGTAATTACCTTAACATTATAATCTTCCACCTGGTCGGGGTGAATACCCAGAGTCGTTGTCTTAAACCATTCATTATTGATGAGCTTCACATTATACTTGTATTGATATTCAGTAATCACCGGGTGATTCTGGACCCAGATCCTGCCGTTTGAGTCTGTGGAGTAATTCGGCTTTGATAAAGCAGATTCATCCTGAACCCATCGGTAGGTTCCATTCCAACGGTTATAGGTATAATAGGTATTAGATGGATTTATCTTGTAATTACCACCTGATTGTGCGTTATAGGTGACTGTAAAGGAGTAATCCCCTAGACCATAATCAACAATCTCATAATTATTCATCATATAATAAACATTACTTGATTTACTTGTTTTTACAAATATGACATTATATCTTCCATTGCCCTTATTTAACACAAAGGACTTGGTTGCTATCGCATAGTCGTAATCTCCGGTACGGTTCTCAATCTCCTGTACGCTATATATTTCATAAGCCTCCGACGAACTGTATAAGGATACTCCTGCAGGTTTCCCATACACAAAATAAGCGTTAACATTTTTCCGGTTGGTAGGTTCCCAAGTTCCGCTATAAACACTATCCATGGTCCCTAATACCGCTTTGTGTGTTCCTGTTCCATTCGCAACACTGATATAGTTAGTCCCTGTACTAGGCGCGTATCTTCCTGTCCCATCGTAACCAACATGAATAAAATAACCATTCTGATACTCATAAGATCTTGCTAATAGCCATCCGGTATCCGGCGTTCCTGCTGTTTGAACCGGTTTTTCCGCATAAGAGCGGTATACATCGATGGCACCTCCCAGGAAGGATACCGCACCACCGGCGGTGTCATAATTCATCAGAGTATCCTCAATTGGTTCCTGTCCATCTACCAGATAACCGATTTCACCCATTCCATGATAAGGAAGGATTTCAAGTACTAAGAAGTCTGTAGCTCCAACACTTCCACTTCCACCTTCACTACCGGTCTCTTCCTCTGAAAATGTAGCTTCTCCTGCTTCTATATTATATTGCGTGCTGTCCATCAAACCGGGCATCAAAAATGACAGGACCAGTATCATCACGATCATAAGACTCACTTTGATTAAGTTCTTCATGGCAGCACCTCCATCCTAATTATTATTCTGACTATTTTGCATTTCTTAATTTTACTTTTTTATTTTCTGTATACTCCGACTCACCTAAAGCAAATTCAAGCGAGATGTTTGCAGTGTTATCGATTAATTCAATATGGAATCTCGATACATACTCCGCCATCAGATATTGATTTTCTGTTGCCTCCGATAATACAGGATCCGTAAGATCAGCAGCTTCAATTGTTGTAGCCGATATAAGATAAAGCCTGCTTCTATCTGCCCTGTAATAGATCGCATAACATTCCTTCGGCCCTTTTATCAGATATTTCACATCGCCAAGAGCTGGTTGATCTGATATCGTTATGTTGCTTGCTTCCATAGCTATGGTGCTTAACTGGCTGATGGCAATCTGTGCTTCCAGCTGAAGGTTTACCTTTTCATTCGTATGCTTGTAGCTGTTAGCCGCAGTGTTGATAATCACAACAATCATTGCTAAGACGATCGCTGTTATGGCCATGGATACGATTAATTCAATCAACGTTATCCCTTCATTATTCTTGATTAATTTCAAAGAATGTCTGTGTTTCAATTCCCATCACCCACTATTCTATAAAATGTTTTCCGGTTGCTGTCACGAGCCTGATGTAATAGGTTACTCCATCAGAAGTAATTCCAATTCTGGTTATTACAGTTCCGGTAACACTATTCACTTTTACTCCTCCGGTATCTTTACGAAAACTGATGGTAAGAGAATTTGCAGTGCTTACTGTCTTTACGACACCAACATTGTCCTCATAGGTAATTTGCCCACTCTCCAATTCAAGGAATTCTGAGGACTCTTCCTGTGAAGTTCCGGAATTTTCAGTGATTACCTTCAATACAAAATCCCCAGTCAAAGGGTCCTTCTCAATTTTCAACGAATAATTCTTAGCTTTCGTCATGTTTTCTAACTGTATATAATTAAGTTTGGTAAGCACCGTCTCAGTCGACCTCTTTGCACTTCCACTTCGCAGTAGATTGAAGCCTGCTACAGAGCCAATTGCTAAGATACCTAAGATAACCATTACAACGATTAACTCAATCAAAGTAAATCCGTGATTATTCTTCATCGGTCCTGATGCCTGGTTGGCATCTTCCTCCCTTCTGCTATTCAATCCTTTTCCAGTTTTCATAGGAAATCATATCGGACAAATCAACTGTACTGGATGCCGGATTGGTAATCACAAAGTCAACGGTCATTTCCGCATTTTTGAATATATTACTCAAAATTGTACCCTCTACCGCAAATATGTCAGCAATAAATTGCTCTGTCGCCGCATCTGTTCCAAGGTTGCAGCCATGACCGATACGGATGGTCCCTGTAGTTATTATGCGTCCCTGCAGGGTAACGGAGTTTCCTACGGTAACCGCACCTGATCCAATCTCACCGGTTGAAATTACGATTCCTTGAAGCAAAGCTCCATTACCGATTGTTATGTTACCGGTTGCAATTAAGAACCCATGAAATACCGTATTCGGATTAATTGTTACATTACCGTTTATCACCCAGAAGGATTTTGATCCAGCATCTGTATTATTGAATACTGCATCTCCATTCGAAATCTTTATATCGTTGAAGGTTGCGCCGGGGGTGAAACTGCCGGTTCCACTTGTAAGATATCCGACACCACCCGTTTTTATCGTGGCTGCAATTGTATCGTCTGCTACTTGATAAGCTTTGGTACTGTCAAGAGTAAGAAGATGTGTAATCTTTGTATACATTCCCTCAAGCTGACTAATGGTCTTATTCTGTAGAGTTGAAGAAGTATAGACCGATTTATTCAAGGTTATTCCTGCAATCGCTGAATCTAACTCAGAGTCATTATGAAAAGTACCTCTGGCACTCATGCCTTCGTTTAACACAACTCCGCTAGTTGAGCCAGAGTCATAGCTCATCGCATTGCCAACAACTGACGCGGTTGTCATATCCGGAAGAGTAACGTTACCTAATAGAAAAGGTTCCATCGGATCCAGAACATCAGGATAATTAGTCATGAAATCTTTCAAATACTTATCTGCTAACTTTCCGCTTATAAAATTGAGATAATAATACCTTAGGGTAGATAACCCGGTCTGTTTCGCTGCAATTTTATATGGAGTTGGAGCAAGATAATCAGTATAAGTCAGACCATCCCCTAAGTCGCTTATGGCAATAATCGGGGCTTCGTTCGTAGCAGGATCTTCATCGTTCATCCCTAAATCATCCTCTGTTACCGGATTATGAAGTACATTTGTAATAAACTTGCTCGGAAGCAGATAGGCTCTCTGATTGCTTTTGAAGGCAATCGATTCACCTGTCAGAATATTAGCCTCCTTATTCAAAGCAGTATCCTCAACCGATACATGCGCACGTCCGGCAAGTATCAGATCTGTCAGATCCGATAGATTAAGACTCGAATTATATCCATTGATAATAATGGAACTGCCTTTGGAATCGTGGGTTCCCGAATAACCAATATATGCGCCGTCGATATTCACCTTGCTGTTACGACCTTCAAGAGTTAAATCATCGTGAATAACATTAATACCGTTGACGTTTAATTTTGTTTCCATCGTAGAACCAGTAGGGTATGTATCAGAGGTGTAGGTAACCAGGTTGTCTGCCCAGATGATTGGCTTGCTTGTTAAACTAATCGGAGGTGGCCCAATCGTAAGGTCTGCGGTATCGCTGACTGTAATATTGCCCCGGGTTACTATTGTTCCACCATTCCTGTTAATCTCCACTTTATGGCTAGACGAATTCTGCCCGCTGATATTAATACCACCAACTCCTGCATATACATCACCCTGAATACTGGTTACTCCCATGGGGTTATCCGATATGATAGCATCATCTGCCAAGAGTACGTAATTCTGATAAGGCTGAACCATACCCTGATGAGCTTCCTCCGATCCCTCTGTAAAAGAGAACTTCGGTAACGTAATAACAATATCAGATACAATAGCAGTCCGGTACTCACCTTCGATGAACTTAATTGTGATATCTTTCAAACGGATTGCATAGTAGGTATGAGCAATATCGGTTTCAATCAATACAACAGGCATAGGTATGTTAATAGCACTGTTTTCAGCAGCATCCAGATATTGATGGCTTAGAAAATAATCAGATTTCATCTTTATATCAGTTGAGTCAATGATTTGATCCTCACTAAGACTCCCTGTTATATTCCCCATTTCTCTAAAAAACTCGAGGGCAACCATTCTCTGTATCTGTGAATTTCTTTGTGCTTCGGACATACTCAAATAAGTGGCATAATTAACTAAAACCTCAGTTTCATAGACAAGCTTGATTTTATCAGATACCGTTTCTTGAACAGCCACCCTTATTTTATCCAATACCTTCTCGCTGGAATAGAAATTCTGTTTCGATCTGCTTTCTACCATCTTCATCTGAAGATTCGTCATGGTGACAGAAAGCATCATAGCCCCCAGAATGCTGATAAAAGCCAGACAGATAATTACGGTAACCAACGTTGAACCTCTGTTATTCCGGAATGCATTACATTTCTTATTATTTTTTTGTTTTAGTAGATTTCTATCATTGCATTGTCTTTTATTCATCAGATCGGTTACCTCCTTCTGTCCGGATTTATTCACTTCCAACATTACTAACTTACTAAGTTACCTTTCTTTCCACGAGCTTAATTTTCATTGGAAGAGGATATGGAATGCAGTTCATTTTTATATTTATCTGATACATTAATGGAGTCCACATATTCATAAATCTGAACAGTAATATCATAGATCCTTTTCTTCTTTTCCGTTTTAACAAGTTTACCATTGATACTGCCTGCGGAATTGACATAGACAGAATTCAAATTGGTAAATAGTGATATGGATGTTGCATCACTTTGCGTAATTGTTATGTGCGGAAGCAGGGTACTGCCTATCTGTTCTGCTATATAAAAATTAATTTTGTTCGTCGGAGTTTGATTAATAATATTAATATCATCATAATGAATTGTTGTATTGTTCTTAAAGATTGAAGGTTCATAAAACAGGTATACATTCTCAATTACCTTCGAATAGTGTTTCACCGATACCGGATAAGTAAGTATGTTACTAAGATTACTGCTTGATGGCCAGTTACAGGTATAGGTTATATCATAACTAATCTGGTTCGTTGAAGCTTGATTTACGATTACTTTCATCGCTTTATTAATATTAGCTCTTACGGTATCTTCATTACAATAAGAAGCGTAAGCTGTATCCGCCGAATTGAAGGTAGGCTCCATAGGTTTTGCAGGTATTGGGTCTCCTTCCATCTCCGCAATCTCACGGTCATGCTCCCATTGCTCAGATGCACTCAGGAACGCCTGATAAGAAGGTGTTTGATAAAACAAGACATTTCTTGCATAATCATAACCCCATTGCAGGAAGGTAGCCAGTGCCTCGCTATCCAAGGTATCGACGGTAGATTCACCATCAGAGAACAGAATTCCATTTACCATCCCATCCAGATTAATAGCATCCGGCATCTGATAATTATTTAGGATTTGAGCTGTATCCGTATAAGAATCCGTTTTTACAGTAATTAACGCATCATAAGCAGTACTACCTTCCTTGATGCCATTAATAGCAAAATAGAAAATAGCCTGCTCCTTATGGAATACATCTGTACTTGGTGCTTCTTCATATACTCCGACAACAGCGTCTCGGAGCAGAATCTTTATATTATCAGCTACAGGATTTCCGGTTGGATCTGTGATAATATGAAATGCTCCTAAGGAGCCTTTAAATTGAGCATAAGTCTCTTCAATATCCAGACTTTTTAACCCCTCCATGATACTTGCAGCAAGATTACTCTCCGCCTGGATCTCTTCAGCACGTTTATTCATCTGCGCTGAGCGATAAAAGTTATTCATGATGGGTAGCATGATGATTACTAGAATAACTATGCTAATAATCAGTTCGATTAGAGAAAATCCCTGATCGCCCAACTGATTCCATCTTATTTTCTGACTGTTTTGTTTCATACTAAGCCCTACCTTTCCAAGTTGATGGTCATGTTAGGGTGTCTCCGCAACCGTCTCGTCTTCGGTTATCGTATCTTCCCCGGAGGTTGCAGCATCTTCCATCGAAGAATCCGTTCCGAAGATATTATCTGTACCAATACTGATATCTTCAATCACAGGGGCCTCATATAACTTGCCGGTTCCGTTTAAGGCATATCGCTTAATCACAAGGCTACCTGATAATAATCCTGTTGTACTGTCCGCACTGACGGATACACTATCAATGACTGTCTTGTCCGGATAGTTATTAATATAATCCACAAGCCTCTGAAACCCTTCATAATTGGTGGTAAAATTCATCGTAATCGTAGATTGGGTACCTACCATCGTAGTCACTTCCTGCACTTCTGCCAGATCAGTAGCAGAGTTATCAGCGACATCGTCGCTAACCGCAGTATCCACTGAGTCCGGTGTATCGGTCTGGCCGTCAACCAAGGAGGTTAAATCATCTGTTTGCGTAGCTGCATCCGCAGTGGCATCTGTGCCTGCCGGAGCATTTGTAGATGTTGATTGTGTTCCATCATCCGTCGTAGTAACAGTCATTTCACTACCGTCCACATTGCGGATGGGTAATATCGTTGTAAAGAACGGACTGCTGTCCGTCGTATTAACAGAAGTAAAAATGATATCAAGATCCTTCTCCATCTGCTCTACAAAAAGAAGATTATCTATCTTCGTAATATCCACCGGATAACTATCAATAAAGGCTTGTATCTGTGCATTCACTTCGTCTGTATTCCTAAGAATCGCATCCTGTTGTGTTGCTTTTTCCTCCGTATTTGCAATAGCCTGCTTGATTGAAGCAACTTCATCATAAGCAGCATCAGTCTTTTCAACAAAATCGGTATAGATATATAAGTATGAAAAAGCAAATATGGCTAATCCGACCATATTAATGATGAATTTAATCTGTTGTCCTGTTATCTTCTTTTTCATAAGAGCCTTCATTCCTTTCCTTGTCTCGAGTGCGAGCAGCATACAATTCATATACATAGGAACCGTCATTATTCCACATATTGACGGTTATGCAAAATGGCTATTTTGCTATTCTTCTGCTTCATAAGTACAGGTTAATGTGAAGCTGATTTTAGAGGATATTTCATCCTGTGCCACAGCAATTCCTTCGATATCGACACTATTAAAAAGCTCAATAGTATCGAGCTGTTGGTATATCTTTGCAATAAATGCATTTGCACCGACATTATTATCATCCGCCGTTACACTCATGGAGACGCCTGTTTCTGAGAACTGCATCGTGTGGATCACGGTTCCCGTTGGTAGCTTGTTCTCCAACTCATTGATAACCTCATTGATCCTATCATTATTACTGTCAGTTTCCTGATCAAATTGCTGTAAATTATTGAGCTCTGCAACTGCTGAATCATGCTCAGCGTATATCTCATTAACCTCAGGCATGGATGCTAATTTAGTGTTCATAGCTACGAGCTCTTCCTGTGAAGCCTGATAATCCAGATAAGATACGTATATTGCACCTGCCGAACCGGCTAAACAGATTAGTGTAAACATGGCTGTTGCTATGATCGCGCTTCTTCTTTGTTTTCTTGCCATCAATTCCTTCGGAACAAAATCAATGGGTTTTATGACTGCCCCGATACAGGAGATAAACTCATTGGGGTTCTTGCGGTAAGCTTGAGCCATTTTATTAGCGCTTACTGTCCAGAGTCGGTCCGTCTTCTTAATCTGCATTCCTATCTCGGTGTGAAAGAATTCATCAATACCCTGAATGCAAGCTCCAGTACCAGAGATATATATTTTATTGATAGTTTCATTCTTATGACCTGATTTATAATAATCCACCATTCTAGCCACACTGCTGGTAAGAAAATGAAGGGATTCAACCACGGTATTTCGTGCAGCCTGCTTCCTACGCTCCTCCTGCCTGCTTGACTGATCGGCAGCTTGATGAAGCTCATCAGCCACAGCAGCTTCCTCTAGTACCGTTTTAACCGTTGTAGCACTGTATCCCTGTTTGATACTTTCATCGGCTAATAAATTAGTAGAATCCAAGAGGGCTAAGGCGTCTTCCTTGTTGTTCACATGATAATAATCCTGATCCAATAAAGCCTCAGTCAGCATAGATATTCCATAACTGATGGTTCTCTGAAGAATTAATGTATCATCTCTTAAAATGCTGATTAAGGTATCCTGTTCATTTAACTGAACATATACATTCGTTCCACGGTCAGCTATACGCTTAAACATCTGATAACTGCTGTTACCGATGTAATCGATGGATACAATATCAAGATGCATTGCTTTCGCAAAAGTATAATAATTCTTGACTAAAGAAGATGGAACTGCATACACATTGATACGCATATGTTTCTTCTTCTCATCAATCCTGCTATAACCATTGTCATTACTATTCGGTTCGTTCTGCTGTTCAATGGCCTTCGTATCCATGGCTTCCATCTTCTCAGCAATTATATCTGTCTTGCTCTTTTTCTTCTCATGCTTCTCATCTAGCTTTGCCTGATGCTTTTCCATCCTATACGCTTTTTTATCTAGACTCTTCTGTAGCGACTTTTCATTCCGCTTAGAAGTATTCTTCTCAATCACGGTATAGGAGATAATATAATTCTTGATATCGATAGGAAAATAGTCGGAAGCACCGGTCTTAATAATCTCATCTATCTTCTTTTCTTTTGTTGGAGGAAGAATAATCTCACGATTAGCAATTTTACTTGAGGCAATCGTAAAGATAACCTTATCCGTCTTTATTTTAGCGGCCTTTAGCTGCTTACGAAGTTCCTCACCGAACACCTGCATATCCTTAATTGAACCATCTTCAATGGAATTCTCAGGTGTCAAAAATGAAATACTCCGATAAACACGAATGCCTTTATTCTTATAATTCTTACGATAGGAAACCTCACATACTTTCGTGAATTCAGTCCCAATCACAATACTAAGTACTTTCTTAGCCATACTAACCTCCACTAAGGTGATGATATCTCTAGATGAAAAATGATTGTATATACCAGTCGATCATCTCGTTGCCATATAATAACGCGATGCAAATCCCCACTGCCAGGTAAGGTCCAAAAGCAAGAACCCGGTCTGCTTTGCTAAGCTTCATGCGGATCGGATGGATAATCGCTGCAAGTACGCAACCGAGCATGAAGGCAAGGATGATTAATTGCCAGCCAAGTACCAATCCTGCTGCCCCCATGAGCTTTACATCTCCGCCACCCATTGCTCGTCCACCGGATAACAGTAATATCAAAAACAAAAACACACTGATCACCAACATTCCGATCAGATGATTCATAATAACTTCTATGCTGTTATTAATATAGAAATATTTAATCAGAACTACAGCAATTCCCATAACAATAATAAATATGTTAATACCAATCGGTATAATATTCGTTCTAAAATCAATAACACTCAGCACAATCAGTGCAGAAACAACAAAACAGTATACTGAACTAAGCAATATATTAGGTAAAGAATCAAATCCATATAAATAAAAAACAAGCACGTAAAGTAATCCGTTCAGTGCTTCGATCATCGGATATTGAATTGATATCTTGGACTTGCATTTCCTACAGCGTCCAAGAAGAAAGATATAGCTGAAAATCGGTATCAGGTCGTACCACTGAATCGGATTATTACAATTTGTACAGTGGGATCTTCCGGTAACTATACTGGTCCCCTCGGGGATACGATAGATACATACATTCAGAAAACTTCCAATGACAATACCGTATAGGAATACGATAGTGCATATTATGATAGCGTCCATAAGGTAATCCTGCCTTTGAAATTGGATTGGTTGTACAATATTCATTAAGACTTCGCAGAATTTTACTTTATAATAATATCTCTTTTATATGTTATCACAAGTAAAATTCTACGAAGTCTAACGAATTATAACATTATTCAGTTACAACAATTGCTGGTGCCTCACTTAAATCAGTAGTAGTACCATTATAATCTAATATTACTGTAACTTTCCCAGTAGAAGTTATTGCTAGGGAAATAGTTGTACTTGCTGTAACATAAGTTGATTTAAGTTTAAATTCTGATAAAATAGCCTTGAGTGCTGTTGTAAAATTACTATTTCCAATATCTGTAGTAGTAGCTTTAAAAGTCCAGTCCGTCTTTGGAACAGTAGCACCTGTATTTACATCATATATAGTAGATTCTAATGCTACTGCTGAGGTAGTAATTGGATATTCCGCATTAGCTAATTTTGCAGCTGCATAAATAGTGTTCACTACTTCTTGGTCACTTCCTCTTCTAGATCTTTCAATATATTGTGTAAGTCTGGGTGCTAAGGTAACCGCCAAGATAGCCATTATAGCTATTACTACGATTAACTCAACTAGGGAAAATCCTTTGTTCTTTTGTTTCTTGTTCATTTTCTTGTTCATAATACTCTCTCCTATTCATATGTTTATTTTTTATATTCAAAACGAGCTTTGTATGCTTTTGCAGATACATGTTGCTACCCCCCGTTCTGCTTCATATTAAGGTGTTTCTTGTATCAATTTAATACTTACATTAATGAATTACTTATATCAATGAGATGCTTATATCAATGAATTACTAAACAATGAATTCTGATACAGTGAATTACATATTTTAATGAATTACTGATTCAATAAATTTCTAATTCAATCCGTTACATTAACGTATCTAACTGGTCATACATGGAGAACATCGGTTGTAACATAGCAATTACCAAGGTTCCAACAATCAGTGACAGAACGATGATAATGATTGGGTCCATGGCTGCTGCCAGGGAGCCGGTAGCCACTTCAACTTCTTCATCGTAGTAATCGGCGATTGTAGTCAGCATTCCTTCGATATTGCCGGTTTCTTCTCCAATTTTGGTCATGTGGTAAATCATCGGAGGAAAGATCTTAGATGCCAGTAAGGGAGTTGATAAAGGTATTCCTCGTGCAATATCTTCTTTGGCCTCCATCAGCATCTTCTTAATCACGATGTTGTTCATCGTTCTTGCGGTAATATCAATCGCCTCCATCAGAGGTATACCGGAAGCAAGTAAAGTACTTAAAGTTCTGGCAAATCTGGCACTCGCTGTCTTGGTATTGAGTTTCCCGAAGATTGGTATCTTCAAGGCGGCTTTCGCAAAGAATACCTGACCCTTATAGGAGTTTTTATATGCTGTCACCGCAAATATGATTATGAATAAAGCTGCTAAAAGCAAATACCATTTGGTAATGAGAAAATCACTCATCATCATAATGGTTAAGGTTATGGCCGGCAACTCCATATTCATATCTTCGAACATCGTCATAAAGCTTGGTATTACAAACGCTAGCATGATGATAATTACACCAATGGATACGCAGCCTAACATTACCGGATAAACCATGGCTTTTCCGACCATAGCTTTCAACTTAGCTTCCTTCTCAAACTGGATAGAGATACGCTCCAAGGCTATCTCCAGGTTACCGGAGGCTTCCCCTGCTTCAATCATATTAATCATGATCGGAGGAAAGGTCTTTCCCTGGTTACGCATGGCATCAGCCAAGCGTTCACCACGTTCCACCAGCTTCTGGGTTTCCAGTACACCCTTCCTCAGGGTTTTATTCTCTGTCTGATCAACCAGCATCTGCAATGCCTTCACAATCGGAACACCGGCACGCATTATACTATTGAACTGTCTGGCAAAGATGCTTAAATCCCTTGGTTTCACAGGGTTCGTAATATTGATCTGGATATCCCGGTTAAGAAAATTAAGTTCTTTTATTGATACCGGTATTAACCCATCCGCTTTCAGTGTATGAAAAACTCGGTCTTCGCCCGGAGCTTCCATCTTGCCTTTTTTCTGTTTTCCATTTAAATCAACGGCTACATAAGAATAACCAGCCAAAGAATTCGCCTCCAAACCTTTGTACTATCTGTAAGTTCCTTAGAACATCTTCTTATCCATGGTGGATTGATCCTGAGAAAATGCCAAAGCTTGCTCTTTGTCAATTATACCTTTTAGGTATAATTCAAAGATAGCATCATCCATCATCTGCATGCCCATCCTCTTATTCGTCTGAATAAAGGATGCTATCTGGTGGTTTTTCCCTTCTCTGATCAAACTCCTGATTGCCGGATTCGGCAGCATGACTTCAAAGGCTGCAACCCTTCCTTCTCCACCCACCGTCGGAATTAATTGCTGTGATATAACTCCTTCCAGTACGGAGCCATATTGGACTCTGATCTGCTGTTGCTGATGAGGAGGGAACACATCAATGATACGATCAATGGTACTTACTGCGCCAATCGTATGTAAGGTTGAAAATACCAGATGCCCTGTCTCAGCAGCTGTAACTGCAATTTCTATGGTCTCAAAATCTCTCATCTCGCCAACCAGGATGACATCCGGGTCTTCACGAAGTACCACACGGAGTGCATTCGCAAAGCTAAGGGAGTCTGTTCCAATCTCTCTTTGGTTTACAATCGACTTTTTATGTTTATGTAAATATTCGATCGGATCCTCCAGAGTGATGATATGATTACTGTTATTGCTATTAATTAAGTCCAATATGGATGCCAGTGTGGTTGATTTACCGCTACCTGTGGGTCCTGTTACCAAGATCAGACCTTTCTTCTTTTTTGTTAGTTCTATGACTGACTGAGGAATTCCTAACATTTCCGGTTTCGGTATAGAGGTATTAATAATACGGATAACCAGAGCGTAGGAACCTCTTTGTTTAAATACATTGACACGATATCTGCCAACATTGGTTATCGCATAGGAGAAATCCACCTCACCCGTAGTATTAAGAACTTCCAGAAGACGGCTTGGCACAATCGGAAGTATGATTGCTTCCGTATCCTCGGGATTTAACGGTTCATAACCCATGTCTACCAGATCACCATGAACTCTGCATTTCGGGGATACCCCAACTGTTAAATGTAAGTCAGAGGCTTTTCTATGCTGCGCATCCTGTAACAGATCATCAATTGTAAGCTTCATGGTTTCCTCCAAATATCTGTATCATCTTATATGAAATGTTGATAGCATCATCGTAATAAACTGTTATTCATCCTCAATCGATAACCTAACAATTTCCTCAACGGAAGTTATACCTTCAAATACAAGCTCAATTGCCCGCAGCTTCAAAGGCTTCATTCCCTCTGACTCCGCAATCTCTGCAATTGCATCTGTCGGCCACTTCTTGCGAATTGCTTCCCTGATTCTGATCGAGGTCTGTAATATTTCATAGATACCGATACGACCGTTATAACCGGTGTCATTGCATTTTACACATCCAACCGCTTCATAGATCTGTAAAGGTTTGTTCGCCGCATATCCGAGAACATGCTTCTCAATCTCGGTAGCTTCTCTTATCTTTCTGCAATCCGTACAGAGTCTTCTAACAAGACGCTGAGCAACAATGCCTGCCAAAGCTTCCGAAAGCAGGAAGGGTTCTACTCCCATATCTGTCATTCGGGTAACGGTTCCTGCTGCAGAATTAGTATGAATCGTACTTCCCACCAGATGTCCTGTAATAGAGGCCTTTACCGCTATCTCTGCCGTCTCCTGATCACGAATTTCACCTACCATGATGATATCCGGATCCTGTCTTAAGATAGAACGCAGGGCACTTGCAAAAGTCAGGTGTACTCTTTCGTTAACCTGTACCTGATTAACACCGGGTATATGTGCTTCCACCGGATCCTCAATGGTAATCATATTCACTCCTTCTTTATTCAATGAAGTTATCATAGAATATAAGGTTGTGGTTTTTCCGCTACCGGTAGGTCCAGTTATTAATATAATGCCATGGGGCTGTGAAATCATCTTGTCATAGCGTTTCAGTTCCTCATCCGTAAAGCCTAATTCCTTCTTATCTCTGGTAAAACCATTCTTCGTTGCAATACGAAGAACGATTTTCTCTCCATAAACAGTGGGTATCACGGAAGATCGTATATCATATTCCGTTCTTCCGACCGTCATTGTGATTCTACCATCCTGCGGTCTTCTTTTTTCTGAAATGTCCATTGCGGATAAAATCTTTATCCGGGCAATAATCGCCGGCATCAAACTGAGATCATAAATCCGGCCCTTATTCATTACACCATCAATACGGTATCTAATCCGAAGCTCGTCCTCCAAAGGTTCGATATGAATATCACTTGCTCTTGAACGAATTCCCTGTTCGATTATCGCCCGCACTAGAACAACGATTGGCGCATTTTCAACATCTTCGGAAATCAAATCTTGCGTCAATGGATCTGTCTTAATCAGATTATCCCGTTCTTTTGTATACCGCTGAGCCACCTTCAATGCTTCAATGTTGCCATAATACTTGTCAATTGCAGATGCAATATCCTGTGCTGTTGCAACCGCCGGTTCTATCTGAAAGTTTGTTACGATGGCTATATCATCGATTGCTAGAAAGTCGAGCGGATTGGACATGGCCACCCGTAAGACATTCGGATATCCGGCTTTGAATTCAAAGGGCATGATCGTATGCTTACGAAGAATTTCTTCTCCAACCAGCTTAATGATTTCTTGATCGATCCGACGTTCTGATAAGATAACATAATCGTAATTCAATTGTCTATGTAAAGCGTTGGCAATCTCAACCTCTGTAGTAAACTCTAAGTCGATTAATGTCTCACCGAGTTTCAGCCCTTTTTCCCTTTGTATCGTTAATGCTTCTGACAGCTGCTCTTCTGTAATAACACCGGCGTCAATTAATATGTCGCCTAATCTTTTTTTCTTGTTGTAGAACTCCATACTGTTCTCCTACCTTTGTATTACTTATTATAATACTATATTTTCTAAATTCCAACGATTGTTGAGCAATTTCCAATTATTATTCTGTTTATTTGACAATTTAGGTAATAATACCCACTATTATTTTATATTATTAACAATTATTTCATTATAATTATCTGATATTTATAATGTAATTTATAAGTTATCTAAAATTCCGGATATTGGTAATATATTCCTATCTCTTCTAGGAATATATTACTATTGATTTTTTCTCTTTTTTCAAAACAGTATCATTAAATTACATTATAGATCATTATTCTACAAGTGTCTATCATTTCTTTAGCAAATCTTTATACAATTTGACATACTTTTTATAACAATTCATAACAATTTATAGCATTTTATAACAATTTATTACATATTATACTAATTATTGAAATTTTCCGTTTAACAAATATTTAATTTGTTTTTTTAGCAAATATCATGTAATATTATAAGTCACGGTGCTAAATGACAGGGTTAATTATTCCCTATATAATATAAGGAGTTTTATCAATGAGTATATTGAATGTCACTAATTTAAGCCATGGTTTTGGAGACCGGGCAATTTTCCATAATGTATCGTTCCGATTACTGAAGGGAGAACATATCGGCCTGATTGGCGCTAACGGTGAAGGTAAATCTACATTCATGAATATTGTTACTGACAAGCTTATGCCAGATGAAGGCAAGGTTGAATGGGCAAAGCACGTTCATATAGGTTATCTTGACCAGCATGCAATTTTAGAAAAAGGAATGACACTCCGTAGTGTACTACAAGCAGCATTTTCTTATTTGTTTGAATTGGAGCAAAAAATGAATCAAATCTGTGATTCCATGGGAGAAGCAGAAGGTACTGAACTGGAAGAAATGATTGAAGAGCTTGGAACAATTCAGGAATTACTGGCAATGCATGATTTTTATATCATCGACAATAAGGTTGAGGAAATTGCTCATGCACTTGGCTTAGATGAAATCGGTTTGGATGTTGATGTAACAGACCTAAGTGGTGGTCAGAGAACGAAGCTTTTACTTGGTAAGCTCCTGCTTGAGAAGCCGGATATCTTATTACTTGACGAGCCTACCAACTATCTTGATGTTCAGCATATCGAATGGCTGAAACGTTATTTGAATGATTACGAGAATGCATTTATCCTGATTTCCCATGATATCCCGTTCTTAAACAGCGTTGTAAATATTATCTATCATATGGAAAACCAGGAATTGAACCGTTACGTTGGTGATTATGATAAATTCATGGACGTATATGAAATGAAGAAGACTCAGCTGGAGTCTGCTTATAAGCGTCAGCAGAAAGAGATTGAAGAGCTGGAGGACTTCGTAGCCCGTAACAAAGCAAGAGTATCCACGAGAAATATGGCTATGTCTCGCCAGAAGAAATTAGATAAGATGGATGTCATCGAACTAGCCAGAGAGAAACCGAAGCCGGAATTCAACTTCAAGGAAGCCCGTGCTGCAGGTAGATACATCTTCCAGACGGAGGACTTTGTTATTGGTTATGATGAGCCTCTGTCCTCCGCGCTTACCCTTTCTATGGAACGTGGGGAGAAGATTGCTTTAGTGGGTGCGAACGGAATCGGTAAGACAACTCTACTGAAGAGTATTCTTGGCCTGATTCCATCATTGAGCGGTAAAGTTACCTTAGGTGATTACTTAAGCATTGGTTACTTTGAGCAAGAGATGGCTCCCGGCAACACAACCACCTGCCTTGATGAAATCTGGAAGGAATATCCCGGATATACACAATATGAAGTACGTTCTGCTCTGGCAAAATGTGGACTTACAACCAAACACATCGAGAGTCAAGTAAGGGTTTTAAGTGGTGGCGAGCAGTCTAAAGTCCGTTTGTGTAAACTGATCAATCGCGAGTCTAATATTCTACTTCTCGATGAGCCTACGAACCATCTGGATGTAGATGCGAAGGAAGAATTAAAACGTGCCCTGAAAGCTTACAAAGGTAGTATCCTTCTGATCTGCCATGAACCTGAATTTTACGAGGATTTAGTAACGAAAGTTTGGGATTGTTCCAAATGGACAACGAAGAGATAAATTATATATTTATTAATAGCCTATTATGATAAGGTTAAATTGTTCGCTTTCAGATGAACGACAATTTATATTATCATAATAGGCTATTTTATAATACTACCTTCCAAAGGTTCCTTCCCGTATTTCTTTAAATGCCTTTTCAATCTCATCGGATGTATTCATTACTATCGGACCGCCCCAGGCGATGGGTTCCCTTAAGGGTTTTCCTGTGAATACGACAATTCGAAGCTCATCCTTCTGCGCTCTTACTTCAATCTCATTTCCACTCCCATATAACACTGCTCTCTTTGATTGAAGAAGCTGTTTCTTTTCTCCACCGAAGAATCCCTCTCCCCTGACAATATAGATAAAAATGGTGTCGCCAGGATTTGTTTGGTAGTTCCATGTCATTCCATCCTCAATAGTAACATCCATAATGCTAGCTTTTACATAGTCCGCCTGCATGGCACCTAGTTGCTCCTTATACTGCCCTGATAAGATTCTTACCACACATCCTTCTTCCTGAACAACAGGTATCATATCAGCCCGGATATCCCTATACTTCGGAGTAACCATCTTATCTTTCCGTGGAAGGTTAATCCAGAGTTGTAAGCCAAGCATCCAATCGGACGGTTGTGGCATCTCCTGATGCATGATTGCTTTACCAGCAGTCATCCACTGGCAACCTCCTTCGGTGATTGTTCCTTTGTTGCCCATACTGTCGCCATGCTCAATCTCACCATGAATCAGGTATGTAACAGTTTCAATTCCTCGGTGGGGATGCCACGGGAAACCTTTGACGTAATCGTCAGGATCCCTTGAGTCAAAAGCATCCAGCATTAAGAACGGATCAAAATCCCAGACATTAGAATATCCAATCACCCGAACCAATTTTACACCAGCTCCATCCGTCTGTTTACTACCCACTATAACTTTGTTAATTTCTCGTATACTCATATGAACTACTTTCCTATCGAAACCATCGACATGGGGTTACCTTATGAATCTTACTTCCTTTACGAATTATACTGAACTAATGTAATATATCTAATTCAGTATTACCATATTACATACGTTCCTGCAATATAAATATGAAGTTCGCGTCTATCATATTAATCAATGAGCATATCAATTGACCTCATTTTTACTATAAAAAAACACAATACTGCCGCAATGCCCTATTTAATAGGGATTGCGGCAGTATTGATGAGTTATGGGATCTATTATAATCAGGGGTTAAGCATGTTAATCATGCGGGTTCCTACGTATCAAAACACTCCCGCAGCTTTTTCAGTGCCTTCTTTTCTATTCTGCTGACGTAGCTTCTGGAAATCCCCAGCTTATTAGCTATCTCACGTTGGGTAACCTCTTTACGATTGCTTAAACCGTAGCGTAAGCAGATTATTTCACGTTCTCTGTCAGTCAACACTCTACCGATCATGTGATACAGTTTCTTAATATCATCTTCCAGCACAATATTCTCAACAATATCTATTTCTGCTTCTTCTATGATATCCAACAGATTAATTTCATTGCCTTCCCGATCCGATCCGATAGGATCATACAAATACACTTCTTTCGCCAAACGTTTACCACTTCTGAGCATCATCAGAAGCTCATTTGCAATCCTGCACATCTGGCGAATGATTAAGAAAATAAATATGAACATCGGTTCCATCCCACACAACCTTATCAATTACTTTTCTGATAGCTGCTCTTCTCTGTTCCAAATCCATATCATACATATGAAAGTGTTGTTGTTTGATTGAGTATAGGAAAGTATTAAATTCAATGTTCTGCTGTTGATTAACAGTTGCCATTTCAAGTTCCTTGACCTGCTTCTTTATTAACTCCGCATGATCATGAACTTCTGCGATTCGTTTTAAGATATAGTCTTCTGTTTTTGTATTAGCTACTTTCCCTAAGGAACTTATTAACTGATTGATTTCTTTATCCTTATCCTGAATCTGCTTCTTCCGTCTTTCGATATCAGCAGAACTATTTTTAACAGTTATCTTATTCGCTGCGTCCCTGATCTGTTTCGTTATCTGCAACCAATTGCATGTCATATAATCAAGCTCATGGCAGATTAATCGATCAAGTAATTTACCGTTTGGGTTCTTCATATTACAGCATTGTCCTCTGCTCTTCTCTTTCCCAGAACATAAATAGTAGAAATCTTTGTTACCTTCTCCATCTGTGGTATGAGAGGTTTTTGGACGCATATAGTTTCCACAGTTACCACAAAATAAAAGTCCTGAGAATAATGCCATATGACTTTTCGCATGAATCATTGTCTGGGATTTATTATTCTCTAAAATTTTTTGCACCTTTCGCCATTGCATACCCGGTATTAATCCTATGTGCTTACCTTCACATACGATCCATTCCTGCATTGGTCGGATGATAACCCGTTTTTCGGTTGACTGCATTGTCCTGTTATAGACAATAAATCCATGTATCCCATTATTTTCAACATCGGAGGAGTATATCTCAACATGCCTATCCTCAAAATATCGGTAAGCATCCTGATCAGCGATCATGTATACAGGGTTAGATAGAATCCCTTTTAATGTAAATCTTGTAAAGTTTTTATTATTTTTAGTATTGTAGCCGTTTAATATTAAAAATGTTTCTACTTTACTCAGAGATTGAAGTTCCAGATACTTCTGGTAAATCAGTCGAACCAACTCTGCTTCTTCAGGTAGGAGCTTCAACTGAAAGAGTTTTCTTTTTTTGCCATCCAGAGTTATCTTTTCTATACCTTCCGATGCATATCCGGTAGGTGTTGTTCCTCCCAACCACCTCCCTGTCTTTGCTAGCTCTATCATGTTATCCCGGATGCGTTCTGCTATTGTCTCCCTCTCTAATTGCGAGAAGACAGAGGCAATATACATCATGGCTCTTCCCATTGGAGATGAGGTATCGAATTGCTCTTTTATCGATACAAATGAAATCCCTAACGTATTTAGCTCTTCAACCAGCTTGGCGAAGTCACCGATATTACGACTGATACGATCCAGCCTGTAACATATTATCATAGAAAAGTTCTTCTTAACCGCTTCCCTCATCATAATTTGATATTGAGGTCGTGCCGTATTCTTTCCCGAATAACCTTCATCTTCATATATAAGAATGTCACTCGGTTCGAATTGACCATATATTTTTCGTATGTATTCTTTGCACAACTCTATTTGATTTTCAATGCTTTCACCTTTCCCGGTGTACTTTGACTTCCGTGAATATATTGCATACCTATTCCCCATATAATTCCCTTCAATCATTGGCCTGGCTCAGATGAAATGCTTAACTACCAGGTAACTCTTTCTATTTCATATTTATACTTTTCAATCACTTTATAAAACCAAAGTGATTAAATTTGTAATAATATGATATCGGACATCCAGATGGTCATAGAATTTATTAGATGATTACGAAACTCACAAGCTATGACATGTAAAATCAAGTAACTTATATCGTATCGCGATTAACTAACAGGATCTAATATCAAGGGGGGGGTATTCTATGAAGGTCATAATCCATTATCCACAAGCAAAGGATGAAATTGAAGAGCTGGAAGCCAGAATTGCATGGCTGAAAGCAGTGATAATCATAAACAAAATTGAAAATACATCCTTCACTTGCAACCAAAAAAAAGAATTGATAGAAATTATATCTCGATTAAATGAATTAGGTGAATGTGAAAACACTGATCAGAACTCCTTCGTTAATAGCATTTAATAAAAAATGCCATCCATCTTGTTTTACTAAAATGAATGACATTTCCTTTTCATTAATTGTATTTTGCTAATTGATAAAAGAGTTCCATCAATCTGATGTAGTTTCGATTATATTCTAATCTTTATAATTAATAACTTCCTTACGGAGTTCTAGAATTTTACCCGGGGACACGGATAATTCATCAATTCCCAATGTTAGAAATGCTCCTGTTAAAGCAAGATCTGATGCAAGCTCTCCACAGATTCCCACCCAGATTCCATTGTCATGAGCGTTCCTTACTACCATGTCTATCAGTCGTAGCACTGCCGGGTGGTGCGGGTTATAAATCTTATCTAATTTGGGGTTCTGACGGTCTATGGCACAGGTGTATTGGGTTAGATCATTGGTACCGATACTGAAGAAATCAACTTCCTTGGCTAGGATATCACTTAGAATCGCAGCGGAAGGAGTTTCAATCATGATACCAATCTCTATTTCCGCAAATGAAATTCCTTTTGTCACCAATTCATCTTTTACTTCCTTCAGTATCTCTTTGATCTTAAGGACTTCCTCTAAAGAGATGATCATCGGAAACATAATTGCTACTGTTCCATAAGCTGAAGACCGATAAATGGCACGAAGCTGTGTCTTAAATAATTCTTCCCTGTCCAGACAGATACGGATAGCCCGATATCCAAGTGCGGGATTCTCCTCCTCCTCCAGACCAAAATAATCAACCTTTTTATCTGCACCGATGTCAAGAGTTCGTATGATAACCCTTTTCCCTTTCATAGCTTCAACTACTGTCCGGTAAGCAAGAAACTGTTCTTCCTCTGTTGGATAATCCTTCTGACCGAGATATAGGAACTCACTTCGAAACAACCCTATCCCTTCCGCATCATTATGTAACGCATCCACTACATCCTCCGGAGTTCCAATGTTGGCATAGATATTAATCTTCTTTCCATCGGCAGTAATGCTTTCTTTTCCTTTCAATTGTTGCAGTAAGACCTTTTTCTGTATCTGTTGATCTAACTTCTCCCTGAATTCTGCTAAAACCTCTTGATCCGGATTAAGATATAGTTTACCTTCATATCCATCCAATATTACAGGTACCTGATCATATTCTGATTTTAATAAAATATCAGCTCCAACAACAGCTGGTATGTCCATATTTCGGGCAAGAATTGCTGTATGGGAGTTCTTAGATCCTTTTTGCGTAATAAACCCTAGTACCATAGTACGGTCCAGCTGAACTGTCTCACTGGGTACCAGATCATCTGCTAACAAAATAGCCGGTTGATCCACCTTAATTACATCCGGATCTTCTCCACTCAAAAAGGTTAAAACCTTCCTAGATGCATCTTTGATATCAGCTGCTCGCTCCTTCATTAACTCGTCATCCATGGAAGAAAACATTCCGCTGATCTCGGTCGCTGTCTGCGCCACCGCATATTCCGCATTCACAAGCTGTGACTGGATTGTCTTTTTCACCGTACTTATAAATACAATATCCTCAAGTATCATCTGGTGAACTTCAAATATCAATGCATCTGCTTCTCCGATTTCCCGTACAGCCTTTTCATACAAATCCTGAAGAAGTTTTACTGCCTTTTGTTTTGCTTCTTCAAAACGAATAAGTTCTGTGTTTACATCTTCTATCTGACGGCACTCTATTGTTTTAGTGTTGCGCCTTAATACCTGAAGTTTGCCGATTGCTATTCCACCGTTTGCCCCAATTCCGGAATATACTTCCATGTTGTTCTCCTTTTATAAAAAGGTGTTGCAAACCGCTTAATAAGCTGCTTTGCAACACCTTGCTTTTTCTTCTATTATTGCATAGTTCTTACTAAGTATTATTTCATAAGTTTCTTGAATTCATCAGCAACATGTTGAACCTGGGTACCTACTACAACCTGCACACTCTTCTTGCTTGGTCTAATGATACCTGCAACACCTGCAGATTTAATCTTCTTCTCATTAACTACAGTATAATCTTTGATTTCAAGACGAAGTCTTGTGATACAGTTATCACAGGAAACAACGTTACTCTTACCACCAAGGCCTTCCATAATAGTAGCCGCAACCTCTGAATAGTTATCATTCTTTAATGCTGCCTTCATCTCTACTTCATTATCCTCATCATCTTCTCTACCGATGGTTTTGAGGTTAAATTTAGCAATTACAAAACGGAAGATAACATAATAGATAGCTGCAAAAGCAAGACCGATCGGAATTAACAACCAAGGATTCTGAGCCATTGGAGCATTCCAGCTTAATATGTAGTCAAATAAACCTGCACTGAAGTTAAAGCCTGCTCTGGTCGGAAGTAAAGCAACGATGAAGCAGGAGATACCTGTTAAACCTGCATGAACCAAATATAATCCGGGAGCCATGAACATGAAAGCAAATTCAAAGGGCTCAGTAACGCCGGTAAGGAAGGAACATAATGCTGCAGCGCCAAGTAAGCCTGCTGCTATCTTCTTCTTTTTCGTCTTAGCAGTATGATACATAGCCAAAGCACCACCAGGGATACCAAACATCATAACTGGGAAGAAACCTGTCATGAACATACCAGTTTCACCTAAGACACCTTCACCATTCCAGAAATTACTAAGGTCATTGATTCCTGCTACGTCAAACCAGAATACACTATTTAGTGCATGATGAAGACCGGTAGGAATTAATAATCTGTTTAAGAAACCATAAATACCTGCTCCAACTGCGCCGGTACCAACGATTGCTGTACCAAAGGATACAAGTGCCTGGAATACGAACGGCCATACAAATAACAATACAAGGCTGGCGAGGATGGAAACACCTGCTGTAATAATAGCAACACATCGTTTACCACTAAAGAATGCCAGCGCATCCGGTAATCTCGTACTCTTGAACTTGTTATAGCAAGTAGCTCCAATAACACCGGCTAAGATACCGATAAATGCATTTTCAATTTTACCAAATGCAGGATCTGCATCAGCACCGGAGAACATTGCTACTGCACCACTTGATAATAAAGTGGTAATCATCAGGAAAGAAATAAGACCTGAAAGACCGGCAGTACCATCATTGTCATCCGACATACCTACACCAACACCAACTGCAAAAAGTATCGGCATTTTGTCAAGAATTGCAGATGCAGCTTTAATTAAAAATGCTGCAATTACACTGTTTGTTCCCCAACCACTAGGGTCGATCATATAACCCACACCATACAGGATACCTGCTACGGGTAGACAAGCTACCGGAAGCATTAAAGATTTGCCTAATCTCTGTAAAAATTTCATCATACTAATAACTCCTCCTTTTTTTGCTGTTATCACAGCTGTTTTATAATGTTTCTTTTAATAAAGCCATAATTGTTACTGAAGCTTCCGCTTCATCCGTTCCTTCAAAACGGAATAAGATCTCCTCTCCTTTCCTTACTCCCAGACCCATAATACCTAGAATACTTTTAGCGTCTACTTCTGCTTCCGCCTTTAGTGCCTTAATTGTACAATCGTATTTACTTGTAGCTTTGACCAGTAAACCTGCTGGTCTAGCATGGATCCCTAATTCATCATTAATTACATAACTAAATTCAATCAACTCTTTTCCCCTTTTCTCATGGTTGCATAATTTTGGCAACACTTACTTTTTAATAACCAGTATTTTATCTAATTCCTTAACGGCTCCGGTATAAGGTATCACCTCGGAGTATACTGAGGTATTACAGATCACAATCGGTGTAATCAGATCATATCCAGCCTCTTTTATCTTATCCATATCAAACTCCAGCAATAAGTCGCCGGCTTTTACCTTATCATTCACCTTTATCTTCGGTGTAAAATACTTTCCCTTTAGCTTTACAGTATCAAGACCAATATGAATTAAGATCTCGGTTCCCTGTTCAGAGATTAGGGATACTGCATGCCCCGTTTCAAACATAACAGCTACTGTTCCGTCAACCGGAGCAACTACCTTTCCTTCCTTTGGTATTATAGCAATTCCTTCACCCAATATTCTCTCACGGAAGGTTGCATCCTCCACCTGATCTAAAGAGCACGCTTCTCCTTCGATGGGTGAACCAATTACTATTCCTTTTTCTTTCCCAAAACCAAATAAATCTTTCCAAGCTGCCATCTCGACGTCCTCCTAATCCTTAGTCCCTGTTCCTAACAATAACCGTCTTATATTAATTGTTAGCATTGCCATCTCATCTCCCGAGATCGTATCATTAAAATTATTTTTTAGATAATCCGCTATCTTCTCGCTGCACAGATATTCTTTGGTGTACATTTTCTTTACCATTTCACAGAATTCCGTATCGACATCATTCAACTGTTCTCTTTTAACAATTCTCTGAGCCAGGAATTTTAGATGAGTAACGAAGCGCTCATGATAAATCGATTGTGTCTCTACTTTAATTCCGAACTCCTCAATTACCAACTGAAGAATATTTGGTAGTATCTTTGTGATATTCATAGTTTCGCTCATAGCAGCATCATATTCTGCATTCACAATATGTAGCGCTACAGATGCGGCTTCATCCTCCGGAAGTCTGATACCTATCTTCTTATGGATTAAAGCAACCGCATATTCTCCGATTAAGTACTCCTGCCGGTACAGGCTTTGTACATCCCAGAGCAATGGATTACCAAAAAGAAGCCCTTGGCGGAATCGTTCAATCGCAAAGCTGATATGATCTGTTAAGGTAATATAAATATTCGGATTAAGTTTGCTTTTCAAAACCTCACTGGCATAGGTAATGACATCACTTGAAACTTGAATGTGTTCCAGTGGCATATCTTCAATCAGTTTCCGGAATTTATCAATCGCTGATTGGCTTTCCAGATAAAATATTTTTTCAATGATTTCTTTCTTGATCTCGCTACCGGTTTTCGCATGGAACCCAATTCCTTTTCCCATGATGATAACTTCTTTGCCTTGGGAATCATAAGCACTGACTACATTATTATTAATTACTCGTTCTACCTGCATTGTTTACACTCCCATTAGATTTTACTTTCTCGTTTACCAATAAAAAAAACCAAACCTCATGAAATATATAAATATCTCATAAAATTTGGTCTTGCCTGCTAGTCAGTAACAATCCAATCACTATTTAACTAGATATTATCAAATATGCTTATAAAAGTCAACCTGATTTTTAAAAAAATATAAAGATTAACTAAAATATTTATAAACAGTTCTTATCAATAATCTCTTTGCCCTTAGGAATCAACATAAACTACGCCAAAATGATAGTATTGAATTTGCAATCCTGCACATCTGGCGAATGATTAAGAAAATAAATATGAACATCGGTTCCATCCCACACAACC
>FWWL01000152.1_pt1 | contig 86228 bp, 78 predicted proteins | sample 2228331 | NCBI WGS metagenome assembly FWWL01 (sample SAMEA103939775, study PRJEB20133) | metagenome | reverse complement strand
GGATGGGGAAGCTTCATGAAACCGGACTTGCGCACGGCGCTAGCTCAAAGGCCACGGGTCGGCGACGGTGCGATGGCCACTTATTTATACCAACTCGGCTTGCCCGTAGGGGTATCGTTCGAGGAGTTTAATTTGCTGAAGCCCGACGTAATCGCCGATGTGCATCGCCGTTATGCGGCAGCGGGTGCGGAAATTATCGAGACGAATACTTATTCCGCCCAACATAATAAATTATCCAAATACGGATTGGAAAATAAAACCGAGGAAATTAACGCTGCAGGCGTAGCGATCGCTCGCAGAGCCGTTGGCCAAGAGGTGTATGTCGTTGGTTCTATAGGAGCCGTGCGCGGAGGCGCCGGGAAAAATGTGCGGACGGCTAAGGTAAAGCGGGATTTCGAAGAGCAGATTGGCGTTCTTCTGGCGTCAGGTGTGGACGGCTTGCTGTTGGAAACTTTCTTTGACCTCGAAGAGCTGTCATTGGCGTTAGGAATTATTCGCAAGAAGAGCGACATCAGCGTTATCTGCCAGTTCGCGGTCGAGGACGCCGAGAGAACTCATGACGGCATTCCGCTCGCCGAAGCTTTCCGCAGGCTGAAGGGAGAAGGCGCAGACATCATCGGCTTCAATTGCCGGAGCGGGCCTAACGGGATTCTCCGCGCCATCGAGACGATTCCGCGGGATCTGGGCTTGCCGCTTAGCGTGTTTCCGAATGCGGGCATTCCGGACTACGTGGATGGCAAAGTCGTTTACTCCGCCTCGCCTGAATATTTCGCTTCCAGCGCCATCCGGTTCGCGGATGCAGGCGCTAGGTTAATCGGCGGATGCTGCGGAACGACGCCTGAACATATTTCCGCGATAGCCAAAGCGCTTCATCACTATTCTCCGGCTGCGCAAGAGGCTGCCAGCTTTAATGCTCCGCCTGCAAAGCCGGTCGAAGTCATCGAGGCGAGTCCATCGCCGTCAGACAGCAAAGAACCGCCTCGCGACAAAGAACCGACTATCGTCGATCTCGTCCGCGAACGGCATACCGTCATCGTCGAATTGGATCCGCCCCGCGATTTGGATATTGCCAAGTTCATGGCCGGCGCCCAAGCGTTGAAGGATGCCAAGGCGGATGCTCTGACGATGGCGGACAACTCGCTGGCCGTCACGAGAATGAGCAACATGGCGCTTGCCGCCCTTTTGAAAGAACGGGTGGGCATAAAGCCGCTGGCGCACATTGCCTGCCGGGATCGCAATCTGATCGGCACGCAGTCTCATATGATGGGCTTTGACGCGCTCGGCATCGATCACGTGCTGGCGGTAACCGGCGACCCCGCCAAGTTCGGGGATTTACCGGGCTCAAGCTCCGTTTACGATTTAACCTCTTTCGAAATCATTCGTATGATTAAACAGCTCAACGAAGGAATCGCCTTTTCCGGTAAACCGTTAAAACAGAAAGCGAAGTTTATCATCGGCGCCGCTTTTAACCCGAACGTCAAACATTTGGACAAAGCCGTGCAGCGGTTGCAGCGCAAAATCGACGCCGGCGCCGATTATATCATGACTCAGCCCGTCTATGATGCCGCTCTGATCGAACGCATTGCCGAAATGACGAAACATTTGAGCGTCCCGATTTTCATCGGCGTATTCCCGTTAGCCAACGGCCGCAATGCGGAATATCTCCATAACGAGGTGCCCGGAATCCAGCTTTCCGATTCGGTACGTCAAAGGATGAGCGGATTGGAAGGACCTGCCGGACGCGCCGAGGGCATCAGAATCGCGGAAGAGCTGCTCGACGTCGCCATGGCCCATTTTAACGGGATATACTTGATGACCCCTTTCATGGCCTATGAGATGACCGTTTCCTTGACCGAATACGTGAAAGAGAGAAGCAAGAGTTTGACTTCGGGTAAGTAACGAGTTTCATCCTCTTGTCCCACCTGGGGATTTGAAGTACAATAAAGCAATAAATCGATAGACGAAAAGAATAGGCATTTTCAAGCCTGCAGTATGCGGCGGACCGCTTTCGGCAACAATGGGAGCGTAGTTCGGCTATCCTTATGCTGTTTGGTAGGAATGACCGGAGGGAAAGTGCTAACCATGGCGATCAAGCTGATTAATATCGGATTTGGCAATATCGTTTCAGCGAATCGGATTATTTCCATCGTCAGCCCGGAATCGGCGCCGATTAAACGGATTATCCAGGAAGCGCGGGATCGGCATATGCTAATCGATGCGACTTATGGCCGTCGCACCCGGGCTGTTATCATTACCGACAGCGATCACGTGATTTTATCGGCCGTCCAGCCTGAAACGGTTGCGCACCGGTTGTCTACCAAAGACGACGAACACGATGAATGAATTGGGGATCACCATGAACAGAGGTTTGTTATTCGTACTATCCGGTCCTTCCGGAGTCGGCAAAGGAACGGTATGCGCCGCATTGCGCCGCAAGCTTCCCGAATTAATTTATTCCGTTTCCGCGACTACCCGGTCTCCCCGGGAAGGCGAACAGGAAGGGATCAACTATTTCTTCAAATCGCGCGAGCAGTTTCATCATATGATAGAAACGGACGCGCTTCTTGAACATGCGGAATACGTCGGCAACTATTATGGTACGCCCCGCGATTTTGTGGAGAAGACGCTTTCGGAAGGCAAAGATATCATTCTCGAGATTGAAGTGCAAGGAGCTTTGAAGGTTAGGGAGAAGTTCGACGGAGGCGTATTCATTTTCCTGATGCCGCCCTCTCTTAATGAATTGAAGCAAAGGATCGTAGGCAGGGGGACTGAGTCCCAGGCGACGATCGACCACCGGCTGTCGGTTGCCGTGGAAGAGATGAATTTGTTGCACCACTACGATTACGCGGTCGTCAACGACGAGATCGATCAGGCATGCAGCCGCATTATTTCCATCATTACGGCGGAGCATTGCAAGCGGGAAAGGTTTCTGGGCGAACTCTTCCATAATCTTGAAGCCTTCACGGCGGCAGATAACGTCTGAGAGAGGTGAAAAAATATGTTATATCCATCCATTGATGAGTTGGTTAAGAAAGTCGACAGCAAATACACGCTGGTCGTTGCTGCGTCCAAGAGAGCACGAGGTTTGCGCGAAGGCGTGATGTGCAATCTTGGAGCTCCGAAATCCCATAAATACGTAGGCGTCGCACTGGAAGAAATTTACCACGAGGCGATTAAAGTCGAGCACCTCAAGACGAACACTCTAAACAGAGACTAGTTTGCGAAATTAGATAAGATCGGAAAGAAAGACAACCCCAGCGGTTGTTTTTTTTCTAGGTGGAGGAGGGGAAGCCATGATTAAGCCGCTTACGGGAAAAACGATCCTGCTAGGCGTTACGGGTGGAATTGCCGCTTATAAAGCTGCTGCTTTGTGCAGCCGTCTTATTAGCCTGGGCGCCTCGGTGAGGGTCATCATGACGGAAGGGGCCACGCGATTCATCACCCCGCTGACGCTGCAGACGCTTACTCGTTATCCCGTCGCAACGGACGTGTTCGACGAGCGCGATTCCGCGATCGTTCAGCATATCGACTGGGCGGACGCCGCCGACCTGGCGGTAATCGCTCCCGCGACGGCGAATAGCATAGCCAAGCTGGCAACCGGGATAGCGGACGACATGCTAAGCACGACGCTCCTTGCGACAACGGCTCCGGTATTAGTCGCTCCGGCAATGAACGTACATATGTGGGAGCATCCCGCCGTAATCGAGAACGTCAATAAGCTTGCTTCGCGCGGCGTCACCTTCGTGGAGCCGGGAACGGGGCAATTGGCATGCGGGTACGTGGGCAAAGGACGTCTTGCTGAACCGGATGAAATTGTTGAGGCCATCGTGTCGATGCTAGCCGGACCTAAGCCTTTGGCGGGACGGCGTGTGCTCGTAACTGCCGGAGGGACGGTGGAAAGAATCGATCCCGTCCGATACATTACGAATGATTCTTCAGGCAAAATGGGTTTTGCCGTAGCGGAAACCGCCCGGGACCGTGGAGCGGAAGTGACGCTTGTTTGCGGCAGAACGGACGCGGAGATACCGAACGGCGTACATGTCGTCAAGGTAGATTCCGCTATGCAGATGTACGATGCCGTGATGGCGCGTCTTCCGGTTACGGACGTCGTCGTTAAGGCTGCCGCGGTTGCCGATTATCGTCCTGCACGCCGGGAAGAGCATAAAATTAAGAAAACGACCGAATCCCTCAATTTGGAGCTTGTTCGCAATCCTGATATTTTACTGGCGGTCGGAGAATGGAAATCTGGGCAAGCCGATAAGAGCAAGCTATTCGTTATCGGTTTCGCCGCGGAAACGATGGAAGTGGAGAAACAAGCGCTAGATAAATTAAATCGCAAAAAGTGCGATCTAATCGTGGCTAACAATGTTGCAATTGCGGGGGCGGGCTTCGGTTCGGAGACGAATATCGTCAGCGTGTACGGACCGCAAGGTCTAGTGGAAGAAATCCCGCAGATGACGAAGAGAGCCGTCGCCGAGCGATTGTGGGATTTAGCGGAGCCTCGAATGAATCACCCGAGAAATTATGGCGATGGGAATGGTACGGAAGGATGACGGTTGCCCGGGTTATCGTGGATGTCCCGAGCAGGGATACGGACCGTACATTCGATTACTCGATTCCCGAGCGGCTTACGGGTTGGGTCGAAATCGGAAGCCGTGTAGCCGTACCCTTCGGACCGCGCAAATTACAAGGAATCGTAACGGCGCTTGCGGACGACGCGGAAGTTGAATCCGCAAAGCTGAAGCCTCTCGATGATTTGTTGGATGCTATTCCCCCTCTCTCTCCGGAGCTTGTGGAGCTTGGGACATGGATAAGCAAGAGATGGCTGTGCCCGCTGACGGTTGCTTTGCAAGCGATGCTCCCCGCAGCGCTTAAAGGACGCTCGGAGAAGTACGTGTTGCCGTCCGCCGGCGCGCAGTGGTCCGAAGAAGAGACCGCCCAAAGCGGCGGACTCTTGCTTGCGCTTCAGAAAGGCAAGCCGATAAAACTGACCGGACTGCTGCAGCAATATCCCGAGCAAGGGCATTTGCTGAAGCGCTGGCTTCGTCAAGGAAGGCTCGAGGAGCGTCAACGTGTAGAAGACCAACTATCCGTCAAGACCGTGCAGACCGTCTTTCCTTCCGACGCGGCAACTTTATGCCATGCCATTGAACAGCTTCCGGCAAGAGCGCATAAACAAAAAGAAGTGCTTCGCTACTTAGTGGAGCTGCCTGAACCTATAGCCGTACTAAAATTAACGGAAGCAGCGTCAACGACTTCGTCTACGCTCCGTTCCTTGGCGGAGCGGGGCTGGATCGAGATTCGCCCCGTTACGGAGGATCGGGATCCTTACGCCCATCGGGAATTTCCGGCTTCCGTGCCCATGCGGTTAACTCCCGCGCAGGCGGAGGTTCTGGATCCGATCAACGACGCGCTCGAACAAGGAGATAACGAGGTTTTTCTCCTTCACGGCGTAACCGGAAGCGGGAAAACGGAAGTGTATTTGCAAGCGATTCAACGCTGCTTGGAATCGGGCCGCGAAGCGATCGTCCTCGTTCCGGAAATCGCGTTGACGCCGCAGATGGTGGAGCGCTTCAAAAGCCGCTTCGGCGCTAGGGTCGCGGTACTGCACAGCCGCTTGTCCCAAGGAGAACGATACGATGAATGGCGCAAAATAAGAGAAGGCAGAGCGCAGGTAGCGGTCGGCGCGCGTTCCGCTATTTTCGCCCCGTTCTCGAGCATTGGACTTATCGTCATCGATGAAGAACACGAAACCTCGTATAAACAAGAAGAAAGCCCGAAGTACCACGCACGCGACGTTGCGGTAGAACGCGCGCGCCTGCACGGCGCGGTCGTGGTGCTTGGCTCGGCAACGCCTTCGTTGGAAACTTACGAGGCAGCCGTTCATGGAGGGCCTGAAACGGGGCTCGGACGCACGAGATACCTCTCATTGCCGGAGCGCGTGGCGAATCGACCGCTGCCTGGCGTTCGAATCGTCGATATGCGGGAAGAACTCAAGCTTGGGAATCGGGCGATGTTCAGCAGGCCGCTGGCGGAAGCGATCGGGAATCGGCTCGCGAAGCAAGAGCAAATGGTGTTGCTGCTCAATCGGCGTGGGTATGCCACGTTCGTCATGTGCCGTTCCTGCGGATATACCGCCGCTTGTCCTCATTGTGAAATATCCCTTACCTATCACCGGGGATCGCAAAATCTCCGCTGCCATTATTGCGGTTATTCGGAAGGCGAACCGAAAACTTGCCCTAGCTGCGAAAGCCCGCACATCCGTTTCTTCGGCACGGGTACGCAGAAGGTGGAAGAGTCTTTGGCCGAGACTTTCCCAGGCATTCGCGTCATTCGGATGGATGTGGACACGACGACGGAGAAGGGCTCGCATGAGAAATGGCTGACGGAATTCCGCGAACGCCGCGCGGATGTTCTATTGGGTACGCAAATGGTGGCCAAGGGTTTGGATTTTCCATATGTAACCTTGGTTGGCGTATTAGCTGCGGATGCGGCGCTCAGATTACCGGATTTCCGGGCGTCGGAGCGGACGTTCCAATTGTTGACGCAAGTAGCGGGACGTGCGGGACGCCATGAACTGCCGGGAGAAGTCATTATTCAGACCTACGATCCCGAACATGAGTCGATCACATCCGTGCAAGGCCACAACTACAAAGGATTCGTGGATAGGGCGCTGGATTTGCGCAGGCAGCTGGGTTACCCTCCTTACGGTCGCCTAGTGTCCATAACGTTTTCTCATGAATCGGTTCCCATGCTGCTATCGGCCGGGGAAAGATTGGCGTCCGGGATCCGGGATCGAGCGGCGGCGCTTGGCATCCGGAACGATTTCGATTTAGGCGGAAGAGCTGCGTTGGAGGTGCTCGGACCGGTTTCTTCGCCAATTGCCCGTTTGAAAGATCGCTACCGTTTTCAATGTATGGTAAAATATCGGGGAGACGTCAACGCAAGCCAACTGATATCGCAGGCGCTTGAGGAGATGGGGGATGCGGTTAAACGCAACGGCGTGCAAGTCAGCGTCGACGTGGATCCGCAGATGATGCTTTAACGAAAAGGAAGGATGCCGTTATGTCGATTCGATTAATTGTGAAACACCCTGATGATGTGCTCCGGGAACGGGCGCAGGAAGTGACCAAATTCAATGCCAGCCTGCACAAATTGCTAGACGACATGGCGGATACGATGTATGACGCCGACGGAGTCGGGTTAGCCGCGCCTCAGGTAGGAATTTTGAAACGCGTCATCGTCATTGATGTGGGTGATGAACATGAGCTCATCGAGATGGTCAATCCGGAGATCGTATCCAAGGAAGGCGAACAGCTGGGGCCGGAAGGCTGCCTCAGCATTCCCGGGCTTCAGGGGGACGTTCGCCGATCGAACCGGATCGTCATTCGTGGCCAGGATCGCAACGGTAATCCGATACAATACGAAAGCACGGAGTTTTTGTCGAGGGCTTTCCAGCATGAGATCGATCATCTGAACGGCATATTGTTCATCGATACCGCCGAATCGGTGTACGAAGCTCGGAAACCGGCCGAACAGGAGCAGGATGGGGAATAGAATGAAAATTTTGTTTATGGGAACGCCGCAATTTGCAGTGGCCTCGCTAGCATTGCTGCTTGAGCTAGGGTATGATGTCGCGGCGGTCGTCACGCAGCCGGATCGGCCGAAAGGCCGCAAGCGGGAGCTTGCTCCTTCACCGGTGAAAGCTTTCGCGTTAGAGCGGGGGCTTAAAGTATTGCAGCCGGAAAAGCTTCGCTCGCCGGAGGGTGCAGCAGAGGTGGCGGCTATTGCTCCCGATCTGATCGTAACCGCCGCTTATGGGCAAATACTGCCTAAGACGGTTCTCGATTTACCCCGCTTGGGATGCATCAACGTTCATGGATCCTTATTGCCTCGTTATCGGGGCGGAGCCCCCATTCAAAGATCAATTATTAATGGGGAGACCGTTACGGGCGTGACACTCATGTATATGGCCGAAGGCTTGGATACCGGCGATATGATCGCTAAGGTGGAAGTGCCGATAACGGACGAGGATACGGCGGGGTCGATGTTCGATAAGCTGAGTATCGCAGGCGCGAATCTCTTGTTGGAATGGCTGCCAAACATTGCTGGAGGTCCGGTCACCCGAACGCCGCAATTGGAAGACGATGCCACATACGCCCCTAACCTGACGCGCGACGACGAGAAGCTGGATTGGCATCAATCTGCCCGCGAGCTGTTCAACCGGGTTAGAGGGCTCAATCCGATGGCAGGCGGATTTACTTATTTGGACGGTGAGGTATTCAAGGTTTGGGGTTGCCGCATTCCGCAGGGCTCGGATACGATGATACGTCCGGAGTGGAAGGGGCTCGTCGCGGGTTCCGTGCTGGAAACCGGCAATTTCGGTATCCGCGTGCGTACGGGCGACGGCAGCGTCGTGTTAACGGAAGTGCAGCCGGCAGGCAAAAAGGCGTTAGCGGCGGGGGAATTCGCCAGAGGAGCTCGGCTTGCCCCTGGTAAGGTGCTCGGGTAACCCCGGGCTTTTTTTTGCGATTGGAAAGAATAAGCTTATTAGGCCAGATAAGGATGCGAATAGTCAACAATGAACAAACCGAACCGATTGCCGGGGGGTAAACCGCAAGGGGCGAGAGAAATTGCCATGAGCGTGCTCCATAACGTAGAAACGAAAGGCGCGTACAGCGGGCTTGAGCTTAATCAAGCGTTGCAATCGTCCGATCTGTCCCGTCCGGACGCGGGGCTTGCGACCGAATTGGTCTATGGGACGATTCAGCGGCTGAATACGATCGATTACGACCTCACGACCCGCGTCAAAGGATGGCCTAAGAAAGTAGAGCCATGGGTGCGGAGCTTGCTTCGGATGAGCTATTACCAGCTGCGGTGGCTCACTCGCGTACCCGCCCATGCCGCGGTGGATGAAGCTGTGCGCATAGCCAAGAAGAGAGGTCATGCGGGAATTGCCGGGCTTGTGAACGGCGTGTTAAGGGGGCTGTTAAGGGAAGGCTTTGATACTTCCTTGCCATACAGCTTGCCCGCAGCCGAACGGATATCCCTGGTACGTAGTCATCCGTTATGGCTTGTGGAGCGTTGGATATCGCAATTCGGTGAACAATTAACCGAAGAAATCTGCGCGTCCAACAATGAACCCCCTCGTGCTTCCGCAAGGATTAATCCGCTTCGCGCTTCGCGCGATGCAGTTGTCGCGGGAATGATAGACGCGGGCTTCGATGCCGTTCCTTCCCTTCTTGCCAATGAAGGTATCATCGTCTCGAAGGCCGGGAATCTCGTCCATTCGGATTGGTACAAGCAAGGCTTTATGACCGTTCAGGACGAAAGCTCCATGCTCGTCGCCGCGGTAGCGGATCCTAAACCCGGCATGCAAGTGCTGGATTGCTGCGCCGCACCCGGCGGCAAATCGACGCATTTAGCGGAAATCATGCGCAACGAAGGCATAGTTATAGCCAATGACGTCCACCCTCATAAGGAAGCGCTGATCAGGCAGCAGGCGGATCGTCTTGGGCTTACCTGCGTTGAGACGATGACGGAAGACGCCTTGGCGCTGCCGGAGCGGCTCGCTCCGCAATCTTGCGACGTCGTGCTTCTCGATGCTCCTTGCTCGGGGTTAGGAGTCATCCGTCGCAAGCCGGAAATCAAATGGAACAAGACGCCTGAAGACATCGCAAGCCTGTCCGTCTTGCAAAGCCGGCTGCTAAGCAAGGTGCAATCCCTCGTCAAGCCAGGGGGCGTGCTCGTATACAGTACCTGCACGATCGCAACGGAGGAGAATGAAAGCACGATCCGGCAATTTCTTACGGAGTTCCCGGAGTTTACTTTGGATGCCCGGTGGCCTGAAGCGGTATTGAAGCCGCTTAGGGTAAGCGGGAACCTCCCGGACGATTTCGCGGGCATGCTCCAACTGCTGCCCCAGATGTTCGGGAGCGACGGGTTTTTTATCGCGCGCCTACGGAAGCAATCCCATTAGTTTTATGGTAAAATAGTACGAATGGTGGTGACGAAATTGGATAATGAACAAAACAAACCTTTTATTTATGACTTAACGTTAGAGCAAATACAAGACTGGACGAAAGAGCAGGGAGAACCGGCTTTTCGCGCGGGTCAAATATTCGATTGGCTGTACGTGAAGCGGGTGGGCTCCTTCGAAGAGATGTCCAACCTGCCGAAGCCGCTTCGGGATAAGCTGTTTGAGAGCTTCCGTTTCGTGTCGTTGACGGAAATCGCCAAGTTCGAATCCAAGGACGGCACAGTGAAATTTCTGTTCGGCTTGCATGATAACCATGCGATCGAAACGGTCATCATGAAGCACAATTACGGCAATAGCGTATGCGTGACAACGCAGGTTGGCTGCCGGATCGGCTGCACGTTCTGCGCTTCCACGTTAGGAGGGCTCAAACGGAATTTAACGGCCGGAGAAATCATCGCGCAAGTCGTTCAATCGCAAAGGATTCTGGACCCTCACAATGAACGGGTATCCAGTATCGTCATCATGGGCTCGGGCGAACCGTTCGAGAACTACGAGGCAACGATGCAGTTTCTGCGTGTCATGATTCATCCCAAAGGGCTGAACATCGGAGCGAGGCATATTACCGTGTCGACGAGCGGAATCGTCCCCAGCATGCTGAAGTTCGCGGATGAGAATACACAGATCAACTTGGCCATTTCGATTCACGCGCCCAACGATGCGCTGCGCTCGAAGCTGATGCCGGTCAACAGGCGGTTTCCATTCGTGGATGTCATGAACGCCTGCAAATATTACATCGAGAAAACAGGTCGAAGAATTACTTTTGAATATGCTTTGATCGGCGGCGTCAACGATCGTCCGGAGCATGCGGAGGAGTTAGGAAACGTGCTTCAAGGGATGCTTTGCCATGTCAATCTCATCCCGGTCAATTACGTGCCCGAACGGGATTATGTCAGAACGCCGCGGGACGATATCTTCGAGTTTCAGCGTATTTTGCAGAAGAAGAACGTCAACGTTACGATTCGCAGGGAGCAGGGACATGACATTGCGGCGGCTTGCGGACAACTGCGGGCGAAGCATATGGAGACGACGACGGGGTGATCGATGTGAAAACGGTATTGCGGAGTCATGTTGGCAAAGTACGGCAAGTCAATGAAGATCAAGCCTGGAGCGGCTATTTGTCCGGCGGCATAACGGCCGCCATCGTCGCGGATGGAATGGGCGGCCATCGCGCGGGGGAAGTGGCGAGCGGACTGGCCGTCGATAGCTTGGTTCAATCGTTGAAGGCTTGGGAGGAACCCTCTTCTGCTCGCGAGGGAGCCTCCAAACTGCGGAATATGATTCGCAAAGCCAATTCTGTCGTTTACGAAACGGCGTCTCTGAATGAACAATACCATAACATGGGGACAACGTTAGTAGTGGCTTTATTGGACGGAAGTACCGTATTGATCGGTCATATCGGAGATAGCAGGGCATACCGCTTGCGCGGCGGTATTCTTGAGCAGCTTACGGAAGATCACACGCTCGTTAACGAATTAACTAAATCTGGCCAATTGAGCCCGGAAGAGGCAGCTCATCATCCAAGGCGCAATGTATTGACGAGAGCGCTCGGTACCGATCGCGAAGTGGACGTGGACGTCCAGGTCATCGATTGGCAAATCGGTGACCTGTTAATGCTGTGCAGCGACGGATTGAGCGGGTTAGTCGAGCCCTCCGTTCTTCAAGCGATATTAGAAGACCCTGGCGTGCATCCGGAGCAACAGGCGCAAACGCTTATTGAATTGGCGCTGGCAGCGGGCGGGGACGACAACATTACGGTTGTACTGGTTTCAAGTGAAGGAATGGCTAATGCCGCAGGAGGGGAAACGGCATGATCGGACTTACGCTGAGTGGGCGTTACGAGCTGCTGGCTCGTGTTGGCGGGGGCGGTATGGCGCTAGTATACAAAGCCAAGGACTTATTGTTAAATCGTTTTGTCGCCGTCAAAGTATTAAGGCAGCAATTTACGCATGACGATGATTTCGTGAAACGGTTTCGCCGCGAAGCGCAAGCCGCTGCTTCGTTATCGCATCCTAACATCGTGAGCATCTATGACGTCGGACAAGTTGAAGATACGCATTATATCGTCATGGAGTATATCGATGGCGCAAATTTGAATGAAATCATTCGCGATCGGGCCCCGCTGCAAACGGATGAAGCGGTGAAAATCACCGCGCAAATCTGCGATGCGTTGGAGCATGCCCATTATAACCAAATCATTCATCGCGATATTAAACCGCATAATATTCTCATCGGCAACAACGGAAGGGTCAAAGTAACGGATTTCGGGATTGCTAGGGCCGTAACCTCCTCGACGATAACTCAGACCGGCTCCGTTGTCGGTTCCGTTCATTATTTCTCGCCGGAGCATGCCAAGGGCGTAGTTACGGGAGAGAAATCAGACCTTTATTCGCTGGGCATCGTGCTTTATCAGATGTTAACGGGACGTCTGCCTTTCCTTGGAGAAAGCCCGATCAGCGTAGCGCTTAAGCATTTGCAGGATCCGTTCGAGCAACCCCGGAAAGTGAATCCGCATATCCCGCAAAGCGTGGAAAATATCATTCTGAGGGCGATGCGCAAAAATCCTCAGGAGCGATATCAATCCGCGCGGGAAATGCACACGGACCTCGAGACCTGTTTGCAACCTAATAGACTAAACGAGCCGGCTTTGTTTTTCACGAGCGACGAAGACGATGAAGCCGACAAAACGAGGGTCATACCGGCAATCCGCCCGGATATGCGCAATACGATTGAAGCCCCCGCGGTTAAAGGATCGGACAACGAAGACCGCTGGAGCTCCAATGGGCTGGATGAGCCGAAGCGCAGATGGGTCGTTCCGACCATTCTGGGAATATTGGCCGTCGTACTGATCGGGGTATTGTTATGGGCCGTTTCTGAGCTTAGGCAACAACTAAGTCCGGAAGATATTCCGGTGCCGACTGTTGTAAATATGGAAGAAATCGACGCTCGCGAAAAGCTAATCGCTGCCGGCTTTACGATAATGCCGAATCTGGAAGAGCCCAGCGATAAGATCGAGAAAGGCTATGTCACCAAGCAGTCCAAGCAGGATGTCGAGGCCAAAAAAGGATCGCCGATCCAATTGACGATCAGCACTGGTATAGCGCCTTCCGTAATGCCGGATTTAAGCGGGAAACCCATCGAGGAAGCGAAGAAAACGCTGGTCGATATGGGCGTTGATCCCGATAGTATCGGAACAAACCCTATTTTCGATGAGAGCGAACCCGGAACGGTGCTGAACCAAGTGCCGAAGATGGACGAGGAGTTCATTCCGGCAACGGCTGTCGTCAACCTCACGATCAGCAAAGGCGAAGAAGCAATCCCAATGCCTAATCTCATCGGTAAGACGGAAGCTGAGGCCAAAGCGACGATCGAGATAAATAATTTAAAGCTTCCTGCCGCCAATATCGAGAGAGAGCGAAGCTACTTCCCCAAAGACACGGTGTTCAAGCAATTCCCTGCCGAGAAGAACGAGATGATTCAACCCGGCACGGAAGTTAGGATCTGGATCAGCAGCGGTTACCCCGAAGATTCCAGAGAGCAGCCAGTAAGCGTAACGGTATCGCCGGCGGAAGAAGGTAAATCGAGCACCATCCGAATCGTGTATTCCGACGCCACGGGCGACAATATCGAATGGGTGAAAAAGATTAGCGCACCGACCTCTGTTCCGTTTACGTTGATCCTGTCCCCGAGCAAAGACGGCATAATTGACGTTTACCGCGACGGACAATTTTTACAGCAACAACGCGTACCTTATTTAGCCGTTGAGGCCGATGCTTCGGCGGAGCCCGACCCTAACGAAACAGGCGACGGTTCGGTTGACGGCGGCGGCGAAGAGGGAACGGATCCGGGTAACGGCGACCAAGAGAATGTAGAATGACAAGCCAACTAGAGATTGATGATTTCAAGAGCCGAACCGGGCTTGGAGAAGGAGCTGGTTCCCAATGCCCGAGGGCTTGATCGTCAAAGCGTTAAGCGGATATTATTACGTGCAGGCAACCGAGGGCGGAGAACCGGTGCAATGCCGGGGAAGAGGCATATTCAAGAAGCGCGGGGAATCGCCGCTGGTAGGCGACCGCGTCGTATTCAGCGATACGGAAAACGGGGAAGGAACGGTAGAGGAAATACTGCCTCGCGTTTCCGAACTGATCCGTCCGCAGATCGCGAATGCCGATCTGGCCGTGCTTGTGTTTTCCGTCGTGCGTCCCGAGCTCAGTTTAATTTTGTTGGATAAATTTCTGGTGCACACAGAACATGCCCGCCTGGATGCTTTGATTGTATTCACCAAGATGGACCGGATTCCGGAAGGGGAAGATGGCGAGAGCATTCGCCGAGCTGTTGAAGAGGCGCGCGCGCTATACTCTTCCATAGGCTATCAAGTCCTCCTTACAAGCGCCCATGCTGGCGAGGGATTAGAACCGTTACGTTCAGCTCTTGCGGGACATATTAACATGCTGGCCGGTCAGTCGGGTGTCGGCAAATCCTCGCTTCTGAATGCGCTTGTTCCGGGTCTGAAGCTTGAAACGAACGAAATAAGCGTGAAGCTGGGACGCGGCAAGCATACGACGCGCCATGTGGAGTTAGTCCCTATTCCCGGCGGAGGATACATGGCGGATACTCCGGGCTTTAGCCAGCTCGATTTCGGCGAACTTGGGATCGACGAGATCGGTTCCTGCTTCCGAGAATTCAGGCAACTGTCTCAAGCATGCAAATTCCGCGGGTGCACGCACACCCATGAACCTCATTGCGCGGTCTTGCAGGCGAAGGAAAGAGGAGAAATCTCGGAAAGCCGTTACGATAACTACGTCAGCTTCATGACGGAGTTGAAAGAAACAAAACGGAGGTACTGACATGACCATAATTGCTCCTTCCATACTTGCTTCGAACTTCGCTTCGTTGGGAGATGAAATTCGCAGCATTGACACCGCGGGCGCGGATTGGGTTCACATTGATATCATGGATGGGCACTTCGTTCCGAACCTCACGTTCGGTCCGCCGATCGTATCCATGATTCGCCCCGTTACTAAGCTATTCTTCGACGTGCATCTCATGGTCGAAGCCCCGCAATTGCTGTTTCCGGCGTTGGCAGCCGCAGGAGCGGACAGGGTGACCGTGCATCCGGAAGCTTGCGTGCATCTTCACCGTACGCTCTCGGAGATCCGGGAGCTTGGCATGAAAGCGGGCGTAGCCTTGAATCCGCATACGCCATTATCCGTCCTTGAATACATATTGGATGAAATCGATCTTGTATTGATTATGACGATTAACCCCGGCTTCGGGGGCCAATCTTTTCTTCCGGCCATGCTGCCCAAACTCCGCCAGCTTCGGGAGATGCTGGAACGCCACGGACGCAGCGATATCTACATTCAGGTCGACGGAGGCATAAATGCCCAAACCGCGGCATTAGTTAGGGAAGCGGGAGCGAATTCGCTAGTTGCCGGCACTTATGTTTTCGGCCATGAAGATCGCGCTGCGGCCATTGCTTCGCTTCGTTAATGGATTAAGCACGAGAAAATTTGCAACTACGCTCGATTTGTCTGCATAGGACAAATTGCAATCTGCATACATTGGATCAATAGCGTGCTTCGATTTCTGAAGTCGGTAAGGGTTCAGCCTGCGGAGGAGGGATGGGACGATGAAGTTTTACACCATCAAGCTGCCGAAATTTTTGGGTGGCTTCGTCAAAGCGATTCTCAACACGTTTCACAAAAATTGACGCCTTTATGCGTTTGCTCACACAAAAAGAACCGTCAGGGTCACCTGACGGTTTTTCTTCATACGATTAGAAAGTATAAGTTTCTATTTGTTCCGAATCGCCTGCGTGAATTATACGCGCGTTACTTCTCCGGACTTCAAAGCGCGGGCGCTGACATAAACACGTTTAGGTTTACCGTTCACCAGAATGCGCACTTTTTGTACGTTAACCCCCCAAGAACGGCGGGTAGTGTTATTCGCGTGAGATTTGTTGTTCCCGGAACCCGGCTTTTTCCCTGTAATATAACATTTACGAGCCACTAAAAATACACCTCCCTGCCACGTCCATACAAATACTTCACTATCTTAGCACAGCGAGTAGCTTGATGCAATGAAAAAAGCGGACATTCATCACCTCAATTGGGCTATTTGGTTGTTTTAGCCAGAAAACGGCTTCATTCTCCCGTTTTTTTATAGTACAATGAGGTATGGTCCATAATACAGGCATAAAGGAGTGAATTTCCATGCCTCTGCAGTTGGTTTCGGAGAACGGAAAGATTGACGTGGCGGATCAGGTTATCGCCGTGATTGCCGGTTCGGCAGCATTGGATTGTTATGGACTAGTAGGCATGGCATCCCGTAAAGGATTGAAGGATGGCATCGCCGAGCTTCTAGGCCGGGAGAACTTGTCCCGGGGAGTGGAGGTTCGCCGGGAAGGGGAACTTCTAAATCTGGATCTTTACGTCATCGTGAGCTACGGAACCAAAATTTCCGAGGTGGCACATAACATCCAAGTGAAGGTCAAATATGTATTGGAAGAAGTCGTGGGGTTGAAAGTTGACCTGGTTAACGTGTATGTTCAAGGAGTTCGCGTGTTGAAGTAGCTTATTAGGAAGGGGAATACATCATTGAGCAAGCGCTTCTTGAACGGCAGCGAGTGGGCGGCTATGATCCTGGTCGGCGCGGAGAAGTTATCCCGCAACGTAGACCGGGTGAACGCCCTGAACGTATTTCCCGTGCCGGACGGCGATACGGGAACCAATATGAATTTGACAATGTCGGCCGGCGTGGCCGAATTAAAACATAAGCCGTCGGAGGAAGTGGGCCGAGCGGCAGAAGTGCTATCTAAAGGGCTTCTAATGGGCGCAAGAGGTAATTCGGGAGTTATCCTGTCCCAATTGTTCCGCGGATTCTCGCGGTCGATATCGGGGCAGAACGAGCTGACTGTGCCTCTGTTCGCCAATGCTTTGCAACAAGGAGTTGATACCGCTTACAAGGCTGTTGTCAAGCCTGTTGAGGGTACGATCCTGACAGTTGCCCGGGAGGCTGCGCGGCAAGGGCTCACGGCTTCGCGCCGTACTGCCGACCTGGCGGAATGGATGCTTGAAGTACTTTCCAAAGCGCAAGATACGCTTGCCCGCACGCAGGAGATGCTGCCGATTCTGAAGCAGGTCGGCGTTGTCGATTCCGGCGGACAAGGTCTCGTTTATTTATACGAAGGGTTTGCGGAGTATTTAACCGAAGGCAATTTTACTGTTTCGTCTCCTCCGCAAAGAAAATCGAGGCCTGCAGCTTTACCCCCATCGCCGGGAAAACATAAATTATCGAGTGCTGCTGATACTCGAGTTGCAGGAGCTGCGCCGAATGTTGCGGCTCAATCCAAAATTACGACGGAAAGCATCGCCTTTCCTTATGATATGGAGTTTTTTATCCATCGGATTTCAGCAGCTTCGCCTTTTCCCGAGCGGACCTTCCGTCAAGCTCTAGAGCGAGACGGCGATTCGATCATTCTCATCGAAGACGAAGGCATAGTTAAAGTTCACGTTCATTCCCGGCGTCCCGGAGATGTCCTTAACATGGCGCTGACCTACGGTGAAATCACACACGTTCATATTCTGAACATGCAGGAGCAACATCGTGAGCTGCTTGCTCGGAAGTCCGATTCCTACGTCGCCGACGTGTCGAATGTCCGCCAAGCGGACCCTGCCGACGAGCTCGGTTTGGAAGCCGCGTCCGGTATCCCCCATGCGGATTACGCCTTGCAGGGAGTTGTCGCTTCACCGGAAAGCTTACCGAATCCCGATGTCTATGAAATGGCATCCTACGGCATCGTTGCAGTCAGCGTAGGCGAAGGAAATGCGGAGTTATTCAGCAGCCTTGGTGTGGATATCGTCCTTTCGGGGGGACAAAGCATGAATCCGAGCACGGAAGATTTGCTTGGGGCGATTACTTCATTATCCGCTCATCACATTTTCCTGCTGCCGAATAATCCCAATATTATTATGGCCGCCAAGCAAGCAGCCGAGCTGGCCGACAGGCCGGTGACGGTAATTCCGACCGGCACCTTGCCTCAGGGAATGGCGGCAATGCTTGCTTTCCAGGAGAATGATTCCGAGGCTTCTAACGTTGACCGGATGACGAAAGCTTATGAACGGGTAATTACCGGACAAGTGACGCAAGCGGTAAGGGACACGGAGATGGACGGCTTACGAATAAAGGAAGGCCATTATATCGGAATCAAAGACAAAACGATCGTGGCTTCCGCTCCGACGCAGACAGAAGCTTGCAGGGCGCTCTTAACCGAATTGCTAGTGTCGGGCGGTGAAATCGTAACGATATTGACCGGGGATTCTGCAGAAGCTCGGCAGACCGAAGAGCTTGAGCAATGGTTATCGCAGCAATTCCCGGATGTCGAAGTCGAGGTTCACGAAGGCGGCCAGCCGCTTTACCCTTATTTATTCGCTGTTGAACCGTAAAGAAGCCAAATAATATGATGGAGGGGACAAGCTATGGCATCGGTTGTTCTGGTAACGGATAGCACTGCGGATATTCCACTCGAGGTGAGGGAAAAGCTCGGCATCTCGATGGTACCCTTGAAGGTTATCTTCGGGGATGAAACCTATCTGGACAACATAACACTGCAGCCAACGGAATTTTACGAGAAGCTAACCTCCTACAACGGACTCGCGACATCATCGCAGCCTTCGCCTGCCGATTTTTACGAGGTGTACAAGAAGTTGGCGGATCAAGGTCACTCGGTCATCTCCATTCAACTGAGCGGGGCGATGAGCGGAACCTATCAATCGGCGACAATTGCCAAATCCATGCTTGATGAGGGCGCGGACCTCACTGTTATCGATTCCAAATCCGCATCTTATGGTTATGGAACTCTGGTAGTTGCTGCCGCGGAGATGGCACAAGCGGGCGCTTCCAAAGCAGATATCGTTGCCGAGGTGCTTCGCCTGCGCAAGGAAATGCGTCTTTATTTTCTCGTGGATACGCTTGAATACTTGCAGAAGGGCGGTCGGATCGGTAAAGCTTCTGCCGTACTAGGCACTCTTCTTAATATTAAGCCGATATTATCCATAAATGATGAAGGCATCGTGTTCCCTCTAGAAAAGGTTAGGGGGCAGAAAAGGGCAATAGCGCGCATTGCCGAGCTTCTGGAGGCGGACTTCAAGGGCGACCCGGTAAATTTGACCGTTGCAGTTACCCCTGGGCATACAACCGGTGTTAATGAAATGTCGGAGCTGCTGAGAAAACAGTTAAATGTTAGGCACTATCAGCAAACGGAAATCGGACCTGTTGTCGGCGCGCATGCAGGTCCTGGAACGATCGGTTTGTTCGTGACCCCTGCCCGTCTATAGGAATGACGTTGATTGGGACAATGCAGTAACTTAAAGAGGTTGGTCTAATGTCCATTCATTTATTCTCGATCCCTCTGACGCAACTTCAAGGCGTGGGCCCCCAGAAAGCGGAGGAGCTCCACGCCTTGGGTATTTCCACGATCGGAGATTTACTTGAATATTATCCATTCCGTTATGAGGATTACAGAGTACGCGAGTTGCATGAAGTGAAGGACGGGGAGAGAATTACGATTCAGGGGAAGATTGCTTCCCTCCCGTCCATGCAGCGTTACGGGGGCAAATCCCGGCTTATTTGCCGTGTAACCGTAGACGGTATCCTCGTAACCGCGGTTTGGTTTAACCGGTCGTTTCTGAAGGATCAGCTGACGCTTGGCCGAGAAATTACGTTAACCGGGAAATGGGAGCAGCGACGCCGGCAATTGACCGTAGCGGATTCCGAATTTCCTGACCGCGGAGGGCTCAAGACCGGTACGCTTCAGCCGGTATATTCCGTGGGAGGCAGCATAACGCAAGCGGCGATCCGCAAGTTGATCGATCGTGCCCTGACGCAATTCGGCGTGCTGATTCCCGAGATCTTGCCCGAGGAACTACTGAATCGGTACGACCTCATCCCTCGAAGGGAAGCGATCATGCGTATTCATCGCCCCGAGAATACGCGGGAGGGGCAGGAAGCCAGGAGAAGGATGGTTTATGAAGAGCTCTTCTTGTTCCAGCTCAAGCTTCAAGCCTACCGCGCCACCCACCTCAAGCAATCGGACGGCGTAGCCCATCCGGTTAATAATGATGACATTCGGAAGTTCGTAAGCGCCTTGCCCTTCACGCTAACGGATTCTCAGAAACAAGTCATCAACGAAATCCTTCATGATATGAAACAGCCCTACGTGATGAATCGACTGCTTCAGGGGGATGTCGGAGCCGGCAAAACCGTCGTTGCGGCCGTTGGGCTTTACGCGACGGTAAAGGCGGGAAACCAAGGCGCGCTTATGGTGCCTACTGAGATACTCGCAGACCAACATGCCCGTTCACTCGGCAAAATGTTCGAGCCTTACGGCATACAAGTCGGACTGCTGACGGGAAGCTTAACCGAGCGTAAACGCCGGGATCTCATCGCTTCGTTGCAAATGGGATTAACCGATATCGTTGTCGGCACGCATGCGCTCATCCAGGAGGATGTATTCTTCCGGAGCCTCGGTTTAGTCGTTACGGACGAACAGCACCGATTCGGCGTTAATCAACGAAGCATCCTGCGGCGCAAAGGGATGAATCCGGACGTGCTCACGATGACGGCGACGCCGATTCCCCGCACCCTAGCCATTACCGTATTCGGAGATATGGATGTCTCTACGCTGCGCGAGCGTCCGAAGGGGCGTAAACCGATCAAGACGTATTCGGTCAAACACGACATGATGGACCGGGTGCTCGGATTTATTCGCAAGGAAACAGAGGCGGGACGGCAAGCCTTCTTTATTTGCCCGCTTATCGAGGAATCGGAGAAGCTTGACGTGCAGAACGCCATAGATTTACATATGCAGCTTGTTCAAGCGTTGCCGGATTTATCGATCGGGCTTCTGCATGGACGGATGACACCTGCGGAGAAAGACGCGGCAATGGGTGCTTTCTCCGCGGGCGCGACGGATGTGCTCGTGTCCACGACCGTTATCGAAGTAGGCGTAGACGTTCCGAACGCGACATTAATGATCGTCATGGATGCCGACCGATTCGGATTGTCCCAGTTGCACCAACTCAGAGGCAGGGTCGGTCGGGGTGAGCATCAATCGTTCTGTATTCTCATTGCGGATCCGAAGTCGGAAAGCGGGCAGGAGAGAATGAAGGCGATGACGGAAACCGACGACGGATTCGAGATTTCCCGGAGGGATCTGGAGATTAGAGGTCCGGGCGAATTTTTCGGTACGAAGCAGAGCGGCATGCCGGAATTCCGGCTGGCGAATCTGCTCAACGACTTTGAGGTGCTGGAGCAAGCCAGGGACGACGCGGCAGCATTAACTTCGCAGGAACAATTCTGGTCTTCACCGGTTTACGGGGAGCTAAGGGATACGCTTGCTCGAGATGCGCAGCAGAATGGGGAGCCGCTAGACTGACAAGGAATCAATTTTAACGGCTGATTGGGCCTGTTGCTTTGTCATTGCGCGTCTTCCGGCGGCATATGATGTACCGATTAGCTGCCGGAAGGAGCGTGAACCTCTTTGAGCCCAAGCTGGCAAAAGTTCGGCATCAAGGCGGAGTTCGTGGAACGCGTCAAAGTAAAGATGAAAAACCCGGCGACCAAAGAGCGGATAAAAGGTCTGCTGGACGGCGTCACGAAATACGATTTGCAGGACCGGGCGAAGGTTCGCCGGTGGGTCAAACAGTTCGCGCGCATACTTAATGAACCGTTAACCGACACGCAAGAAGATCAATTGGTTAATTTCATCATCGCGCAGAAAATCGATCCCAATAATATGCTGCATCTGATCAAGCTGTACACTATGTTCCGGTAATAACTCGACCCTATCGATTTCCTTGGAAGGCAGCGCGATGCGCTGCCTTTTGTCGTTGCGCGGCATTTTAACGATATCATAAGTGGTGTCGTCGGAATAAAGATAGGAATACCTTGTATTATTCCTTTAAACAAGATCGAGGGGGCAACCGGGTGAATCTACCTTCTTCACTGAAAGCTCTGCATGATCTATTTCCGCCTAGGGAGTCGAACAACGGTAAGATCCGGATCGGACCGTTTACGTACGGAATCCCCGAAATCAAGACATGGGGAGAGGAAAGTATCCTTGCCATAGGGAAGTACGTTTCCATTGCGGATCAGGTGACTATTTTTCTTGGCGGGGAGCATCGGACCGATTGGACAACCACCTATCCTTTCAACATATTTCTCCCCGAGCAAACTCACAATAAAGGCCATCCATGGAGTAAGGGAGACGTTACGATCGGCAACGATGTCTGGATCGCTTCGGGGGTCACCATTTTATCCGGGGTTTCCGTCGGAGACGGTGCCGTCATCGGCGCGAACGCAACGGTGAGTAAAGATGTTCCCCCCTATGCTATCGTAGGCGGCAATCCGGCGAAAATCATCCGGTACCGTTTTGATGAGGAAACCGTTTCCCGCCTGCTGGGGATTCGGTGGTGGGATTGGGAAATTGAAAAAATCGAAAGGGCCGTCCCTCTGCTGATCTCAAACGACATTAGCGCTTTTCTCCGATTTTGCAGGGAGTAATCGTTCCGCGATCCCGTTTGACAGCAGGGGGAAGAGGGGATCGACTATTTTTCGAAAATGTGCGATAACTTGGATTTCACAATTTGCTTGGAGTCAAACCGATTCTTGATTTTATTTGCCCCGGTTGCACCGATTTGCATCGCTTGCCGAAAGTTTTCTTTGATCCGGAACAGGGCATCTGCAACGGATTGCCCATTTGCCTCCACTTCGATATAATCTATCCCGCTTTCAAGAACTAACCGGTCGTTACGGGGATTTGTAGCAACCAAAACGCATCCTGTAGACATAGCATCGACAGCCGCTGTGGTGGGGAATCCGTCTTGGGCAAATTGATCGTGACCGCTTAAGTTAAGGAACACATGTGATTTTTCATAAATGGGTTTTAATCTTTTGGGACTTAAGATGCCATAGAAGGTATAATTCTTGTTCGTCAACAAATATAAATGATCCTGCCAATCCCCGACGAGGTTCAGATGAAAATCTTCAGTAAGCCGATTAAAAACTTGAACCAATAAGGGGAACCCTTTCCTTACCGAATTATAGGCGCAAAATGTCAATTGAAGAGGTAGATTTTGTTGCTTTGGAGAGTAAGAGTATAAATCGGTATTAATGACGACCGGATGGTACAAGCTTCCGGGAATGGCATGCAGTATTTCTTCAATATTCGTAAAAGTCGTCGTGCAATGTTGGGCCACGATGTGAAGAAACTCCGCTTTTGTCCGCGGGTCCAGGCCCCCGCCGGGATATATGGTCGCATGCAGCTTCATATTCCGCTCCTCCAAAAACGGCCTGATATTCCAGGCGGGATTGGAGCCGGGCATATAACTTCCGTCAGGAAGGAAACAAGAGCCCAATAAACTCAACGTAAGGTTTAAAAAGACGCAATAGACATCCGTAATTCCTTCGGAAACCGCAATCTGCTTAAATTGGGAAAAGGGATAAACGGGAGCCGGAAATTCATTGGTGAACGGTTCCGCAGCAAAAAATAGAGTGTCAGGGCTCTGGAGGTGGATTTGCATATTTTCCCAATAACGAAATCCGCTTAATTTCCATGGGAACCGGGTATCGATTACCGCAAGGCGGCGTGAAGAATGTATGTCGGCTTCTTGCTGCTTATCTGCCTGCATGTTTCATGACCTCTCCCTATTTTTCGGAAATTGCAAAAAGGACAGTTTCTTGCGCATAAATCGTATAATGACCCAGGTAGAAGCGGTATCCCAAGTTTAAATCGGAAATGTACCGGGCTATATCCGCAAAATCGCTTATTTGGTGATAGATCGTAATTGCCAGCTTGGGCCTGAATGTTTCCAACATCTCTTTTGCACCTCTTAAGGCGTTCAATTCGGCACCTTCTATATCCATCTTGATAAAATCAACTCTATGAATGTTATTATGCTTTACCAGATCATCGATCGATAGAGTCAACGTTTCTTCACAAACCTCCGGTGTCTTGGAAAACGAAACAAAACTGGCGGGTCCCTGATCCATATAATAAAGCAATTGATTGGAGTCGCTCCAAACAGGATATTCCACGATCGTGATTTGTTCTTGAAGCCGCATATTCCGAATCAAATTTTTCTTCATGATTTTCAGGTTGCTCGGTATGAATTCAATGGTATAAACGTGGCCTGTTTCTCCAACTTCATGTGCAAAATAAAGCGCGGTATCTCCAAAGCACCCGCCGGCATCAATGATAACATCCCCTGGACCGGCCTTTATCGCAGGGGTTATCTCGTCGTACTCGTATTGTTTATTGACAAACGTAGCGCTCAATCCGACAGGAAAGCAGTACAAATCAATATCGTATCCGAGGGGGGATAAATCAAAGGGATGCAAATCCCATCGGTGATAGTTGGTCTTGATCGTATCCGCCGAGCTAATTAGCTTTCTGAGAGATTGTCTGTTGAGCCAATAGTCGGGTGTATTGAGGGGAAGTTTGACTTTTTTATTCCCCAATATTCGGAAGGCCAGTATCTTGATCAATAATTCGCGGGAAGATTGATCGGCAAGATGGTTGAATAGATTCGCGATGCCTTGCAAATGCTTGAGGATTTTCGATCTTTCGTCAAACGTGTTGACTACAACGGCATCGTAGATCGGAACACCCATAAACTCAAACAATTCAATATCGATATTGTAGTGGTAATCATTTGCCGAGTTTTCAAGCAGTTCTTTAACGAGCAAATCCAAAAAATCAAGATCATGCTTGGTCTCATTCGCCGAATCAAATTGGATCGAACGTTCTGCCAGAAGCAGTTCAATCTTGACTGTTTCTTTTAGACCCGGATTGGAGCACACTTCAACAGCTTTGGAGTAAAAAAATTTTGCCTCCGTAAAACGGCCCGAATAATAGCAAAGAAGCCCAAGTTTATACACAAGCTCGAAATTTCCGCTGTCTAAAATCAGCCCCTCTTTTAATGCTCTTTCGGTGGATGCTACATCATCTCGCATGACCATCGTTTACAACCCTTTCAGATTAATAAGATCAAGGAAGGATCAGGTGTTTCTTGAATTTCGCAGGCACTCCCGCATAGAGCGTTCTATCAGGCACATTGCCTTTCACGAAAGCTCCGCCGCCGATGACCGACCACGCTCCGATGTCGATTTTTTCGCGAATCGAGGCACCTGTTCCGATGAAAGTCCCTTCTCCCACCGTTACATTGCCGCTGATATTTACGCCGGGAGAAACCGTAACATAATCATGCAAAAGGACGTCGTGGCCGATTGTCGTGTTGCGGTTCACGATGGCGAAACGACCGACATGGATGTTTACAGTCAAAACGGATCCCTCGCATAGGATACAACCGATTCCGAGGCTGTTTCTTTTTGACACTCTCACCGCAGGGTGGATGAGCGGCGGCGCCGGTTGAAATCCGGCTTTCAAGGTTTTTTCCGCAAATCTTTTTTTCAAGGCAGGGTTCCCGACTCCTGCAACGACAATTTGCACTTCGTTCTTCAGTGGTTCAATATCGTGGAGATCGCCGAGGACGGGATGATCGTCTACTATCGCGTCCTTCATCCCGGGGCGTTCGTCGAGAAATCCGAACACGGGAAGCTCTAGTTGCTCGCACAAGTCAAGAACTTCCCTCGCATGGCCCCCGCAACCCCAAATGACAAGCTTTCTCATGTTTGTCGACCTCCTGAACAACCCTCGTGACGTGTTCGGCTGTCATTTCTTCCCACAGCGGCAAGCTTAGAATTCGCCCGGCTATTCGTTCCGTCGTCGTAAGCAGACCGTGCGGGCAAGTTCGGAACATGGGCTGCTGGTGGCAAGCCGGAAAGAAATAAGTCCGGGCTTGCACCCCCTGATCGGCAAGGGCTTCCACATAATCCGTATTCCGATGGTTTTCCGGACACAGCACGGATAGGAAAGCGGACCCGGTGATCCCGCTTTTCTTCTGGACGGACCAGCCTCTGTCCATCAACCCGTGCCGGTTCATTTGTTCCTGATAGATGCCGTAAACCCGCTGTCTTTCCTCCAGCTTGTTTTGGATTTGATCCAATGTGGCCAGTCCGACGGCCGCCGCGTATTCCGACAGCTTGCCGTTTATGCCAGGCATGACAGACTCTCTTGCTTCGGAAAATCCGAAGTTGGCGGCTTTTCGGACATCCGCGACCAAATCCGCATCTGCGCTGTATACGAGTCCGCCCTCGCCGATGCCGAACGTCTTGGTCGCGTGAAAGCTGTATACGACGGCACCCGGGAATCCTTTTCCGAACTGGCCGCGCTCATTTCTTGAACACATGCTGGCAGCCGCATCGACGACAACGGGGATTCCGTTTTGCTGCCATTGCTCGTAGTAAGTCAGATCCATGCAAGTACCGAAGGCGGGATAGGGGATCACGACCGCCACGTTGTCGGCCAACGCGGTAATCGTTTCCTCCAGCATCGTCGCATTCATGCACCAGTCATCCGGATGGATGTCGATAAAATAAGGCTTCAGCCCGCACCACATTGCGGCGAGGGGAGCCGCCGCAAACGTAAAGCTGGGCATTAAGGCAAGCGTGCCGCCGGGGCGTTTGCAACCGGAGATGGCTAACATGAGACCGGTCGTAGCGTTGTTTACGGTAGTCAGCGCTCCTTCGCCGTCGAACAGTTCGCTAAGCAGCCGTTTTTCGAATCGTTCATTCAGAGGACCGTAATTGCTGTAAACTCGGGAGGCGTCGATTTCCGCGAGCAAATCCAGGTAACGTTCTTTTTTAACCACATTGGGCTTTAAAAAAGGGATTTCAAACATGTTGAAAATCCTTTCATCGCGGTTTTGTTACAACGTAAAGGTTGTCGGACTGCGACAGCCCGTATTTCTCCGCTTCCCCGATTCCATACGCGCCAGCCATGTTAAACAAGGAAACCGAAAATCCGGCGGCCTGCAGCCGGTCCACATAATCTTTTGCATACAGTCGTACATGATCGCTCTGGCCAAACACGGCAAGGCGGGCTTCCGGCGTCGTCACCGTTTCGTCCTCCCGTGTTTGTTCCAGATTTAACGCGATGGGCACTTGCAAAATTCCCCATCCCCCAGGCTTTAATACTCGATACAGTTCTTTCATGGCGAGCGTGTCGTTCGGGATATGTTCAAGAACATGGCTGCAAATGATTGCGTCAAAGCAGTTTTCTGGATAGGGGATACATGTAATATCCATTTGTTCGATCTCGTCGTCCATTGCCTCTAATTGGCCGAACGTACAACGAATATGGGGAAACTGCCGAAGCCATCTGCGCAAATTGGGTTCCGGGGCGACGTGCAGAATGTTATGGGGGCGTGTTAAAAGCTCCGTTTTCTTTTCGATATAGTGCCGGAACAGCCGTTCGCGGTCCAGCGAATGACAAATCGGACAAATGGCCGTTTCTTTATTCCACATTTCGTACGTTGCGCCCGCAAAATCAAACTGGTCCGGCCAAGGCAGAAATCTTTGGAAGTTTTGCCTGCAGAAAGGACAGGTATACTTGGATTCCAACGGCTGGGCGATGATTTGAAGGCACTGCGCTATGAGCGATTCCACGGGGTGGTTCTGGAGCATCTCTGTCCGTCCCGCATCGACGGCCAACTGCAAAATGTACGTACAATGCCGCAAATAATGAACGAGGGCGGTTTTATATTCGTGATCGGAAGCAAGAAAAACGTTCTTTCTGGCATCCTGAATAAGCCGGTGCCATTGTGCGAAAGAGGGCAGCGCCATGTTCAGATCCTTCTGGTTTTGAACGGAATGGAAGCGAAAATAGCTTAATGGCTCGGCGATGTATATGGCGTTTCCTTTGGCCAGGAGATGCAGCCACGTAGCGAGATCGTTGATGCAAGTATATTTATTGCCCTGGTAGTGACCGAACTTTTCAGTCAAATCGCTTCTTCTGAACAGGACCGTCGTAGGCTCTCCGATGACGTTCAAGCAATGCCTTAAACAGTAATTTCCCAAGTCTATACCGCTCATAATAAAGTTTATTTCGGAGATTCTTGTCGTACTTGCAATGTCCGGCAGCGATTCTCCCCGCTCGTCAATTCTTTGTCTGTAGGAAGTAACAAGCGTCACATCAGGCCGACTCATCAACCAGTAAGCCATTTTCTCGATTTTCTCGGGCTGAAACAAATCATCATCGTTCAAGAAATTGATATATTCTCCGGATGCCATCTCGAGACATCGTAAAAAATTGTCCGCTTTTAATTGTTGTTTATTGCGGAAGTAACGGATCCGGGAATACTTCGCTAAATAAGGTACAAGCAAATGTTGTACCCCGTCATGAGTGCTGTCGTCGCAAATAACGATTTCCGTATGCGGATACGTTTGATTTAGCGCACTCTGAAGTGCAAGCTCCAATAATTGCGGCCGGTTGTAAGCGGGAATCAAGATGCTGACGAGCGGCATGCGCGTACTATCCATATAACTGGAAGCTCCTTTGCATAGAAAGGTGTCTGACGTATCAAGGAAGGATCAGGTGTTTCTTAAAAGTCGCAGGCACTCCTGCATACAACGTTGCATCAGGCACATCATCTTTCACGAAAGCTCCGCCGCCGATGACCGACCACGCGCCGATATCGATTTTTTCCCGAATCGAGGCTCCCGTTCCAATAAAGGCGCCTTTGCCCGCCGTCACATTGCCGCTGATATTTACGCCGGGAGAAACCGTGACATAATCGTTCAATAGAACGTCGTGGCCGATTGTCGTGTTGCGATGCACGATGACGAAACTGCCGACCTGGATGTTTACACTTAAAGTAGAACCCTCGAAAATGATACTGCCGATTCCCAATCTGTTTCTTTTCGACACTCTCACCGCAGGGTGGATGAGTGCCGGCGCCGGTTGAAATCCGGCTTCTGCGGTTTTTTTCGCAAATCGTTTTTTTAGAGCGGGGCTGCCGACGCCTGCAACCACAATTTGCACTTCATTCTTTAATGGTTCAATATCATGAAGATCGCCGAGGACAGGATGATCGTCTACCACGGCGTCTTTCATCTCGGGGCGTTCATCGAGAAATCCGAGCACGGGAATTTCGAGCTGTTCACACAAGTCAAGAACTCCCCTCGCCTGCCCCCCGCAGCCCCATATGACAAGCTTTCTCATGTTTGTCAACCTCCTGAACAATCCTCGCGACGTGTTCGGCTGTCATTTCTTGCCACAGCGGCAAGCTTAGAATTCGCCCGGCTATTCGTTCCGTCGCCGTACGTACAGGTTGCGGACTTCACGGTGCAGGGAATGGCAATTGATGCAGTGGCAGGGTGACGCTTTGGACGCACTGCGCAATCACCGATTCGACGTTGGAGTTCCGCAGCATCTCCGTTCGGTCCGCATCGACGACCGTCTGAAGAAAGTACGTGCACTGCCGCATATGGTGAATTAGCGCGGTCTTATAATCCTGTTCGGATGAAAGAAAACCGTCCTTTCGGGCATCCTGAATAAGACGGTGCCATTGTTCGATTGCGGGGACCACCATGTTCAGATCGTTCTGGTTTTGAGCGGGATGTTTGCGGAAATAGCTAAGGGGCTCAGTGATGTAAACGGCGTTTCCCTTTGACAAAAGATGTATCCAAGTAGCGAAGTCGTTGATGCAAATATATTTATTACCGTGATAGTGGCCGAACGATTCCGTCAAATCGCTTTTTCTGAATAGGACGGTCGTCGGCTCTCCGATAACGTTCATGCAGCTCTTCAAACAGATGTTTCCGAATGCTATGCCGTCTAGGATTACGTCTTCTTTGAAGATTTTGGCCGTACTTGCAAGATCGGGAAGCGGTTCTCCCCGTTCGTCAATTTGTTTTCGGTAAGAAGTGACAAGCGTTACATCGGGCCGGCTCATCAGCCAGTTGACCATCTTCAGGAGCTTATCGGGATGGAACAAGTCGTCATCGTTCAAGAAGTTAATGTATTCTCCTGACGCCAGCTCGAGACATCGCAGAAAGTTGTTCTCGCGCAAGTTTTGCTCATTACGGAAGTAACGGATTCGGGGATGCTTCGTTAAATAAGGCGCGATCATATGCTGCACTCCGTCATGGGTACTGTCGTCGCAAATAATGATTTCCGTATGCGGATAGGTTTGATTGAGCGCGCTCTGAAGCGCAAGCTCCAATAAATGCGGGCGATTGTAAGCGGGAATTAATATGCTGACGAGCGGCATTCCGACTACTTCGAAGACACCGTTATGAAGGTAATGGCGGCAAAATGTTTCCCAGGCCCGGCCATACGCTTCATCGATGGTCTTTACGCCGCAATCGTGCCAACACCATGGCTCCTGCTGGTTCGCAACAGCCACCTTATAACCGGCCCGGACAAATTCCAAACACTGCGACGTATCGTAAAAATGCCAGCCGTCAAACAGATCATCACGCCACCGTATATCGTATTGCGTGGCCATCAGCAAGCCGTCTACCGCCTGAACCTCGGATAACGCTTCGGTAAATCCGCCCCACTCGCTTATCGCCGCTTTGCCGCTAAGCGAATCGTAAATTTTCCCGACTTTCTCGTCCGCCTCCCACCATATGCCGCATACCGGAAGCGTTATGGCGCCGACTACGCCAAGAAGGCCTATAACCGGGTTTTCCTCGAACAGCTTGATCAGATCGACGAAAAAGCGCCGGTTCAGAATCAGCACGTCCTGATGCAAATAGACTTTATATTTGGCATCGGTTTGCTGCATCGCTTGGTTATAGCCTGACGCCATACTGCCGGAACTGCGGACGGCGATCGGTTCGACCGTGATTCCCTCAGGGACCGTTAAAGCATGGATGAATTTCAAGCATTCCGCATATTTCGATTCGTCGTTGACGCAGCAGATGACGGCGATTTTCCGCGGGTTTGCGCCGATCATGCTAGCCACTTCCTTTCAACAGTTTGCCTAGCGGCCCGTTTGGCGATGGAATGAGCCCGTGCTTTGCTAATCCTTCGGCAATTTTTAACGCCGTTTGCGAAGGGAAGACGACATCCTGTTCGATGACGCTTGCCAAATCCATATCATGGATTTCGTTTTGCCGGTACATTTCGACGAGTTCCATAAGGCTTTGTTCCGGTTCGATTTCCCATTCGATCCGGCGGACGACGGTTATAAGCTTAGCGCGGGCTTCGACTCGCGACATGTCGTCGGCAGGATGGTTTTTGTAAGCTTTTACGAGATATTGGTATGCCCGCCATTCCTCCTTCATCCTGTCGCCGACAATGCGCGCCATCGTGTCCATCCATTCCTCGTCTTCCTGCGTGCTGGACAGGATGTTCAGGCGAAGCTCCGGCGATTGGAAGCCGGCGATCGAAAACAAACGAAGAATCCCCTCCCGCGTAAAAAAACGAAGGTGAGTAATATCCAGCAGCCCTTTGTCCGTGTAAGTCCAATGCCCCTTGAGCAGGTCGCGAATAACCGAGTAATGGGCGACATTCGGAATGCTGGCCAGCACTTTGCCGTTCTCTTTCAAATAAGGCATAACGTTGCGGAGAACGTTCCAGGGTTCAACCAAATGCTCGAGCACGTCCGCGAAAATGATATAGTCGAAGTATTCAAGCGGCATATCCATATCCATCGTTTCGATATTTCCTGTACGGACGTTTGCAAAGGCGGAAGCGACTTCAGCTGCATTCGGGTTTAATTCGATGCCGTGCAGCTCCGCATGCGGATACCAGTTTTTCAATTCAAGCAGCGTTGCCCCGCAAGCGCAGCCGACTTCGAGAATCCGAATCGGTTCTGTTTCAGGTTCTTCAAAGCACTGTAAAATGTCAGTGCGAATCCCAAGGGAGTAATCCGGGCTAAACCCCCATTTTTGCGCGAACTTTCGGCTGTTGGTTTGCATCAAAGCGTAAAAGAATTGCGGATCCTCCCGGAACGAAGCGCTGCCTTCATGATGGATGAACGTATCCGTACAAAACATCAGCCGGTAACCGGCTTGGCGGATGCGAAGACAATAATCGTCATCCTCGAAATTGCCGGGCGAGAATTGTTCGTCCAAATCGCCGACGGCTTCGTAAACTTCGCGTTTGATAAGCAGGCAGAAGCCGACCAGCTTGAGGCGTTCCTCCCATTTCGAAGGGTCGGAAAGGTTATGTTGTCCGGCGAATGAGATCATCTCTTCATAAGTCTGGTAAGGAACGTTGAGGGCCGAGTAATAGGCAGCGGCATTCGTGACAGGGCCGACCCCGCCGATCCGGTCGTCGCTGTATAGGCAGGCGAGAAGCTGCTCGAGCCATCTGGGGGTAACGATCGTATCGTTGTTAAGCAGAAGCAGGTTATCTCCTTTGGCCAGTGCCATGCCTTGATTGCAGCCTTTCGGAAAGCCGGCGTTTTCCTTGTTATAAATGACTTGTAAATCGGATTGCGCCCGAAGCCACTCGACGGTTCCGTCGGTTGATCCGTTATCGACTGCAATGATTTCATAATCGTTTGGCGGGGTGTAAGTCCGGATGCTCTCGATGCATTTTCTCGTATACAGAAGACCGTTATAGGTTAGAAGGATGATGCTCGTTTTCACCCCGGTTCACCTGCCTCCGCGATTTTCGTATTTTTCGGCATGCGCATGGCTTCCTCCAATTGTTTTTTGTTTTGCAGCAAGTTGACGTCTCCCTGTAAATAGTCCAGCGCCTTCAGATTATGTTCGTACGCTTTATCGAGCAGGGCAAGCTTGCCGTAGCAAATCATCAATTGAACGTGGGGAGCCCATGTCCAGCATGATTTATTCATCAATCCGAACACATGCTTCGGAATTTCGTTCCTAAGAGCCGTTTCGTACCAATAGACGGCTTTTTCATAATCTTGATGTTCCTGATACCAATGTCCAATGCGGCAGCAATAATCAGCGCGGGGCATATCGAATTCGAATGTACGGAACAAGTAGTGCAATTCGCGTTTGCGCTCGCCTTTCGTGCGATAACAATGGGCAAGGTAGCCGCAGGCGGTCACTTGATCTTCAAAGTAGGCTTCATCGCGGAGAAGAAACGAATCGTACAGGGTTATCGCTTCCTCCAACTGCCCGGTATCCATTAATTCATTGGCATAATAATAGTGGTAGCGGGAGTCCTCAATGTTATGCTCGGGCTCCGAATGTTTTTCAATAATTTTCAGGTTGCGCTTGGGATCTTTCTGTTCCCGGTTCGGTCCGTGCGTGATTTCGATATCGGTGATCAGCAAATTGCCGCCGACGATCAGAACCTCATGAACGGGGTACACCCAACGAAATTGTTGGGACCGCTTCACAAGACGGTTCCTCCTCGTAAACAGCAGCGTGTTGCCGTAAGCGTCCCTTGATACCGCGTAGTCCATCAAGACGGAATCGTAAAATGGATTCAGCGTCTCTTTCAGGCTGCGGAACGTTTCCCGGTCTTTGTCAAGCATATAATCGTCGGCGTCCAGCCACAGGATATATTCTTTCGTTGCCTGCTGGAACGAATAATTGCGGGCGGCGGAAAAATCGTCAATCCATTCGAAATCGAAAATCCTTTCCGTATAAGCGGATAAGACTTCTTTCGTGCGGTCCGTCGAGCCGGTATCGATAATATTTATCTCATCCACCAAATCCGAAACCGATTCAAGGCATCGGGCGATGGTATTTTCCTCATTGCGGACGATCATACAAAGGCTGATCGTAATCAAATCGATTCATTCCTCTCCAATTGGATAAAAAAAGGGAAGCTACACGGCACACGAAGGCCGTATAGCTTCTGAAAGATTAGACGGTTGCAGAAGCAATACCCCAGAAGACTTCGGGTCCTACCCGTGTGATAGGGCCGCCGCCGGGCGTAATAACAACGGCTGCCTCGTAGACGATTTCAGCTGCCGCAGGGGCGAGCAAATCTTGCGCGGTAAAGGAAAAAGTATTACCAAGAATCGCTCCTGTAGCTCCGACTTGGGCTTGGTAGAAGACAACGCCATTGCGTGTGACTTGTATCAATGCCGTGGTGCCGGCAACAGCTGAGAGGCCGATTGTGCCTGTGAGGTCAACGATCGGGTTGAGCACGCCTTGCGTCTGAAGGCCGATGCGTCCGAAGATAGACGTCGTGAGACCAGCGGCTGAAGTAACGCCGATACCTAACGTTCCATTCGAGTTGCTGTTCATTGAACTGCGTTGATCAAGAAAACGTCCCATATGACATCCTCCTTTCTTTTGTGGGATAGTACATGCTATTCATGATACGGATGGATTGAGTAGGTCAAGCTCTGCCGTTATTTGCGGATTTTGAATAGTTTGCTATAATGAGGTTTGAAAGAAGCGGGTTTCTACAATTGAATAAGCCCCGGGGGAGCTGGAGCAAGGCCGGCTGAGAGTGCATCCCGTTAAAGATGCAGACCCTTATACCTGATCTGGTTAATGCCAGCGTAGGAAGGTGGGAACACGACGATTGATAGGTTGTGTGATTCGTCCATGAATACAGGACGCCCTCCGGATAAGGTGGGCGTTTTTTTGATTTTTAGATGCCTTCTTCTCATCAAATAGTTTTATAGAGAGGGAGAGAAAGATGAAAGCGATAAGAAAAGATTGGCAAGGCATAGGATTGATGATGTTAGCGGCAACGTTGTTGCTTGCGGGCTGCGGCAGCAAGGGGGGTTCCAATGCCTCCGTCAGTCCCTCTTCAGCGGCAAGCCCATCGGCTTCGCCTACAGCAAGCGTAGAGGAGCCGGTGCAAGCGCTGGAGGAAGTGACGCTCGTGCTGGATTGGACGCCGAATACGAACCACACCGGGCTTTACGTGGCTAGGGATCAAGGCTTGTGGGAGAAACGCGGCTTGAAGGTGGAAATCGTTCAGCCGCCTGAGACGGGGGCGGATGCGATGGTAGCGAGCGATGCCGCGGAATTCGGAGTCGGCGCCCAGGAAGGCATGATGCTAGCCCGGGAGCAAGGCTTGCCGATCGTATCCGTAGCCGCGATCATTCAGCATAATACTTCCGGATTTGCTTCGCCGGCAGCCAAGAACATCAAGGAACCCAAGGATTTCGAGGGGAAAACTTACGGCGGATGGGGTTCTCCCGCAGAGCAAGCGGTCATTCAATCGATAATGAACGTTCAGAATGCGGATGTCGGTAAGGTGACTTTCGTTAATGCAGGTTCGGCGGACTTCTTCACTGCGGTGAAACAAGATATCGATTTCGAGTGGATTTTCTACGGCTGGACGGGAATCGAAGCCGAGCTGCGCAAAGAGCCGATCAACATGGTTTATCTAACCGATTACAGCAAACAATTGGATTACTACACTCCTCTTTTGACCACGAATGAAAAGTTGATTAAAGATAAACCGGATCTCGTTCGCGCTTTCGTAGAAGGAGCTGCTGAAGGGTATCAATATGCGATAGACAATCCGGACGCCGCTGCCGAGCTGTTGCTCAAATCGGTTCCGGAGCTGAACGCGGATTTGGTCAAAGCAAGCCAAAAATGGTTAAGCCCTAAATATAAAGACGATGCTTCGCGTTGGGGCGAACAGAAGAAGGAAGTATGGTCCGGATACGGGGATTGGATGAAACAAAACGGTCTATTGAAGAAAGAGTTAAACTACGACGAGATGTTCACGACCGAGTTTCTCCCTAAGTAAATTTAGCAGGACGACAAGGAGTTGAAACGAATGGCTCAAGCGTTGCTAAGCATCCAAATATTGCCGAAAGTAAACGCAGGTGAAGAGGTCATTCCTTACGTAGATCGAGCGATCGAGATTATTAAAGCTTCAGGTGTTCCTTATCGGGTCGGGCCTTTGGAAACAACGATGGAGGGGGACCTGGACCACTTGCTGGATATCGTAAAGCAAATGAATAGCGCAATGTTCGAAAAGGGAAGTCCATCGGTACTGTCGCAGATTAAATTACTAGTGGACGGACGGGAGGGCGCATCGATGGCGCGCCTGCTGCAGAAATATCCGGATGGCCAATAAGATTCTTCGAGGAATTCTGATACCGATAGCGACTCTGATCGTCTTCATCGCGGTATGGCAATTAAGCTGCTTCGTGTTTGAGATGGACCCGTGGATTTTACCCGACCCGTGGACCGTTGCGCTGCGTATGACGGAGGACTCCGCGTTGCTCTGGAAGCATTTGCTGTCAACGCTGAAGCTGGCGCTTATGGGTATTGGGCTTGGATTGGCTGTAGGAATCGTCGTTGCGATGGTTCTTCATTCCGTTTCTTTTTTGCGCATTGCTATTTCTCCTTTATTGGTTCTGTCGCAGAATGTTCCGATTATTGCACTTGGACCTTTGCTGATGATATGGTTCGGTTTCGGTCTCGCGCCCAAATTGATATTGCTCGTTATCGTTTGCTTTTTTCCGATTGCCTTATCGATACTGGTGGGACTTCAACAGGCCGAGCCTCAACTGCGGGAGTATTTGGGAATGATCGGCGCTTCCCGGTGGGAACGGATGAAACGGTTGGAATTTCCGGCTTCGCTCGCCTTTTTGTTCTCGGGCTTGAAGATTACGGTAACCTACGCGGTTTCATCGGCAGTTGTAGCGGAATGGCTCGGGGCTAGCAAAGGTATCGGCTATTATCTGGTGCTTAAATTTAAAGGTTACGACACTTCAGCCGTATTCGGAGCAATCGTCTGCATTGTCACGCTCAGTCTGTTGCTTTATGGTGCGGTTGCTTTGCTGGAGCGTCTTGTCATCCGATGGCGCCCGCGTTCTTCCGACGACTGGGAAGGTGTGTCATCATGAAGGCTTATGGACGCAAGATGCTTGAGCTGACCGGGGTTACTAAATCATACCGGCGGGGAAAATCGCGAGTTCCTGTTCTGAATGAAATAACGCTGCATGTTCGGGAGGGTGAGTTCGTATCGCTCATCGGACCTTCGGGAAGCGGTAAGTCAACGCTGTTTCGTTTAATTGGCGGCGTGGAGCGCCCGGATTCGGGGCATATTGCCATCGACGGCAAGGTTGTGACCGGTCAACGCGGCCATATCAGCTATATGCCGCAGCAAGCGGCTCTATTTCCTTGGCTGTCCGTAACCGACAACATTTCATCGGCATTGATGACTGCGGGTATGGCGAAGAAAGAAGCGAAGGAACAAGCGTTGGAGTGGCTGCACCGAATCCATCTGGGAGGCGTGGCGAAGGACTACCCCCATGTCCTGTCCGGCGGAATGCAACAGCGCGTTTCCTTCATGCGGGCATTGCTAATGCGGCGCGATGTCATGTGCTTGGATGAGCCGTTCGCAGCCTTGGATGCCTTAACGAGAGCGGAAATGCAGAGGTGGCTGCTGGAGCTATGGGAGTCTGACCGCCGTTCCGTATTGTTCGTTACGCACAGCATCGAGGAAGCCATTATGTTATCGGACCGTATTTATGTGCTGTCTCCTGCGCCGGCGACCATTTTGCGCGAGATTACCGTACCTTTTGAACGCCCGCGCCGTGCGGATGTATGGACTGAACCGGCATTCGTGGAATTGAAGCGGGAAGTGCTGAACCTATTGGAAAAAGGGGATGCCTCTCTTGTTTGATACTCATATCCATCTTGATCTTTATGAGCCTGAACAACGCAATCGGTTGCTGGAAGCTGCTTGGGGATCGGGTGTTGAAGGTATGGTATCCGTGTCGATGGGAATGGAGTCTTGTCTTGTCAACCGCGAGCTGGCGTTTCGGCATCATGGAAGGATAATGCCCGCTTACGGCCATCACCCGGAGCAGCATCCGCTTGATGAACAAGCGCTGCAAGTTTTGTTCGGCTGGATTCGGGACCGGGGAGCACAACAAGAATCGTTCGCCATCGGAGAGGTGGGACTTCCTTACTTCGCGCGCAAGGAAGCGGAGGAAAAAGGGGACGTCTTCGATATGACGCCGTATATGATGCAGTTGGAAGGATTCGTCCGGCTGGCTTCTGAGCTGGACCGGCCAATCGTGCTTCATGCGGTCTATGAAGACGCTGAAGCGACACTGGATTTATTGGAACGCCATTCCATCCGCAGAGCGCACTTTCATTGGTTTAAAGGTAGCCATTATACGGTAGCACGTCTCATTCGCAACGGTTATTACATCTCTTTAACCCCGGATGTAATATATGAGCTGGAAATTAGGGAGCTGGCCACCGTATTCCCGCTTGATCGCCTGATGGTCGAAACGGACGGCCCTTGGCCTTTCGAAGGTCCGTTTGCCGGCAAGCAAACGGAGCCTGGCATGGTCAGAGACGTCATACGTGAAATCTCATTGCTTCGCGGCTTGGCCGAAGGGAATGTAACTGAGGCAGTCAACGATAACAGCAGAAATTTTTACGGATGGAATTCCGATCGGACAGACCGTGACCTCTAGGGTTGCGGTCTGTTTTTTATATGAACTTTATAAGTAACAAGGCAGCGGCGGGGAGTTACTCGAAAAATTCGACTAATCGTGTATGGTGGGTGCTATAGTCCAATCCTGCGGTGATTCGGGAGCAGCCGCACACGAAAGGAGCCTCGCAGCTGCGAGGCTCCTTTCTGATGACAACTACACAATCGGAGCATTCAGCACCGGAAGCCTGGTAGGCCGATGATGCCCGTACATCTTGTCGCGTTTCAGCGTAGAATAGTCAGGAAGTGCTGGCGAATAGCACATTGGAATAGGCGAGAGATTCCTTATTGGGAGAGATGAACTTGAACCGATTTTGGGAAAAAGTGATAAAGCCGATTATTCTTTCCACTAAACCGAAAATCATTGTAGAAATTGGCTCTTTGGCCGGTGAAAGCACATTCAAATTACTGGATTATGGAAAATACTGCGGGGCGCAAACGATCATTGTTGAGCCTATGCCGCTGTTCGATGTGCAAACGCTCCAGCAAAACTACGGGGATGCCGCAAAGGTCATGCAAATGTTTAGTCTGGAAGCATTGCCCCGAATCGAAAAATATGATCTCCTATTGATTGACGGCGATCATAATTGGTTTACCGTATATAACGAGCTGAAACTTGTGGAGCAAATGGCCGAACGAACGGGACGATTTCCTATCGTTGTGCTGCATGATACAGATTGGCCTTACGGTCGGCGCGACATGTATTATTTTCCCGAATCCATTCCGGAAGTGATGCGAAAACCCTGCGCGCTAAGGGGTTTGGAACCGGGCAGATCGGAGCTGCTGGAGTCAGGCGGCATGAATTGTACCGTCTATAACGCTCTGTACGAATACGGGGAACAAAACGGTGTTCTCACTGCGGTCGAGGATTTCAGGCGGGAAACCGCTTTTAATCTTAGATATTATCAGCTTTACTCGAATAACGGATTAGGAATCATCGTGCCTGAGGATAGTCCTCATCATTCAATCATCGCTTATATTATGGATACGTCAGGCTTATGAGATAGCCGATAGTCAGTAATCATAGACCGTAACCGTGAGGGGCTCTCGTTAGATCGAGGAACACAAAAAGTCGACCCCCGTCTCGCGACGAGGGCCTTCATGGGAGAGGAGAAACCGGACGAAGAACTTATGGGGAAACGTAAGCCTTCTCCGCGGTTGTCCCCGACACCTCTCGGCGCCGGTACTATCATTGTGACCTTGAATAAAGAAAATATACGTTTCCGCGGAAAAAAATTACTCTCGGATAATGGAGGATCAAAGGCGCATCTCCCCGCTTTTGCAAAACATGGGTTTGTGGTAACATAACACCAGTTATACTTAAGGCGGTAAATCAACGACAGTGAATGACAAGCAGGGGATGAAGACGTGCGAGTGATTTCAGGACAAGCTAGAGGACATCCGCTTAAGGCGGTTCCCGGGAGCAACACCCGTCCTACGACAGACAAAGTAAAAGAATCTCTATTCAGCATCATCGGCCCTTATTTCAATGAGGAACGGGTGCTGGATCTGTTCGCCGGTACCGGCGGCCTAGGCATAGAAGCGCTTAGCCGAGGGGCGGCAAGCGCGGTGTTCATCGACGCTAGTTCGCAGAGCATAGAGGTTATCCGCAAGAATTTGGAATCAACCAAATTGGCTGAACGCGCCGAAGTGTACCGCAATGATGCTCGAAGAGCATTAAAGCTGCTGCAGCGAGCGGGAATGCCTTTTCAAATTATTTTCCTGGATCCGCCTTACGCCATGAAAGACTGCGATGAATTGTTAATGGAAATGTCTTCGAAAGGTTTAGTGGATGACGGAGCTGTAGCGGTCGTCGAACATCACGCCGATGTAGCTTACGACGAAGATTTCGGAGGCTTCAAGCGTACAAGGCATGCCGTGTACGGCGAGATTGCATTGTCCATCTACCGGTATCAAATACCATCCGAGACGAAGGAGCCTTCTCCCTCTCCGGAATTGCAGGAGGTCATTACGGATGAGTCCTCATCAAACCCGCATGGAGCATGAGTTTCGGATTGCGGTTTACCCCGGTAGCTTCGATCCCGTCACTTTCGGTCACTTGGACATTATAAGGCGGGCTGCCAAACAATTCGATCGCGTAATTGTCGCCGTGCTCAATAACACGGTCAAGAGCCCGTTGTTCAGCGTGCAGGAGAGAAAGGATCTGCTTGCCGAGGTGACGCGCGATTTGCCCAATGTGGAGATCGACAGCTTCCGCGATTTATTGGTTCGTTACATGCGTTCCCGTCAGGCGCAAGTTATCGTTCGCGGTATCCGGTCAGTAACGGACTTCGAATACGAGCTGCAGATGGCTTCCACGAACCGGCAATTGGACGAAGGAATTGAAACGGTCTTCATGATGACTAATCCTAAATATTCTTATTTAAGCTCCAGTATAGTCAAAGAGATCGCCAAGTTTAACGGTCCCGTTCAAGATTTGGTTCCGCCGGCCGTCGAGGTTGCTTTGCAGGGGAAGTATGCAGCTGCGGACGGAGCCCCAGATAATATTCCAAAGCAATAATTACATGGACGAAGACGGAGGAGTGTTATCGTCCCGTTTTTGCGGTGTATTCGGGCGGATTAGCGCAGCGAACAATGCGAGCAATAGGAAGACTCCAAAGCTTACTAACGCGATCTTCAGGTTTTCGGATAGGTGTGCCCAACCGCTGGGTAACGGACCTTCTGCAACCCAGGCATCCACGGCAAGCAAGCGGTTAGGCCAAATGCCGGACGTAAAACTTTTCACTGGCTCGGATAGGGCAGCTAAAGCTAATGGATAAGTGATCAGCAAGGCGACAGCCCCATGCAGAAGACGGCTCGTTATCACTTTGCTCCATGGGAAGTGCGGCTCGGATCCGAAAGCCGCACGCGCTTGCAACAGGCCGCTCCAACCGCTCCATGCGAGCGCTGCGGCAAGGAGCGCGGCCGCTTGCGCCGGTGACGAAGCGAACAATGCGGACCGGCTGCTCTCATATGCACCTAGGTGCATCTCATATAACCCGGGTATGGCAAGCCAAATATCGTTGCCGGGGAAAAATAATTGAATCAATCGGAGGATAACGGCGCTCATCATCATAAGCCCGCCTAGCGTCATTAGCGTTCCGACGGCATTCGTTACGGAATCGGCAAGCTGCTTGCCGAACGGACGACCGTCTTCCTTCCGCGCATCTATAGAAGCGCGAAGCGCTCTTTGCAGTAAAGCCCGCGGTTGGTTCAGCGGGATTTGAGGTACCTTCGGCTTGCGGGGTTTCGTCATCCGTGCCCACAAGAAGCCGGATACGATCGCGGATATCCAAAGCCCGAATGCAATTGCCCATCCGAGCTCGGGAGATTGCAGAAACCCGTAGCCGATAACGAGCACCACAAGAAACGGATTAGGCATATGGGACACGAGAAGAACGGTGTCCACGTCATCGTTATGGATCATCCCGTTCTCTCGCAAGCGCGAGGTTTCTTTGGCTCCGGCGGGAATTCCCGCAGACCATCCAAAGGCGATCGCCCATCCGGATGCGCCGGGCAACCTGAACATTCCCCTGGTCAGCGGTTCCGCCAAAGCGGCTATCCCATGAAGCAAGCCGGAGGCAGCTAATAGCTCTGCTAACATTAAGGGAGGCAACAATCCGGGAAATACATTCTGCCACCATATTTGCAATCCCGATAGGGAAGCGCGGAACGCTTCGCCGGGAGAGTGGACAATTCCTGCTACGACAAGCAACGCTGCCGTTCCCAGAATAACGGAGAGGGCGGCAGAACCTCTTCGTTTCGTTACTATCGTTGCCAAAGCTTCGCCTCCCTTCCGCAAAAACAAATACATTACAATGTACGTCCCGTGCGGGAGGGATAGACCTCCTTGTCCATATTGCGCTCAAATTCAAAGGCGAATCGGCGGTCTCGTGTAATCTCGCATTGCTGCAGCGGAATCCGAATTTCGGAAGGCAAGCGAATATACGGCTGTTGCACGGGCATCTAGAGCTAAGTAAGGCCAATTCCCCTTCGCAGCGGATGTGATGACCGGAACGGTCGCCTTGTCGCGCATATCGTGAAGTAAACGCTGCCCCCGCTCATTAAATCCGAGCACGCGAATATACTCTACTCCGTTGGCTAGCCGCTGTGTCGTCAGCATTTCCTTGCGATGGCCAAGCAGTATTCTCAGAAGCGTGCGCTGCAGCTTCGTTCGGGTATATCTTTTCGTTTTCAACCCCTGAAGCAATGCGGTTACGGAAAGTTCAGGCAAATCGGGCAAAATGCTTCTGATGCGGTATTCGAGCCCTTCCGTTACTTCGGCGTAAGATGCGATTTGCGTATCGTCTTGACGAAATAGCTCATGATAGAGCGGGCGGGAATAATGCTCCCAATGAATCGGTGCCCGTCCGGCATTCACTTCACGCTGCAGGATTTCCAATGTCGAGGCTGGAGCGTAGGGCGCAAGCTGTTCCAATGATCCTGTTTGGCCTAACAGCAGCTTGCGCAGGGCCGTCGCGCTGGCGATTTGAACATCCGTAATGTCGGACTGCCCATAATCCGATTTCTCCCTGCGGACGGTATAAGGGGTTATGCTGCTGTTTATTTTCCGCAGCGAAATCAAATAATGTAGTCCTAACGTATGATTGGGTTGCTCTAACGAGAAGGCGAGGCCGCCCATTCCTTTACCTTGCAAATAAGTTTTGGCGGCAGCAGTGAACGCGGAAGGGTAGGGCAGTCCTTCCTTGAGCCGATCCGCGAGCAGGGCAGCAAGCTCCTGGGGCTCTTCTGCCAATAACGTTGACATGGACTCCAGGGATTCCAAATCCCCGCTTTCGCTGCCGAAACAGACGGAATCCACGACGCCGGTAGCTTCAAGTATGGAAACCGCTCCATAAGCGAACCATTGGGCGGGTTGGGCGCTGTATGCGACGGGAAGCTCAAGGACGAGATCGCAGCCCGCATGAAGCGCCATCTCGGTTCGTGCCCATTTATCCGCCAAGGCGGGTTCTCCGCGCTGCAGGAAGTGACCGCTCATGACGGCTACGACATTGTCCGATTCCGTTATTTTTTTCGATTGCTGCAAATGATAGAGGTGACCGTTGTGCAAAGGGTTATACTCTACGATGACGCCGACCGTTGACATGCCAGTCTCCTTTGTAACTTAGAGTGAGTTGTTCTTTTGCCACAATATAACATGCTGAGAGTCCGCAAGAGAAGATTAACCGTATAACGATCCGAAATTGTTGACAAAAGAGCTTTAAACTCGATATAATAATTTTTGTCTGTTTGGAGTGATCCTATGTTGCTAAATGTGCAAGAGCTTGCAGCCCGGCAGCAGCCGGCAGAACTGCAAGGAACGCTCGATTTGACGGAATTGTTTCGGAACAGCCCGGAATACAGTCCGCTCACGCCCATGAAATACGATCTAATCGCGAAAGCCGCTGACGATCGAATTCTGGTGTCGGGTCAGATTTCCTGCGATGTTCGAATGCAGTGCTCGCGCTGCTTGGACAAATTCGACGAGTCCATCCGTCTTTCCTTCGAGGAACAGTTTCGGATCGCCCGGGACGGAGAAGCTGAATTAAGCGAAGATGATGAAGCCGTACCGGTTACGGAAGAGCGGATCGATCTGACGCCTTACTTGGCGGAAGAGCTGGTGGTCCAATTGCCGTACGCCCCTCTCTGCAGCGAAGACTGCAAGGGATTGTGCCCGGATTGCGGGGTTAACCTGAACGAACAATCGTGCGATTGCAATACGGAGAAAGTCGATCCTCGTATGGCTGCGCTTCAGGATTGGTTTAAATCTCAGAAAGAATAAACCCTGCCCGAAAGGTGTGGCGATATTCGGACTGAATAAGGAGGTGGCAGCATTGGCAGTACCTTTTGCAAAGACATCGAAAGCCCGCAAACACAAGCGCCGGACACACTTTAAATTGGTGATTCCAGGCATGGTGAAATGCGAGCAATGCGGCGAATTGAAAATTTCGCACCGCGTATGCAAAGTTTGCGGAACATACAAATCTCGTGAAATTATCAAGCAATAAGATTTTGGCGCGTCTGGATTCACGACGGGGAAGCGTGATCACCTGATTATCGGGCGATTGGGACGTTACTTACGGTCGTTGCATGCGGGCGCGTTTTTCTTTATACTCTTTTTGGCACCAGGTATTAAAGGTTATCTACAAGAAAGCGGTGGTGAGCTTGGAACGGCTTCCGAAACGTCAGCGTCACCAACAGCTTAGCCGATTATTGGACGAAAATCCGTTTCTCACCGATCGGGAGCTAACCCGTCAACTGAAAGTCAGCATCCAGACGATTCGCCTGGATCGCTTGGAGCTGGCCATTCCGGAGCTGCGGGAGAGGCTGAAGTTGATGGCGGAGCGGTCGTACGATTCCGTTCGTTCCTTGCCTTTGCACGAAGTGATCGGCGATATCGTGGATTTGCAATTAGACAAAAGCGGGATTTCCCTGTTCGAAATCAGCGATGAGCATGTGTTTTCCCGTACCGGGATCGCCAGGGGACATCATGTATTCGCGCAAGCCAACTCACTAGCGGTCGCGGTTATTAACGATGAGATCGCCTTGACGGCATCTGCGGACATTAGGTTCATTCGTCCTGCCCGTTTAGGTGAAAAATGCTTTGCGAAAGCATACGTTAGAGCAAGCGGCGAACAAAAAGGGAAAGCTAAAGTCGAAGTATTTACATATGTAGGCGAAGAAATGGTGTTCCAAGGAAACTTTGTCATTTATCGCTCCGCAGGAGAATCCAAAACATAAATACGATACGGGGAGTGTAGCTCATGCGGATTGCGATTGATGCCATGGGCGGCGACCATGCGCCTCACGCTCATGTCGAGAGTGCATTGTCTGCAGCAGCGCAGTGGCCGGATACGCATTTAATACTAGTAGGCAATCCGGAAGTGCTTCAGCCATTATTAGGTAACGAAGCTCCTGCTAATATATCCATTGAACCCGCTTTGGAAGTAATCGGGAACGATGACGAGCCGGTTAAAGCCGTTCGTCGCAAATCCGATTCCTCCATGGTAGTGGCAGGCCGCATGGTCAAAGAAGGCAAAGCGGACGCGATGATATCGTCAGGCAATACCGGGGCGTTGATGGCGGTCGGTTTGCTTATTGTCGGTCGCTTGAAGGGAATTGAACGTCCGGGGCTGGCGCCCATGTTTCCGAGTTTAGACAACGTTGGCGTGCTCGCATTGGATATGGGCGCGAACATGGATGCGAAACCGGAGCACCTTCTGCAATATGCGATGATGGGGAGCTTGTACCGCAACAAAGTTCATGGAATCGAGAAACCTCGAGTCGGACTTCTCAACGTGGGAACCGAAGCTGCCAAAGGAAATGAACTGACTAAAGCGGCTTATGAATTGCTGGAGCAAGCACCTATTCATTTCGTAGGCAACGTAGAAGCAAGCGCCGTACTGGAACGGCAGTGCGACGTGCTTGTATGCGATGGATTCTCGGGCAATATATTGCTTAAAGCAATGGAAGGCGCGGCTGCTACGATCTTTAAGCTGCTCCGCCAAGAACTGACTTCGTCATTTGCTTCCAAGCTTGCGGCCGGAATGCTCAAGCCTAACTTTCGAAACGTCCGGAAAAAGATGGATTATAATGAACATAACGGGGCGCCGCTTCTAGGCGTTAACGGTTTAGTCATTAAGGGACACGGTTCATCGGATGCGACCGCCATGAAAACGGCTATCCGGCAAGCCCGTACGGCAATTGGGAACAGACTGATTACAGCGTTGGCGAGTGAATTTAACGGAAAGTGAGAGAAGCGCATGAATGGAATTTCCGTCGGCATTCTCGGAACGGGCAAATACGTTCCCGAACGCCGCTTGACGAATCAGCAATTGGAACAGATGGTGGAAACGAACGATGAGTGGATCGTGTCGCGGACGGGAATTCGGGAAAGAAGGATCGCCGCTCCCGAGCAAGCGACTTCCGACTTAGCCTATGAAGCGTCCGTTCGCGCGCTTGAGAATGCCGGCATTACGGCGGATCAGCTCGATCTGATCATCGTGGCAACGATTACTCCGGATATGTTCTTTCCCTCGACGGCTTGCCTGCTGCAGGAAAAGCTTGGCGCTAAGAAAGCGGCGGCGTTCGACCTGTCCGCCGCATGCTCGGGATTTATTTACGGCCTGGCTAATGCGTTCGGGTTGATATCGACGGGAATGTACCGTCGCGTGCTCGTCGTCGGAGCGGAATGCCTGTCCCGGATTACGGACTACTCGGACCGTAATACTTCCATTCTTTTCGGGGATGGAGCAGGCGCTGTCGTTCTAGGGGAAGTTCCTTCGGGACGCGGGTTCAAGTCGTTCAAACTCGGCGCTGACGGCGCAGGGGGAGAGTTGCTGCGAATTTGCGGAGGCGGCTCGCGAGTTCCTTCCTCGGAACAATCCGTATCGGATCGCCGCCATTACATCGAGATGAATGGCCGCGACGTGTTTAAGTTCGCCGTTCGGGTCATGGGAAGCGCTGCGGAAGAAGCGTTATCCATTGCGGGAATCGATAAAGCCGATATTGACTTGCTTGTTCCTCATCAAGCCAATATTCGTATCATCCAATCGGCATTGGAGAGATTGGATTTGTCCGAAGATAAATGCATGATCAACTTGGATCGCTACGGCAACGTGTCCGCAGCATCGATTCCGTTGGCGCTAGCTGAAGCGGTGGAAGAAGGCCGCGTTAAGGAAGGCGATTGCCTGGTGCTCGTCGGTTTCGGCGGGGGACTTACGTGGGGCGCGTCAGTCTTGATCTGGTAAGAGGGAGGAATCGGAATGGGTAAAATCGCATTCGTATTTCCCGGCCAAGGGGCGCAAGCCGTCGGGATGGGGAAAGATGCTTACGAGAGCAACGCAGCAGCCCGAGCAATCTTCGACCGGGCGGATGAGATACTTGGATTTTCGTTATCGAAATTGGCTTTTGAAGGGCCGGACGAGCTATTGCGTCAAACGGCCAATACGCAGCCGGCGCTCTTGGCAACGAGCATCGCATTGCTCGAGACATACAAAGATCAGAAGATAAAGCCGGATTATGTGGCTGGACATTCGCTCGGAGAATACAGCGCTTTGGTTGCGGCGGGAGTATTGGCGTTTGAAGACGCCATTCGTCTAGTTAGGGCACGCGGCCAATTCATGGAGCAAGCCGTTCCTAGCGGGCAAGGCTCGATGGCTGCCGTTCTCGGCGCCGAACGTGAAGCGCTGCAGGCGCTTTGCGCGGATATATCTGCTTCGGCCGGACTCGTCGAATTGGCCAATGTCAATTGCCCAGGTCAAATCGTAGTATCAGGTTCGGCTGAAGGGGTTGCCGCTGTCGCGGAACGCGGCAAGGAAGCGGGAGCCAAGAGGGTTATTCCGCTTGAAGTGAGCGGACCGTTCCACTCCTCGCTGATGCAGACTGCGGCAGATGCATTGGAGGTTGAGCTTTCGAAGGTCGAATTCAAAGCAGCGGAAGTGCCTGTCGTCGCCAATGTCCACGCTTTGCCCGTCACGGCCGGCGAAGAGCTTCGCGAATTGCTCGTGAAGCAAGTCGTATCGCCGGTACAATGGGAGGATACCATAAGGTTTCTGATAGGCGAAGGAGTCGATACGTTCGTAGAGATCGGATCCGGAACGGTATTGGCGGGTCTCATTAAGAAAGTAGACAAGTCCGCGCAAGTCATTTCGGTGAATAGCGCGGCATCGGCATCGGCCGCAGTTGCACAATGAAGCCGAAACGGCGACAATGGACGAGAGGGTGAACGGTAATATGGCGAAATGGGATTTGAACGGCAAGAGCGCTCTAGTAACCGGAGCGTCCCGGGGAATCGGCCGGGCGATCGCTATCGCGCTTGCGGAAGCCGGTGCCGATGTGGCCGTTAACTATTCCGGCAGCGAGGCCGCAGCGGCTGAAACCGTCAAAGCGGTGGAAGCGCTCGGACGCCGGGCGATCATGGTCAAGGCGAATGTCGGGAAAGCCGCCGAATTCGATGAGATGGTGTCCAAGGCGATCGAAGCTTTCGGCAAGCTGGATATCCTCGTGAATAATGCGGGCATCACGCGTGACAACCTAATCATGCGCATGAAGGAATCGGAGTTCGACGAAGTAATCGAGACGAACCTCAAGGGCGTGTTCAACGGTTTGAAAGCCGTAACCCGCTCTATGATGAAGCAGCGATCCGGCCGCATAATCAATATCTCGTCCGTCGTCGGCGTTATGGGTAATGCCGGGCAAGCTAACTACGTCGCGGCGAAGGCCGGCGTTATCGGCTTAACGAAATCGGCTGCCAAGGAATTAGCGTCCCGTGGAATTACGGTCAATGCAGTAGCTCCCGGATTTATCGAATCGGATATGACCGGCAAGCTTCCCGAAGAATACCGGGAAAAACTGCTCGGGGAAATTCCGATCGGCCGCATGGGCCGTCCCGAGGACATCGCGGCGGCCGTCGTTTACTTAGCTTCCGATGCGGCTTCCTATATGACCGGTCAAACGATTCATGTCGATGGCGGGATGTATATGTAACGCAGCATCCCACGCTCGAACGCCTCGCTTGGCCGGCGGCCGAGCGTGCGGAATCGCACGGTTCCCGTGCGACGGTACTATGGCTTTTTGTCCTTGATTCACGTATAATACGTTAAGGGAGGTGAACCGGATGTCCGATGTACAAGAACGTGTTAAACGCATCGTTATCGAACGCCTAGGTGTTGAAGAGGCAGAGGTAACAGCCGAAGCATCCTTCAAAGACGACTTAGGCGCTGACTCTCTCGATGTGGTAGAACTCGTTATGGAACTCGAAGACGAATTCGACTTGGAGATTTCAGACGAAGATGCAGAAAAGATCACAACGGTGGGAGAAGTCGTTAAATACATACAATCTCATGCGTAATGATCGACAGGGTCCCGTTATTGCGACGGGACTTCTGCACATCTAAACGCCGCTTCACACTCGGAAGCGTGGATTGAAATACCCTGAAGAGGTGAATGGGTTTTGACACAACGCGTTGTCGTCACAGGAATGGGAGTCGTAACGTCCCTCGGATCCGATTTGCCCACATTTTGGAATAATTTGTTGAATGGCAAATCAGGAATCAGTTTAATTGAAGCATTTGATACAACCGAATATACAACGAAAATAGCGGCGGAGATCAAGGACTTCGATCCCAGTGCTTATATCGACAAAAAGGAATCCCGCAAAATGGACCGTTTCGTGCAGTTCGGCGTTGCGGCCAGTAAACTTGCAGTAGAAGATGCGAAACTCATCATTGGCGAGAATGCGGATCCTGAGCGAGTGGGTGTTGTCGTTGGCTCGGGCATCGGCGGTTTGGGTACTTGGGAAGAGCAGCATACGGTATTAATGGAGAAGGGTCCGCGTCGCGTTAGCCCGTTCTTCATCCCGATGATGATCGCCAACATGGCCAGCGGCCAAGTGTCTATGGTTACCGGAGCGAAGGGTCCCAACTCCGCAGCCGTCTCGGCTTGCGCGACGGGGACGCATTCCATCGGCGACAGCTTCAAGATGATTCAACGCGGAGATGCCGACGTCATGATATGCGGCGGTGCCGAAGCGACGATTCGTCCGATCGGAATGGCGGGATTCTGCGCGATGAGAGCGATGAGTACCCGCAACGATGAGCCCGAGAAAGCCAGCCGTCCATTCGACGTGGATCGCGACGGGTTCGTTATGGGTGAAGGCGCGGGCGTTCTAATATTGGAATCGCTTGAGCATGCCCGTCAAAGGGGAGCCCGCATTTATGCAGAAGTGATCGGTTACGGCATGAGCGGCGATGCCCACCACATGACGGATCCCGATCCGGATGGCGCTGCGCGCTGCATGAGGAAAGCGTTGAAGGACGCCGGAATCGAACCGGAGGCCATCCAGTACATTAACGCCCACGGAACTTCTACGGGGATCGGCGACAAATCGGAGACTACCGCGATCAAGAAAGCTTTCGGTGATCATGCTTACAAGCTTGCGGTCAGCTCGACGAAGTCGATGACCGGGCATTTGCTCGGTGCGGCCGGCGGCGTAGAAGCGGTTATAGTGGGATTGACGCTGCAGAATGGCATCATTCCTCCAACCGCTAACCTCGACAACCAAGATCCGGAATTAGATCTGGATTATGTACCGAATACACCGCGTGAAGCTGATGTTCAAGTGGCATTGTCGAACTCCTTCGGATTCGGCGGCCATAACGCAACCATCATCATGCGTAAATACGAAACCTAATAAGCGCGTGAACGTCGACGCAGGCGGCATATGCTGCCTGCGTCGGTTGTTTATGCGGCGCAAGTTGAGGTGAGAGACAATGAAAGACGTTTTTCAGCAATTGCAAGAACGCATCAATCTGACTTTCCGAAACCCTGCGTTGCTGAAGCAAGCCTTCACGCATACTTCCTATGTGAATGAACAGCGGGGAGCTCGAGTCGCGGATAACGAACGTTTGGAATTTCTCGGCGATGCGGTGCTGCAGCTGACCGTGTCCGAATATTTGTATCGCCTCTATCCGGATTCTCCGGAGGGGGAATTGACCCGTTTGCGGGCGAGTATCGTCTGCGAACCATCGCTTGTCCGTTTTGCCGAGACGCTCGAATTCGGGCATGTCGTGCTGCTCGGCAAAGGGGAGGAGCAGACTGGAGGCCGAACTCGGCCATCCTTGCTCGCGGACGCTTTCGAAGCGTTCTTGGGCGCTCTGTTCTTAGATCAAGGATTAAACGTCGTTCGCTCGTTTCTGGAACGGAATCTCTTCTCTTTGCTGCCCAGGGACGGGCAAGCTCCGCTTAAGGATTTCAAGACGGAGTTGCAAGAGAAAGTACAGCAATTGTCTATGGGGGCGCTCGACTATCGTATCATGGAAGAGAGAGGTCCCGCCCACGACCGGGAATTCGCCGCAGTCGTTTTTATCGGTAAGCAACGTTTGGGTAAAGGGGTCGGAAGATCCAAGAAGGAAGCCGAGCAGCAGGCGGCTTCTCAAGCTTTGACAACGTTATTGAAGCAATATCCCGAGTAGTACCGACCGACTCGAGAGGAGAATTTATCCTTATGTTTTTGAAAAGAATCGAGCTGACCGGGTTTAAGTCATTCGCGGACCGGACCGAGCTGGAATTCGTTCGCGGTATCACCGCGGTGGTCGGACCGAACGGCAGCGGCAAAAGCAATATTTCCGACGGCATCCGTTGGGTGTTGGGCGAACAGAGTGCGAAATCGCTTCGCGGCGGCAATATGCAAGATATCATTTTTGCTGGAAGCGATTCCCGGAAAGCGGTTAATTTCGGCGAAGTTTCTTTGACGATGGATAATATGGACAAAGCATTGCCTCTCGACTTCAGCGAGGTAACGGTTACGCGCCGGGTTCACCGGAACGGGGAAAGCGAGTATTTAATTAACAAGCAGCCTTGCCGGCTCAAAGACATAACCGAATTGTTCATGGATACGGGTATCGGCAGGGAAGCCTATTCGATCATCGGGCAAGGGCGCATCGAGGAAATCCTAAGTACGCGTTCCGAAGACCGTCGGGGGATCTTCGAAGAAGCTTCCGGTATCGTGAAGTACAAGAGCCGCAAGAAGGAAGCGCAGAAAAAGCTCGAGGACACGGAGCATAATTTGCTGCGTATTCATGATTTGGTCAGCGAGCTGGAAGGTCAAATAGAGCCGCTTAAGGATCAGTCCGAGAAAGCCGAAGCATACAAGACGTTAAAAGAAGAACTGAAAAATAAAGAAATCGCGCTGTACGTTCATCAGATCGAGGGAGTCCATACTTCCTGGTCACAGACGAACGAACGGTTGGCGACGCTTCGCGATGAGCAGACGGTCTTGTCTACCTTCGTCAGCAAACACGATGCGATTCTTGAAGAAGAGCGTCAGGCTTTGATCCGGCTGGAGGAATTGCTGGAGAAGCTTCAAGACGAATTGCTGCGTTGCAGCGAGGAAACCGAGAAGTCGGAAGGTTACGTCGAATTGCTCAATGAACGCCGCAGCCACCTGGAACGCAATCGGGAAGGGCTGCAGCAATCTTTAGCCTCCGCCGAAGAACGGTTTGAACAAGCCGCAGCGGAGGAAGCCGTTCTTAAGGCCAAACGGATCGAGATCGAATCCGAGTTGTCCGCGCGTTCTGCCAAACTGTACGAGGAAGAAGAAAGATTGGCATTGGCGGATGGAAACACCGAGGCCGAAGAACGGCTGAAAGCGGAGTTGTTCGATACGTTAAACGCGATGGCTCAGGCCCGTAACGACATCCGTTACGGCGATGGGCAACGTGAAGCGTTAGAGCGGCGCTTAGCGCGGATTGCGGAAGAGGAAGCCAAGTGGCGCGTTCAGATGGACGCGCTGAAGGAAAAGCGTGAATTGCTCGATCATAGGCTCGCCGCCGTAACGCTCGTGCTTACCGAAGTGCGTGACCGTTATGTTGCGGAGGGCGCGCGGTCGGCGGAATTGCAGCGCAGGCTGGAGGATACGCAGGCTGCGGTTCGCCGTTTCGAGCAGAAGCGCGATGCGCTTGTCTCTCGCCGGGATACGATCAAAGAGCTGCAAAATGATTATGACGGCTTCCAGCATGGCGTTCGCGAAGTGCTTAAAGCGTCGAAGCGCGGTAGTTTGCATGGCGTGCATGGCGCGGTAGCGGAACTGGTCAGCGTTCCGGCTCATTTGGAGACCGCGATTGAAACAGCGCTCGGCGGCGCGCTTCAGCACATCGTCATGGAGGACGAGAAATGCTCCCGTACCGCAATTGCTTATTTGAAGCAGCGGCAGTCGGGACGCGCCACGTTCCTTCCGCTGGACGTCATCCGCTCGCGGAACTTGCCGGACGGCGATCGCCGGATGCTGGAACAGGCGGAAGGCTTCATCGGCATAGCTTCCGAGCTTGTCGGTTCCGAACCCAAGTATGCAGGGATCGTAAGCAGCATGCTTGGTAATGTGCTTATATCCGAGACGCTGGAGCAAGCTAACCGGATTGCTTCCAAACTGCAGTATCGGTATCGGGTTGTAACGCGTGACGGCGATATCGTCAATGCCGGCGGTTCCATGACGGGCGGAAGCCTCCAGAAGAAATCGTCCAGTTTGCTCGGCCGGCAGCGGCAGCTTGAAGAATTGGAACGGGAAATCAAGGAAGCGGATACGGCGCGCGAACATGCGAAAGCGGAAGTAGACGACCTGAAAAAAGAATTTGCCCAAGCGGCGCAAAATATAGAGCAACTGCGTACCCAAGGGGAGCAAGAGCGTTTGAACGAGCAGCAAGCGGCAGGGGAACACGGGCAACTTCTGCAAGATGAGAAGCAGCTTGACGAGCAGCATTCAGCGCTGGCTGGAGAGAAAGCGGCATTCGGCATTGAGGCCGGCAGTCTTAACTCCAGCCGGGAAGAAGCCGAAGCTCGCCTTGCCGCGCTCACGGAAGAAGAGCAGCGGATTCAGAATCGGATCCGGGAAGCGGAAGAGCTGCGCCGCAAGAGCGCTTCCGCGAAAGAGGAACTGCAGGTAGCCCTTACCGATCTAAAGGTTACCATTGCGCGGTTGGAGCAGGATCGCAGCGCCCTGGACGAGCAGACGAATCGTCAACGCGCCGATCTATCAAGGTTAACAGCGGAAAGAAAGCAGTTTAAGGAATCCCTGGAGCACAACGATACGGAAACCGCGCGTACTTCGGAAGAGTCCGTGGAACACAGGGAGAGATTGAACGAGCTTCGCCTGCAGAAGAAGCAGTTTACCGAAAATATCGAATTCCAGCGCGCGGACCGGGCAGAGAAACATCGGGATCTGGAGCGCAAGGAAGGCGAGACTAAGGAACAGCGCACGAAGCTGAGAAGCGTCGAGGAAAGTTTACGCCAAGCCGAAATCTCCGTTAACCGAATGGATGTCGAACTCGACAACCTGCTCCGCAAGTTAACCGAAGAGTACGAGATCGGATTCGAGCTGGCGAAGGAACGATACCCGGTTCCCGAGGATATATTGGGCACCCAGAATGATGTCCGCGACATGAAACGGAAAATCGCGCTGCTCGGGGATGTTAACTTAGGGGCAATCGAAGAATACAAGCGAGTGGCCGAAAGATTCAACTTCCTGTCCGAGCAAGAGAACGATCTCATCGAAGCGAAGACGAAGCTGCACGGCATCATCCGCGAGATGGATGACGAGATGTCCAAGCGGTTCCGGACAACGTTCGAGGAAATCCGCAAGCACTTCGTTGTCGTATTCTCCCGGATGTTCGGCGGGGGGCGCGCGGATCTCGTTCTGGTCGAGCCGGATCGTCCTCTGGATACGGGTATTGATATCGTAGCGCAGCCGCCGGGCAAGAAGCTGACGAACCTGCAATTGCTATCCGGCGGAGAGCGCGCGCTGACGGCAATCGCGCTTCTGTTCGCCATCCTCAACGTCAAGCCGGTTCCGTTCTGCGTGCTTGATGAGGTCGAAGCGGCATTGGATGAGGCCAACGTTGCCCGTTACGCGCAATACATGCGCGAATTCTCGGATTCGACCCAATTCATCGTCGTAACTCACCGCAAAGGGACGATGGAGGAAGCTGACGTACTGTACGGAGTTACGATGGAAGAGGGCGGCGTCTCGAAGCTGGTCTCCGTCCGATTGGAAGACGGCGAAGAAATGACGGCGACGGCTTAGTTCGCCTGGTTCGCGGAGCGAAATAGCGGTACGAGGTACCGCTAAATGTGCCAAAACCGGCTCGCGGAGCGAAATAGCGGTACACTGTTCCGTTGCTACCCTGCGGATGAGTGATTACTTTATTATTAGAGTAGGATTAGCGATAGGTTGGAGGAAAAGGTTATGAGTTTTTTCAGAAAGCTAAAGGAAAGCATCGCCTCCAAGACCGAAGCGGTGACAAGCAAGTTCCGCGACGGATTGGCGAAAACTCGCGATGCGTTCGTCGGCAAAGTAGGAGAGTTATTTAGCCGGCGCAAAAAAATCGACGAAGAGTTTTTCGAAGAGCTGGAAGAAATATTGATCGGGGCCGACGTCGGCGTGAATACGGTCATGGGATTGATCGACGAACTGCGCGCTGAAGTGAAAAAACGCAAGATCGAGCAGCCGTCCGAGCTTCAACCGATTTTGTCGGAGAAGCTTGTGGACATGCTGCGCGGCAGCGGAGAAGAAACTGATCTCAAAGGAAACCCGGGCGGCATAACGGTTATCCTGTTCGTGGGCGTGAACGGCGTTGGTAAAACAACGACGATTGGAAAGCTTGCATGGCGCTATAAGCAACAAGGCAAGAAGGTTCTCTTGGCGGCTGGAGATACGTTCCGTGCGGGGGCGATCGAACAGTTGGAGGTGTGGGGCGGACGTGCCGGAGTCGACGTGATCAAGCAAGAGTCCGGATCCGATCCGGCGGCGGTTATGTTCGATGCCGTTCAAGCGGCCAAGAAACGCGGCGTGGACGTGCTTCTGTGCGATACGGCTGGACGTCTGCAGAATAAAGCGAATCTCATGGAGGAACTCGCAAAGATCCATCGGGTCATCCAACGGGAAATTCCCGGGGCTCCGCATGAAACGTTGCTCGTGCTTGATGCGACGACCGGACAAAATGCGCTTCAACAAGCGAAGTTGTTCGGTGAGAAAAGCGGCGTAACCGGCTTGGTCTTGACCAAGCTGGACGGAACGGCCAAGGGCGGTATCGTCATTGCCATCCGTAACGAGCTCTCGCTGCCGGTGAAGTTCGTCGGACTGGGAGAAAAGATGGACGACCTCCAGCAGTTCGATGCCGATCAATTCGTTCATGCCTTGTTCGCTGATTTGGCAGGGAACGAGGAAGCTGAAGAAGAATCCAACTAACCGAATATGCGATTAATATCACCTCGCTTGGGCTATAACGCCAACGGGGTGATTTTATTATTTCAAAATACTAGTTGATTCCCGAATTTAAAGCATTTTTAAACAAAAATTTACATGAAAGTAGGCCGAAATACCCATACACGGCCTATATAATAATGGTAATATCTAGTTGTCTAGTAGGAATTCAAAGAAATCAATTGTTATTGATTTATTTCTTATTAAGAAGTATAATATTAAATTTTATTTTCAATCGAAAAATTGAATTTCTAGATAAAAGAGGTGTGAGAGTTGGCGGCAATAAGTTCGTTATCTCCGGAATGGAAAGAATGGGTGCTCCAGAATTTAAGCGGCGGCTGTTCTTTAGACTCTATCGCCGAAGTTATGATTGAGAACGAAACGCACAGATTCTCTCACGAAGGAAACTTCATTAAAACTTCAGATAGGAAAGTAAGAATTGTATCCCGTTTTGATAAGCCATGCATAGCTGTTGTGGACGATTTGTTTTCTAAGAAGGAATGCACTTTAGACCGACGCATATCCGAAGTTATGAATTGGCCAATTGAAAATGGAGAAGGTCTGCAAATATTAAACTATAAAGTCGGCGCGGAATACCGGCCGCATTTTGACTATTTCTCTGAAGACGAATCGGGCAGTAAGCATCACCTTGGAAAAGGAGGCCAGCGCGTCAGTACGTTAGTTGTGTACTTATGCAATGTGGAAGCCGGAGGCGAAACTACGTTTCCTGCTATCGGTTTGACGATTAAACCGAAAATAGGCTCTGCTGTCTATTTTGAATATTGCAATAGTCTCGGACAAGTAGATCCGCTTACGCTCCACGGCGGAGCTCCTGTGCTGAAAGGAGAAAAGTGGATCGTTACGAAGTGGAAGAGGCAAGGGAAATATACATAAGACGTTTAATATATATTTCCCTTGATCATGGAAGATAAGTTCACTACATGGAGGTAGAATGAAGAATGGCTATTACTAAAGCTTCGACGCCAAGGCCAGCTCCTGCTCCTTCACCGAGACCCACACCAACGCCGGCACCTGCACCAAAACCAGCTACTGCACCTGCACCTGCGCAAGTCGCATCAAAACCAACTCCAGCACCTGCGCCCAAACCAACATCGGCACCAGCACCTGCGCCAGTTGCAACAAGACCAACTCCAGCGCCTGCAACAGTAACGGCACAACAATCTTCAGCCAATGCTCAGATCTTAAAGGCTAAACAGGACTATTCGGAGGCTTTTAAAACCGGAAATACAGCCGCGATGACTGCAGCTAGTAAAGCGGCAGATGAGGCCCGCAAGAATGGCGGTACGATTGCTGCGACAACAACATTAGCAGATGCGCAAAAAATGGCAACAGCACCTAAGGCAGTTCCGACGCCCGTTTCGGTAACTCCTTCAAAGCCAACGCTGAGTGCGGGGACAACATATACTGCGCAAGCGCAGATAGTCGCAAGTAACCCGAGCACAGGTGCGCAAATTAATAAAACGGTTTCGACGAACACGCCTGTCAGTACGGCGACAGCTACGGCAACCAGCCAAAGCGCTCAGCAAGCGGCCGACGCCAATCAGAAGGAATATCTCAACAATCTGATCAAGCAGGGCGGCGGCGCAGCGACTTGGGCTAAGGCTGAGTTGAGCAAAATGAACCAGTCAAGCATGACGGGTACGACTTCAAGCAAGACCGCATCATCAGAGCAAGTAAAAGGAACCTCTGTTGATATTAAAGTCAGTGATACCAATATCACGACTAGCGCCACTCCAACCAAGCCGGCAGCGGATGCCAATCAAAGAGAATATCTCAACAATCTAGTCAAACAAGGCGGCGGCGCTGCCACCTGGGCCAAATCGGAAATTGCAAAAATAGACAAGCAAGCAGCACAAGATAACCAACGCGAGTACTTAACGAATTTGTCCAAGAGCAGCGGAGGGGCAGCAACGTGGGCGAAGAAGGAATTGCAGGAACTGAATCACGAAGTTAAAAGAGACGGGCTTCTTGAGCAAGCGAAGCAAGGCAATACCGCAGCGAAGAAAGAATTAGACAGTATGTTCCGCTCTGAAAGCAAAAGCGCCTTGACAGAGCTTGCAAAGAATAAAGACGCTGCAGGCCAAATGGCGAAGACGGAATTGAACCGCCGTGAGCAAGAAGCGAAAGCGCAGGCAGAGGCAGAGAGAGCACGAGCACTAGCGGCTCAATTAGCTCGAAATGCCTCTAACAAGATGATCGATCTAGGGGATCAGGGCGAATCAGTGCTAGCTGTACAAGAAAAATTAAGAGAGTTAGGCTATAATGTTTCTACGGATGGTAAATTCGGCGCTCAGACGCAAGCGGCCGTCGAGAAATTTCAAAAGGATTACGGGTTAACGGCGGATGGAACCATAGGCAACCAGACGTTTAACGTTCTTGGAGCTGTGTACTCAACGAGTGTAGCCACTAAAGAAAACGGATACGTTATAGCTAACGATACTACTAAGAACAACGCGATCCAAAGCGCAAAACAAGCCAAATCCGGCGATATTTCCGGAGAGACGATTATTCTCTCTAAATCGGCTATGGATAAGGTCATAAAGGATGTCGAACGAACCGTAGCTCTTGCCGGTCCGAACGCGTATGCGAAGACCAAGGTAGTCGACAACAAGCCGATGATCGAGGGGGTCGGCTATCGGGAGCAGCCGACTAAGTCTAAGCCATCAGTGCAGACACAAGGTCCCAAACTGGAGGCATATGATCCAAGTAAAACTGTCTCTCTTGATGAGCTAATAACCGGAAAATCAGATAGATATTCAAAATCCGAACTTTCTGCTATGGTTAGTAAGCTTAGTCCTGAGGACCAAGAGTATATTTCGAAAATGCAATCCGAACAGTGGTGGCAAGAAGGTCCGATTCGCTCCACATTTTTCAATAATCTCGTTCAGCCATATGCAAATACGATGGACAACTTCTTTACTAAGACACCACCCGGACAATTTGTTAATAGAGTTTCTGAATCATCAGCAGGTGTTTCCGGCACAAAAACTTCCACGGGTAATTCAACCGCCGATAAAACGGCTACTGTAACTGGAAATGTTATGGGGTTCTTTGCTCCAATTGGCGGATCAGGTGTCGTAAGTTCTACCGCAAGCAAATTGCCGATAATCACTGGTAAGGCATCGTCTCAAGTAGATGAAGTAGTTCAGAGTGTGGGACAAACTGGCACAATACTCTCGAAGGGAGATAGAATTAAAATTTTTAATCAAAGCTTGGCAGAAGCACCTCCAGCAAAATCAGCAGATGAAGCATTACAACAAATGACGCAAATCATGGATGAAGTTGAAGATGCATATAGTGGTGTTGCAAAAGTCGAAAATCCGGGATTAATGTATCAAGGGAGAATGTATGCTCCAAGACCCGATTTTACGACTAAGTTGCCTGATGGTAGTATCAGAGCGGTAACAAGTGGAAACATAATTGAAATTTCCCCTGGCGGAACCATAAATATTTATGCCAGAAATGCTGACAAGACTCGCGGGTCGCAAATATTCACAAAACCGGGGCAAGGTGATTAAATGATAATTGATGAGTTAAAAAAAGTAATCCATGATCGATATTCTAATTGGAATGTTTACTTTGAAGAATCTGGGGTAGCCATCTGGATTAGCATGAATGATGGAGAAAGTCATTTCTTTGAAATTCAAGTTACGCCCAATGACGGTGTTGGAGTTTCTATTAGAAGAGATGTTGAAGAATTAGATTTCAGTGGTCATGATGAAGCGTTTAATTCACTTGATGAAGCGTTAGATTACGTGGACAGACAGGTAAGAGAATAAGAATGACTACCTTGATTGGCTTCAGCCTTTCAAGGTTTTTTTCATAGAACTCATGTCACACAGCAGACAGCGAGCGATTTAGCCATTTATAGCCGTGTTTCGGGAAAAGGCCAGAAGCATCTTGTTTGTTAGTTGCGATGTGGCGATTGATGTCCCTACCCGTCTGACTGGTCAGTACGGCGACAACTGCGGCTATAGAAGGTCATAAAGGATGTCGAACGAACCATAGCTCTTGCCGGTCCAAACTAAAGAAAATTCCTTTACAAAACCCGCATTTTATTATGATGATATACACATCTGAAAAGTTAATGAAAAAAATATTATGCCAAGAGAATTTTTTGAAAGGAATTTATATTGATGATGATAATGGAAAATAGTGCCGATAGAGGAATTTTCCAAAGTATCTCAACCAGATTAAGCGAGGTTTAGATGCGTCAGAGAGGTCAACTATATATGTAAAGTAGGTGGCTAAATGAGTTTTAATGAACTTGATACAGTCGTAATACTAAATGATTACCCAAACGAAGGATTAGAGAAGGGTGACATTGGAGTAGTAGTCTCTGTGTATACAAATCCGAACGAAGCCTATGAAGTTGAATTTGTAGATGATGTGGGTATAACCAAATCTATGATGGTACTTCTACCCAATGAAATTGAGAAGTACAGGACTAGACGTAGTGATGAAGGAGCTACCCAATAGGGAGTACATAAACCTTGATTGGTTTCATACAAGCGCTGTCGGAGGCAGAGAGAGATAAAGCGTATGCGGTGCTGTTAGCCCGAAATGAATCGATGAAGAAGAATCGATTTAAGCGAGCAATGTATTAATATCAAGCGGCTAATGACGGGGAGGTGTCTCAAGGAAATGATGAGCGATTATCGTCCTATACAATCGCCTAAACTGCAGCAGGAGCTGCAGCACCCCGGTTACAACTACCGGGAATATGCTCCGAGCGAAAGACTGGCTTCTCATGTCGCTTGTTATTGGACTATGGACTTTCGTGCAGACAATGGGAATCAATTGCATCGGATCATCCCGGATGGCTGCGTGGATATTATCGTTGACCGCCGGTCGCTCTCCTGCTGGAAGGCCGCCTTTGTCGAAGGGTTGATGACCCAATTTGAGGTCTTGAATCTTTCCCAAGCCCAGTCTTTGTTCGGAATCCGCTTTTTTTCGGAATCGGCGCAGTCCATATTAAAATTTCCTGTCTCTGCATTTATCGGACAACATGTTTTTTTGGAGGATATATGGGGAGCTGAAGGGCTGTTCATGGTTGAAGAAATCTTATTTGCTGATGCAGCCTCCAAGATTATTGAAATCGTTGAAAATAAACTGATATATATATTGTCTTTTAACGAAACTCCATCCAATTCTTTGCTGCACGCAAGTATGAAGTATATGTACACCTTTAAGGGGAGTATTTCAACAGCGGATCTGGCGGAAAAGCTTAGTTTCAGTGAACGGCATCTAAGAAGAACCTTTGATCGTGAATTGGGTTTGAGCCCAAAGGAAATGCTGGGAATCGTACGATTTCAATGTATGCTGCAGGAGCTTTACAGCGGCATCCATTCAAGCTTTACGGACATAGCGATGAAATACGGTTACTATGATCAATCGCATTTCATTAAAAACTTCAAGCGTTATTACGGGATACTGCCCAAACAACTGTCGAAAACGGATTGAACAAGTCCGTTTTTTACTATTTTCACAGCAATAAAAAGGTTATTGTATTCTTATTATCGCGGCGTGCAAGTCAAACTTCAATAATAGGAGCTGAGAGTCATGGGAATTAAATTCGATATGATCGGCATTGTTGTGAAAGACATGCAAAAGGCTTTAGACTTCTATCGCATACTGGGATTGGAAATACCGGAGAGTGCCAATGACGACATACACGTTGAGGTTGCGCAAAGCGGTTTCCGGCTTGCCTTTGACACACAAGAAACCATTAAAGACATTTATGGCGGTTGGGACGAGCCCATAGGTCATCGTATTGAGTTGGCATTTCTGTGCGACAGCCGCGAAGCAGTAAACGAGTTGTTCAGTAAAATAACGGAGCATGGATACAGCGGATACCGCGAGCCATGGGATGCTTTCTGGGGTCAACGCTACGCGATCGTGCAGGACCCCGATGGTAATTTAATCAGTCTCTTTGCTTAGCGGAGGCTCCTAGAAAAGTAGCCGGCTTTCGTAAAATGGTGGGATCGTCTGAATGATGCTGAGATATACATCATTAAGGCGATCTTTTTGTTATACATTCTAACGTGCGAACAAACGAAAATAATCGTTTGTGTTATATAATATTACAAATATATAACGCAAAACTTGCGATGAATTCCTTGGTAATCATAAAATGGAGAAGTGGTTTCATAGATCTGGAACAAATACATGACATACTTATTGCAATGAAACAATTTTACTCCTAATATGTTATATATAATTACATACATTTCACATATAGTCTGGTGAAACGTACGTGCTTTAATAAAACAGTTTGCCGAAGGAGGGACGCCCATGTATTTGACGGTAGAGCAAGCGTTATCGGTTTACCCTTTATCCGAAGGCAAACTCATTGCCGGTAATTCAGGTATCCATCGAATCGTTAAATCCGTTAACGTCATGGACGCACCCGATATAACGGATTGGATCAAGGAAGGCGAGATGCTGCTTACGACGGCATACCTCCTGAAGGACGATCCGGAAGATGCCATGAAACTTCTTCATAAACTCAACGAGTGCGGCTCCGCGGGCCTTGGGATCAAGCTGGGGAGGTTCTGGAGCGCAATCCCCCATAATTTGGTCGAGCAAGCCGACAAGCTTGGGTTTCCGTTGATCGAATTGCCTTATCCTTTTACTTTTTCCGATCAAATGAACGGCTTGTTCCAAGCGGAGATGAAACGCAGCACGGGCATGCTCCAGGACGTGCTCAACAAACAAATTAGATTAATGCGGTTCGCCCTGCAATCGGATCCTATCCATAGGCTATTCGAAGCGATAACGGACGTCATCGGCGATCCGGTCGCGATAATCGGATCCCGGGGGCAACTGGTTTACAATTCCTCCGATGTACCCGAGTCGGAACTGCTGTCAGAGCGGCAATATTCCGGGCATTCCAAGTGGGTTAAACACAAAGAGTGGCAGGCTTATCGGATTCCTCTCATGAAACAGGAACAGTGCACGGGTTACGCGATGTTTTTCAATTCCCGTTATTTCCTGTCCTCGATCGAGGAGAGCTTGTATTTGCAAGCGGCCGAATTGTTGTCCTATCATTTGAATTTTAACTACGAAGATTATTTCGAGCATTCCGTTCAGAAGGATTTCGGTCTCCTTATTAAGCGGCATATCAAGAACGGTCTTCCTATCGAAACCGTATTGGAGTATGAGCAACGTTGGGAGATCGATCTATTTAAACAACCGTATCGCTGCGTGCTAACCGATTTTCCGTTCTCGACACAAACGGAAGTTCGGACGGAGAAATTGGAATGCTTAAAGAAGGAATATTTAAGCCATACCCGCCTGCAACAGCTGAAGGGTATTCATCTAGTCATAGAGGAGGGGGTTCTTTCCCTGTTTCCGGATCGGATGGAGGATGGCGGAGAAAGCTTGTTATCGGCGCTCGATTCGTGTTTCTCGGGGAAAGCGGACAGGGTGGAATTGCCGATTGCCGCGATCAGCGCCCGCAAGAAAAAGCCGGAGCAGCTATTCGAAGCGTTCGACGAATGCCGGGAAACCCACCGTTTAGCCCGGGATTGGGAGATGGGAGAGAAGCTGCTCAAATATGAGACGCTCGATATGGCATTCATCTTCGAATCCGTCCCCAAGGAGAAGATGGTCACGTACTGCAACCGCTGGCTCGGAGGGCTGCTTGGCCGGGACCCCGAATACGTTCAGGAAATGATGAGAACGCTTGAAACCTATTTGGACAACGACGGCCAATTGAACGAAACGGCCAAGCTGCTGTTCATTCACCGGAATACGGCAACCTACCGCATCGAAAAGCTAGGGGAGCTGCTCGACGTGGATTTCAAGAAAATTGACGATTTATTGAGGCTGAAGATGGCATTTCTATTCCGCAGGCTCTTGAGCCGGGAAACCTCTAAGTCGGACCGCATACGGTAAAAAGAAGCAGCACTGGCATTACTGAGGAGGCTGAATCCAATGGCAAGAAAATTGATCCGTAATGCGGTTATTATGACGATGAATGCCGGAAATGAAGTATTGAAGGGTGACGTTCTAATCGAGGGAAACCTTATTGCGGCCATCGGCGCGAATTTGGATGAACGGGCGGATATTACGATCGACGCCGCAGGCAAGGTGCTTCTTCCCGGGTTCGTTCAGACACACATTCACTTGTGCCAGACGCTGTTCCGGGGCCGAGCGGACGATTTGGCTTTGATAGACTGGCTCCGCCAGAAAATATGGCCGCTTGAAGCCGCTCATGACGAGGACTCGATCTACTACTCCGCGTTGCTTGGAATAGGCGAACTGATCCGCAGCGGAACGACGACGATTCTGGACATGGAGACGGTCCATTACACGGATTCGGCTTTTCGGGCGATAGAGGAAAGCGGGATGCGGGCCTTATCCGGCAAAGTCATGATGGATCATGGCACGGAGGTTCCGCTAGCTTTGCAAGAGCGAACGGAAAGCTCGCTGCAGCAAAGCGTCGACCTTCTGGAACGCTGGCATGGCGCGGCGAACGGCAGGATTCAATATGCTTTTTGCCCGCGGTTCGTCGTCTCCTGCACGGAGGAGCTGCTCGTCGGAGTTCGGGATTTGTCCGAGCAATACAAAGTTAAAGTGCACACGCACGCTTCGGAAAATTTAGACGAGATTGCCTTGGTCGAAGCGGAGCGCGGAATGCGCAACGTCGTTTATTTGGATCACATCGGATTGGCAAAACCGAATCTGATTTTGGCCCATAGCATATGGCTGAACGAAGAGGAAAAACGCATTATTCGCGATCGAGGCGTGAAGGTAACGCATTGTCCCGGCTCCAATATGAAGCTTGCTTCGGGAGTCGCCCAAGTACCGGAGCTGTTAAGGGAAGGCATTCCGGTCGGGATCGGAGCCGATGGAGCGCCTTGCAACAATAACCTCGATATGTTCCACGAAATGCGCTTGACCGCTTTCATTCAGAAAATCCAGCATGGACCTACGGTTATGGATGCCAGAACGGTTCTTCGGATGGCTACGATGGGCGGGGCGGAAGTGCTGGGCATGGAAAAGGATATCGGCAGCATAGAAGTCGGTAAACTTGCGGATATTCAGCTGCTCGACTTGGAAGATTTCCATGTGTATCCGTCATATGACGCGGATTTGTTCTCAAGAGTCGTTTATGCGGCCACCCGGGGAGACGTGGACACGGTTCTCATCGACGGTGAAATCGTCATGCAAGGAAAAATGGTCAAGACGATCGACCGTAAGCGGGTGTTGAAAGAATCGAACCGTACGCTGAAAGAGCTGCTAAGCCGAATTGGATAAGGGGGGCTCGCGATGGATGGTTATTCTATCTTGTCCTACGCGCGGACAGTCGGAAACCCTGCCGTCTTGGCTACTCTCGTCCATGCTGAGGGACATTCTTACCGGAAAGCCGGAGCCTCTATGCTCCTCTTGCCGGACGGCGGCAAGATCGGGAGCTTGAGCCCCGGTTGCCTGGAGTCGGATTTGCAGGAGAGAGTAGATGCTCTTCTTCGAACGGGCGAAACGGAGCTCGTCGTTTATAATATGCGACCCGAAGAAGATGCCGTCTGGGGCGAGGCGATAGGCTGCGGCGGCGTTCTTCGCATTCTGCTCGAGCCGATGAACAGCCTAACTATTGCCTTGCTCGCGGAAGCTTGTTTACGGGTGGAATCCGGGTCGGAGGTACGATTCGTTCGCTATGCCGCAGGGAGAAAAATCGATTATGAATTAAAGATTGACGAGAAAGAGGATGTCTTAGCCTCGTTGCGGGAGGAAAAAAGGCCACCCTTATTTTCCACCCTATTATCTCCAAGGCCTCGTTTGTTCGTATACGGCGCGGACGAGGGGACGATACCGATCGTTCGATTGGCTATGGGAATCGGATTTCGGGTCGCGGTTGGCGATTGGCGGCCTTCCTTGTGCAGCCCGCACCGTTTCCCCGAAACGGAGTTGGCTGTTGGCGCGGCGCAATCGATCCTATCCTCGCTCCGCGTTCGAGCAACTGATTACATCCTGATTTGCAGCCATCAGATGCAGAAGGACCGTGAAATGCTAGAGAGAGTACTGCCTCTGGCTCCCGCCTATGTGGGAGTTATGGGCTCTAAGAATAGAATCCGTCACCTGCTCGAAGGTATTTCCGATACGAGGCTAATCAGCGCTCCGGTCGGACTCGAGATCGGGGCGGAAGGCCCGGAGGAAATCGCGGTTAGCATAGCGGCGCAGCTCATCTCGGTGAGGAAAGGCCGGCAAAGGGAGCGGGGAGTGGGCGGCATTGCGTATTGTCGGGATCTATATGGCAGCGGGACAGAGCAAGAGAATGGGAGTTCCCAAGCTTTCTTTGGAGCTTGCGCCAGGTAGCAGCCTTGGTTCGTTCGCCTTAACGGAAATGCTGGCAAGCCCGCGGATCGATTCCGTCTCGGTTGTCGTTAGGAAATCCGATTCCTTGAAGTGGATTCGGGATGCGCAGCGGATGGACGGAACGGGGGCTAATCTCCGAATCATTACTTGCGAGCATGCGGCTCTAGGAATGTCTTACTCCTTGCGGGAAGGTCTAAGGGATGCGTTATCGGTTAACCCGCAAGCCATTATCGTTGTGCTGGCGGATCAGCCCTTCATCACGTCGCGATTGCTGGATAGGCTTGCTGCCGCATTTTTCGAACAACCGGAAATGGATTATGTCGCTTGTGCCGGAGAGAACATAGCTCTGCCCCCTGCATTGTTCGCTCCTTCCATGTTCGGTGCTTTAAGCCGGCTGGAAGGGGATGGGGGAGCGCGCAAGCTGCTTGCTTCACCAGAGTATCGGGGAGCGCTCGTGCCGGCAACGTCCGCCGATGTTTTTACGGATATCGATACCCCGAACGAATTAAAAAATGCACGACAGTATTGGAGGAGCTTAAGCCGGAGAGGAGGCTGCGGAGATGAACCAAACGGTTTCGATGGAGATGCGGCAGATCTGCAAGCAATTCGGACCGGTAGTCGCGAATGATCACGTGGATTTCAGCGCCAATGCCGGAGAAATACATGCTTTGCTCGGAGAAAACGGTGCGGGCAAGAGTACGATGATGTGCATGCTGTCGGGCGTATACCGTCCAACTAGCGGAGATATCCGCTTATTCGGGAATTCGGTGAAAATCCGTTCCCCCAAGGATGCCGTACAACTCGGAGTCGGAATGGTATTCCAAAACTTCCGGCTGGTTCAAACATTGACGGCCGCGGAAAATATCGTCCTTGGCGAGAAGTCCTCGTTCTGGCGGGGACCGAAGTGGATGAAAGACAAACAGGAAGAAATTCGCGGCATTTCCGAGAAATTCGGCCTGATCTTCCCGGTTGACCGTCCCGTCTGGCAATTGTCCGTCGGGGAGCAGCAACGGGTAGAGATCGTCAAAACGCTGTATCGAGGAGCCGGTTTGATCATCCTCGACGAACCTACCTCGGTGCTAACGCCCGGAGAAGCCAACCAATTGTTCGACACCCTCGAACAGCTTAAAGCGGAAGGAAAAACAATCCTATTAACGACTCATAAGCTGAAAGAGGTCATGGCGGTCGCGGACCGAATCTCCGTTATGCGCAAAGGGATGATGATTCATACGGTCGACAAGAGCGATTCGAATGAACGCGAGCTTGCGCAGATCATGGTAGGCAAGGAAATATCGCCGCCCCGTGAGCTATCGAAGCGGGAGCCGGGGAAGTCATTGCTTAGCGTCCAGAATCTGGACGTATACGCGGAGCATGGGCGCAAGGCACTGAATAATCTATCCCTTGAAGTTCATGAAGGAGAGATCGTCGGCGTCGCCGGCGTTGCCGGCAACGGGCAGAAGGAGCTGGCGGAAGCATTGTCGGGCCTTCTGCCCTGGAAGAGAGGCAGAATCGTATTCAACGGGCAAGAAATGAAGACCGCTTCCGTACGCAACGCGATCGAATCCGGCATCTCCCATGTTCCGGAGAACCGGATGAAGAGCGGCCTGGCGGGCAGCTTGGGCGTCGTGGACAATCTGCTGTTCAAATCGTACCGGACGAAGGAACGCTCAAGGCTCGGTTTCCTGAGGATCGGACGCAACCGGCAATGGTCGCAGAAGTTGGTCGAGCAATTCGACGTGAAGACGCCGGATTTAGACACACCGGTGCAGCAGCTATCGGGCGGCAATCAGCAGAAGCTGCTGTTCGCCAGGGAAATTCACCGCGATCCGCTTCTCATGATTGCGGTGCATCCAACGCAAGGTTTGGACATCGGCGCGACGGATGGCGTTCATCGCTTGCTGGCGAATTTGCGAGATTCCGGGAAATCGGTGCTGCTGATCTCGGAGGATTTGGATGAGGTCATGCAATTGTCCGACCGGATTCTCGTTATCTATAACGGGGCGATGATCGGCGAGACGACTCGCGGGGAATTTGATCGGGTGAGGATTGGGGAATACATGGCAGGTCTGCGGGACGGCGGGGAGGAAGCGGTATGAAAGAACAACCGGTAATAGGAGACCTTGTGCTTAAGCATGAGGGACGCTCCGCCTCCGTGAAATGGATCCGCCTCCCTTATCGGTTGGAATATGATCCGAACAAGCGAATCAATGTTTGGCGGGTGACGATTTCATCCGTGCTGCTCGCCTTGTTCGTGTGCGGGATATTCATAGCGTTGAATGGAATGAATCCCTTTCCCGTTTACGAGAAGCTGCTAACGGGCGCGTTCGGCAGCTCCTTCGGGCTAACCGAGACACTCGTGAAGGCTATCCCTTTGCTTTTATGCGGCTTAGGCGTCTCGATTGCTTACCGGATTTCAGTATGGAATATCGGGGCGGAAGGTCAGTTTGCAGCGGGGGCGATCGCTGCCACGTCGGTTACTGTCTATTTCCCCGATTTGCCGATCTATCTAAGCATTCCCCTCATGCTCGTATTCGGGGTAGCCGCAGGCGGCTTCTGGGGGTTGTTAACCGCGATCCCAAGGACTTATTTCGGGGTTAATGAACTTATTACCTCCTTAATGCTCAATTACATCGCTTTGCTTGCTTTGAATTATGTTGTATTCGGTCCATGGAAAGATCCGAAGGGTTTTAACTTCCCCGGCACCCCGATCTTTAACGAAGCTCAATCGTTGCCTGTCCTTGGGGACACGCGCTTGCATTTGGGGTTGATATTCGCCGTCGTAATCGTCGTTCTCTATGCGTTCACGATAAAGTACACGCGATGGGGCTATGAGCTCAGGCTAATCGGCGCCAATGCGGAAGCGGCCAAGAACGCGGGTATCCGCATCTCCCGCCACATCATTATCGTGATGATTATCAGCGGAGGGTTGGCAGGGCTCGCGGGGATGAGCGAAGTATCGGGCGTAACGCATAGGCTTATGTACGGCATATCGCCAGGTTACGGCTATACGGCCATCATCGTGGCATGGCTGGCTAAGCTGAATCCGGTCGGACTTATCGTCTCGTCTTTCTTGTTCGGCGGTTTAATCGTGGGGGGCTATAGCGTGCAGACGCTAGGGCTGCCTTCCTCGATATCCAACATGCTTCAGGGAGCTATTTTGTTTTTCCTTATTGCGGGCGACACGATCGGCAAATTCCGGCTGCGGCGCAACGGCTGAAGGGAGTGGATAAGTCATGGATATGTTGATTCAAATCATCGTTGCCGCAGTCGGTTCCGGAACTCCTCTGCTGTTCGCGACTCTAGGCGGAATACTCATCGAACGCTCCGGCATCATTCAGTTGGGGGCCGAAGGGCTCATGCTGATGGGAGCGGTCATAGCCTGCATTACTTACATCAATACCGGCAATCTGGCATTGGCTCTTCTTGCCGTTATCGCGGTCAGCACGCTGCTCGGAATCATTCATGGCGTTCTGACGGTTACATTGGTCAGCAACCAGATCGTCTGCGGATTGGCAATGACCTTGTTCGGAGCAGGCGTCAGCGCCTATTTGGGGAAGCCGTACAGCGGAAATCCGATCCCGGGCTCCGTACCGAAATGGCATATGCCGGGACTGGAATCTATTCCGTTGATCGGCGATTTGTTCGCCCATTTGGACGTGTTGACCTGGTTCAGCTTCTTGCTTGTAATCGTCATGCATCTGTTCATCTATCGGACCTCTTGGGGCCTTCATCTACGTGCGATCGGGGATAACCCTCCGACCGCGGACGTAATGGGAATTCGGGTGCAAGCGTTCCGTTACGGGTATATCGTCGTCGGCTCTATGCTTATTGGGCTTGCCGGAGCGGATATGCTGCTCGTTTATTCCCCGACTTGGACGGAGGGAATGACGTCCGGACGGGGTTGGATCGCTGTCGCGCTTATTATTTTCGCCAGATGGAACCCGATTCGCGCCTTGCTGTGCGCATACTTTTTCGGAGCGCTCGATTCGGTCGGTTTCCGGTTTCAACTTCTCGGAAGCGAAATCCCTTCCTATTTTCTGAAAATGATTCCTTACGTCGTGACCATTCTCGTGCTTATGTACTTAGGCTGGCGTACCCGGAATAAGCCGCCAGGCTCTCCGGAAGCGCTCGGAATTCCTTATATCCGGGAACAAAGATTCTAAAAAAACATCGAAAATGGAGGGGGTAAAAATGGCGTCTGGGCAAGAGGACAAGATTGCGTCTCCCTCCTTGTGGCACCCGCGCGATGCGACGGAAGCATGGACTTTCAAAAGGCTTTTGGATTCTGACGCGGTGTACGTGGCCGGGGGAACGTTGTTGCGCACGCAATGGGAATCGGGACTGGCGGCCATGCCGAAACATCTGATCGATCTGACAGCGGTCCCCGGCTTGAAAGGAATAACGAAAGAGGAGCATTCGCTCGCGATCGGATCGCTGACTACCCTTGGCGAGTGCCGGAAAGATCCGCACATCGCGCGCCATTGTCCGATACTGATCGAAGCGATTCGGTCGATCGCTGCTTCTTCCGTCAGAAATCTGGCGACGATCGGGGGGAACATCGCCTCTAGAGTAGGAGACTCCCTCCCCGTATTCATTGTCTGTCATGCCGATTTCGAATGGAATACGGGGCTTAGCCCGATGACGGAAGACGCTTCGGAATGGGCCGAACGGCTGCAGGTGCAATTACCGAAAGCTTCCCATTTGCTTACTCGCGTTCACCTTCCCTTGTTTAAGGAAACGGAAATCGTCCCTAAGAGATTCGGGGCTTTTCATAAAGTAGGACGTAGGGAAGCTTTCACGCCATCGCTTGTTACCGTTGCCTTAAACGGAGGGTTGAAGGCGAACGGGACGATCGCGGAGATCAGGATTGCAGCCGGCGGCGGCCAGACGATTCCGCATCGGCTTGCCGCGGCGGAAAAACTGCTGAAAGGGCAGGCGGTTAGCCGGGAGTTGCTGGCTGCGGTGCATCAGGCCGTTATCGACGGCTACCAGCCGAAGGCCGACCCTTTGGCCACGGACGCTTATCGCAAGAAGACCGCGGCGAATTTAATCGTAACGGAGCTCTGGAAAGCTTGCGGCGACGCATCGGATGAGGGGAGGGTTTGATATGGGACTGAATAGGAAGAATAGCGGCGAAAGATGGCGAATAAGGCCGGACGGACCGGATAAAGTGACCGGGAAACTTGCTTATTTAACGGACATGGCGAGGGAAAGCATGCTCGTCGGCCGAGTTCTTAGAAGCCCTCATCCCCATGCGGGGATTGTTGCCATTCATGCGGATAATGCGAGGCGGATCCCGGGCGTGCACGCGGTAATAACGCATGCGGACGTTCCGGGATTGAATCGTTTCGGAATCGTGAACCCGGATCAACCGGTGCTGTGCGAGGATAGGGTACGGTATATTGGCGACGCAGTCGCCGCGGTCGCCGCAGAAACGCCGGAGATTGCGGCGCTTGCTCTTGAGAGCATAGTTGTGGAGTATATCGTGCTCCCAGTCGTCGATGACCCGATTAAGGCTCAGACCCGGCAAGCCCCCAAGCTGCATCCAGGAGGAAACGTGCTTCATCGAAACCAATACGGTCAAGGCGATGTTGGGAAAGGGTTCGCCAAGTGCGCCCATATCGTCGAGGAAACATATTCGACACCAAGGCAAATGCATACCTACATGGAAACGGAAGGCGGTTTGTTCGTCCCGGAGGAAGGCGGCAGGCTGACGGTTTACTCGCCTACCCAGCATGGTTACAAGGACCGAATGCAGCTTGCGAGAATATTGGGGCTGCCGGAATTCAATATCAGGGTCATCTCGAGCCCGATCGGCGGCTCCTTCGGCGGCAAGGATGAACTAAACGTGCAGCCTTATGGCGCCCTGCTTGCTCTTATTACCGGCAAACCCGTGAAGATCCATAACTCCCGTTGGGAATCCGTTCGCGCCGGCCTGAAGCGGCATCCGATGACGATAACGATGAAGACGGGAGTTGACGCGGCGGGCCGTATTCTCGCCCATCAGGTTAGCATCGTGGCGGATACGGGAGCTTACGCGACACTTGGCGCGGAAGTTCTTAATTTTTGCGTCGAACATGTCGTCGGGCCTTACCGCTACGACTCCGTAGAAGTCGAAGGCGTATCGGTGTATACGAATAACGGCGTTTCCGGCGAGTTTCGCGGCTTCGGCGGCAATCAGGCGATATTCGCTTTGGAAGGCCAAATGGACCGCTTGGCCGAGCGGCTAGGAATGGACCCTTGGGCGTTCCGGCTCTTGAATATGCGGGAGTCAAGCGATCCGGGACCACTCGGTCAGACAATCGCGCAAACCGACGGCGCGAAGCAGGTCTGGGACGCGCTAACACGTAATTCTCTATGGGTGACGCGGCATGAGCGCCAGACATGCGGCGATGCATGGATACGCCGGGGGACGGGAGCCGCTTTCGTGATGCACGGTTCCGGTCTTGGGTACGGAATTCCCGATCCGGCAGGCGGCAGATTAGCTTTAGCCGCGGATGGCAAAATCGAGGCGATTTTCGGTTACGAGGAGTTCGGCCAAGGTTTAATTGCTACGTTGGAGCTCATGTTAATCGAGCAATTCGGCTTCGGGGCGGATGATGTGCGTATTGTGATCGGGGATACGGATCTGGTGCCTCATAGCGGGTCGAGCACTGCGTCGAGGGCGACGAGCATGATGTGGAAGTCACTGCAGAAGCTTCGCGGTCCTTTCCTTGACCGGTTGCTCTCGGAGTCCTCCCGGCTACTGTCTATTCCGGCCGAGAGCCTTCGGGTTGGAGCCGGAGGCATATGGAACTTAACCGGGGAGCATCTCTTGGTCACTTACGGTGAGCTGGCCCGCAATGTATCGGAAGAAATCCTGTTCCAAACCCACTTTCCGTTCCCGACCTCGCCGACCAAACGGATCGGAGCGCATTACCTGTATACGTATTCGGCGGTATGCGTCCAGGTGGAAGTGAACGTGCTGACGGGCAGAGTCAAGCTCTTGAAGCAGTTCCACGCGGTGGCGGCAGGCCCGGTCATGAATCCGCAAGGGTTTCTCGGCCAGATCGAAGGCGGCAGCGGCATGGCTGTCGGATTTACGCTTACCGAAGATTCGGTTATGGATAACGGCGTATACCTAACGCGGAATCTCGACACCTATTTAATACCGTCATTGACCGATATGGGGGGAGAGGTTGAAGTTCAAGCGATAGAAGAGCTCCCGGATGATGATGAGCACGGCCCTCGAGGCGTCGGGGAAATCGGCTCGGTAGGCATTGCTCCTGCGATAGCGGAAGCGGTCTTCCGCGCAACCGGCAAGCGAATCAATAAGCTTCCCATCGATCCGGAGCTCCTTCAGGAATTGCCCGAGTTTCTAGCGAAGGCGGTGGAAAACCGATGATTAATAAACTTCCCGTCGAACGGCGGACCGAAAAAGGACTCGATTGCGAAATCAACGGACAACCGATATCGCTGGACATCCACCCGACAAGAAGGCTGGTTACGATTCTAAGGGATGATTTGCAATTGACCGGGACGAAGGTGTCTTGCGAGATCGGACGTTGCGGGGCTTGCATGGTACTCGTTGACGGCCAGCAAGTGAACGCTTGCCTGACGATGGCTTATCAATGCGAAGGAAAGCGGATCACGACGATCGAAGGGCTTGCCGGCTCCGAGATTGACCCGATCCAGCAATGCTTTCTGGAGGAAGGCGGTTATCAGTGCGGGTACTGCACGCCGGGAATGATTATTTCCGTTAAAGCGCTGTTCAGTCAGAATCCGGAGCCTAGCACCGAAGAAATCGAAGAGGCGCTTTCGGGAAACCTCTGTCGGTGCACCGGGTATGGCGGCATAATCCGTTCCGTCCAGAAAGCGGCTCAGTTAGGGAGGGTAACGTCATGAGAGCAAAGCTGGGAATACCAATGCTTGTCGTAAGCAAAATGAGCCGGGAGCAATTCGCCGGCGTATTGGGCGGCATATTCGAGCACGCACCGTGGGTTGCGGAACGCGCTTGGGAGTTCAGGCCCTTCCGGTCGCGGGAGCATCTTCACGAGGTCATGATGGGAATCGTCATGCAACAGCCGGAAGAAACCGTCACCGCCTTATTGCGCGGGCATCCCGATCTGGCGACGCGGCTTCAGGTAACCGAATATTCCGCAGCCGAGCAGCAGGGGGCTGGACTTACTCAATTAACGCAACAAGAATATGAGCAATTTGCCGCTTATAACCGGGAATATACGGAGAAGTTCGGTTTTCCTTTCATCATGGCGGTTAAAGGAAAAGGCAAGAAGGAGATTCTAATCGCCATGAAAGTACGAATCCACCACTCCGAAGCGGAGGAAAGGGAGACGGCGCTCGGGGAAATCAAGAAAATTACGGGTTTCCGGCTAGAGGATTTACTGGAGGCTTAAACAGACGGGGGAGAGGGAAGCATGCAGAATCTAAATAACGGACGAACGCTTTATTACGGCAAGGGGGACGTGCTGACTTACCGGACTTACGCGACCCCCTTAGTCGTAGAGCCGATTGAGGAATCCCCGTTCAATAGGAACGATAACGTCATTTTCGCGCATAATATAAAGTTTTCCGTCAGCGGAGAGTCGCTGCTCACTTCCTTCACTGAAGGTGACAATGGCAATGTCGTGGCGACCGATTCGATGAAAAATTTCATTTTGCGTCAAAGCGCAACGTATGAGGGGAGCACTACGGAAGGTTTGCTGTCCTATGTTAGCGAGCTTTTTCTGGAGAAATACCCGCATATCACGGCAATCGATATCGAAGCGGACCGTATTCCTTTCGAGCAGACCGCGGTGCAAGGACAACAAGGGTACGAGAGCAGCCGGCTCGTATATAGGCCTTCCCACAACGATCATGCTCATGCCCGGCTGGAGTTTGTTCGGGAAGCCGAAGGCATTGTCTTGACCTCTCTTCAGAGCGGGGTGTCCGGCCTGCAATTGATCAAAGTAAGCGGAAGCTCTTTCTTTGGGTTCATTCGAGATGAGTATACGACGCTGCCTGAAAGCTATGACAGGCCTTTATTCATCTTTCTGAACATCAGCTGGAAATACAGTGGCAACACCGATGCGCTGGGAATGAACAATGGGAGCTATGTAGCCGCGGAACAAATCCGCGATATCGCCCACCATGTGTTTCACGAGTACGCCACGCCTTCGATCCAATACTTAATCTATCGGATTGGCTTAAGGATATTGGAACGGTTCCCGCAGCTGTCCGAAGTATTCTTCGAATCCAATAACCGAACTTGGGAGACGATCGTCGAGCCTGCCGGTGTCGGGCAAGCGGGCGTCTACACGGAACCGCGGCCGCCTTACGGCTTTCAAGGCTTTACGATGACGCGTGCCGATTTGACGGAAACGGGGAAAGGCTAATGGGTGGGCATGGTCGGATTACGACGCACGTTCTGAACGTGGCCGAGGGGAAACCCGCCAAGGGGATGGCCGTACAGCTATGGAAAAGGGAAGCGGGATCGCCTCCCGTTCGGCTCAAGGAAGATCGGATCAATTCCGACGGGCGCTTGGATGAGCCGCTTCTTGCCGGAGAGCTTCTAATCGCCGGCGTTTATGAGCTCGTATTCGAAGCCGGTCGTTATTTCAAAGAATGCAGCGGCTTGACTCCGTTATTGTTCGACCTCATACCGATTCGGTTCGAGGTGACGGACGCGCAAAGCCATTATCACATACCGTTGCTCGTTGCTCCTGGAGGCTACAGCACCTATCGTGGAAGTTAGGAGGGATTCGGATGGGACAGCCGATTAAATTCGATAAGGCTTCCGAGCTAGGTCAACTGCTCGAGAGATTGGCGACATTCACGGAGGGGACGGATGCAGCCGGAGGCGTTACCCGCCTGCTTTATACGCAGCCTTGGAAGGAAGCGCAGGCTTTTCTCGCGGAGACGATGACCGAAGCGGGGCTTGACGTCCGTTTCGATAAGGTGGGAAATCTGATCGGGCGACTGCAAGGGAGTAATCCGAATGCTCCCGTCATTCTGACCGGTTCGCACATCGATACCGTGAGGGACGGAGGCAAGCTGGACGGTGCTTACGGAATAGCCGGAGGAATCGCCGCCCTGAAATATTTGAAAGAACGTCACGGCATGCCGATCCATACCCTTGAGGTCGTATCCTTCTGCGAGGAGGAAGGAAGCCGGTTTCCGGTCGCCTATTGGGGATCGGGCAATATGACGGGATTGTTCGACTGGAAGAGCGGAGACGAACTAATCGACCAGGAAGGAACAAGCCTGCGGTCGGCGATGGAAGCTTCGGGGTTCGGGATGGGGGAACAGCCGGATTGCGTCCGCAATGACTTGGGTGCCTTTGTTGAGCTGCACATTGAGCAGGGCGTTATTCTGGAGCGCATGGCTAAGCAAATCGGCATCGTGGAAGCGATCGTCGGTCAGAGGAGATACTCCGTTTCCTTGCGCGGAGAAGCCAATCATGCGGGTACGACGCCGATGAATATGCGAACGGACGCGATGGCTGGCGCCGCCGATATGATCGTGCGCCTAGAGCATCTGGCGGCAAGGGCCGCCTCTCTTGTCGCGACCGTAGGGCGAATACATGCGGCGCCGAATATCCCGAACGTCATCCCGGGCACGGTGGAGTTTACGCTCGATATTCGTCATGACAACGAATCGACGTTATCCTGGTTCTGCGATTACTTGTTTCAGGAATACGAGGACATCGCGAACCGGCGCGGGCTGGTGCTAGCGATCGTGCCTTGGCTGACAACGACTCCTGTTCCAATGGATCGGTCGCTCGCCGGTCAGATCGAGCAGCTATGCGGAAAGCTGTCCTTGTCACACCGCAGAATGTTCAGCGGAGCAGGGCACGATGCCCAGCTCTTCTCTCCCCTATGCCCCACAGCGATGATCTTCGTGCCCAGCAAAGCAGGAATCAGCCATTCGCCCGAAGAATACTCTACCCCCGAGCAACTGTCGGACGGAGTTTCCGTCCTGGCTTCGCTTTTATACGAAATGGCCTATGAGGAGCAATCGACATGACCATCTATTCGGAGTTATCGCCATCCCCGCGAACCATCATGACTCCCGGGCCCGTAGAGGTCGATCCACGCGTTCTGCGAGCGATGTCCTACCCGATACTGGGGCAATTCGACCCGGAATTCACCGCGCTCATGAACGATACGATGGCTATGCTTCGATCCGTCTTCCGCACGGGCAACCAGTGGGCATATCCGGTGGACGGAACGTCGCGTTCCGGGATTGAAGCGGTGCTGGTCAGCCTGATCGAACCGGGGGACAAGGTGTTGGTTCCGATCTTCGGCAGGTTTGGTTATTTGCTGCAGGAAATAGCGGAGCGGTGCGGCGCCGAGGTGTCGGTCTTGGAGAAGACTTGGGGACAGGCGTTCGATCCGGAGGAAGTGATCTCCGTGATTACTCGGGAGAAGCCGGATATTGTCGCAATCGTCCACGGGGAAACCTCGACGGGGCGAATCCAATCGCTTGCGGAAATCGGCAAAGCCTGCCGGGAGCTGGATATCCTCATTGTGGTGGATGCCGTAGCCACGATCGGCGGGGTTCGCGTAGAAACGGACGATTGGTATCTGGATGCCGTCATCGGGGGTACTCAGAAGTGCCTATCCATACCCTCGGGGATGGCTCCCATTACTTATAACGAACGCGCGGAACGCAAGGCGCTTAAACGCAAGCAGGTTGAAAAAGGTCTAAGGCATGCAGTTGACGGCATTCAAGTGAACGGGTTAGATGGCTTTAGTCCCATCCGGAGCAATTACTTCGATTTAAGCCAGCTCCAGGACTATTGGAGTCCCCTGCGACTCAATCACCACACCGAAATGACCTCGATGCTGTACGCGCTCCGGGAAGGGTTACGGATTGTGCTGGCGGAAGGCTTGGAAGCGCGGTTCGCCCGCCATCGCCTGCAGGAAGAAGCCTTGGTTGCCGGTTTTACGGCGATGGGGTTGTCCTTGTACGGTGACGCTTCATGTAAGCTTCCTGTCGTGACCTGCATCGATATTCCGCCCGGAGTCGATGGGGAGTCGGTACGGTCCATGCTGCTCGACTTCTTCGGCATTGAAATCGCAAGCTCTTTCGGCCCGCTTAAAGGAAAAATATGGAGAATCGGAACGATGGGCTACAGCTGCAGCCGCAAAAACGTCCTTCATTTATTAGGCGCTATGGAGGCAGTCCTCGTTCGTCACGGCGTTCCTGTCCAGGGTGGCTTGGGCGTGCAGGCGGCGTTGGATGTATACAACCAAACAAAGACCGAGAATTAACGTTTGGCGACAGTGAGCTAATAAAGAGCTATAATCCTAAATAAAGCAGTCTGTCTGAGAAGAGGCAGCCTGCTTTTTTACATTTAAACCATGATTTGAGTGACCTGATAATAAGAGCAATAATCTAAAAGTGCATCGAGCACAAAACGTCATGAATATGTTAGTTTCAATGACGAATCTGCGTAAGCTATGTTTACACTAAAAATATAGGCACTTACAATGAGTGCACAACGGAGGTGCAGCGACGAATGACTGAGAATAGCAGATATGAGGGAAAAGCGTGGGATAAACATTTTCTGCCTAGCTTAACAAAGCTTCAAGTGGACGGTATTCCTAAGGAAAATGCAGCGATTGTACTACCAATAGGCGCAACCGAACAGCATGGTCCTCATCTTCCGGTCTATACCGATACTTTGATTGCGGAAGGTTTCATGACGGAAGCATTCAAGCACCTTCCCGACGATGCGAATATTTGGATGATCCCGCCTCTGCCTTACGGTAAAAGCACGGAGCATATGAATCATCCCGGAACGATAACCTTATCGGCGCAAACCTTAATGTCCGTGCTTTTGGACATAGCAAATAGCTTGAAGCGGAGCGGCTTTCGAAAGTTGGTTTTCTGGAACACGCATGGCGGGAATACAGACCTTCTAAATATGATGGGGCGAGAAATAAGGATCGCTACCGGGATGGCTGTATTCAATCTGAATACCGGAACGAATCGTCCGGGTGACGATATCATTACTCCGGAAGAAAGGGTATACGGCATCCATGGAGGAGATGAGGAAACCTCTCTGGTCATGGTAATGCGGAGGCACTGGGTTCACGATGATCTGTTGCCTTGCGAAATTATTAATTTTCCGCAATCGCCCTATCTGGCTTTTAAGAATAAATCCTTTGCTTGGGTGATGGACGACGTTTCCGTTTCTGGAATCGGCGGAGATGCTACGTTGGCTTCGCCTGGGAAAGGATCCGCCATTCTTGAAAAGGGGGGGAGAATCCTGGCCGAAGCACTGCAGGCGATTGCCGAATTCGATATGAAGAGCTTGATTTCCTCTAAAACGGATAGCGAACGATAATTTACATTTATGCGTTGGATTTCCGGAGAAAAGTTTTTTAGGAGGTGTGAAAATTGAACAATTTGATTGCCGATGTCGAGAATGCCGACACCCTGTCAAAGCAGCTTGCGGGCAAGGAAACTTCAAGCGGACAAAGGATCGTTGAAATGATCAATCTCAGTAAAACTTATCCGAATGGAACGGTCGCGCTCGGTAATGTCAACCTCAATATCGACGAAGGGGAATTCCTATGCTTTGTCGGACCTTCCGGTTGCGGGAAATCAACGATCTTCAACTTAATTACCGGATTAATTCAGCCTACGGAAGGTACATTGAAAATTCTAGGCATGACGCCGAAACGAGCGCTTCAGCAAAGCGATATCGCTTTTGTCTTTCAAGATCATACCTTGCTCCCTTGGCGGTCGCTGCTTCACAACGTGGCTCTGCCTCTGGAGCTTAAAGGAGTTCCTAAGAAGCGGAGGAAGGAAGAGGCTGAGCGGGTACTTGAGCTCGTGGGCTTGAAGGACTACACGAGATCTTTACCTAGGGAATTGTCCGGCGGCATGAAAATGAGAGTGTCCATCGCAAGGGCGCTGGCGCAAAGACCGAAGCTTCTGCTTATGGATGAGCCATTCGGCGCCCTTGACGAAATCACTCGTCAAACGCTGCAGGATGAACTGTTGAACATATGGCAGATGGATCCCAATATGACCGTGCTATTCATTACTCATAACGTCTTTGAATCGGTGTTTCTGTCCACGAGAGTAGCGGTAATGACGCCGAGACCGGGTAAAATATCGGAGCTGATCGAGATACCCGTTCCGTTTCCCCGCGACGAAGGCTTTCGCTCCGCGGGACAATTTGGCGAGCTTGTAAGAAAAGTATCGGGCGCGCTAAAACACTAAGGGGAGGTCCATATGGAAGCAGGGTGGATCAAGGAAATGGCGGACGTACTTGGTGAAAACAAGCTGCTGCTGGATACTGCTTCGCTTGAAAAGTATTCCAAAGATTATTATTGGTACTCCCCCATTCTGGAAAGCAAGCTTAAGAATAAGACTGCCGATGGCATAGTGCGCGCGTGTTCCGAGGAGGAGGTTGTGCAGGTAATGTCTTTTGCCTATCGTCATAAAATTCCGGTCACCGTTCGAGGAGCAGGCACAGGCAACTATGGTCAGGCGGTTCCGCTCGAAGGCGGCATCGTGCTTGACGTAAGCGGCTTGGATAAGATCATAGAGATGGGTGAGGGTTATGCAAGGCTGCAATGCGGAGTGAAGATGGGAACTCTGGAAAAAAAGGCTCGCGAACAAGGCCAAGAGCTGCGCATTTATCCGAGCACGTTCGTGAAAGCGACGATAGGCGGCTTTGTCAGCGGAGGTTCCGGTGGCATCGGATCGATCACATGGGGCAACCTGTGGGACGGCAATGTCCTGGAGGCTGTCGTATACACGATGGAGGATCACCCTAGAAGACTGGTCATTCGGGCCGAGGAACTGCCTCATTATATCCATAACTATGGCACGACGGGAATTCTAACGGAGCTTCTAATTCCGCTTTCTCCCAGAACGGAATGGCTTCAAAGCGTTATCTCTTTCGACAGCTTGGACAGCTCTCTGTTCTTTGCGGACGCATTGGCCAATACCGATGACATTAGAAAACGCCTTGTCGCTCCGATGGAGTGGCCGATTCCTTCTTTCTTTGCTCCGCTGGTTAAACATTTGGAGGAAGGCGCTCATGCCGTATTGCTGGAAACCGAGGATGGAACGTTATCTTCTCTTACCGCATTGGCACAATCCTTTGGCGGCAGGGTAAGCTACGTTATTCAGGCCGACCAATATCACAAAGTGCTGGGATTATCGGATTTTACGTGGAACCATACGACGTTATGGGCGCTAAAAGCGGATTCGGCGTTTACTTATTTGCAGGCGGGATTTTCATCCGAGTCTTTCCTAGAGCAAACAAGCAAAATCAAGCAAAAATTCGGGGATGAGGTATTGCTTCACTTTGAATGGATGCGCAGCAGCGGGAAAGTGGTTCCCATAGCGATCCCTATTATCAAATATAAGAGCGAACAACGATTGTATGAGATTATCGGTTTTTGCGAGTCCATCGGAGTCTCGATTAGCAATCCCCACGTCTGGTTTATTAAAGGGGGCAAGGATGGGGAAATGACGGGGATGCAAAAGAAAAAGCAGGACAACGATCCGCGGGGCTTATTGAATCCGGGAAAAATTGAAATGCAAGGGCAATTTGCCGGCGAAAACCCAAAGTCATAATCCGGGAGGGAACCTTGTGAAAATACTGCGCAAATCAATCGCCCCCTTGATTACATTCATCATTTTCATAGGCGGATGGGAGCTTCTATTGCGGTTTTTGGAAACCCCGATGTATCTTTTTCCGAAACCGTCGGATGTGTATGAGGCTGCGAATAGAAGTTGGAGCAATCTAGCCAATTCCGTAATGACGACGATTATTGAATCCGTGCTTGGATTTATATTCAGTATTATATTGGGAGTTTCAGCAGCGATCCTTTTGGCGCTCTCCAGGACGATTGAGAGAAGCGTATATCCTTATGCCATTATTTTGCAGACGATTCCCATCGTCGCGGTCGCGCCGATTATCGTCATTTGGCTGGGACCCGGGCTGAACGCGATAACGGCTATCGCCTTTTTGATTGCCTTTTTCCCCATGCTGTCGAACACTTTGATCGGTCTTAATTCGAGCGATCATAATATGAAAAATTTGTTTTATCTCTATAATTCCTCGAGAATGCAAACGATGTTCAAGCTTCGTATTCCTGCTGCGCTGCCCTATATTGTTGGAGGTTTGAAAATTTCCTGCTCTTTGTCCGTAATCGGGGCGATCGTCGGAGAGTATGTCGCCGGTATCGGCGGGATGAGAGGCGGACTTGGTTATGCGATTACTGTCGCCGGCAGCAGGCTGCAAACCCCTTATTTATTCGCCTGCGGTTTAGCGGCTTCGGCACTTGGCATTGGCCTATTTCTACTCGTAAATGCCTTCTCTAAGTGGCTATTAAGCTCCTGGCACGAATCGGAAATGCAAATCGAAAAATGAGGCGCCAAACAACCCAAGCATCACAGTAAAAAAAGATAAATCAAAAATTGGGAGGAATGGAGAAATGTTTTATCGTACTGGGCGCAGCGTTTTCACAAGTTTGTTAATGGTTGGTTTGGTCATGTTGTTGGTATTTGTTACAGCCTGTTCATCCAATAAGGAGGAAGCAGCTAGCTCGCCGACAATGGAAGCTTCTCCTTCAGAATCGGCTTCCGCATCCCCATCGGAATCAGCAACGGCATCCGCATTGGAGCCCGCCGTAAAGGAGCTGTACCCGATCACCCAAGTGACCAACTGGGTAGCGCAGCCTGAGCACGGAGGAAACTATGCAGCGCTGGCTAAAGGTTTCTATAAGGATGCCGGTCTGGATATGACGATTCAATCGGGCGGCCCTGGCGTTTCGGCCACCGCGCTTGTTGCGGCAGGTCAAGCGCAATTCGGAATGGGCTCCTCGGACGAGATTTTGCTGGCACGGGAAAATGGCATTCCGCTGGTCGGAATTGCCGGAATTTTTCAAAAGAGCCCACAAGCCTTATTGTTCCATAAAGGGCAGGATATCAAGGATTTCAGCGACCTGAACGGCCGTACAGTCTATGTGAGCAGCGGGGCCGGCTATTGGGAATATATGAAGAAGGCTTACAAACTGGACAAGGTTAAGGAGATGAAATACAATTTCGAGCTGACCAGCTTCGTTAACGATCCAGAATCCGTGGTTCAAAGTTATATTACCTCGGAGCCGTTCGATTTGCAGCTTCAAGGGATCGAAACGGAATATTTGCTGAATGCGGATTCCGGGTTTAACCCATACGGAAATCTGATGTATACGACGGAAGCTTTCATTAAGGAGCATCCGGAAGAGGTAAGAGCCTTCGTAGAGGCGACGATTAAAGGGTGGCAATATTATATCGATAACTATACGGAAATCAATCCGATCATTCATGAGAAAAACCCGGATCAACCGCTTGAGAAAATGGAGTTCGGAGGGAAAGCGCTGAAACCACTCGTTGCCGGCGGCGATGCCGAGACTTCCGGCATTGGCATCATGACGACGGAACGTTGGGAAGAGATTAATAAGCAGTTGGTTGAAGTTGGCGTTCTAAAAGCTTCGCAGGATACGAGCAAAGCCTTTACGACTGAGTTTCTGCCGAAATAATAAATAGGGATAGATCGGATAGATAAAGGAGAACGGTAGCATGTTTGATCTCATACTGAGAAACGTCAGGCTCCCGGATCAACCGAATGCCGTGGATATCGGTATCGATAAGGGTTTCATAGCCCAAATCGGACAATTGAAAGGTATGTCTGGACATCAGGAAGTAAATGGGGAGAACGCTTTGGTTCTCCCTCCTTTCGTTGAATCCCATACTCATTTGGATACGATTCTTACCGCGGGCGAGCCAAGATGGAACGTTAGCGGGACGTTGTTCGAAGGAATTCAAATATGGGGTGAACGCAAACGGAAGTTGACCCGCGACGATGTCATTCAACGAGCGCTTAAGGTATTGAAAATGCAGTTATCCCTTGGCATTATTCACGTAAGAAGCCAGGTGGATATTTCCGATCCGGATTTAACCGCGCTTAAATCTCTGCTGGAAGTTAAACAAATGGTTGCTCCTTATATGAATCTGCAGATTATCGCGTTTCCGCAGGATGGTATTATCGCCTGTCCGGACAATCAGGCCAGATTGGAAGAAGCTTTGAAGATGGGGGCGGACGGGGTGGGAGCAATCCCTCACTTCGAGCCCACAAGAGAAGCGGCGGTCGCTTCCTTGGAATATTGTTTTTCACTTGCCGAGAAATACGACGTTATGGTTCACGTATTTTGCGATGAATTGGATGATCCCCATTCAAGGAGCCTTGAGGTTGTCGCTTCATTGGCGATTCAATACGGAATGGGGGCTAAGGTTACCGCCAGCCATGCCAATGCGACTGCTTATTATCAAGAGGCTTACTTTCAGAAGCTGCTTGGATTGTTAGTTAACTCGAACATCAACATCGTTTGCTGTCCATTGATTAATAGCGCGATGCAGGGACGGTACGATCCATTCCCGAAAGGCAGAGGAATCGCTCGTATCAAGGAGTTATGGCAAGCCGGTGTGAACGTCAGTATCGCGCATGACGATATCCGCTCCCCTTTTTATCCCCTCGGAACAGGAAATATGCTCCAAGCTGCGCACATGGCGGTTCATTTAGCGCATATGACCGGAGTCGAAGAAATGAAGGAAGCCGTGCGGATGGTAACGGAGAGGGCGGCAAAAACTTTGCAAATCGAGGCTGTTTACGGAATCGATGCAGGCAAACCGGCTAATCTGATCGTGCTGGCTGCGCAAGATACTCCGGATCTGATTCGTTTGCAATCGGTTAGCCGTTATGTCATCAGCAAAGGAATAGTTGTAGCTGAAACGTTGCCGGCCATTACGACTTATGCGGAAGAAGGATTGGAGGTGATGGAAGCGATGGCTTCTGCAAATTTGGAATTGCTGAACGTCCGATTGCCTTTGGAAGAAGATGAAGGGCGTCTATATCGGTTAACGGTCAATAATGGCAAGTGGGCAAATATACAGCCGCAAACCGAATACCATCGTCTGCCTGATTGCATTTCTCTTGAGGATTGGCGCAGTGAACAACACGGGGAGCGATTATCCGCCGATCGGATAGATGTTGAAGGGAAAATTTTGCTTCCGGGACTTGTTGATTCCCATATGCATTTAGATAAAGCTTTTTCACTTACAACGGTAGAAAATGTGAGCGGAACTTTAGAGGAGGCATGTTTCAACTATGAATTGGCATCCTCTACGTTTACAAAGTCTGAAATTAAGTCCAGGATCATGCGATCTGCTTTGCAGGCATTGTCATTTGGCACCACGTCTATACGCACGCATCTGGATTTTCATACGAAATCTAACGTTCGCGTTGCGATGAACACCGTGGAAGCGGCATTAGAGGTCAAAGAAGCTTTGGCTCCATATATGACGCTGCAATTGTTTCCCATGATTCCTTCCCAGCTTAACCTCCCAGATCTTGAAATGGTGGAAGAGGCGATTCGGATGGGAGTCGACGGATTAGGCGGTGCCCCGCATCTTTCCCATAATCCCAAAGAACACATCGATTTCATTTTTAACCTAGCTTCCAAGCATAATACTCTCATTGATCTACATTCAGATGAAACAGATAATTCCAATATGCGAACGGTTGAACAAATTGCCATGCTCACGAAGGAATATGGCATGCAAGGCAGGGTTACTGTCGACCATCTCTGCTCGCTCGCGTCCATGCCGGATGCGGATGCGGAGCAATTAATTCGATGCATATTGGATTCCGGGCTAAAGGTCGTTTCCCTACCAGCAGTTAATCTTTATTTGCAGGGGAGGTTCGACAGCTTTCCGGTGCGAAGGGGCGTAACCCGATTGAAAGAAATGTGGGATGCGGGTATTCCGATCGCGGTTGC